>ERZ1066117.297-NODE-297-length-45142-cov-13.586355_pt1 | contig 45142 bp, 37 predicted proteins | sample MGYA00382764_ERZ1066117 | MGnify/ENA primary metagenome ERZ1066117 (study PRJEB33369, sample SAMEA5778347) | biofilm metagenome | biome: Industrial cooling water; feature: Water cooling tower basin; material: Biofilm | place: United Arab Emirates | collected...
GGCTTCGACTTCGTGCCGTTCGCGATCAGCGACCAGCACTTCCTGAAGCGCCAGCGGCTGCCGCGCCTCGTGCAGGTGCTCGGCGAACATCCCGGCCACTTCGGCATCGGCGTCGACGAAGGCACCGCCGTGGTCGTGCGCGGCCGCTCGCTGCGGGTGCTCGGCGACAGCAAGGCGCTGCTGGTGCTGCCGGCTGCGGCCGGGCGCGAACAGCAGGTCGTCGAACTGGGCGAAGGCCAGGAAGCCGACCTCGTCGCCTGGCAACGCAGCGCGCGCGCGCGCACCGCGGCACCGTGGCCGCCGTCGCCGATGGCGACGCCGCAGGTGGCGAACGGCACGCTGCTGCTGGCCGGCGGCGGCCCGCTGCCAGCCGATCTGGTCGCGCGCTTCGTCGAGCGAGCCGGCGGCAAGGCCGCGAAGGTCGTCGTGGTCGGCGGGGCGATGCCGCCCGGCGAACGCGACGACGAGCCGTTCGTCCGCCTGCTGCAGAAGCAAGGCGTCGCCGACGTGCAGACGCTGGTGCTGCGCCATCCGCGCGAGGTCACCGCGAGCGAACTGGCGAAGCTCGCCGCAGCCACCGGCGTGTGGTTCGGCGGCGGCCGCCAGTGGCGCTTCGTCGACGCCTACGACGGCACCGCGGCGATCGCGGCGTTCCACGCGGTGCTGGCGCGCGGCGGCGTCATCGGCGGATCGTCGGCGGGTGCGACCATCCAGGCTGAGTTCCTGGTGCGCGGCAACCCGCTCGGCAACACCGAGGTCTGGTGCGAAGGCTACGAACGCGGCTTCGGCTTCCTGCCGGGTTGCGCCGTCGACCAGCACTTCGTCGTGCGCAACCGCGAAGGCGACCTGCGCGCGCTGGTCGGCAAGCTGCCGCAGCTGATCGGCCTCGGCATCGACGAAGGCACGGCGCTGGAGGTGCGCGGCTCGCTGGCGACCGTGCTCGGCAGCAGCAAGGTGGCGGTGTTCGACGCGCGGCGCGATCGCAGCAAGCTGGCCGCGCAGTGGCTCGCCGCCGGCGACACGTTCGACCTCGCCGCCGGCGTGCTCACTTCGCGCTGAAGAACGCGCGCAGCTCGCCGGCGACCTGGCCCTGCACCGACAGGGGCAGGTTGTTGTGGCCCGCCCCGGGCACGCCGACGAAGCGACCGTGCGGCAGCAGCGCCGCCAGTTCGCGGCCGAGCGCTTGCGGCACGATGCCGTCGCGATCGCCGTGCAACACCAGCACCGGGCAGCGCACCCGCGGCGCCGGCGTCGCGTTGTCGAAGCGATGGCGCAACAGCAGGTCGACCGGCAGCAAGCCAAAGCGTGCCTTCGCCGCGGCGGCCAGCGTCGTCGGCGGTGCGCGCAGCAGCAGGCGATCGACGACGGCAAGCGCGGCATTGGCGGCAGGCGCGCCGGCCGCAGCACCGCCGCGCGCCGCGACGTGCACCGCGCAGAACGTGCCGAGCGAACTGCCGACGACGACCAACGGCACGCCGAGTTCGCGCGCGCGCAGGGCCGCCGCGTCGGCCGTGCGTTCGGCCGCGGCCAGCAGCGAGTCGACCGACGGCGTGCCGGGACTGGCGCCGTAGCCCGGATGCTCGTGCGCGATCGTCTCGAGGCCGTACTCGGCGAGCTCGCCGGCGGCGAACGCGGCGGCGTAGAGGTCTTCGCCGTTGCCGCCGAAGTAGACGGCGACCGCGATCGGGGCGGTGCGCGGCGTCACCGTGGCGATGCGCGTGCGTTCGCCGCCGTCGCCGAGCCAGCGCACCACCACCGGCGTCGGCAGCAGCGGCACGCCGCGGTCGGGGAAGCCGGCGCCGGCGAACACCATGCCGTCCTGCTTCAGCCAGACGAGTGCGGTGATCGCGACGTAGCCACCACCGAGCACGAGCAACAGGGCGAGCACGAGCCTCCGGATCGCGTGCGTCACGACGACAACCCGCGGGCCGCGAGCATGCGTTCGACGTACTTGGCGATCACGTCGACCTCGACGTGCAGCGAGTCGCCGACGCGCTTCCTGCCGAGCGTCGTGTTCGCCGCCGTGTGCGGGATCACGGCGATGCCGACCTGGTGGTCGCGCTGGCCGGCGATCGTCAACGACACGCCGTCGAGCGTGATCGAGCCCTTGGCCACGCAGTAGCGCGCGAGGTCGGCCGGGATCGCCGCCCACAGCTCGCCGCCGTGCTCCGGGTCGATGGCCTCGACCACGGAACCGGTGCCGTCGACATGCCCCTGCACGAGGTGGCCGCCGAGCGGGTCGCCAGCGCGCAGCGCCGCCTCGAGGTTCAGCTTGTCGCCGACCGCCGCCCGACCGAGCCAGGTCCGGCGCAGGGTCTCGGTGCTGAGGTGGAACTCGGCGACCCCGTCGAACAGGGCGACCACGGTGCAGCAGACCCCGGACAGGGCGATCGAATCGCCGATGCGGTGGAGGCCCGGCAGCCCGGCCACGTCGACCCGCAACCGCAGTTCGTCGCCCATCCGCGTGCGGCCCTGCACCGTTCCAACCGTCGTCACCAGACCCGTGAACATGCCCCGAACGTAGCGAACGCCGTTTCGGGTGCACCTGTCGTCTTGACCGACCCGGCCTCCCCCCCTAGTCTCCCCGCCCCTTGTTCGCGGCAGGGGCTCCTTGCACTGCGCCATCCTGACACTCTTTCCGGCGGCCATCCGGCCCTACCTGGACGAGAGCATCCTCGGGATCGCACAGGCGCAAGGCAACCTCCGGGTCGACCTGGTCGACTTCCGGAACCACGCTCTGGACCCGCACCGCACGGTCGACGATCGACCGTTCGGCGGCGGCCCGGGGATGGTGCTCAAGCCCGAACCGATCTTTGCAGCCATCGAGGACATGGAGCGCACCCACGGTGCGTTCCACAAGATCCTGCTCTGTCCGCGCGGTCGCACCTTCGACCAGACGCGCGCCCGCCAGCTCAGCCGCATCGATCGGCTGATGTTCCTGTGCGGCCGCTACGAAGGGTACGACGAGCGCATCCGGACCGGCTTCGCCTGGGAGGAGATCTCGCTCGGCGACTTCGTGCTGGCCGGCGGCGAACTCGCCGCCCTGGTCGTGCTCGAAGCCGCGGTGCGCCTGATCCCGGGCGTGCTCGGATGCGCGCAGTCGGCGGAACTCGAGTCGTTCGAAGGCGAACTGCTCGACTATCCGCAGTACACGCGTCCACGCGAGTTCCGCGGCGACAAGGTTCCCGACGTGTTGATGTCGGGTGACCACAAAGCCGTCGCCAAGTGGCGACTCGAGCAGGCTCGGCTCCTCACCGCGCGGAAACGCGCGGCGGCTTCCCCTCCGTCTTCCCCGTTGGAATCCCCGTTGGAATCTCCTGATCGCGCCAGTGAGCGCGAGCCCTTCTGATCATGAACCTCCTGCGCCAGCTCGAACTCGAGCACATGAAGGCTTCGGTCCCGGACTTCGGGATCGGCGACTCCGTCGACGTCCACTACCTGATCAAGGAAGGGGACAAGGAGCGCGTGCAGCTCTTCTCCGGCACGGTGATCTCGCTGCAGGGCGGCGGCACCCGCCGCAGCGCGACGATCCGTCGCCTCGTCGCCGGCGAAGGCGTCGAGCGCACGTTCCCGCTGCACAGCCCGCGCGTCGCCGACATCCAGGTCCGCGAACGCGGCGTGATCCGTCGCGCCAAGCTCTACTACCTGCGCGATCGCGAGGGCAAGGCCACCCGCCTGGACCCGAACCTCGGCAAGCTGCAGTACCCCCGCTCGCGCAAGGGCAGCGGCAAGACCGCGAAGTGATCTGCGGCGACGCGGTCGCCAGCACCTCCGGCGAGCGCAGCCGTGCCTCGGTGACTCCATGGAGAGCGACTCCATCGAGAGGGACTGCATCGAGCGCGGATTGCGTTGCCGGCGGGGCTGCGGACCGCAGCGACCGTCCCGAAGCAAGGGCCGATGCCGGTCTGCGGCACCGGCCCGATTCGTTTGGTTCCGTCCCCTCCGAACCCGATTTCCCTGCAGACTGATCCTGCTCGGATCGTCGGGCCGTATCCTCCGCGCCCCATCGTGCGAGCTCCGCTCGCATGTTCGCGCACCGAATCGCCATGCTCGAGAACGCCAGTCGTCAGTTGTTCCTGGTCCTGCTGACCATCGTCGCCGGCCTCCTCTGCGTGCTGACCCTCAACATCCCGTTGGGCATCGACCTGAAGGGTGGCACCCAGCTGCTGTACGAGCTGCCGCGCGACGTGCTGGAGAAGATGCGTGACAACGAAGGGGTGCAGATCGACCAGGTCGTCGACCAGGCGATCAAGGTCATCGCCGAGCGCATCGACCCGACCGGCACGCTGGATCCGCTGATCACCCGCAGCGGCGAGACGGGCATCCTGATCGAGCTGCCCTACTTCAAGGACAAGTCCGAGGAGAAGCGCGTGCTCGAGCGCGTCGGCAACCTCGGCCGCCTGGAGCTGCGCGTCGTCGCCGACAAGGACTTCGACCTGCAGCCGGGCCGCTTCAACCTGCAGTTCGAGCGGCAGAAGCTCGAGGCCTGGCTGAAGATCCCGGAGAACGCCGCCCGCGTGCGCGAGGACGCGCGCTACATCCGCACCTTCAACGAGAACCAGATCGACGGCCCGGCAGCGTTCGGCAAGCTCGCGTGGTATGCGCACGAGATCCTGCCGACCGGCAAGGACGGCGACCAGTGGGACTACACGTTCGCGATGGGGGGCACCGAGGACCTGAAGGCCGCGGCCGTCAAGTTCTTCGAAGACGCCGACTACAACGGCGGCAAGCTGACCGAGGCGATGCGCAAGAAGGAGCCGCGCGAGCGGAAGCTGATCGAGTTCCTGGCGCTGAACCTGGTCGAGGAGCACTTCACCGGCGAAGACCTGAATCCGGCCGACGTGCACCCGGACATGGACCCGCGCACCGGCGGCCAGGCGGTCGCCTACGCGGTCCAGCCGAACAAGATGCAGGCCTACGCCGACTGGTCGGGCCGCTACATCAACAAGCACAGCGCGATCGTGCTGAACGGCATCGTCAAGTCGGCGCCGGTGTTCAACGGTCGCATCCCGGGCCGCGGCATCATCAGCGGCGGCTTCACCAAGGCCGAGGTCGAGGACCTGGTCAAGGTGCTGCGCACCGGCTCGCTGCGCGTCGAGCCCGAACTGCAGAGCAACCTCAGCATCGGCCCGAACCTCGGGGAAGCGGCCACCCAGCGCGGCATGCTGTCGCTGGCGATCGGCGCCGTGCTCGTGTTCGTGTTCATGCTCTGGTACTACGGCGTCGCCGGCAGCATCGCCTGCGTCACGCTGGTGCTGAACATCTTCCTGCTGTGGGCCAGCATGGTGCTGCTGCAGGCGACCGTGACGCTGCCCGGCCTCGCCGGCATCGTGCTGACGATGGGCATGGCCGTCGACGCCAACGTGCTCATCTACGAGCGCATCCGCGAGGAGCTCGAGCGCGGCAAGGACCTGCTGCGCGCGGTGCGCGCCGGCTTCGACCGCGCGATGTCGGCGATCCTCGACTCGAACATCACGACGTTCCTGGTCGGCATCGTGCTCTACAACGTCGGCGTCGGCCCGGTGCGCGGCTTCGCCGTGACGCTGATGGTCGGCATCGTCACCACGGTGTTCACGCAGTTCTTCGTCACGCGCCTCCTGTTCCACTTCGCGCTCGAGAAGAACAAGCTGCAGAACTACAAGCCGCGCCGCCTGTGGGCCGACCTGAAGCTCGACTACGTCAAGTGGATCAAGCCGGCGTTCGCCACCAGCATCGCGGTCATCGTCGTCGGCCTCACCCTGGTGCTGATGGCGCCACGCGAGACCGTGCTCGGCATCGACTTCACCGGCGGCGCCAACCTGCAGATGGTGCTCGCTACGCCGAGGAGCGACGAAGCGGTGCGCAAGCAGCTCAGCGGCGACGAAGGCTTCAACAAGCAGTACTCGAACGTCTCGCTGAACTCGATCGGCGAGCGCTCGGCGGACGGCACCGGCCAGCAGTTCAACGTGCGCATCAAGCTGAACGACGCGCAGCGCAAGGTCATCGAAGAGGAGCGCAAGGCGCACCGCGAGGCCCGCAAGAAGGCGATCGACGAGAACCAGGCGCCGCCGGCCCCCTACCAGCCGCCCTACGTGAAGGAGCTGCAGCGGGTGTTCGCCAACGACCTGGTGCAGCCGGCGTTCGCCAACCCGGCGGTGGCCGAGCACGCGACGAGGCCGGAGGCCCTGCAATACGCGCGCATCGAGGTGCACTTCGCCAGTGACGTCGACGTCGAGACGGTGCGCACCCGGCTGCAGAAGCCGCTGGCGCAGAGCGAGGTGAAGCCGCTCGGCGACGCCAACGCCAAGACCGCGAAGGACCTGGCGATCGAATGGGTCGCACCGATCTCGCTGCGCGCCTGGCAGCTCGCCGAGACCGTGCAGAAGGAACTGATCGGCCTGAACGGCACCGACAACAACCCGGTGCTGCTGTCCGATCCGTTCCCGTCGGCGCAGGAGATGCAGGGCCGCCTCGTCAACGACCTGCGCAACGCCGCCATCGGTGCCTTGATCCTGTCGTGGCTGCTGATCGTGTTCTACCTGCGCATCCGCTTCCACGAGTACAAGTACGGCATCGCAGCCGTCGTCGCGCTGATCCACGACGTGCTGGTGGCGCTGATCGCGGTCGTGCTGGCCAACCAGGCCGGCATCGTCGAAGGCGAGATCAACCTGGCGCTGATCGCCTGCTTCCTGACGATCATCGGCTACTCGGTCAACGACACGATCGTCATCTTCGACCGCATCCGCGAGAACGCGATGGAGAACGTCCGCCAGGGCAAGAGCGAGCCGTTCCGGGTGCTGATCAACCGCGCGCTGAACCAGACGATGTCGCGCACGCTGCTGACCAGCGGCCTGACGCTGCTGGTCGTCATCGCGCAGTTCCTGGTCAACTGGGGCCGCGGCTCGGATCTCGAAGGCTTCGCCTTCGCGATGATCGTCGGCATGATCTCGGGCGTCTACTCGACGATCTACATCGCGGCGCCGATCCTGATCTGGCTCGACAAGGGCGACCTCGCCAACCCGAAGCTGCGCGAAGCGATCGTCGACGTCGACGTGCTGGCCGAGAACGAAGCGCGCGCCGCCGCCGAGGCCGAAGCGAAGGCCGCCGAAGCCAAGGCCAAGGCGTCGGGCGCCTGATCGGGCCGGGAACCGCGATGCACACGCCCCACGCCGCCCCGCGGTTCCCGGAGCGGCTGTCGCCGTTCGAGTTGCGCAGCACGCCGCTGCTGCGCACCGACGTGCTGGTGATCGGCAGCGGCATCGCCGGCGCCTGCACGGCGCTGCACGCCGCCGACGCCGGCGCCCAGGTGCTGCTGCTCGCCAAGGGCGAGCTCGACGACACCAACACCGCCTGGGCGCAAGGTGGCATCGCGGTCGTGCAGCTGCCCGAGGACAGCATCGCCACCCACGTCGCCGACACGCTGCGCGTCGGTGCGGGCGTCGCCGATCCAGAGGTCGTGCAGCGCATCGTCGGCGGTGCCCAGGCGGCGGTCGATTGGCTCGAGCGCCTCGGCACCCGCTTCGACCGCCAGGGCAGCAACGACACCCCGCACGGCGGCACGTCCCGCGGCGGCGATCCGGACGGCGCGCTCGAACTGTCGCGCGAAGGCGGCCACAGCCACGCGCGCGTCGTGCACAGCCACGGCGACGCCACCGGCCGCGAGATCCAGCGCGCGCTGGCGGTCGCCCTGCGCCAGCATCCGCGCGTCACCGTGCGCGAGGGCGCGTTCGTGCGCGACCTGCTGCTCGCCGACGGCCGCTGCGTCGGTGCCCTCGGCCAACAAGGCGACATGCAGTTCGCCGTCGAAGCGGGCGCCGTCGTCGTCGCCACCGGCGGCACCGGCCAGATCTTCCGCGAGACGACCAACCCGACCGGCGCCTCGGGCGACGGCCACGCGCTGTGCTTCCGCGCCGGGGCGCGCCTCGCCGACTGCGAGTACGTGCAGTTCCACCCCACCACGCTCTACATCGCCGGCGCCTCGCGGTTCCTGATCAGCGAAGTGGTGCGCGGGGCCGGCGCCGTGCTGCGCGACCGCAACGGCGAGCCGGTGATGGCGGGTGTACACCCGATGCGCGACCTGGCGCCGCGCGACGTCGTCAGCCGGGCGATCCTCGATCGCATGGTGGCGACGAACGACACGCACGTCTACCTCGACCTCAGCACGGTCCAAGGCGACCCGCACAAGCTGTTCCCGTCGATCGCGCGCATCTGCTCGACGTTCGACCTCGACCTGGCGAAGGATCCGATCCCGGTTCGCCCGGGTGCGCACTACTTCGTCGGCGGCGCCGTCACCGACGGCGAAGGCCGCACCAGCGTGCCGGGCCTGTTCGCCGTCGGCGAAGCCGCCGCGTCCGGCCTGCACGGCGCCAACCGCCTGGCCTCGAACTCGCTGCTCGAAGGCGCCGTGCTCGGCGAGATCACCGGCCACGCCGCCGCCGAGCTGGCGCGCCGCCCCTTCCCGGGTCTGCCGCGCTCGGCGCCGGGCCCGCTGCTGGCGCAGGACCCGCCGCGCCTCTTGCACGACGACCTGCTCTACTCGCTGAAGAGCCTGATGTGGCGCCAGGTCGGCCTGCGCCGCCACCACGACGGCCTGCAGGACGCGCGTTCGCGCATCGGCTACTGGCACCACTACCTGGTCAAGGCGCCGCTGCCGCTGCGCGCCAACTGCGAACTGGCGAACATGCTGACGGTCGCCGCCCTGGTGGCCGAAGCCGGCCTGCTGCGCGCCGAGTCGCGCGGCACCCACTTCCGCGACGACCATCCGCAGCGCGACGACGCGCGGTTCTGCCGCCGGATCTTCCTCCAGCGCGGTGCGGATGGTTCGATCGAGGCTTCGCTCGGCCCGCAGCACGCGCCGACCGACAAGACGCACGCGTGAAGAACGACACTCCGATCGACGCCAGCAAGGGCCACCAGACCGAGGCCATCCTGTTCGGCATCGTGCCGATGGGCGATCCGCGCACCGCCGCCGAGGCGCTGCACGAGCTGCAGCTGCTCGCCGACACCGCCGACTTCGTCGCCGCCGGCTGCATGGTGCAGCACCGCCGCCACGCCGACCCGCACAGCTACCTCGGCAGCGGCAAGCTCGAAGAGCTCGCCGAGGTGGTCAAGCTGGCGCACAGCGGCGCCGTCATCTGCGACGACTCGCTGACGCCGAACCAGGCGAAGAACATCGAGACCGCGGTCGGCGTGCCGGTCATCGACCGCAGCGAACTGATCCTGCAGATCTTCGGAATGCACGCGCGCACCCCGCAGGCCAAGCTCCAGGTCGAGCTCGCCGCGCTGCAGTACGAGATGCCGCGCCTTCGCCGCCGCTGGACGCACCTCGAACGCCAGCGCGGCGGCATCGGCGTGCGCGGCGGTGCCGGCGAGAAGCAGATCGACGTCGACCGCAACCTGCTGCGCACGCGCATCGCCGCGATCCAGAAGGAGCTGAAGAAGGTCGAGGAGCACAAGGTGCGCGAGGTGCAGGCGCGCCCCGACCTCTTCACCATCGCGCTGGTCGGCTACACCAACGCCGGCAAGTCGTCGCTGATGAACCGGCTGACCGACGCCGGCGTGCTCGCCGAGAACCGCCTGTTCAGCACGCTCGACACGCGCACGCGGCCGTGGCGCCTGCCCGGCGGCCGCACGGTGCTGCTGACCGACACCGTTGGCTTCCTGCGCAAGCTGCCGCACCAGCTGGTCGCCAGCTTCCACGCGACGCTCGAGGAGGCGCTGCACGCCGACCTGCTGCTGGTGCTCGTCGACGGCAGTTCGGCCGAAGCCCAGGAGCAGCTGCGCACCGTCGACGAAGTGCTGGAGACGCTCGGCTCGGCCAACCTGCCGCGCATCACGGTGCTGAACAAGCTCGACCTGGTGCGCGACCGCGCCGACCTGACACCGCTCTACGAAGCCGATCCGCGCGCGGTGGCGGTGTCGGTGCTGACCGGCGACGGCATGAACGACCTGTTCGCCGCGATCCAGAACCACCTGGCGTCGGTCGAGCAGCAGGTCGAACTGCTGCTGCCGCACACTGCTGGGGCGCTGCACGGCGAGATCCGCGCCAAGGCGACCGTGCTCAGCGAGTTCTACACCGAGGCCGGCTGCCTGATGCGGCTGCAGGCGTCGGCGGCATTGCTCGGGCGCTTGCTGGCCGAAGGCGCGCGCATGGCGGAGCCGGGCGATCGGCCGCCTGCGGACGGCGAAAGCGACGACAGCCAGGAGCCGCAGGGCTGACCGGCGCGCGGCGGCTGGCAGCGCGCCGCCGCTACTTCTTGCCGTCGAGCACGAGCAGCAGGTCCTGCGCCTTCACCGCCGCCTTGACGTCGGTGCACAGCTCGCGCACGACACCGGCGATCGGCGCGCGCACGATCGTCTCCATCTTCATCGCCTCGAGCGTCAGCAGCGGCTCGCCTTCGACCACCGCCTGGCCTTCGCGCACGTGCAGCACGATGACGCGGCCCGGCATCGGCGCGCCGACTTCGCCGGCATTGGCCACATCGGCGCGGCGGCGCTGCTCGCCTTCCTTCTGCAGCGAACGGTCGGCGACGACGATCTGGCGGTTCTGCCCGTTCAGCTTGAAGTAGACGGTGACGTTGCCCTCTTCGTCCGGTTCGCTCTTCGCCTCGAGCGACACGACCAGCGTCTTGCCCGGTTCGAGTTCGACCCAGACCTCCTGGCCCATGTCGAGGCCGTAGAAGTAGACCGGCGTCGGCAGCAGCGAGACGTCGCCGCAGCGGTTCTGGAAGGCGAAGAACTCGTCCAGGACGCGCGGGTAGAGCGCGTAGCTGACGACGTCGCGCATCGCCGGCTCGCGGCCGAGCCGCGACTGCACGTGCGCGCGCGCCTTGCCGAAGTCGAACGGCGCCATGCCGTCGCTCGGCCGGCCCTGCAGCACCGGCAGGCCCTTCAGCACCGCGGCGCGCAGGTCGTCGGGGAAGCCGCCGGGCGGGTGGCCGAGGTAGCCCTGGAAGTACTGCACGACGCTCTGCGGGAAGTCGAGGCGCTTGGCTTCGAGCAGGATCTTCTGCTTCGTCGCCGCGGTCGAGGCCGGCAGGCCGTCGCGCATCACCAGCAGGTCGTTCTGCACCAGGAAGATCGCGAAGTCGCCGACCATCTTGCTCGACGGCGTCACCTTCGGGATGTCGCCGCACAGCTGGTTGACGACGGCGAACGCGTGGCGCACCTCGGCCCAGCGGTCGAGCAGGCCGAGCGACGCGACCTGCGGGCGCAGGTTGCTGTACTGGCCGCCCGGGATCTCGTGGTAGTAGACCTCGCTGGTGCTGCTCTTCAGGCCGCACTCGAACGGCGCGTAGAACTCGCGCACCGCCTCCCAGTAGTCGGCCAGCGGCTGCATCGCCTTGTTGGTCAGGCCGGTCTCGCGCGCAGCGCCGCGCAGTGCGGCGATCAGCGCGTTCATGCTCGGCTGCGAGGTCAGGCCCGCCATCGGCGACAGCGCGGTGTCGACGATGTGCACGCCGGAGTCGATCGCCGCCATGTAGGTGGCGATGCCGTTGCCGGAGGTGTCGTGCGTGTGCAGGGCGATCGGCAGCTGCGTCACCGCGCGCAGGCGCGAGACCAGCATGCGCGCCGCCTGCGGGCGCAGCAGGCCGGCCATGTCCTTGATGCACAGGATGTGCGCCCCCATGCCCTCGATGCGGCGCGCCAGTTCGGCGTAGTAGTCGAGGCCGTACTTGGTGCGCGCCGGATTGTCGACGTCGCCGGTGTAGCACATCGCCACCTCGGCCAGCTTGCCGGTCTTCAGCACGCGCTGCACCGAGACCTCCATCGAGTCGAGGTCGTTGAGGCTGTCGAACACGCGGAACACGTCGATGCCGTGTTCAGCCGCTTCGTCGATGAACGCCTCGACGACGTTCTGCGGGTAGCTCGTGTAGCCGACCGCGTTGGCGCCGCGCAGCAGCATCTGGTGCAGCACGTTCGGGATCGCCTTCTTCAGCTGCACCAGGCGGTCCCACGGATCCTCGTTGAGGAAGCGGTAGGCCACGTCGAACGTGGCGCCGCCCCACGACTCGATCGAGAACAGCTGGTGCTGCACGTGCGCCGTCGCCGACGCGATCGCCAGCATGTCCTTGGTGCGCACACGCGTCGCCAGCAGCGACTGGTGCGCGTCGCGCATCGTGGTGTCGGTCAAGAGCGGCTTCTTCTGCCGCTTGATCCACTCCACCACCTTGCCCGGGCCGCCTTCGGCCAGGATGTGCGCGGTGCCCGGCGGCGGCGAGCCGACCGGCACCGGCGGCACCACGGCCGGCTGGCACGCCGCCGGCGACAACCGCTGCTCCTTCTTGAACGTCGGGTGGCCGTTGACGACCAGGTCGCCGAGGTAGGCCAGCAGCTTGGTCGCACGGTCCTTGCCCGGCTTGATCTCGAACAGCTGCGGCGTCTCGTCGAGGAAGCGCGTCCAGGTGGCGCCGGCGAGGAAGCTCGGGTGCGCCAGCACGTTCTGCAGGAACGCGAGGTTCGTCTTCACACCGCGGATGCGGAACTCGCGCAGTGCTCGGATGCCCTTCGTCGCCGCCTGCTGCAGCGTCTGCCCGTAGGTGATGCTCTTCACCAGCAGCGAGTCGTAGTGGCCGCTGACGACGGTGCCGGCGAGGCCGTCGCCGCCGTCGAGGCGCAGGCCGAAGCCGCCCGGCGCGCGGTACGCGACGATCGTGCCGGTGTCGGGGAAGAAGTCGTTCTGCGGATCCTCGGCGGTGATGCGGCACTGGATCGCGCAGCCGCGCGGCTTGATGTCGTCCTGGCTGCGCAGGCCGATCTCGGGGTCGCTGAGGCGATGGCCCTGCTCGATGCGGATCTGCGCCTGCACCAGGTCGATGCCGGTGATCTGCTCGGTCACCGTGTGCTCGACCTGCAGCCGCGGATTGACCTCGATGAAGTAGTGCTGGCCGCCGGCGACCAGGTACTCGAACGTGCCGGCGTTGTGGTAGCCGGCGGCGCGCGCCAGCTTCCGCGAGTCGGCGAACAGCGCCTGCCGGACCGTCTCGTCGAGGTTCGGCGCCGGGGCGATCTCCACCACCTTCTGGTGGCGGCGCTGCACCGAGCAGTCGCGTTCGTGCAGGTGCACGACGTCGCCGTGCGTGTCGCCGAGGATCTGCACCTCGATGTGCCGCACGCGCGGCAGGTACTTCTCGACGAACACCACCGGACTGCCGAACGCCGCCAGCGACTCGCTGCGCGCCTGCCGCAGGTACGGCACCAGGTCCTTCCGGTCCTCGACGACGCGCATGCCGCGGCCGCCGCCGCCGTGCGCCGCCTTGAAGATCGTCGTGCCGTGCTGCGCGAAGAACGCCTCCGCCATGGCGATCGCCTGCACTTCGTCGAGCGGCAGCTCGGTGCCGGGCACGGTCGGGATGCCGAGGCGCTGGGCTTCGTTGCGCGCCAGCACCTTGTCGCCGAGCCCGCGGATCACCTCGGCCTTCGGGCCGATGAAGGCGATGCCGGCGGCCCGCACGGCGGCGGCGAACGCGTGGTTCTCCGACAGGAAGCCGTAGCCCGGATGGATCGCGTCGACCTTGGCGCGCTGCGCGATCGCCAGGATCTCGTCGCCGCCGAGGTAGGCGGCGACCGGCGCCTTGCCGCGGCCGATCAGGTAGCTCTCGTCGGCCTTGTAGCGATGCTGGTTGGTGGCGTCTTCGTCGCTGAACACCGCGACGGTGCGGATGCCGAGTTCGGCGCAGGCGCGGAAGACGCGGATCGCGATCTCGCCGCGGTTGGCGCAGAGGATCTTGTGGAACGGGCGGATCGTCATGGCGGCACTCGAGGCGAGGGTTCGGCCGGCCGGGACCGGTGCGCCGATCTTCGGCAGGCAGCGTGAGGCACTGGAGAGAAAACCGACAGGAGATGCCGGTGCCATGGGCCGTTCCGCCGAGGCCGGGCCGGCCGCGGACCACCGCCCAGCCAGCCGGCCGAACCTTCCCGCCGGCCCGCCCGAGCCGCTACAAGCTGCCAACCGCCGTCCGTCGCCGGCCGCACCGATGCCCCTGCCCCCGACCCGCTGGTCCCTCGTCGCCCGCACCGGCGCTGCCGACCGCGGCACCGCGCGCACGGCCCTCGGCGAACTGTGCGAGGCCTACTGGCAGCCGCTGCTCGGCTACGCGCGGCAGCTCGGCCGGCCCGACGACGACGCGCGCGACCTGGTGCAGTCGTTCTGCCTGCAGCTGCTCGAACGCGGCGGCGTCGACGGCGCCGACGCCGACCGCGGGCGCTTCCGCGACTACCTGCGGCGCGCGTTCCGCAACTTCGTGCACAACCGCGCGCGCCACGAACGGGCCGCCGTGCGCGGCGGCGGCCGGCCCGCGGTCGACGTCGCCGAGGTCGAGCCCGACGACCTTGGCCGCGGCGACCCGGAGCAACTGTTCGAGCAGCGCTGGGCCTACGCGCTGCTCGACCGCGCGCGGCAGCGGCTGCACGACGAACACCAGGAGCCGAAGAAGCGCGAGCTGCTGCGGCAGCTCGAGCCGTTCCTGCTCGGCGACGCCGACGCCGGCACCGCCACCGTGGCGCAAGCACTCGGCTGCAGCGACGGCGCCGTGCGCGTCGCGCTCCACCGGCTGCGCGGCCGCTGGCGCGAACTGGTGCGCAGCGAGGTCGCCGACACCGTCGACGATCCGGCGCTGGTCGACGACGAACTGCGCACGCTGCGGCAGGCGCTGGGCCGCGGGCGGCCGGCGGTGGGCACGAGCCCGTCGGAGATTTCCGGACCGGGCCGTAACACGACGCCGCGCGCGGGGGCATGAAGGGCATGGACACGCCAGCGAGCCCGCCCCGTTCGAACGCCCCCCACTGCCCGCGCTGCGGCGCGCCCCTGCCCGCGGCGGCGGCCGGCGACGGCACCCAGACCGCGTGCCCGGCCTGCCTGCTCGACCTGGCGATGACGCCGGCCACGGAGCCCCAGAGCCGCGGCCCGGCGCTGCCGCCGCTGGCCGAGCTCGAGCCGATGTTCCCGGACTACGCGCTGGAGGCGCTGGTCGGCCGCGGCGGCATGGGCGCCGTCTACCGCGCCCGCCACAAGAAGCTCGACCGGCTGGTCGCGATCAAGCTGCTGCTGCCGGACCTGGTCGTCGACCCGAGCTTCGCCGAGCGCTTCGAGGGCGAAGCCCGCACGATGGCGAAGCTGTCGCACCCCGGCATCGTCGGCCTCTACGACTTCGGCCGCAGCGGCCCGTGGTTCTACCTGGTCATGGAGTACGTCGACGGCGCCAACCTGCGCGAACTGCTGGCGCAGGGCAACCTGCGGCCGCAGGAAGTGCTCGGCTACGTCGGCCAGCTGTGCGACGCGCTGCAGTACGCGCACGACCACCGCATCGTGCACCGCGACATCAAGCCGGAGAACCTGCTGGTCGACGGCGACGGCCGCGTGCGCATCGCCGACTTCGGCCTCGCCAAGCTGGTCGGCACCGGCAGCAACGCCGTGCCGCTGACGCAGTCGAACCAGCAGCTCGGCACCCCGCTCTACATGGCGCCCGAACAGGTGCACGCCGCCGCCGCCGTCGACCACCGCGCCGACCTCTACTCGCTCGGCGTCGTCGTCTACGAGATGCTGACCGGGCGCCTGCCGCTGGGCCGCTTCCAGCCGCCGTCGGCGCGCGACGCGGCGGCGAAGCCGTTCGACCCGGTGGTGATGAAGTCGCTCGAGAGCGACCCGGCGCAGCGCTACCAGGCGGCGCGCGAAGTGAAGCGCGACCTGCAGCAGCGCAGCGACGACGCGGCGCGCAGCGGCGCCGGCGACGCGACCGCGCACCCGGCACTCGTGCGCAGCGACGACGCGCCGCGACCGCGGCGCTTGCCGTTGGCCGCGCTGCTGTGCCTCGCCGTGGTGCTGGTGGCGCAATGGATGCCGTGGCTGATCGTGCCGAACGCGTTCGATGTGCAGCCGACGGGGGCATGGTCGGTGTTCCGCATCCGCTACTTCGACGTCAGCAACAAGCAGATCAACGATGCGTGGTACGCGAGCGTGCACGGGTTGCCGCTGTTCCTGACCCTGTTCGCGGCCGTGATCGCCGCCGCGGCGGCCCTGCTGCGCGAGCGCGCCCACCGCTTCGCCGGCCCAGCCCAGCGGACCGCGCTGGCCGCCGGCCTCGGCTTGTGCGGCCTGACGATGCTCACCTGCTGGCTGACCGCGGGACTGACCGCTGGCAGCGGCGTCTACGTGGCGGGGCTCATGTTCGCCGCAGCCCTCGGCCGCGAACTGTGGCACCGGCGGCTCCGCTGAGCGACGGCGTCGACCCGGCCCGCGCGCAGCCCCGGCCACGCCTGTGGGGCACTTCGGACAGAGCCTGACGCCCACAGGCACCAAGGCCAGGACGCCCGCTGCCACCGCTTCCTTCGCCGCAGTTTTCTTTGCGCGCGCCGTCGCTATCCTCCGCGCGCTGCATGTTCGCCCTGACTCCGCTCCGGTCCGCCTTGCTGCTGCTCGCAGCGGGCACCGCCACCGGATGTGCCAGCGGACCACAGCTGACCGCGGGCGAACCGACCCGCCTCGTGCTGGCGCAAGGCGACAACCAGCTGACGCTGACGCTGGTCAACAAGAGCGCCGCCGACAAGGTCCGCACGACCAAGCCGAAGGACGGCGCGCTCTACGAAGCGAAGACCAGCGATCCGGGCCGCAAGTTCATGGACGACGTCGAACTGCAGGCCGTCGTCGACGCGTTCGGCGAGGCCGGCCTGCTGGCGAGCGGCACGCCGACGCCGGTGCCCGGCGCCATCGACGTGGTGATGCTCGAGTGCGGTGGCCAGCGCTGGTGCTGGTCGCGACGGCTGCGCGGCATGCAGGCCAGCGAGCGGCCGTTCCACGAGGCGCGCAACCTGTTCCAGGCCGCCTACAACAGCGTCACCGCGTGGCACGGCACCAACACCGGCACCGGCGACCTGCGCAGCGAGGACCAGAAGGCCCGCGAAGCGCGCGACGAAGCGCTGCGCCGCCGCCAGCGCGAGTCGGAGTTCCCCCGATGACGACGATCGCAGCGCTGGCCATTATCCCCGTGCGCGTCGGCAGCCAGCGGCTGCCCGGCAAGGCGCTGTTGACCGAGAGCGGGCAGGAGCTGTTCCTGCACACCTGCGACCAGGCGAAGAAGGCGCGCAACATCGACCGCGTGGTCGTCGCCACCGACGACGACGTCGTCGAGGCCGCGGCCAGGCGCAAGGGCTACGGCGTCGTGCGCACCAGCCCCGCCTGCCGCACCGGCAGCGAGCGCTGCGCCGAAGCCGCGGCGGCGATCCCGTGTAGCGCCGTGCTCGACATCCAGGGCGACTGGCCGGAGGTCGCTCCGGGCGACCTCGAGGCGATCGTCGACCAGCTGCTGCGCGGGCAGGCGCAGACCAACACGCTGTGCGTGCCGCTGCACGATCCCGAGGTCGCGGCGAACCCGAACGTGGTCAAGGTCGTGCGCGGCCTGCACGGCAAGGCGCTGTACTTCAGCCGCGCCGTGATCCCGTTCGTCAAGGAAGGCGCCTACGCGCTGCGCCGCCACATCGGCGTCTACGGCTTCCAGCGCGACGTGCTGCTGCGCATCCCGCCGCTGCCGAGCAGCGGCCTCGCCGAGGCCGAGAGCCTCGAACAGTTGCGCTTCCTCGAGAACGACATTCCGATGCACGTGCTCGATGCCGCGGGCGACCCGTGGGGCATCGAGACCCGCAGCGACTACGAAGCCTTCCTGCAGCGGTTGGCGACGCGACCGAACCCAGGCGACAGGACCAAGCGATGACCAAGTACATCTTCGTGACCGGCGGCGTCGTGTCGTCCCTTGGCAAGGGCCTGACGTCGGCCGCGATCGGCTGGATCCTCGAGCGCAACGGCCTCAAGGTGTCGATGCAGAAGCTCGACCCCTACATCAACGTCGACCCGGGCACGATGTCGCCGTTCCAGCACGGCGAGGTCTACGTCACCGACGACGGCACCGAGGCCGACCTCGACCTCGGCCACTACGAGCGCTTCACCCGCGCCCGCATCAACAAGGACAGCAACTACACCACCGGCAAGATCTACAAGTCGGTGATCCAGAAGGAGCGCCGCGGCGACTACCTGGGCAAGACCGTGCAGGTGATCCCGCACATCACCGACGAGATCAAGATGGCGATCAAGGCGGGGGCAGCGCCGTCGCCGGGCGAAGCGCCGCCCGACGTCGCCATCACCGAGATCGGCGGCACCGTCGGCGACATCGAGTCGCTGCCGTTCCTCGAGGCGATCCGCCAGTTCTCGCTCGAGGTCGGCCCGAACGACTGCATGTTCATCCACCTGACGCTGCTGCCGTTCCTGCGCGCGTCGGGCGAGCTGAAGACGAAGCCGACGCAGCAGTCGGTCGGCAAGCTGCGCGAGATCGGCATCCAGCCGCACGTCCTGATCTGTCGGACCGAGATCCCGATGGAGCCGGACATGGCGAAGAAGATCTCGCTGTTCTGCAACGTGCGGCCGGAGGCGGTCATCGAGGAGCGCGACGTGGCGTTCTCGATCTACGAGGTGCCGCTGATGCTGATCGAGTCGGGCCTCGACCAGCGCATCCTGAACCACCTGCAGCTGACGCCGCGGCAGAAGGTCGACACCAGCGACTGGCAGCGGCTGCTGCAGGTCGTCAAGAACCCCGAGCACACGGTCGAGATCGCCGTCAGCGGCAAGTACATCGAGCTGCACGACGCCTACAAGTCGATCTACGAGTCGCTGAGCCACGCCGGCATCGCCAACCACTGCAAGGTCAAGATCCGCAAGGTCTCGGCCGAGCAGGTCGCCAACGAAGGTCCCGACCAGCTGCTCGGCGGCGTCGACGGCATCCTGGTGCCGGGCGGCTTCGGCGAACGCGGCTTCGAAGGCAAGATCGCGTCGATCCGCTTCGCACGGAAGCACCAGATCCCGTTCTTCGGCATCTGCTACGGCATGCAGGCGGCGGTCGTCGAGTATGCGCGCAGCGAGCTCGGCATCCTCGACGCGACGACGACCGAGTACGACCCGAACGCCAACAGCCCGCTGATCGCGCTGATGGAGGAGCAGAAGCGCACCAACGAGAAGGGCGGCACGATGCGCCTCGGCGCGTTCGACTGCGCGCTGAAGGAAGGCACCAAGAGCCACCGCGCCTACGGCAGCACGGCGATCAGCGAACGCCACCGCCACCGCTTCGAGCTCAACAACGCCTACCGGCGGCAGCTCGAGCAGGCGGGCCTGGTGATGGCGGGCACCAACCCGAAGCTCGACCTGGTCGAGATCGTCGAGATCCCGAACCACCCGTGGTTCGTCGGCGTGCAGTACCACCCGGAGTTCAAGACCGGGCCGCTGAAGCCGCACCCGCTGTTCCGCGACTTCATCGCCGCGGCGATCGAGCAGCAGACTCGCCGGAAGAAGTAGCGCCGCCCGGAAGAAGTCGCGCCGCTCAGCGCTGCTGCAGCGCGCGCAACAGCGCTTCGAGCTGGTCGGTGGCCGCCCCCCAGCCCGGGTGGAAGCCCATCTTCTCGTGCGCTTCCATGTCGGCCGCCGACCAGTGGCGAACGCGCGCGGTGTAGCGCGTCGCCGGCCCTTCGTCGTCGAAGGTGATGATGCCGGTCAGGAACGGCTTCGCCGACGGCTCCCACGCGCGCGTCCAAGCGTCGGTGAACACGAGCCGCCGCCCGGGCACGACCTCGAGGTAGACGCCATGGCACGGCTGCTCCTCGCCGGCCGGACCGCGCATCAGGATGTAGCTGCTGCCGCCGGGGCGCACGTCGAGTTCGACCACCGGCGTGGTCCACGGCCGCGGCGTGAACCACTGGCGGACCAGTTCGGGTTCGGTCCACGCGCGGTAGACCAGTTCGGGTGGCGCTTCGATGCGGCGGCTCAGCGACAGTTCGTGCAAGGAGGAGCTCATGGTGGCGGCGCGCTGCAGCATTGGCGATCGCGCCGCGACGATCAACGCGGCGCCGCGGTCAACTCGATGCGCACGTCGAGATCCCCCGACCGCCCGGCGACCGGTTCGCGCACGTCGCGTGCCAGGTAGCCAGGAGCTTCGACGAGCAGCAGCAGTTCGCCATCTTCGAGGTTCTCTTCGCAGAGGAAGCGCCCGGCCGCGTCGACCGCGCGGCCGCCGACCTTCGCGCGCGGGATCGGCGCGCCGGTCGTCGCATCGACGACGAGCACGCGCACCGTCGCCATCGGTCCACGCGGCAGCACGACGCGGACCACGTTCGCCCCGACCTGCAGCGGCTGCCGACGCCGTTCGCCGCGATGGCCGTCGGCGCACACGTACAGCAGACACTCGCCGGCGGGCGTCGCGATCGGCAGCTCGCCGAGCACGGCGCGGCCATCGACCCCCGTGTCGGCATGGGCACCGAGTCGCGGCCCACGCGCCGCCACCAAACGCATCCGTCCGTCGTCTTCCGGCAGCCCCGCAGGATGCACGAACGCTTGCGCACCGCGGATCGGCGAGCCCCTGTCGTCGACGACATCGACGACCAGGTGCGCACGCGGCCGCATGCGCAGCGCGACCTGGCTCCCGTCCGCCGGCATCTTCGCCACGGCGAGGTCCGGGCCGCGCACGGCGAGCAGCCACAGCGTGCTCTGCCAGCGCGTTGCCGACCCGACGAACCGCCCCGCAGCATCCGTTCGGCCGATCCGCTCCGTGGCCATCGTCCAGTCGTCGACGGCGACGACGAACACCTCGGCTTCGACGGCCGGTGCACCGCCGACCTCGGTGACGACGCCCTGCAGCACGCCCGCGGCCGCGAGTGCCACGTCGCCCACGTCGGTGGACCCGTCGTCACCCGTCCGGCCCTTCTGCCAGAGCGATCGCTTGTGTTCGGTGTAGCCCGCAGCGCGCACGACCAGCACCTGCGCGAACGAACGTGGCACCTGCAGCTCGAACTCGCCGTTCGCCCCGACCCGGGCGACCGGCGGTGCTTCGCGTTCCGCCTCGTCGCCAGTCGACGAACGGACACGCACCATCGTGGCCTCGCAGGTGACTTCGGCACCGAGCAAGGGCAGCGCCGTTCGCTCGTCGACGACCCGACCGCGCACCCGCAGCAGGGCGTGCGTCGCGGCCGCGGCGGGCGGAGGATCGGCGACGGGCGGTTGGGCCGCAGCGACCCGTTCGCGAGCCGGTACGTCCACGGCGAGCTGACGGGGTTCCGCCGCGGTTTCGTCGACGTGTTCGGAACTCGCCACCGGCAGACGCGGCGGACTCGCCACCGCAACCTCCTGCGGAAGCTCCGGCGCCGGCGCCGCCACCGGCGCGAGCGAGCCCAACACGAACCAGCCCGCGAGCAGCAGCACCGCGGCGGCGAGAGCAAGGACCGCGCCGACCGGCAGTGCACCGCCCCCGACCAGCGCCAGCAGCGGCCCGGCCCACGCCGCACGATCGCCACCGTGCTCGTCGTCGAGCCGCGTGCGCAGGAGCCGCAAGCCGCGCTGCAGCCGCGTGCGAACGGTCTCCTTCGGTGCCCCCACCTGCTGCGCCAACGCGTCGATGCCGAGCCCCGCGTGGTAGCGCAGCACGAGCACCGTGCGGTACGGCTCCGGCAGCGCCAACAACGCCGTCGCCACCCGCTGCCACGTCTCGGCGCGCGCGACGGCCGCGTCGACCGGCGGCGCGGGCTCGCCGATCGGCAAGCGCGCATGGCGACGCATCCGTCGTCGTTCGCCACGCTGCCATCGCCGCACGACGTTCTCGAGAATGGTGCGCAACCACGCCCGCGGCCTCTGCACCGCCGCGGCAGCAGGCGAAGCACGGAGCACGCGCAACCACGTCTCCTGGACGGCATCGTCGGCGAGGTCGCGCCCGGCGACGAGGCTCCGCGCCAGGCGACGCAGCCAGTCGTGCTCGGCGAGCAGATCGGTCGGCAGGATGTCGGGCATCGGCGACCTTGATCCCGCAGCGGCGCGAACGGGTTCACCCGCGTGCTGCGATCTCGCTCACGCCGGCTGCGCCGCGGCCAGCGGCGGTTCGTCGATGCGGCCCGCGTGCCGCGGCTGCCGTCGCCACAGGCAGAAGAACAGCAGCTCCAGCAACAGCACCGTGATCGTGTAGGCGGCGCCGAGTCGGATGACCAGCAGGCCGACCGGTGCGAGGCTCGGCACGAAGAACGCCGCGATCGGCACGAAATGCAACGCCACCACCGCGGCCAGCAGCTGCGGTGCGCGCCAACGCGAGTCGCCGAGCACGACGCCGAGGGCCAGCAACCACGTGCCGGCGGTCGTCAGCGTAGGGAGGTTGCTCCACGGCGGGTTCCACGGCAGCAGCCGGAACGGCAGCACGAGACCGACGGCGGTCGCGAACAGGGCGAGGCCGGCGACGACGCGCCACAGCCGATCCATCGCGCGCCAGCGCGGCAAGCACAGCAGCACGAGCAGGAACGCGCGCGCCCAGGTGTCGAACGGCCAGCCCTCCACCAGCATCGTCAACGCCAACACGAACATGCCCCCCAGGCCCAGCGGGCGCACCGCGCCGACCTGCGGCCGCTGCACGAACAACCACAAGCCCACGGCCCCGAGCAGCAGCAAGCCCGGCAGGAACCACGGCACGCGGCGCATCCAGTCGGGCGTCGCCGCCTCGATCGCCGCGTCGCGCAAGGCAGCGACCGACGGCGAGAGCGGCGCGTCGCCTGCCGCCAGCAGGCCCGCCAGGGGCACATCCCGCAACTCGGCCCGCAGGCCCGCCACCAGCTGCCGTTCGTTCTCCGCGTCGAGCGCCCCCGCTGGGCCCGTGCGCAACGCGCGCACCGCGAGCGCCGGCTCGCAGCCGAACGGGTCGAGCGCGCCGTCGGGCTCGAGCGAACCCCGCGCGATCGCCAGCGCGCGCCGGGCGAAGCGACGCCAGCCGTCGGCGTCGTCGGCCAGCGGCGGCGGCAACGGCGCCGAGCGCGCAGCCGCGAGCAACGGCGCGTCGCGCAGCACGAGGCCCGCGAGAGCCAGCTGCTCGGCGACGAGGTCGCGTTCGTTCGCCGCAGCCGGCGACAACCACGAGGTCAAGAACGTGCGCCACGTCGCGAGTCGTTCGAGCGGCTCACGCCCGGCCGGCGAGCGGGTCGCGCGCAGCAACACAGCGAAGCCGGTCTCGTCGTGCAGCAAGAGCCGAGGCCGATCGAACGAGAGGGCGATCTCGCCCCCGTCTCGCTGCGAACCCCGCTCGACGCCCGGTTCGCGCCAGGAGTCCCACGACGAGCGACTGGCGCGCCGGAGCCAGCAGTGGCCAGTGATCACCGCGCCGTCCAGCTTCACGCCGTTCGCCGTGAGCTGCGGAGTTGTGCGCAACGATGCGGACACCTGTCCCCACGGGAAGTCGATGCCAAGCTCGCGCTGACGCTCGGCGATCCAGAAGGACTCGCCTCCGTCCGGGTCGCGATCCTGGACGAACGCAGCCAGCACGGTGAAGTCGTTGGCGAAGGCGCGGCGGAACCAGGTCAGATTGCAGATGGCCCGCTGCCCGGCATGCAGCGGCATTTCGCCGGCGGCGACGATCTCCTCGTCGCAGGATCTCGGTGACAGCGCCAGCAGGGCCATCTGCAAGAAGGCCGCGGGGGGAGCGTCCTGGGCGGGGCTCGCGGCGCTGTCGACCCGCCCGGCGCCTTCGGCCTCGCGCAGTTCCGTTCCGTAGGTCGGCCGCAGCAAAGCGAGCCCGCACAAAGCCAACCAGACGCAGGCGAGCACGACGAAGGAAGGGTGGCGCATCGGTTCCCGAGGCGCAGAGGCTAGCGCCACGCCCAGATCGGGCCAGCCCTGGGCCCCGCACCCTTGCACGCGCCGCGGCCGGACCGTTCGATGCCCACCGATGCCGGCCCCCGGGAATCCGCTGTCGCTGCGCGCCGCCGCCTGGCGGACCGCCGGCCTCGTCGGCGCGCTGGCCGTCGGCTACAGCGCGACCGCGACCCGCGACGGCGCCACCTGGTTCGGCGTGCGCGGCCCCTACTGCCCGCTCGGCACCTGCTTCGGCCCACAAGCGTGCCCCGGCTGCGGCCTCTTGCGCAGCACCGCCGCGGCGCTGCAGGGCGACCTCCAGCTGGCGTGGCAGTGCCATCCCGCCGGGCCGGTCGTGGCGTTCCTGCTACTCGCCGGCACCTTGGTGCATTTCGACATACTCCGCCAGCGGCACGAAAGGCGCTGGCATCGGGTCCTGCGCACTGCCGGCTACGTCGCCTTCGCGGCCGCCGTCGGCTTCGGCTGGCTGCTCCGGATCCTCCGCTCCTGACCTCCGCTCGCCATCGCCGAACCGCCCATGCTCGCGCAATCGGAAGCCTTTCCCATACTGTTCGCCATCTTCTTCTACGTCGTCTGGGGCGTGGCGTGCGCGGCCATCGCCAACAGCCGCGGGCGCAATGCCGCGGGCTGGTTCTTCATCGGTCTGTTCACGCAGTGCCTCGGCCTGATCCTGGTGCTCGTGCTGCCCGACCTGAAGGTGCAGCAGGCCGAACGCCTGCGCCACGAACAGGAGAACCGCCGCTTGCGCGAGGCCCTGGCGAAGGAGCGCCAGGTCGCCGACCAGCGGCACGGCCACATCGAACGCCGGCTGACGGTGCACGACCAGGCGATCGGCGTCGACACCTCGGCACCGCCGGCGCTGGCCGACGCGGCCGCCGCCCCGGCGCTGCCGGCGAACGCCAGCGGCGCCCGCTGGTACTACGCGCGCGGCAAGGAACGCATGGGCCCGGTCAGCGAGGAGACGGTGCGCCACCTGCTGCAGGCCGGCGCCATCCGCGGCGACACGCTGGTGTGGCGCGAAGGCATGACCGACTGGACCAAGGCCGCCGCGGTCGACGAGTTCCGCGGAGACGTCGCGTGAGCGGCCCCCACACACCGCCGCCGCTCGATCCGCCGACGGGCGCGCCGCTGGCCGCGTTCGTCGAAGGCCTGCTCGACGGTCGCGTCGCCGACGCCGTGGCCCTGCGGCAGGCCATCGCCAACCTGCAGCACGCCGGTGCCGGGTCGTTCCGCGCCGAAGTGCTCGGCGGCCGCTTCTCGCTGCTGCCGGCGCAGACGCAGATGACCGGCGCTCCGTTCGACGAAGCCGCGCAGGCGCGCTTCCTGCAGGCCTTGCAGGGCGTCGCCGCGGCGGCGGCTCCAGGCTCGGTCGAGACCAACCTGCGCTGCCGCCTCGTCTACGCCGAGCTCGTCGCCGAGACGCTGTTCGTCGTGCGCGACGGCACGTTCGAGCCGCTGACGCGCGTGCGGCCGCGCACCGCCGACGATCGCGTCGGCGTACCGGGAGCCGCGGCGGTGCCGTTCGGGCTGCGGCGGCGCGAACTGCTGCTGGCCGCCCCGCTGCTGCTGCTCACCGGCGGCCTCGTCGCGTGGCAGAGCGGCTGGATCGACCGCGTGCTGTCGGCGCGCGCCGACCAGCTGCGCACCGACGCCGGCCCGTTCGGCGCCATGCTGGTGCTGCGCGTCGAACCGGCGTGGGGCAACTACCGGGTGACGGTCGCGCGCGGGCCGGAGTATCCGGCGACCACGAGCGCGCTGGCGGCGCGTCGCGACGGCACCGAGGACCTGGTGGCGCGGGCGGCGATCGCCGCGGTCGGCGACGGCGGCGCGATCTTCGTGCAACTGCTCGGCCCCGACGACAAGGTGCTGGCCGAGCAGCGCACCGAACTGCGACCGCTGCTGACGGCGGCCGACGGCACCATCGAAGCCAAGCTGCCGGGCGCGATGCGGGCGACGGCCGTGCGTTTGTCGCTGAGCAAGGCGCCGGAGCCGAAGTGAACGAGCCGGCGGGCGGCGCGCCGGCGGATGGACCGCTCGACCGGCCAGACGACGGGGCACCGTCGCCCGCCGAGCTGCCGTGGCCGCCCGGCATGCCGAGCGCAGACGACGCGATCGCGGCGGTGTGCAGCACCTGTGCGCAACCGTGGCGCGTGCATCCGAGCATGGCCGGCTTCCGGCTGCGTTGCCGCTGCAGCAGCTGGGTCGAGGTGCCGGCCGCGGCGCCGTCGGCGAGCCCGGAGGCCTTGCCGGCACCGCGCCCGGACGCAGCGGCGGCCGCGTTGCCTGCCGTCGCCCACGCGCTGCCGACCGACGAACGCGGCCTCGTCTCGGTGCCGGTCGAACCCGGCGTCGTCGTGTTCGCCCCGATCGCCACCGACCTGCCGCTGGCGCCCGGGGCCTTGCTGCAAGCCAGCGACAGCAACCGCGCGCGCTGGACGACGCGCACCGTGCTCGAGTTCGTGGCGATGATGGCGGCGCTGTTCGTGCCGCCGGTGGCCGCGATGCTGCTCAGCGAAGGCCGCGAGTTCGTGCTGCTGCTGCCGCTCGCCGACCTGGTCTCGGGCGCCCTGCTGCTGGTCGTGCTGGCGTTCGCGGGCCCCTACGCGCGCATGGGCTTCGGCGGCGCCAAGGCCCGCTACTGGGCCGAAGCCGTGCTGATGACCGCACCGTTCCTGCTGCTGGCCCACCTGTGGATGCAGCTCGTGCAGCACGCGTTCCCGGGCGCCGAGGACCCGCTCGACGGCCTCAGCGAACAGCTCGGCATCGCCGCCAGCCTGTTCGTCGTCGCCGTGTCGCCGGCGGTGCTCGAGGAGATCATCTTCCGCGGCGCCCTGCAGGGCCGGCTGCTGGCGCTGCTCGGCGAACGCACCGGTCTCGTCGTGACCGCCATGACGTTCGCCGCCTGCCACCGGGCGCCGGCGGTGATCCTCGTCCACGCCAGCATCGGCCTCTACCTCGGCTGGCTGCGCCATCGCTGCGGCAGCCTGCTGCCCGGCATGCTGCTGCACTTCCTCTACAACGGCACGCTGGTGCTGCTGGCGTGAGGGACGCGCGCTTCGCATCCACGGCGGTCGCGGGCACGAACGAGCCCCGCATGCACGAGCCGAACCGCGACGAACGTGGCCCCCGCTGGGCGTCGCCGCTGCTGCGCGCGGCCGCCGTCTACAACCTCGTGTTCGGCGCGTTCGCCGTGCTGCTGCCGAGTGCGTGGTTCGAATGGAGCGGCATGCCGGTGCCAGCGCAGCTCTACCTGTGGCAGTGCATCGGCATGGTCGTCGGCGTCTACGGCATCGGCTACTGGTGCGCGGCGGCGGCACCGCTGCGGCACTGGCCGATCGTGCTGGTCGGTTTGCTCGGCAAGGTGTTCGGCCCGATCGGCTTCGTGCAGGCGGCGTTCGCCGGCGAAGTGCCGTGGCGGGCCGGCTGGCTGCTGCTCGGCAACGACCTGGTCTGGTGGCCGGGCTTCGCGCTGCTGCTGCTGGCGGCGCGCCGCCACCACCGCGGTCTCGGCGACGTAGGCTGAGCGTCCGATCGCATCGACGCCGGCGCGAGTTCGCCGCCGACGCTGCGTCCAAGGACGAAGCCGCGGCGAACGCGTGCCCCGTGGAGTTCGCGCACCTAGCCCTGCTGCACGCCGTGCCGACGCTGTGCCTCACCGGCCTGATCTGGCTGGTGCAGCTCGTGCACTACCCGCTGTTCGCGCGCATCGCCGCCGCCGACTTCGTCGCCTACGAACGCGAACACTGCCGGCGCATCGGCCCGCTGGTCCTGCCCCTGATGCTGGCCGAGCTCACGTTGACGCTGTGGCTGCCGTTCGCCGCCCACGACGCCACGGATCGCAGCCTCGCCTTCGCCGGTCTCGGCCTGCTGGCGGTGGTCTGGGCATCGACGTTCTTCGTGCAGGTGCCCTGCCACCAGCGCCTCGAACAGCAGCACGATGCGGCGACCATCGCGCGGCTCGTCGCGACGAACGGCTGGCGCACGGCGGCCTGGACCGGACGGGCGGTGGTCGCCGTGCTAATGCTGTGGCGGCAGCTGCCGGCGGCGTGAACGCGTGACGCCCCCGGCCCGCCCGGTTGCATCGGCGGCGCACGTGCCGCACAGTCCGCGCCCATGGTGGGAACGCTCGTCTTCGGGGCCGCGGTGGCCTTGTGCTTGCTGCTGCTCGACCTCGTGCTGCGCCGGATCGCCGGCCGCCCCGACGGCACCGAGCCGGCCGACCGGCTGCTGGTCGGCGCGCGCGTGCTGGCGCTGTTCCTGCTGGCCGCGAGCCTGACCTTGCGCTGCCGCGGCGACGGCGACGACCTCGCCGGCGACGTGCTGTGGACGGCGCTGTTCGGCGGCGCCGGCCTCGTGCTGCTCGAACTGGCGCTGCTGCTCGGGCTCGCGCCACTCGGCGGCGTCGTCGCCGCGGCGCGCTCTGGCAACCTGGCGGCGGCGACCGCGGTGGCCGCGCACACGGTGGCGATCGGCGTGCTGCTGGCGGCGGTCTGCGGCGGCCGTTCGTTCGACGACCTCGCCGTCGGCACCGTCGCCTACGCGATCGGCCAGGGCACGCTGTTCCTGCTGCTGGTGCTGTTCCGCGCGTTGACCAGCTACGACGACCGCGCCGAGCTCGTCGCCGGCAACGCCGCCGCGGCGCTCGCCCACGGCGGGCTGACGATCGCGTTGGCGCTGGTCATCGCCCACGCCACCGACGGCGAATACCAGGGCCTGTGGCCGTCGTTGCGCGATTACGGCCTCGCCCTCGCCGAAGGCCTCGTGCTCTATCCGCTGCGCCAGCTGCTGGTGCAGTGCGTGATCCTGCGCAGCAAGCCGACGTTCGCCGGCGGCGAACTCGACCGCGCGATCGGCGAACGCAAGGACCTCGGTGCTGGCGCGCTCGAAGGCGCCACCTACCTGGCCGTGGCCCTGTTCGTGGTCCGCCTGGCATGAGCACTGCGCACGACTTCGCCGCGGCGCTGCAGCGCACGACGCCGCTCGGCGACCCGTGGCTCGACGGTGCGCCGCGCGTCGCCGACGCCCCGTTCGTGCTCGGGCGCGCGCGCCACGACGAACTGGCGGCAGCGGCCGTCGGCCTCGTGCAGGCGCACGAAGAGCTGGCGCAGTGGTGCACACGCGAACCCGAACTCGCCGCCGGCCTGCTCGGGCTGTCGCGTTGGCAACTCGGCATGTGGCAGTGCAGCGCGCCGCACTGGCACGGCATCGCCCGCGCCGACGTGTTCTGGACCGACGACGGCGCGCGCGTCTGCGAAGTGAACAGCGACACGCCGAGCGGCCAGGCCGAAGCGGTGCTGCTGTCGGCGGCGGCGCTGTCCACGGCGGCGAGGGCGCCGGGACTCGTCGACCCGAACGCAACCTTGCGGCAGCGCTTCCTCGGCCTCGTGCACGCCAACGCGCGCGCGATCGGCCACCGCGGTGCGTTGACCGTCGGCGTCGTCTACCCGACCGAGATGGTCGAGGACCTGTCGATGGTCGCGCTCTACCGCGACTGGCTGACCACGGCCGGCCACCGTGTCGTGCTCGGCGCGCCGTTCAACGTCGGGCGTTCGGCGTGCGGGCGGGCCGCGCTGTTCTCCGTGCCGTGCGACGTCGTCGTGCGCCACTACAAGACCGACTGGTTCGGCGAACGCGAACCGGTGCGCGACGACGAGCCGCCGGTCGAGGACCGCGCACCGCTGCGCGAGCCGTTGCTGGCCCTGCTCGACGCCGCGATCGAACGCCGCACCGCCGTGGTCAATCCGTTCGGCGCCGTGCTGACGCAGAACAAGCGCGCGCTGGCGCTGCTGTGGGAACTGCGCGATCGCTTCGCCCCGGCGACGCAGCAGGCGATCGCGCGCTGGCTGCCGTACACGGCGCGGCTCGAGCTGGTGCGCGACGAACTGTGGCAGCAGCGCGAGCACTGGGTGCTGAAGAGCGACTACGGCTGCGAAGGCGACGAGGTCGTGCTCGGCCCGTGCGTCGACCAGGCGACGTGGGAGGACGCGCTCGGCCACGCGCTGGCGCGGCGCTGGGTCGCGCAGCGCTGGTTCGAACCGCGCCCGGACCACGACGGCCTCGTCACCAACCACGGCGTCTACGTCGTCGCCGGCGAGCCTGCCGGCCTCCTGCTGCGGCGGCACGGCCGCAGCGGCACCGACACCACCGCCGCCATCGCGCCGGCCCTGCTCGGCGCGCGCGGCCTTGCCCCCGACTTCCCGACGGACCTCCCCACCGTGGAGGCAGAGCGATGACCAACCGTCCGCATCCATTCGTGCTGCAGGTCGCCTACGACCAGGACGAACTGCTCGGCGCCCGCTGGTGGCACGAAGGCCTGCAGTTGGCGCCGGTCGACCTCGCCGACTCGTCGCTCGGCACCGACGCGTCGCGCCGCGCCGCGCTGAAGGTGCTCGCCGGCCTCGGCATCGGCGCCGTGTTCGCCGGCGTCGCCTTCCGCGGCTGCAGCAGCCACCGGCCCAGCTACCGGGCGTCGACCAGCACGAACAGCAGTCCGCCGCTGGCGGCGACCGACGCACAGCGGCAGTACGGACTGCTGTACGCCGCCGGCGGATCGTCGTTCGCGTGGACCGACACCGTGCCTAACGACGCCAACGGCGATCCGATGGTGCGCGACTCGCTGCAACTGCTCGCCGCCGAGCTGCAGCCGAAGATCGCGCGCTGGCAACCGTTCTACGTGCCGACGCTGGCGAGCTCGCTGCAAGCACCGGACGCGACCGAGCTGCGCGCGAAGATCCCGTTCGTGAACTCCGCGGCGATGCAGAACGCGTTCGTGCGCGGGCAGGCGCTGGCCGACGTCATCGCCTACGCGGAGGCACCCGCGAAGTGGCTGGTCGTCGTCGACCTGCCGGGGCCGCAGAGTGTCGCCTTCGCCGCTGGCCTCGCGAAGCAGGCGACGCCGGTCTGCATGTTCGGCAACTGGCCGCATCCGCTCGGCGTGGTGCCATCGCACATGACGCTGGCGGCGCTGCTGTTCCACCGGCCGCAGCTGGCGGCGAGCCCGCGCGAAGGCGAGCTGGCGGCGGCGTTCGTGCTCGATCGCGATCGCCTGCATCCGTACGACAACGCGTCCGATCGCTTCGACAACCGCTACGTCGTGCAGCTGCCGTCGGCGACGGCGCTGCGTGGCATCGAGCGCGTGCTCTACGTCGTGCCCGGCGGCGGCGCGCACGGCTCCGGCGAACAGGAACTCGACGACCTCAACGAGACGTTCGTCGCCTGGCGCAGTGCAGGCATCACCGTGCGCGTGGTCGGCGCCGCCGACTTCCTGCCGGGCGCCGACGAGCAGGCGGCGGCCGAGCAGTCCACGGCCAGATCGGCCGCCGGCAGCAGCTCGGCGCCGCGCCACTACTGGGGTGGCAGCCCGGGCACGCACTGGTGGTGGCTGCACTCGCTCGGCAGCCGCCCTCCCGTCGGCGCCCCGATGGAGGCGCCGATGCGCCGCATGGTCGGCGACGGCTACGAGCCCCGGCGGCGGCCGCTCGGGGCCAGTGGCCTCGCCGGCATCGGCCGGGTGCGTCGCCCCGAGGACCGCAGCGGCAGCAGCGGGTCCGGTGGCTCGGGCGGCTCGATTCGCGGCGGCTCATGGGGCCGTTCGAGCGGCGGAGGTTCGTCGTGAGCGACCACTTCTTCGGCATCCAGATCGCCCTGCAGGCGCCCGCCAACGGCACGTTGCGGCGGCAGCTGGCCCGGCTGCTGCGACAGCAGAGCCAGGACCTCGACGTGCTCGGCCAGCGCACGCTGTTCGGCATGCTCGGCAACGCGCTGCGGGAAGCGGTCGACGTGGCGACGCTCGGCTTCTGGGACCTGCAGCCGAACGGCCGCGCCGAGTACGACGACTGGGTGCGCGGCCTCGAGGACGACGCGGCCGAACGCTGGGTCGCCGACAGCGCCGCGGTGCGGCTCGACCACGTGCTGGTCACCGTGCTGTTCCTGCTGCCGAGCCGCGGCCGCAGTGCCCGCCTCGTCGGCGAGCGTTGCGACCTGCCGGAGGACCGCTGGATGCAGCGCGGCACGTTCCGCACGCTGTTCGCGACCGTCGGCGAACTCGACTTCGCCAGCGTGCGCGCGGCGGCCGCCTACCTGACGCCGGGCAACGAAGCGCTGGCGTTCTCGCGGCGCGAGCTCGAAGCCGACGGCTACGACTACCTGCTGCCGCTGCGCTGACGCGCGGCAGCGGTGACCGATCAGCGCAGCGCCTGGTAGACCGCGGTGCGGAAGCGGTTGGTCAGCTTGCACTCGTCGTACGGCACGTGCTGCGCGAACAGCACCGCGACCAGCTGCTCCTGCGGATCGGCGAAGAACGTCGTCGTCGCCGCACCACTCCAGTGCAGCGTGCCAGCACTCATCAGGTCGTGGCCGAGCCCGGGCTCGCGCACGACCGCGCTGACCAGCCCCCAGCCTTCGCCGGGACGCGAGATCGCGAGGCCGGACCCGAGCGAGTCGGCGCGCAGCCGTTCCATCGTCTTGCGGCCGAGCACGCGCACGCCGTCGAGCGAACCGTCGCCGAGCAGCCAGCGGGCGAAGCGGCCGTAGTCCTGCAGCGTCGAGAACAGGCCAGCACCGCCGGCCGGGAACCCGCGGCCGGGCTCCGCGAACGCGCCGAACACCACGTCGTTCTGGACCAGCTTGCCGCCCTCGCGGCGGTGCAGGCCGGCGAGGCGCGCGCGCTTGCCGTCCGGCACGTCGAAGTCGGTGTCGACCATGCCGAGCGGCCCGGTCAGGCACTCGCGCAGCACCGCGTCGAGCGGCCGGCCGGCGAGCCGTTCGAGCAACACGCCGAGCACGTCGTCGGCGATGCTGTAGTGCCAGGTCGTACCCGGCTGGTGGTACAGCGGCAGCGCCGCCGCGCGTTCGAGGAACTGCTCGCTGCTGCTGCTGCCCCACAGGTCGGCGCGCCGGTAGAGGTCGTGCAGCGGCGACTCGCGCACGAAGTCGTAGCTGAAGCCGGCGGTGTGGTTCAGCAGCATGCGCACCGTGATCGCGCGTTCGGCCGGCACCGTCTCCGGCGCATCGGCGGTGCCGCCGACGAACACGCGCGGTGCCTTCAGCTCCGGCAGGAGCTCGTGCACCGGCTGGTCGAGGCGCAGCAAGCCGCGTTCGACGAACACCAGCGCCGCGGCGGCGGTCAGCGGCTTCGTCATCGAGTAGATCCGCACGATCGTGTCGTCGCGCAACGGAGCACCGCTGGCGACGTCGGCGACGCCGACCGCGTGCTGCAGCACCGGCGCGCCGCGGTGCCAGACGCGGCACGAAGCGCCGGCGACCTGGCCCTTGGCGACGGCTTCGTCGAGCAGAGCCGGCACGCGGGCGAGCCGTTCGGCCTCGAACGCCGCGGCAGGCTGCTGGGCGACCGCCGAGACGAAGAACCCAGCGCAGGCGAAGGCGCAGACGACGGCGCGCGGCGACGAGGCGATCATGCCGGAACGCTCGCCGAACGCCGAGGCGACGACAAGCTGCGAAGGATCGCTCCGGCGTCCCCCCGCGCTCAGTCGGCGTAGCTCGCCATCAGGTAGCGCGGCTCGAGGTCGGCGGTGGCCGCCGCTGCGAACGGCAGGCCCGCAGCGAACAGCTCGCTCGCCAGCACTTCGTTCGCCGCCAGCAACACCGCACCGCGCGCGCCGAGTTCGCTCCCCCGCTGCGCCAGCAGGCTCGCCGGCAGCACGACGACGTCGCCGGGGGCCACGCGCGCCAGCACGTCCGTCCACGGCAGCGCCGCCGGTTCTTCGAGCAGCGCCAGGGAGCCCTGCGTCGGCACCTCGTACAGCGCCGTGTGGAAGCGTTCGCGCCGCGCATCGAGGAGCGGCCGCACGCGCACCGGCGCCGCCGCCGCCGCCGACGACGACGACGACGACGACGGCCGCGCACGCGCCGCCAGCAGCGCCAGGCTGTCGAGCGCCTGCACGGCGACGCCACCGAAATGCTGCAGGAAGCGCACGAACGTCACGGCGACGCGCAACCCGGTGTAGGAGCCCGGTCCGAGGTCGAGCCGCACCGCGCGCAGGTCCTCCGGTCGCAGGCCAGCGTCGGCGCAGGCCGCAGCGACCAGCACCGGCAGCTCGACCCGCCCACCGGGCGGCGTGCGCTGCGCGAACGTGCGGCCGTCGGCGGTGCGCACGGCGACGCTGAACGGCACGTCGCCGCCGAGGTTGCTGCCGCAGATCGCCAGCTCGGGGCCGTTCATGCGCCGAGTTCGCGGGCGACGACGTCGGCGAGCTCGCGGGCGAGGCGCTTGCAGGTGGCGGCATCGGCGGCCTCGATCATCACTCGGCACTTCGGCTCGGTGCCGGAGTAGCGCAGCAGCAGGCGGCCGTCGCTGCCGAGCACCTTCTCGACCTCGGCGGCCTTCCGCGCGATCGCCGGCACGCTGTCGAGCGGCGGCTTCTGCTTCACCGGCACGTTGATCAGTTCCTGCGGGAAGCGGTGGAACGCCGCGAACGCCGCCGACATGGCACCGTCGCGCACGGTCGCCAAGAGCCGCATGCCGGTGTAGAGGCCGTCGCCGATCAGATGGTGGTCGGCGAACAGCACGTGGCCCGACTGCTCGCCGCCGACGACGGCACCGAGCTTCTGCATGGCGAGGAACACGTTGCGGTCGCCGACCGGCGTCACCTCGACACCGACGCCGACCTCGCGCAGCGCCTTGTGCAGGCCGAGATTGCTCATCACCGTCGCCACCACCCGCGAACCCGGCAGGCGGCCGTCGCGCTGCAGCTGGCGCCCGAACAGGGCCAGCACGTCGTCGCCGTCGCGCACGGTGCCACGTTCGTCGACGAAGATGCCGCGGTCGCCGTCGCCGTCGAGGCAGATGCCGAGGCAGGCACCGTGCTCCTGCACCGACGCTGCGAGGCGCTCGGGGTGCAAGGCGCCGCAGTCGTCGTTGATGTTGAACCCGTCCGGCTCGCACGCGAGCTCGACGACCTCGGCGCCGAACGCGCGCAGGATGCGCGGGCCGAGCTCGGCGCCACCGCCGTTGGCGGCGTCGATGCAGACCTTGCGGCCGGTCAGGTCGAGGTCGGGGAACTGCTCGGCGAAGAACTCGACGTACTTGGTCAGCAGGTCGCTGCGATCGCGTGTGCGCGCGTTGCGCACGTCGGCCGGGCGCAGTTCGACGGCGAGCCGGGCGATCTCCGCTTCGTCGTCGTCCCGCAGCTTGGTGCCGTCGGCGGCGAAGATCTTGATGCCGTTGTCGTGCGCCGGATTGTGCGACGCGCTGATCATGATGCCGGCGTCGACCGACTGCGTGCGCGCCAGGAACGCCAGTGCCGGCGTCGTGCACAGGCCGATGTCGGCGATCGCGACCTCGGCGGCGACCAGCCCCTGGGCCAGGGCCTCGAGGATCCACGGTGCCGACTCGCGGCCGTCGTTGCCGACCAACACACGCTTCTGGGCGCCACCGCTGCGCTGCAGCAGCACGCCGAGCGCCGCACCGACGCGGCGCAAGGTCTCGGGCTCCATCGGGGCGTCGCCGGCACGGCCGCGCAGGCCGTCGGTGCCGAACTTCGGCAGGTCGATCTCGGTCATGGGCGCAGAGTCGCGAAAAGCCGGGCGGCGCGCGAGGGTTTTCGCGCGGCAGCGCGGCTGGGCCCGCGGCGGCTACCGACGGCGCAGCTTGACGACCACCGGGTCCTGCAGCGAGAACTCGGTTCGATCGTACGTCTGGTAGTCCTTGCCGACGAACAAGAGGCGCGCCTGCCGTTCGATCTCCTGCCCGAGCGACGCCTCGGGGCGCACGTAGACCAAGAGCCGCAGGTTCTGCGCCGCATACTCGGCGAGCTTCCCGTCTTCGGTCTTCTGGACCAGCACGCCGCGCAGCGTGCCGCCGGCGCGGATGGCGACCGTCATCGTGCGGGTCTCCGGCTCGTAGGTGCCGCGGGCTTCGGCCGGCAGCGACAGGTCGTCGACCAGGATCGGCAGCTCGAGGTCGTAGCGGAACATCTGCGGCAGCACGTCGACGCTCATCACCGGCACGGCGGCGAGGCGCAGGCCGAGCTCGGCGCCGCCGACCAGTTCGAGGCTCGCCGACGCCTGGCGGTCGTTGACGCCGCCCTTCAGCACGGCGCGGAACGGCTTGCCGCCGCGATTGGTCAGCGTCTCGATGCCGTTGGCGGAGCCGAGCACGACTGCGGTCTCCGGCGCGAACTTGCAGGTCTCGCGGCGCAACCGGTCGGCGAACGGGCCTTCCTGCACGTCGACCAGGTTCCAGGTCAGCGTGAACGGCCGTTCCTCGACGCGCTCGACCTCGAGCCGGATGCGCGGTGGCACCAGCTCGATGCGCAGCTGCTCGAGCGGGCGGTCGCGGCGGATGTCGGCGGCGGTCAGCGTCTCGTTGGTGCGTGCGGCCCAGTCCAGCGACAGGAACTTGGTGACCTGGAGGTTCAGCACCTCGTCCTCCAGAGCGTCGATGCGGAAGCGTGGCCCGGAGACGACCACCTCGACCTTGTCGATCTCGCGGTCGCCATCGAAGAAGCGGCGGCCGACGACCCGATCCGTCGGCAAGACGACCGCCAGCCGTTCGAGCTTCTCGCCGGAGACGCTCTGCGTGCCGACGGTGACCAAGGGAATGGTGCGGGTCAGCGTTCCGTTGATGCGCCCGTCGACGAACAGCCAGAACGCTACCGCAAGGCCGATCGCGATCAGCTTCTGCCACGGGTGCGCAACGAGCGCCGGGAGCACGCCGCGGGACCTGCGTTGGTCGGGTGTCACGACGAGGCCTTGCTCTTCTTGTTGCCGTAGAGGTCGTTGAGCTGCGCTTCGAGCTGGGCGAGCGACAGCCCGTGGTCCAGCTTGCCGCCGCTCGCCGTGGACACGGCGCCGGTCTCCTCGCTGACCACCAGCACGAACGCGTCGGTCTCCTCCGACAGGCCGAGCGCCGCGCGGTGGCGCGTGCCGAGGCGCTTGTCGACGTCGGTGTTCTGGCTCAGCGGGAACAGGCACGAGGCGGCGACGATGCGGTCGTCGCGCACGACGACGCCGCCGTCGTGCAGCGGACTCTTCGGGAAGAAGATCGACTCCAGCAGGTAGGAGTTCAGTTCGGCGTCGAGCAGGTGGCCGTTCTCGGACAGCTCCGACAACGACGCCTCGCGCTCGATCGCGATCAGGGCGCCGGTCTTCTCGCTGCTGAGCCGGCTGATCGCGCGCAGCAGCCGCGGCACCACCTTGGTGTCGCTGCGGAACAGCGTGCGGAACATCTTGGCGTCGCCGAGGTGCACGATGGCGCGGCGGATCTCCGGGTGGAACACGACGACGAGGCCGAGCGCCACCGACGGGCCGAGCTGCTCGGCCAGCCACGCCACGCGGTCCAGCGCGAACGTGCGGATCAGCAGGAAGGCCGCCACCAGCACCGCGACCAGGACCACCAGCAGGCCCTTCAGCAGCGTCGAACCGCGCGTCGCCCACAGGAAGCGCAGCACCGCGTAGAACAGCACCGCGAAGATCGTGATCTCGACCAGCGGCTTCAGCGGCTCGAGCGACGCCGCCAAGCCCTCGTCGGGAGCTTGCGGCGACGACAGCAGTGCTTCCGTTGCGAGCATCGGGCGGCGGGGCGCGGGCAGTTCGAGGCGTGGCGAAGGAGTGGCGATCAGGCGCCGGACAGGCCGACGTCCGGCTTCTTGTCGAGCGGCTGGCGCAGCGGGTCGCCGCTCGGCAGCGGCAGCGGCGGCGGCTCGGGACGCTTCGGCGCCGGCTGCTGCAGCCGCTGCTGCGCCTGCCGGTACTCGTCGAGGTCGTCGCCGCGCATCACCGCCGCCACTTCGTCGCCGCTGATCGTCTCGTGCTTCAGCAGCGCCTGCGCCACCGCGTCGAGCTTCGGCCGGTTGTCCTGCAGCAGCTTGGTCGCCGCCGCATACTGCTCGTCGACGAGGCGCTTGACCTCTTCGTCGATCAGTTCGAGCGTGCGCTCGCTGACGTTGCCGGCGAGGCGGAACTCGCGGCCGAGGAACGGATTCTCGTCGTCGGCGGTGTATTTGATCGGCCCGACCTTCGGGCTCATGCCGAGTTCGCAGACCATCACGCGGGCGAGGTTGGTCGCCTGCTCGATGTCGTTCTGCGCCCCCGCCGACATGTCGCCGAACACGATCTCCTCGGCGATGCGGCCGCCGAAGCACACGGCCATGCGGCCGAGCAGCTTCTTGCGCCAGTGGTTGTAGTCGTCCTTCTCCGGCAGCGACAACGTCGCGCCGAGCGCGCGCCCGCGCGAGACGATCGTGACCTTGTGCACCGGATCCTGGTCCGGCGTCAGCATCGAGACGATCGCGTGGCCGGCCTCGTGGTAGGCGGTGACCTTCTTGTCCTCCTCCTCGATCGCGCGCGAGCGCTTCTCGCGGCCCCAGCGCACGCGGTCGCGCCCTTCCTCGAGGTCGCCCATGTCGACCGCGTCCTTGTTCTTCATCGCGGCGAGGATCGCGGCTTCGTTGATGACCGCGGCCAGCTCGGCGCCGGAGAAGCCGGCGGTCGCCTTGGCGATCACCACGAGGTCGACGTGGCCGGCCATCTTCACCTTGCGCGCGTGCACCTTCAGGATCGCCTCGCGGCCCTTCACGTCGGGCCGATCGATGACGACCTGGCGGTCGAAACGGCCGGGCCGCAGCAGGGCAGGGTCGAGCACGTCGGGGCGGTTCGTGGCGCCGACCAGGATGATGCCCTTGTCGGAGTCGAAGCCGTCCATCTCGACCAGGATCGCGTTCAGCGTCTGCTCGCGCTCGTCGTGGCCGCCGCCCATGCCGGTGCCGCGCTTGCGACCCACCGCGTCGATCTCGTCGAGGAACACGATGCAGGGGCTCGCTTCGCGCGCCTGCTTGAACAGGTCGCGCACGCGGCTGGCGCCGACGCCGACGAACATCTCGACGAAGTCCGAACCGGAGATCGAGAAGAACGGCACCTCGGCCTCGCCGGCGATCGCCTTCGCCAGCAGCGTCTTGCCGGTGCCGGGCGAACCGACCAGCAGCACGCCGCGCGGGATCGAGCCACCGAGGCGCGCGAACTTCTGCGGGTTCTTCAGGAACTCGATGACCTCGCGCACCTCCGCCTTCGCCTCCTCCATGCCGGCGACGTCGTCGAAGGTGATGTTGGTGCGGTTCTCCTTGGTGTAGAGCGAGGCGCGGCTGCGGCCGAAGCTCAGCACGCCCCCGCCGCCGCCCGGCGAGCGCATCTGGCGCAGGATCACGAACCAGACGATCACCAGCACCAGCAGCCACGGGCCGACGGTGCCGAGGATGTAGATCATCGCCGTGTTCGGCTCGCTGACCCGGAAGTCGGCGGGGTTCAGCGACATCGACTGCACGCGCAGCGGCACCGAGCGCGCCGCCAGCGCGTCGGCCAGCGCCTGCAGCGACGGCTCGCCCGGCTGCGGGCTGCTGATCCGCACGTAGCTCAGCTTCGAATCGCGCAGCAGCAGCGCGAACAGGAACGTGCCCTCCTGGCGCACCTCCGGCGTGCCGGCCGGGCGCGTGGTCTGCGTCTGGCTCTTGCCTTCGACCTCCTGCACGAGGAAGGCGCGCAGCACGCGCACCTTGCCGTCGGTGACGTCGGCGAGGAACTGGGCCGAGCCGCCGGCCTTGGCATAGACGGGGTCGACGCGCAGCGGCTGCAGCTCGCGGATGAACTCGAACTCGTTCTCGCCTTCGCGGCGCTGGAAGTCGCGCAGCAGCACTTCCATGGGCTTCAGCCCCTGCTCGGTGCGCACGCTGGCGGTGACGACGCCGTCGGACAAGCCGATCGACTCGATGCGCCCGTTGTAGAGGTGGCTGTAGAAGGCGTGGACCGAGTTCTGGCCGTCGCGGCCCGAGCTCGACACGACCAGGAACAGGGCCAACAGGAGGGCGAGGATCAGGATCACTCCGCCCATGCCGCGCGGCTTCTTGCCGCCTTGGCCTTCGCCCGGTTCCTTCGAGGGGTTGCTGCTCATGAGATGGTCCGCCGTGTGGCGCGCGGGACGCGCGTTCATCGGCGCTGTGCCGACGGCAGCCGTAGCCCGCTTGCCAGCGCGGGTTCCACTCCGGCGGCGGAGTGGCGCGCAGGATGACGAGGATAGGTCGTGGCTTTCGGCGAAGCCAGGAGGCCGGAGGCGGAAGTCGTGCGTGCTGCTTCCTGGCGCCGCCCGCGATCGGGACCTACTGTTGGTCGCTCCGGTCAAAACGCATCGGTCCCAGCGAACGCCCGTGAAGAACGACTCCGTCCTGCCGCGCGGCCACGGCCGCCGCCGCGGCCCCGATCTCCCGCCCTACGACACGGCCACCGTCGCGGTGATCCTGACCCGCTGGCGCGACGTGCCGGGCAACCTGCTGCCGATCCTGCACGACGTGCAGAAGGCCCTGGGCTTCGTGCCGCCCGGCGCCATCGGCCAGATCGCCAAGGCGCTGAACCGCTCGCGGGCCGAGGTGCACGGCGTGATCTCGTTCTACCACGACTTCCGCACCACGAAGCCGGGCCGCAGCGTGCTGAAGGTCTGCCAGGCCGAGAGCTGCCAGGCGTGCGGCAGCCGCGAGCTGACCGCGCACGCCGAACGCACGCTCGGCTGCAAGCTCGGCGAAACCTCGCCCGACGGTGCGGTGACCCTGGAGCCGGTCTACTGCCTCGGCAACTGCGCCTGCTCGCCGGCGGTGCTGCTCGACGGCGACCTGCACGGCCGCGTGACCCAGCCGAAGCTCGACCGCCTGCTGGCGCAGGCCAGGAGCAAGCCATGACGATCAAGGTCTGCGTGCCGCGCGACGCCACCGCGCTGAGCCTCGGCGCCGACGCCACCACCGCCGCCATCGCCGCCGCGGCGAAGCAGCGCGGCGAGCCGATCCAGCTGGTCCGCACCAGCAGCCGGGGCATGTTCTGGCTGGAGCCGTTCGTCGAGGTCGAGACGGCCGGCGGCCGCATCGGCTATGGGCCGGTCGAGGCCGAGGACGTCGAGGGCCTGTTCGCCGCCGGCTTCCTGCGCGGCGGCGCCCACCGGCTTCTGCAGGGCAAGGTCGACGCCATCCCGTTCCTGGCCAAGCAGGAGCGCCTGACCTTCGCCCGCGCCGGCCTGACCGACCCGCTGTCGCTCGCCGACTACGAGGCGAACGGAGGCCTGCGCGGCCTGCGGAACGCGCTCGGCATGGCGCCGGCCGCGGTGGTCGAGGAAGTCGTCGCGTCGGGCCTGCGCGGCCGCGGTGGTGCCGGCTTCCCGACCGGCATCAAGTGGCGCACGGTCGCCGGCGCGCCGGCCCAGCCGAAGTACGTCGTCGTCAACGCCGACGAAGGCGACTCCGGCACCTACAGCGACCGCATGGTCATGGAAGGCGATCCCTACGTGCTGCTCGAGGGCATGGCGATCGCCGGCTACGCCACCGGGGCGAGCCACGGCTACATCTACCTGCGCTCGGAGTACCCGCACGCGCTGGCGGTGCTGAACGAAGCGCTGGCCGTGCTGCGTGCGCGCGGCGTCTACGGCAAGAACGTGCTCGGCAGCGACTTCGCGTTCGACGCCGAAGTGCGCATCGGTGCCGGCGCCTACATCTGCGGCGAGGAGACGGCACTGCTCGAGTCGCTCGAGGGCAAGCGCGGCATGGTTCGCTACAAGCCGCCGCTGCCGGCGATCAAGGGCCTGTTCGGCCAGCCGACGGTCGTCAACAACGTGGTGTCGCTGGCGTCGGTGCCGATCATCCTCGACCGCGGCGGCAAGCACTACGCCGACTTCGGCATGGGCCGTTCGCGCGGCACGCTGCCGATCCAGCTGGCCGGCAACGTCAAGCGCGCCGGCCTCGTCGAGAAGGCGTTCGGCGTGACGCTGCGCCAGCTGATCGAGGACTACGGCGGCGGCACGCGCAGCGGCCGGCCGGTGCGCGCGGTGCAGGTCGGCGGCCCGCTCGGCGCCTACTTCGACCAGAGCCTGCTCGACCTGCCGCTCGACTACGAGGCGCTCGCGCAGAAGAAGGGCATGGTCGGCCACGGCGGCATCGTCGTGTTCGACGACACGGTCGACATGGCCGAACAGGCGCGCTACGCGATGGAGTTCTGCGCGGTCGAGTCCTGCGGCAAGTGCACGCCGTGTCGCATCGGCAGCACGCGCGGCCGCGAGCTGATCGAGAAGATCGTCCGCGGCGAGAACGCGGCGGCGAACCACCGCCAGCTGCTCGCCCTGTGCGACGTCATGGAGAACGCGTCGTTGTGCGCGCTCGGCGGCATGGCCCCGTGGCCGGTGCTGTCGGCGCTACAGTACTTCCCCGGCGATTTCGGCCTGTCCGGCAAGGAGCCCGCCCATGTGGTCTGAACTGCGCGATCTGCGCGACGGCCAGGATCTCGGCACGCCACCGCGCAGCGGGGCCCCGGTGTCGCTGGTCGTCGACGGCAAGCCCGTCACCGTGCCCGCCGGCAGCAGCGTGATGCTGGCGGCGGCGAGCGTTCGTTGCCCGGTGCCGAAGCTGTGCGCCACCGACACGCTGGAGGCGTTCGGCAGCTGCCGCGTCTGCCTGGTCGAGATCCAGGGGCGCAAGGGCTTCCCCGCCGCCTGCACGACGCTGGTCGAGCCGGGCATGGTGGTGACGACGCAGAGCCCGCGGCTGCAGGAGCTGCGCAAGGGCGTGCTCGAGCTCTACGTGTCCGACTTCCCGGCCGAGGACCTGCCGGGCGGCTGGAGCGAACTGCACGAGACGCTGCAGCAGGTCGGGGTCACCACGCACCCCTACGGCCATGGCGAGAACCACCTGCAGGCCCCGGTCGACGACAGCAACCCCTACTTCCTGTTCGATCCGGCGAAGTGCATCGTCTGCAGCCGCTGCGTGCGGGCCTGCGAGGACATCCAGGGCACGTTCGCGCTGACCATCCAGGGCCGCGGCTTCCAGTCGCAGGTCGCCGCCAGCCAGGGCGAACGCTTCCTGGACAGCGAGTGCGTGTCGTGCGGTGCGTGCGTGCAGGCCTGCCCGACGCAGAGCCTGGTCGAGAAGAGTCTGTTCGAAGGAGGCTACCAACGTGCCCAACCCCCGAAAGCCTGACGGTTCCGTCGTCACCACCTGCGCCTACTGCGGCGTCGGCTGCGGCTTCAAGGCCGAGACGATCCGCGGTGAGGTCGTGCGCATGATCCCGTGGAAGGAAGGCAAGGCCAACCACGGCCACGCCTGCGTCAAGGGGCGCTTCGCCTTCGACTACTACCGGCATCCGGACCGGGTGAAGTCGCCGATGATCCGCGCCTCGATCGACCAGCCGTGGCGCGAGGTCTCGTGGGACGAGGCGATCGCGCACGCGGCGAGCGAGATGCAGCGCATCCAGCAGAAGTACGGCCGCGGCTCGGTCGGCGCCGTGTCGTCGTCGCGCTGCACCAACGAAGAGATCTTCCTGATGCAGAAGTTCGCGCGCGTCGCGCTGCGCAACAACAACATCGACAACTGCTCGCGCATCTGCCACTCGCCGACGCAGTTCGGCCTGTCGGCGACGCTCGGCGCCGGTGCTGCGAGCCAGCACTTCGACTCGATCCTGCAGTCCGACGTGATCCTGGTCGTCGGCGCCAACCCGACCGAAGGCCACCCGGTGTTCGGCTCGCTGCTGAAGCGCCGCGTGCGCGAAGGCGCGAAGCTGCTGGTGATCGACCCGCGGCGCACGGAGACGGCCGAGTCGGCGCACTGCAAGGCCACCGTGCACCTGGCACTCAAGCCCGGCACCAACGTGCTGGTGCTGAACTGCCTGGCACACGTCATCGTCACCGAGAACCTGCACGCGCCCGACTTCATCGCCGCGCGCTGCCATCCGGCCGAGTTCGAGCAGTGGCGCGCGCTGGTCGGCGATCCCCGCTACGCGCCCGAGGTCGTCGGCCCGGAGGCCGGGCTCGCTCCCGAGGACCTGCGCACCGCGGCGCGCATCTACGCCAAGGGCCCGCGCAGCACGATCTACTACGGCCTCGGCGTCACCGAGCACAGCCAGGGTTCGACCGGCGTCATGTGCCTCGGCAACCTCGCGCTGTCGTGCGGCATGCTCGGCCGCGAAGGCGTCGGCGTGAACCCGCTGCGCGGCCAGGGCAACGTGCAGGGCGGCAGCTGCCTCGGCAGCTGGCCGCACATGTTCACCGGCTACCGCTTCGTCACCGACGACGCGGTGCGCGCGACGTTCGAACAGGACTGGAAGCTGTCGCTCGACCCGGAGCCGGGCCTGCGCCTGCCGAACATGTTCGACGCGGCGATCGCCGGCACCTTCAAGGCGATCTACATCCAGGGCGAGGACCCGGTGCAGAGCGATCCCAACCAGAACCACATCGTGGCGGCGATGCGGGCGATGGAGTGCGTGATCGTGCAGGACCTGTTCCTCAACGAGACCGCCAAGTACGCGCACGTGTTCCTGCCGGGCTCGAGCTCGCTGGAGAAGAACGGCACGTTCACCAACGCCGAGCGCCGCGTCAGCATGGTGCGCAAGGTCGTGCCGCCGCTGGCCGGGCTCGAGGACTGGGAGATCACCGTCAAGCTGATCTCGGCGATGGGCTACCCGCTGCACTACGACCACCCGTCGCAGATCCTCGACGAGGTCGCGCGGCTGTCGCCGGCCTACCAGGGCATGAGCTTCGCGCTGATCGAGAAGTGCGGCTCGGTGCAGTGGCCGTGCAACCCGCAGGCGCCCGAGGGCACCGAGGTGCTGCACACGCAGACGTTCCCGCGCGGCAAGGCGAACTTCATGCTGACCGGCTACGTGCCGACCACCGAACGCACCGACGAGCGCTTCCCGCTGCTGCTGACCACCGGCCGCATCCTGTCGCAGTACAACGTCGGCACGCAGACGCGCCGCACCGGCAACGTCGCCTGGTACAGCGAGGACGTGCTCGACCTGAACCGGCAGGACGCAGAGGCGCGAGGCATCCAGGACGGCGACCTGGTGGCGATCACCAGCCGCTACGGCGAGACGCGGCTGCACGCGCGCATCAGCGAGAAGGTCAACCCGGGCATCGTCTACACGACGTTCCACTTCGCGCAGAGCAAGGCGAACGCGATCACCAGCGACCTGTCGGACTGGGCGACCAACTGCCCCGAGTACAAGGTGACCGCGGTCGAGGTCGCCAAGGTCCCGGTCGGCAAGGCGCCGGTGGCCAGGAAGCCGGCGGAGGCGGGCGCATGAGTGCGGCCCACGGCTCCGGCGGCGGCGGCAACGGCCCGGTGCTCGCCCTCGAGCGCCTGCTGGCGATGGCCAACCAGATCGGCGACTTCTTCGCCCCCTACCCGACCGGGCAGCGCGAAGAAGGCGTGCGCAACCATCTGCGGCACTACTGGGATCCGCGCATGCGCGACGCGCTGCTCGACCACGTCGACGCCACCGGCGGAGCGGGACTGCAGCCGCACGTGCTGGCCGCGGCCCGGCTGTTGCGCGACGAGCGGCAGGCGGCGCGCAAGGCCTATGCCGGCCCGCCGCCGCGGGTGTAGCGCGTGCCACGCAGCGCGTCGTCGCCCCCACGAGGAAGGCGCGCCGCATGAACGCCCGCAGCGCCCGCCGCGAACGCGCTGCCGCGCGGGCCGCCGAACGCGCCGCCCGCACCGCCGCCGGCCGCAACCGGCCTGGCCTGCAGCGCTGGCGCCG
>ERZ1066117.298-NODE-298-length-45081-cov-35.722538_pt1 | contig 45081 bp, 38 predicted proteins | sample MGYA00382764_ERZ1066117 | MGnify/ENA primary metagenome ERZ1066117 (study PRJEB33369, sample SAMEA5778347) | biofilm metagenome | biome: Industrial cooling water; feature: Water cooling tower basin; material: Biofilm | place: United Arab Emirates | collected...
CGGCGGCGAAGAGGGCGGCGGCAACGAGGGCGGCGACGCCGGCGGCGAGGCCGAGGGCGGCGAGTGGGGTGAAGGCGGCGAAGGCGGCGACGCCGGCGATGTCGGCGGCGAAGAGGGCGGCGACGTCGGCGGCGGCGAGTGGGGCGAAGGCGGCGGCGAAGAGGGCGGCGGCAACGAGGGCGGCGACGCCGGCGGCGAGGCCGAGGGCGGCGACGTCGGCGGCGGTGAGTGGGGCGACGGCGGCGGCGAGGAAGGCGGCGGCGACGTCGGCGGCGAGGCCGAGGGCGGCGACGTCGGCGGCGGTGAGTGGGGCGACGGCGGCGGCGAGGAAGGCGGCGGCGCCGAGGGCGGCCAGGAGGAAGGCGGCTCCGGCGGCGACGAGGGCGGCTCCGGCGGCGACGAGTGGGGCGGCGAGGAAGGCGGCGGCGGCGAGGACCCGATCCTCGAGTGCGAGCAGCAGTTCAACGATTGCCTCGACCAGGGCAAGTCCGAGAAGGTCTGCGCCAAGCAGCTGCAGACCTGCCTCGAGAACCAGGGCTGACGCCCCCGGGCCCGCGTAGGCCCGCACACGGCGACACGCCGGGCCGACCGCGCCCGGCGTCGCCAATTTAAAAGAACGCCCGGGGCTGCTATGGTCCGCCGCGACCGATGCAGATCACGAGCAACTTCGACGGCGGCAACATCCTCGTCCGCGACATCTCCGACCCCGGCGACGCGCACCTCGAGATCCGGCGCGACAGCGCGTCGGAGTTCTTCCAGTGGTTCTACTTCCGCGCCAGCGACGTCCGCGGCGCGCACCTCGCCCTCCACCTCGACAACGCCGGCGAGAGCTCGTACCCGCCCGGCTGGAAGGACTACCGCGCCGTCGCCTCGTACGACCGCCAGCGGTGGTTCCGCGTCCCGACCGACTACGACGGCCGCCGCCTGACGATCCGCCACACCCCCGCGCGCGACAGCGTCTGGTACGCCTACTTCGCCCCCTACTCGCACGAGCGCCACCAGGACCTCGTCGCCCGCTGCCAGCTCGCCCCGCGCTGCCGCCACGAGCTGCTCGGCCACACCGTCGACGGCCGCGACCTCGACCTGCTCGTCGTCGGCGAGCCCGGCCCCGACAGGCGCCCGTGCTGGATCATCGCCCGCCAGCACCCCGGCGAGACGATGGCCGAGTGGCTGATGGAGGGCCTGCTCGAGCGCCTGCTCGACGACGAGGATCCGGTCGCCCGCGCCCTGCTCGACCGCGTCGTCGTCTACGCCGTCCCCAACATGAACCCCGACGGCGCCGTCCGCGGCAACCTGCGCACCAACGCCGCCGGCGCCAACCTCAACCGCGAGTGGCAGTCGCCCTCGCGCGAGCGCAGCCCCGAGGTCTTGTTCGTCCGCGCGAAGATGGAGCAGACCGGCGTCGACTTCTGCCTCGACGTCCACGGCGACGAGGCCCTCCCCTACAACTTCATCGCCGGCCCCGACGGCGTCGCCTCGGTCACGCCGGCGATCCGCGCCCTGCAGGCCGACTACGAGCGCCTCTTGATGCAGATCTGCCCCGACTTCCAGATCGAGCACGGCTACGACCCGGTCGCGCCCGGCCAGGCCAACATGACGATGTGCACCACCTGGGTCGCCGACCGCTTCGGCTGCCTGTCGATGACCCTCGAGCAGCCGTTCAAGGACGCCGCCGGCTCGCCGCACCCCGAGCTCGGCTGGTCCCCCGGGCGCTGCCGCGCGCTCGGCCGCGCCAACCTCGACGCCCTCCACGGCGTCCTCGACCGCCTGCGCTAAAGGCCAGGTCCGCGCGCCCCGGCCCGCGCGCCCGCGCGCCCGCGCCTCACGGCGTTCACCCGCGGCGCACCGCCGCGGCCCTGGGCGACAATCGCGGCGATGTCGATGGCCGCCCAGAACCCCGCCTTCTTCGCCTACACCGTCTCGACCGTGGTCCTGACCCTCAACATGTTCGTGCTGTGGAACATGAGCGGAGGGGCGCGCGGCAAGACCCGCACCACCGCCAACCCCGAGGACGCCGCCGCCTTCAAGCGCAGCATCGCGGAGGCCGACCCGCCCGAGGTCGCGCGGGTCCTCCGGGCCCACCGCAACACCGCCGACAACACGCTGCCGTTCCTGCTCCTCGGCCTCGTGTTCACCACGCTCGGCCCGAGCGCGCTCGAGGCCCAGATCCTCTTCTACGGGTTCGCCGCCGCCCGCGTCCTCTACTCGTTCTTCTACCTCAAGGGGATCCAGCCGTGGCGCTCGGCGTCCTACGGCGTCGGCGCGCTGCTGACGCTCGCGCTGACGATCGAGACCCTGCGCCTCCTGTTCACCGCCTGACCCTCCGGACAGCCTGTCCCCGCGGACATCTCAGCGGTAGACGTGGCCCTGGCCCTGCAGCGCCGCCTCGACCCGCGCCAGCTCGCGGATGAGCGCCTCCATCCGCAGGTCGAGCCGCGCCCGCCCCGGCGACCGGATCTGCGCCCGCTCGAACGCCCAGTTCTCGGCCGCCAGCGCCCCGCGGACCGTCTCCGGCCCGGCCCCGAGCGCCTCGAGCTCCTGCCGCTCGTGCGGCGCGAGCCCGTCGATCATCGCCAGCCACATCCCGACCTCGCGGCTCGCGTCGAGCAGCGCCGCGTCGAGCGCCTCGAGGTCGTCCTCGGTCCGCGTCACGTCGACCTGCAGGTGCTCGCGCACCGCGTGCAGCGGGCTCTCGAGGTAGATCCGCAGCGTCCGCGTCTCGCGGGCGACCCGCGCCAGCGTCTCGCTCAGGTGCGCCAGCTGCAGCGGCTTCTCCTGCCCGCCCTCGAGGTACCTGCGCGCCGCCTCGTCCGCCCGCCGCAGGCGGACGTACCCGTAGGCGCTGACCGCCACGATCACGCCGACGAGGAACAGCTCGACCATGCGCCTACTCGGCCGCTGACAGCCCGGACGACCCCGCCGCGACCTTCTCGATCCGCACGGCGCTGAACTTGAACTCGGGGATCTTGCCGAACGGGTCGAGCGCGTCCGAGGTCAGCACGTTGGCCGCCGCCTCGCGCCAGCAGAACGGGATGAAGATCGACCCGCGCCCCGGCGCCGCGCTCGGCCGCACCTTGAGCGTGATGCTGCCGCGCCGGCTCGTCACCTGGATCTCGTCGTCCACCTCCAGCCCGAGCGCTGCCATGTCCTCCGGCGTCATGTCGGCGTACGGCTCGCCCTCGATCGCGTCGAGCGCGGTCGCCCGCCGCGTCATCGTCCCCGTGTGCCAGTGCTCGAGCAGCCGCCCCGTCGTCAGCACGAACGGGAACTCCGCGCTCGGCAGCTCGTTCGGCGGGGCGAACTCCGCCGGCACGAACTTGCCGCGCCCGCTCGGGAAGTCGTGGTCGAACAGCACGACGACCCCGTCCTCGCGCGCCGGGTCCGGGCACGGCCACAGCTTGCCCTCGCGCCCGAGGTGCTCGTACGACAGCCCGCGGTAGTTGTCGGTCAGCCCGGCGAACTCCGCGAACACGTCCTCGATCGTCGCGTAGTCGAACCCGGGCGCGCCCATCCGCCGCGCGATCTCGCAGGTGATCTGCCAGTCGAGCCGCGCCTCGCCCGGCAGCTTCAGCGCCGGCCGGCCGATCTGCACCCGCCGGTCGGTGTTGGTGTACGTCCCCGTCTTCTCGAAGAAGCTCGACGCCGGCAGCACGACGTCGGCGAACTCCGCCGTCTCGGTGAGGAAGATGTCCTGCACGACCAGGAAGTCGAGCGACGCCAGCGCCTTGCGCACCTTCTCGGTGTTCGGGTCGCTGATGAACGGGTTCTCGCCGAGCACGTACATCCCGCGGACCTGCTTCTGGATCGCCGCGGCCATGATCTCGACCACCGTCAGCCCCGGCTGCGGGTCGAGCGGCACGCCCCACGCCGCCTCGAAGCGCGCCCGGATCTCCGGGTCCTTCACCGACTGATAGTCGGGGAACACCATCGGGATCAGCCCCGCGTCGCTCGCCCCCTGCACGTTGTTCTGCCCGCGCAGCGGGTGCAGCCCGGTCCCCGGCCGCCCGACCTGCCCGGTCATCAGCACCAGCGAGATCAGGCAGCGCGCGTTGTCGGTCCCGTGCGTGTGCTGGCTGACCCCCATCCCCCAGAAGCAGATCGCCGACCGCGCCTGGCCCCACGTCACCGCGACGTCGACGATCACCTCCGCCGGCACCCCGCAGATCTGCGACGCGACCGCCGGCGGGTAGTGCTCGACGACCGCCTTGAGCCGCTCGAACCCCTCGGTCCGCTCGGCGATGAACGTCGGGTCGACCAGCCCGCGCCGGACGATCTCGTGCATCACGCCGTTGAAGAACGCGACGTCGGTGCCCGGCTTGATCCGCACGTAGCGGTACGCGAAGTCCGCCAGCTGCGGCCGGTGCGGGTCGACGACCAGCAGCTTGCAGCCGCGCTTGGCCGCCTGCTTGAAGAACGTCGCCGCGACCGGGTGGTTGCTGGTCGCGTTGGTCCCGACCAGCAGCGCGACGTCGCTGTTCTCGATGTCGCGGAAGGTCGTCGACACCGCCCCCGAGCCGATCGTCTCCATCAGCGCCGCGACCGACGACGCGTGGCACAGCCGCGTGCAGTGGTCGACGTTGTTCGAGCCGAAGCCGACGCGGACCAGCTTCTGGAACAGGTACGCCTCCTCGTTGCTGCACTTCGCCGAGCCGAACCCGGCGAGCGCCCGCGGGCCGTGCGCGTCGCGGAGCTCGACCAGCCGCCGCGCCACCAGGTCGAGCGCCTCGTCCCAGCTCGCCTCGCGGAAGTGCGGCATCACCTCCGCGTAGTCGACGATCCCGCCCGGCCGCTTGCCCTTCTTCGCCCGCAGCGCGCCCGACAGCGGGCCCTTCGGGTAGCTGCCCTCGCGGCGGATCAGCGGCACCACGAGCCGCTGCGCGTGCGTCGCGTAATCGAAGCCGTAGCGCCCCTTGACGCACAGCCGCCGGTCCGACACCCGGCTGTCGCGCCCGTCGACCCACGCGACCTTGTTCGCCTGCTCGTCGACGTGCGCCGTCACGCTGCAGCCGACCCCGCAGTACGGGCACAGCGTCTCGACCTGCTTGAGCGCCGCCGGCCGCTTGATCGCCGCCGCCAGCGGCTTGTTGACCAGCGCGTCGGTCGGGCACGCGTCCATGCACTCGCCGCACGACACGCACGACGAGCTGCCCATCGGCAGGTCGAGGTCGAACGCGATCTTCGCCGCGTAGCCCTTGCCCGAGCGCGTGATCACCTCGTTGCTCTGCACCTCGTCGCACGCGCGCACGCAGCGGTCGCACAGGATGCACGCCTGGTGGTCGACCCCGATCACCGGCGACGAGTCGTCGCGCGGCCGACCTGTCCCCCGGGGCAGGCCGAGCGGCTGCACCGGGTCGACCCCGTAGCGCTGCGCCAGCGCGTGCAGCGCGCTCCCGGCCGGCCGCCGCTGCGCCGGCTGCTCCGGCTGGTCCGCCATCAGCAGCGCCGTCAGCACCTTGCGGTGCTGGTCGATCTCCGGCCCGCTCGCCTGGACCTTCATCCCCGGCTCGCACGGCCGCACGCACGAGGCCGCCAGCACGCGCCCGCCGACGTCGACGACGCACATCCGGCACACCCCGACCGGGCGGTAGCGCGGGTCGTGGCACAGCACCGGGATGTCGATCCCCGCCTGCTTCGCCGCGTCCCAGATCGTCGTCCCCGCGGGGACGCGGACGGCGACGCCATCGATGGTGAGCTCGACCTCGGACGTGGGGGCGGTCATCGCCGGCGATCATAGCTCAGCGCTCGCGCGCGCGGCCTGCCCGCGCGCGCGGACGGCCGCCGCGCCCCCGTGCTTTCGGCCACATCCGGCCCCGTGTATAGTCGCAGCCCGCGCCATGCCTCGATCCCTGAAGAAGTACCGCTGCACCGTCTGCGAGCACATCTACGACCCCGCCGAGGGCGACCCCGACAGCGGCGTCGCCCCCGGGACCGCCTTCGAGGATCTGCCCGACGACTGGGCCTGCCCCGAGTGCGGCGCGAGCAAGGCCGACTTCGAACCGATCGACTGACGCCGGCCCGTCGCCCGCGTGCGACCTGCCCCATGAGTCCGGTGCGTGAGCGACCGGCGAGCGACCGCTCCGCGCCCGGCGCCCTGTCCTTTCGGACCTGCCCGAAAGCCCCTGTCCTGGCGGCCACTTGGCCGACGCGCGCCCGCGCGCGCGGGGACGCGCGGCCGCCCTGGCGATCGCCCGCCGGCCCGGGATCTTGACCCCCGCCGCCGCGCGCGGACCTCCCCCGCCCCGGGGGTCCGGCGGCCACAGCCTCCGCCCGCGTGCGGCCCGGCGCGCGGCTGCGGCCCCGCCGCGCAGGGCCTTGCGGCCCCCGGCAAGCGTCACGCGCTCGGGACTTTGCTCTGGACGGAGCCCGGCAAACGCTGCAACCTGGGGGCCGTGACGACACGTGCACCGCGGGTCTTGGTGGTTGAAGACGACGCAGCGACGGCCAGGGTGGTCAAGGGCGCGCTGACCGAGGCGGGCTTCGTCGTCGAGACCCTCGACAAGGGCTTCCTGCTCGTCGCGGTCGTCATGCGCTTCCAGCCCGACCTCTGCCTGCTCGACCTCAACCTGCCGGACATGCGCGGCGACACGGCGATGAAGATGGTCCGCCGCGCCACCAACACCGGCGGCAAGACCCTCCCGGTGGTGATCCTCAGCGGCATGCCGATCGAGCAGCTGATGGAGATCCAGGGCCACCTCGGCGCCGTCGGCTGCATCCAGAAGCCGGCCTCGCTCGACACGATCGTCGACCGCCTGTGCCAGATCCTCTCGTGGTCGCGCAAGGACAAGCCCGCCCCCGAGGCCGGCTGACGTCGCACCCATGACCCTGCTCGCCGTCACGGGCGCCGGCGGGTTCATCGGCCTCCGCCTGGCCCAGCGGGCCCTCGCCGCCGGCCGCCGGGTCCGTGGCCTCGACCTGTCCGAACGGGCAGCCACGCTCGCCCGCCGCGCCGGCGCCGAGGTGCTCGTCGGCGACATCACCGACCCCGCCGCCGCCGCCGCCCTGTGCCGCGGCGCCGACGCCGTCGTCCACACCGCCGCGATCGCCGACGAGGACGGCGACCCCGCCGCCTACCGCCGCGTCAACGTCGACGGCACCCGCACGATCGCAACCGCCGCCGCCGCCGCCCGCGTCCGCCGCCTCGTCCACCTGTCCTCGATCATGGTCTACGGCTTCCGGGCCGCCGACCCCGCGACCGAGGACGCCCCGCTGCGCGGCGACGGCAACATCTACTGCGAGACCAAGCTGGCCGCCGAGCTCGCCCTGCGCGGCGTCCACGACCCGCGCGGCACCGAGGTCGTGATCGTCCGCCCCGGCGACGTCTACGGCCCGCGCGGCTCGCAGTGGATCCTCCGCCCGCTCGAGCTGCTGCGCCGCCGCCTGTTCTACCTGCCGCGCGGCGCCGGCGTGATCAACCACGTCCACGTCGACAACCTCGTCGACGCGCTCCTGCTCGCGCTCGACGCCCCCGTCGGCGGCGAGACCTTCAACCTCACCGACGGCCGCGCGACCCCCTGCCGCGAGTTCTTCGCCCACCACGCCGCCTGGGCCGGCCGCCGCCTGCACACCGTCCCTGCCCCGCTGCTCCGCGGCATGCTCGCCGCCGGCGCCCCGCTCTACCGCCTCGCCGGCCGCCCCCCGCCGGCCCGCCCCGCCGCCGTCGACTTCCTGCTGCGCCCGCACGCCTGCCCGAACGACCGCGCCCGCGCCCGCCTCGGCTTCACCCCGCGCCTCGACCTCGCCGCCGGCATGGCCGAAGTCGCGCGCGCCCTCGGCCTCGCGCCCGCGTGAAGCCGAACGATCCCCCGCCGACCTCGCCCGTTGCTCCCGACGATGCGTCGGTCCTGTACCGTTGTGCGCCGTGCTGCGATCGCCCGCGCTGTCCCTCGCCCTCGCGCTGTCGTGCGGCGCCCCGGGCCCACCGTCGGTCGCCCCGCTGCCCGCCGCACCGCCGCCCGCACCGCCGACCCCGCCGCCCGCGGCCCCGTCGCCACCGCCGGCCACGCCCACACCCGTCGCCGCCCCCGCGCCGGACGCCGACCCGATCGCCGCGTGGTTCGCCGCGCACCCCGAGGTCCTCGCCGCGACCGCGCTCGACCTCGGACACACCGGCGCGCGCTACCTCTGGCTCGGCACGACCGCGCGCTCGCTCCACTGCGTCCGCCGCCACGGCGCGAACGAGCCGTCGACCTGGTGCTGGGAGGACGGCCGCACCGTCGACCGCGTGCAGGTCGTCGAGGTCGCCGACGACGACCCGCTGGTGTTCTTCCTCGCCGCGTGGTCGGGCGGCGCCGGCGAGGCCTGGGCGCTGCGCTTCCCCGCGGCCGAGCGCGCGGCCCTGCGCCGCCCGGGCCCGCCCCCGCCGGACGCGACCTGGCCCGTGTGGTACCCGCCCGCGACCGCCCGCCGTCGCCCGCCCCGCTGGCGACCGCCGGGGACCGGCTGGGCCCCGCTCGTCACCGTCTCCGCGAGCGACCTCGAGCCCCTGTGGACCTGGCGCATCGCTCCTGTCCCGACGACCAGCCCCGACCTGACCGCCCTGCAGCTGTCGGCGAGCAGCGACATCGACCCGGCGGCGGTGACGACCCGCACCTGCGTGCGCCGGCGCGACCGCTGGGCCTGCAGCGCCCCCTCGACCTTCGACGGCTACCGGTACGTCCGCCAGGATCTCGACCTCGCCTCCACGATCCCCGCGCGCGCCGGCGGCGACTGGCTCGTCCTCCAGCGCTCGACCCTGCAGGACGGCGGCAACGGCGAATTCTCCGGCGCCGGCGGCGACGCCCTGCTCGAGCTGCACCGCTTCGCCGGCCCCGGGCTCGAGCACGTCACCACCCTCCCGATCGGCGCGATGGAGTGGCTCACCCTCCGCCGCGAGCGGGCCGGCTTCCCGAGCTACCACCGCTGGACCAAGCGCTGGCACCACGCGCACGCCCCCGCCGGCCCCGACTGCCTGCGGATCGCCCCCGCGACCGTCGAGCAGGCGATGACCGACTTCGGCTTCGTCACCGAGCGTCGCCTCAAGCGCCAGGCCGGGGCCTTCACCCGCTGGCCGGTCCCCGACACCCTGACCCCCGAGGGCGGCGCGATCCCCCTCCCCGCGGGCCCATCCGGCCCCCCGCCGACCGACGAGCTCATGGACATGGATCGCCCGATGCCGAGCTGGGACCTCGCCGGCCTGTGGCGCCTCGGGCCCGACGGCGCGATGACCCGGCTCTCCCGCGACCCGGCGGCGATCTGCCCCTGACCCGCCTCCCCGCGTTTCCACTCTCATAAACGAGTAGATACCCTCGACTTCTCGGCGCGGAATCACCCGCGACCTGCTAGCGTGAGCGCATGCATTCCTTCAGCTTGCGCGCCTGCGCGCTCGTCCTCCCGTTCGCCCTCGCCGGTTGCGGCGACGACAACACGACCACCGCGAGCGGCACCGGCACCGCGACGATGGGCACCACCTCGCCCGGCACGACCGAGCCCGGCACCTCCGCCCCGACGACGACCGCGCCGACCTCGACCACCACCGAGGGCAGCGGCACCGCGACCGCGACCGGCACCACCGCCGAGCCGACCTCGACCGGCACCACCGAGCCCGTCGGCACGACCACCACCGGCACCACCGACGCGACCGCCGGCACCGCCGGCACCTCGACCGGCATGGTCTCCGCGAGCTCGAGCGGCTCCAGCACCACCGGCGTCCCCGACCCCGTCTGCGGCAACGGCCTGCTTGAGCTCGGCGAGCAGTGCGACGACGGCGACGACATCGACGACAACGCCTGCTCGAACGCCTGCACGCTCGTCCCCTGCGACCAGCAGCAGGGCGGCGGCATGGGCACCTTCGACTTCAGCTACATCTGGATCGCCAACTCGGGCCAGGGCACCGTCAGCAAGGTCGACACGATGATGCTCAAGGAGGTCGGGCGCTACTACACCGACCCGATGCAGTTCTCGAGCCCCTCGCGCACCGCCGTCAACGTCGACGGCCGCTACGCCGCGGTCGCCAACCGCGTCGCCGGCTCGGTCACCGTGTTCGCCGCGACCGAGGACGACTGCGTCGACAAGAACGGCAACGGCACGATCGACACCTCGACCGGGCCCGCGGACATCAAGCCGTGGGGCCAGGACGAGTGCATGCTGTGGAACCTCAAGATCAACCCCGGCAACAACGGCAACGAGCAGAAGGGGCCGCGCCCGCTCGGCTGGGACTTCGCCGACCAGGACCCGATCACCTGCGAGTACCAGACCCACACCCTGTGGATGGGCTGGTACGGCGCGGGCGGCGAGGGCTACTTCTGGCACCTCGACGACAAGGGCAACAAGCTCGGCGAGGCCGTCGTCCCGGTGTGGGGCAACAAGAACTCGTGGGGCCCCTACGGCGGCGCCGTCGACAAGAACCACGACTTCTGGGTCGCCGGCTGGCACGGCCCGCTGGTCCGGATCAACCACACCGACTACACCCACAAGATCTGGAACGACCCGCTGCTGCAGCAGGTCAGCTCGTACGGCATGGCGCTCGACAAGGAGGGCGACCCCTGGTTCGGCGGCTGCGGCGGCAGCACCGTCACCTTCAACGTCCAGACCGAGAAGTTCACCAACGTCGGGGCGACCGGCGGCTGCCAGCGCGGCCTGATGGTCGACAACAAGAACCGCGGCTGGATCGCCCAGAACGGCGGCGGCGGCTGCCTCGTCCAGGTCGACACCGTCGCCAACAAGATCGTCGCCCAGCACCAGCTCCCCGGCTGCCAGACCGTCGTCGGCGTCAGCATCGACATCGAGGGCTTCGTGTGGGTCGTCGACCAGGGCGGCAAGGCCTACAAGGTCAACCCCGACAACCTCCAGAGCCAGACCGTCACCGGCTTCGTCGGCCCCTACACCTACTCGGACATGACCGGCGCCGGCATCCGCCTGCAGGCGATCCCGCAGTGAGCTGACCTCCGGGACAGCTCACCTGCCTGCGCGGGCGCGCCCCCGCGCGGGCCCCCGCGCGCCGCCGACCCGTGCTAGGGTTGGGCCAGCATGTCCGCGACGATGGCCTTCTCCCGGTTCGGCGACTACATCGTCACCGCGCACACCGCCGCCGCGCCGACCGACGAGGAGTGGGCCCGCTACCTGCACGACTCCGCCCAGTGGCTGCCGGAGTGCGTCGGCTTCCTCATCGTCACCGACGGCGGCGGTCCGACCAGCCGCCAGCGGCGGGAGCTCGAGCGCACCCTCAAGGCCGTCCGCCACGGGGCCCGCTTCGCCGTCGTGTCGAGCAGCCTGCTCGGGCGCGGGATCGTCGTCGCGATCAGCCTGTTCAACCCGACGATCCGCGCGTTCCGCCCCGACGACCTCGCGGGCGCGCTCGACTACCTGCGCGTGCCGCCGCCCCTGCGCCCGCAGCTGCTCGCCGAGCTCGAGCGCCAGAAGGCCCGCCTGTCCCCCTGACCGCGGCCGCGCGGCCGGTCGCGCCCCGCAGGCGCGCTTGCGCTACCATCCCCTCGATGCCGACGCGCGCCCATCTCTCGCTCCCGCTCGTCGTCCTGACCGCCTGCTTCGCCGACGGCGGCCTGGCCCCGCCGCAGCCCGCCGGTACGACCGAACCTGACCCTTCGACCAGCACCTCGCCGGCGCCGACCACCGCCGACGACTCGACGACGACCTCGACCTCGACGACGACCTCGACCTCGACCACGGCCGACCCCGCGACCACCGACGCGACCGACGCGACCACCATCGAGCCCACCTGCGCCGACCCGCCCGAGTGCACCCCCGGCGAGGTCGACCTCCAGGGCACGTGCGGCACCTGCATCCAGCTGCAGTCGATCTGCCAGCCCGACTGCCGGTGGGGCCCCGCGGAGTGCGTCCCGAGCGCCGAGGGCTGCGGCTACTGGATCTACGACGACGACTTCAACTCCTGGCAGCACGTCTCGCCCGCCGAGGGCGGCCCGACCACCCCGATCGCCGCCGCCTTCGACCTCCCGGAGCACGGTCAGATCGCCGCGCTGACGCAGACCACCTACCAGACCTACTCCGTCACCCAGGGCGACTGGGGCGACGTCCGCCCGCTCACCGACCTGCTGCCCGACCCGCCGCAGCCGCTCCTCCACGCCTTCGCCGTGTGGAACCCTGCGGAGCAGCTCTACGACATCACCGTCGTCGGCCCCACGAACGCCGCGATCTACAAGTTCACCCCCGGCCAGCTGCCCGCGATCAAGGCCGAGACCGTCCCGTGCTGCGACGGCTGGAACCCCGACTTCCCCGACCCCGGCTCCACCAACGTCCGCGACATCTTCCTCGACCTGGACAACGGGTTCGGCTGGACCTCCGTCGACGTCGGCCCGACGTGCAAGCTCGACATGCCGACCAAGATCGGCCCCTACGCCGCGTTCGTCCTGCCCGACCAGGTGTTCGTCATGGACGCCGGCTATTGCTTCGAGGTCGTCGAGGAGGTCCCCTACGCCGCGTTCGGCCCGTTCGCCGCCCCCGGCGCCCCGCCCGGCGCCCTCGTCGGCGGCGTCGCCCTGGTCGGCGACCGCCTCTACGTGTTCGCCGGCGAGTGACCTGCTCCCTCGGACCTGCCCTTCGGGCCCTGCCCCTTCGAACCTGTCCGCCCGAGCAGCGCCGCCACCGCGATCCACGGCGCCCCGATCGCCGCGCCGACCCCCGCGAGCGCCGCCGTCCCGAGCCCGAGCGCCGCGAGCCCCTGGAACGCCCACGCGCCGACGAGGTCGCCCCCGCGGTACACCGCGGTGTCGATCAGGTGCTTCGCCTTGTACTTCGCCTCGCGGCCCTCGAGCGTGAACAGCACCTCGCGCGCCGGCTTGGCGAGCGAGAAGTCGGCCGCCCGCCGGACGATCTGGAACCCGACCATCGTCGCCAGCACCGGCGCCGCCGCCAGCGCGGTGAACCCGAGCAGCGACACGATCGGCAGCGCCGCCAGCGTCCAGCCGACCCCGATCGCCGGGATGATCCGCCCGACCGCGAGCCCCTGCATCAGCACGCTGATCGCGCTGACCACGAAGTCGACCGTGGCGAACATCGCCGTCCGCTCCGCCGGGTCGGGGATCGCCGCCTTGACGATCCGCGCCTGCTCCAGGTACGCGAACGTCCCCGACAGCGTCAGCAGCGCGACGTACAGCGCCAGCCCGGCGAGCCGGCGCGAACGGGCGATCTGGCCGAACGCCGCCAGCGCCCCGCCGCCGACCCGCTCGTGGGCCATGTCCTTCTGCACATGTCCCTTCGTCCCCTCGCCGAGCGCGCGGCCGAGCCGGCGGACGCACAGCAGCGCGCCCTCGAGGCACAGCGCCGAGACCAGCACCAGCGGCGCGACCCCGATCCGCGGGACCAGCAGCGCGGTCGCGAGCGGCCCGACGAGCGCGCCGGCGCTGCCGCCCGCGGCGATCAGTCCGAACAGCCGCTCGCCCTCGTCCTTGCGCCACACGTCGGCCATCAGCTCCCAGAACACCGAGACGACGAGCAGGTTGAAGACCGTCACCCACACGAAGAACCCGCGCGCCGCGGCGACCAGCGCCGGGCCCTCCGCCAGCGAGAGCGCGGCGAAGAACCCGACCAGCACCGCCGCGCAGAACCGGTACACCAGCGGGATGAAGACCTGCCGGCCGAGCCGCGCGACGACCCACGAGTACAGCGGCACGGCCGCCAGCATCACCACGAACGTCGCCGTGAACAGCCACGGCAGCTGGTCGACCCCGCCGGCGACCCCCATCTCCTCGCGCAGCGGCCGGAGGATGTAGAACGAGCACAGCGCGCAGAAGAACAGCCCCGCGGACCACAGCGCCGGCGCCAGCTCCTCGCGCCGGACCGGCGCGATCGCCCGCACCGCCCGCCACACCCGCCCGTCTTCCGCGGCCATCCCCGCGAGTGTAGAACAGCTCGCCCGCGCACTTCACCCCGATCGCCGACGAAACTTCCGCCGGACCGCCCGGGTCTCTCCACGACGACGCGAACGCCATGAGCATGCAACGCCGCCGCTTCCTCCGCCTCGCCGGCTCCGCCCTCGGCCTCGCCGCCTGTCGCCCGGGCGCGGCCGCGGACACGACCGCGCCCGCCGGCCCGCCGCCCGCGGCGCCGAACCCCGACCCGCCGCTGCGCCCCGAGCCGATCTTGCTCGGAGGACAGGCGCAGAAGATCCTGATCCTCGGCGGCACCGGCTTCCTCGGCCCGCACCTCGTCGAGGCCGCGCGCAGCCGCGGCCACACCGTCACCCTGTTCAACCGCGGCAAGACCCGCCCCGAGCTGTTCCCCGACGTCGAGAAGCTCCGCGGCGACCGCGACGGCGACCTCGCCGCCCTCAAGGGCCGCACCTGGGACAGCGTGATCGACACCTCCGGCTACCTCCCGCGGGTCGTCCGCGCGTCCGCCGAGCTGCTCGCCCCGAGCATCCGCCAGTACGTCTTCATCTCGTCGATCTCCGTCTACGCCGACACCAGCAAGCTCGGCATCGACGAGACCTCCCCCGTCGCCGTCGCCCCCGACCCCGCGACCGAGAACGTCCCCGAGTTCTACGGCGCCCTCAAGGCGCTGTGCGAGCAGGCCGCCGAGCAGGTCCTGCCTGGCCGAACGACCAGCATCCGCCCGGGCCTGATCGTCGGCCCCTACGACCCGACCGACCGCTTCACCTACTGGCCGGTCCGGATCGCCGGCGGCGGCGAGGTCCTCGCCCCCGGCGACCCCGCCTACGCCGTCCAGTACATCGACGTCCGCGACCTCGCCGGCTTCATCCTCACCGCGATCGAGCGCGGCCACGCCGGCATCTTCAACGCGACCTCCCTGCCGCTCTCGATGGGCGACATGCTGACGCGCACCAGGGCCGCCCTCGCCAGCGACGCCGCGTTCACCTGGGTGGACCTCGAATTCCTCGAGCAGAACAAGATCCAGCCGTGGAGCGACATGCCCGCCTGGGCCCCGCCGACCCCCGGCTACGAGGGCTTCGCCGCCGTCAAGATCGACAGGGCCGTCGCCGCCGGCCTGACCTTCCGCCCGCTCGAGGACACCGTCACCGCGACGATGGACTGGTGGAACACCCTCCCCGAGCCGCGCCGCGCCAAGCTGCGCGCCGGCATCACCCGCGAACGCGAGGCCGAGCTGCTCGCCGCCTGGCACAAGCTCCACCCCGCGCCCACCGAGCCCGCCACCAGGAAGCCGAAGAAGCCCGGCGCCAAGAAGCCCGGCAAGCCGGCCGAGAAGCAGCCCGCCGCCGGCTGAGCGCGCCGCCGTCACCGCCGTCCACAACCCCGCGCGGCCGCAGCAGGCCCACGACGCCCTCCTCGCCCAGCTCGCGGCGCCGCCGCAGGAGAGCTGCCTCGGCGACCGGGGCGTCTGCGACTGCTTCGAGTTCCTGCCCTGGTGACGCCACGCGCCTCTGACCGGACGGACATGCCCCGAAGGTCAGCCGCGCCCGCACGCGCTCAGCCCGCGGCCGCCGCGCGCCGCTCGACCAGCAGCAGCGAGGCCGCGATCAGCTCGAGGTGCCCGTGGAACCGGGCCATGCGGAAGTACCCGTGGCACGCGTCCATCAGGTCGAGGACCGCCCACACCGCGAGCCCGACCGCCACCGCGATCGCCCCGACCAGCAGCGGCCGACCCATGTCGGCGACCAGCCCGGCCCACCGCGTGCGCAGCGTCGGCGGCGAGGCGCGCGCGCGGTCCTCGTCGGGCAACAGGTGCAGCCACACCGCGTAGTGGATCGTCTGCGCGAAGCAGAACAGCAGCACCAGCCGCAGCCCCCAGTCCGGCGCGATCCCCGGCGACAGCCGCCACACCTGGTACTCGACCCCCATCCCGCCGCCGAACCACGCCAGCCCGCCGCTCGCGCGCACCAGCGCGATCGCGGCGTCGCTGACCAAGAAGCCGGACGCCGCGATCATCAGCGCCAGCGGCAGCCAGTGCAGCCGCGACGTCCGCGGCCGCCAGGCCCACCACAGCCCGACCGCCGCCGCGTTGTGCAGGTGCGCGAACACGACGTCGCCGGTCCGCCCGAGCCCCGCGAACGCGCCCGCGAGCCCCGCGATCGCCAGCAACCCGAGCGCCCGCCGCCCCGCGCTCGCGCGCGCGACCAGAAGCCCGAGCCCCGCCGCGACGAAGCCCCACACGAGCCCCCCGCCGAGCCCGACCCACACCAGCGGCGGCCCCGCGAGCAGCGCCAGCCACGGCCGCCGGTGGTAGCCTGGCCGAACGAGCATGTACCGAAGGTCAGCCACCAGGTGCGGCACGCCCCAGACCAGCGGCCCGAGGATCAGCAGCCACAGCGGCAGCACCAGCGTCGCCGCCAGCGCGGTGCAGACCGCCGCCGACGCGAGCACGGCGACCCGCAGCTCGCGGTCGCGGATCAGCGGCCGCACCCACCGCCCGAGCCGGCGCAGCCACCAGCGGCGCACCCGGTCGGCGACCGCGATCGGCCCGAATCCGGCCGGCCGACCTATCGACCGATAGCCTCCGCCGCCGGCCAGCGCGCCCGGCTCGCGCGACGAGGCCCCGGCCGCCGCCACCCGCTACCTCCCGCGCCGGCGCGCGAACAGCACGAGCAGCGCGACGACCAGCAGCCCCGCCGCCCCGCCGCCTCCGTCGATGTTGCAGCCGCCCTTGCCCGGCGGGACGTCCGCGACGACCATGCCCGTGATGCCCGTGAACATGCGCCGACTTTCGCACGGCCGCGGCCGCATGGGGAAGGTGCGCCGGCGCGGGCGATCGCGTACCGTGGGCCCGTGCTCCCGCCGTGGCCGCTCAGCGACCCGATCGTCGGACCGGCCGCGCTGGTCCTCGCCGGCGTGCTCGCGGGGGTCCTCAACACGCTCGCCGGCGGCGGCTCCTTCATCATCCTGCCGCTCCTGATCGGCCTCGGCCTGCCGCCCGGCGTCGCCAACGCGACCAGCCGGATCGGCGTGCTCGCCCACGGCTCGGCCGCCGCGCTGACCTTCGCGCGCAACCGGTCGCTGCAAACCGGGCTGGTCGCCCGGCTCGCCGCGCCGATGTGCCTCGGCGCGCTGCTCGGCGCCTGGCTGGCGACGCGGCTCAGCGACGACCTGTTCCGCCCGGTGATCGGCGCCGTCCTGCTCGTGTGGGCGATCGCCCTGGTCGTTCGGCCAGGTCGCTTCCTCACCCCGCCGCCCGCGCCGGTCCCCCCGGGCCCGCTCGCGTTCGCGCTCGCGCTGGCGATCGGCGTCTACGGCGGCTTCCTCCAGGCCGGCGTCGGCTTCCCGCTGATCGCCCTGTTCGTCTCGCACCTCGGCCACGATCTCCTGCGCGCCAACGCGGCCAAGGTCGCCCTCGTGTTCGTCTACACCCTGCTCGCCGTCGCCGTGTTCGCCGCCGCCGGCCAGATCGACTGGACCCTCGCGCTCGAGCTCGCCGCCGGAATGATGTTCGGCGGCTGGCTCGGCGCCCGCCTGCAGATCCGCGCCGGCACTCCGCTGGTCCGGTGGGCGATCGTCGTCATGGTCGCCGTCAGCGGCGTCGCGCTGCTGCTGTGACGCGCAGGACAACTTGCCGGAGGCGCCTCGCCGCGGGCCGGGCATGCGGTGAGCCGCCTTCGGCAAGTTGCCCGCGCGCGCCCCCGCTCAAACCCGCCGGGCCACCCACGCTTCGAGTCGAGCCCGTGTCTCCGAGGCCGCCCCCGGCGCGTCATACAGCGCCCGAGCGAGCGCCGCCGTCCAGTCCGGCGTCGACCCGCAGCACGACCCCACGATCGCCAGCGGCGCCCGCCGGGTCCACCCTGCGACCTCCGCCGCGAACGACTCCGCCGCGACCGCGTGCGTCACGAACCTGGACCCCTCCTGTCGCCCCGTGTGCGGATAGGTCCCGAGGAGCAGGTCGCTCCCCGCCGCCGCCTCGACCAGCGCCGGGATCGCCGCTCCCAGGAACCCCAGCTCCGTGCAATTGATCAGCAGCGCCTGCACCGCCAGCCCGCGCAGCCCCGCGACCAGCTCCGTCAGGCGCTCCCCCGCCAGCATGCGCCCGTCGGCGCGGCACACCACCGCCAGCCAGATCGGCGGCCCGAGCCCCTGGCAGGCCGCGACCGCCGCGACCGCCTCGTCGACGCGGCCCATCGTCTCGACCAGCAGCAGGTCGCAGCCGGCCGCCGTCAGCGTCTCGGCCATGCTCCGGTGCTCCGGGCCCGCGCGGCTGCCGGGCGAGTCGGCGGGCCGGAAGCAGTCCTCGAGCGGGCTGATCGCCCCCGCGATCCGGGCCGAAGCCGCCGCGGGGTCGTACGCCGCGACCGCCTCGCGCGCCTCGCGGGCGAGCCGGACCGCGAGCGTCGTCAGCTCCGCCGCGCGGTCCGCGAGCCCGCCGGCCGCGAGGTTGCGCGCGTGCGTGCGGAACGTGTTCGTCGTGATCACCTGCGCCCCTGCGCGCAGGTAGTCGCGGTGGATCTCCCGCACGAGCGCCGGCGCCTCGATCAGCGCGTGCGCCGACCACAGCGGCGCGTCCATCCGCGCCCCGCGGCGCTCGAGCTCGGTGCCCATCGCCCCGTCGAGCAGGACGGGCGCGACGGGCCATGTGCTCACGGACATGTCCTCCGGGTCACGCCGCTCACGGCGCGGGGATCATGTTGTCCTCGGTCATCAGGCAGAACTTCGGGTCGCCGTCCTTGCCGATCTGCGGCATGATCCGGCACTCGTAGCCGGTGCGCGGGCACTGGCTGTTGTCGGTGCACTCGACCGCGCAGCCCTCGAAGAAGCCGTCGGCGCCGATGCAATAGACGCCCATCCCGCAGGTCGGGTCGTCCTTGACGTAGGCGGTCGCCGCGTCGGGCAGCATGCACAGCCTGCTGCAGTAGCCGCCGGGCAGCGCGTACACGCTGAGGATGTCCTTCAGGCACTTGCCGTCGGGCCCGAGCGCCGCCACGCAGTCGGAGTCCTCCATGCACGGCAGGCCGAACTGGCCCATGACGGTGGTCCCGCCCATGTCCTCGCCGCCGGTCGGGTCGGTGGTCGCGTCCCCGGTGGTGCCCGAGGTCGACCCGGCGGAGGCGGAGGTGGAGTCGCCGCCGTCGTCGCCGCCGCAGGCGGGCAGGACGGTCAGGAGACAGGTGAGGCCGGCAAGGAAGCGTCGCATGGCCGTGCAAGGTATGCGACGCGCGCGCGGGCGCCAAGGATCCGGCGCAAGCGGCCGCCGTACTCAAGTGCGCTCGAGCACAATTGCGATGCCCTGGCCGACCCCGATGCACATCGACGCGAGGCCCCAGCGCACGCGGGCGCGGGCCATCCCGTGGGCCAGCGTCGTCGTGATTCGGGCCCCGGAGCAGCCGAGCGGGTGCCCCAGCGCGATCGCCCCGCCGCCCGGATTGACCTTGCTCGGGTCGAGGTCCAGGCTGCGGATGCAGGCCACGGTCTGGCTGGCGAACGCCTCGTTGAGCTCGACGGCCCCGAGGTCGGCCGCGGCGATGCCGGCCCGCTTGAGGGCGCGGCGGGTCGCCGGCACCGGGCCGATGCCCATCACCCCGGGCGCGACGCCGGCGTGGCCCCACGCGGCGATCCGCGCCATCGGCCGCAGGCCGAGGTCGTGCGCCTTCTCGAGGCTCGTGATCAGCAGCGCCGCCGCGCCGTCGTTCAGCGGCGAGCTGTTGCCGGCGGTCACCGTCCCGCCGGCCTTGAACACCGGCTTCAGCCTGGCGAGCGCCTCGATCGTGCTGTCGCGGCGGACGCTCTCGTCGGCGCTGATCCGGGTCGGCTCCTGTCCCTTGGGACCGGCGATCTCGAGCGGCACGATCTCGTTGTCGAACCACCCCTCGTCCTGCGCGCTCGCGGCCTTCTGGTGGCTGCCGAGCGCCCACGCGTCCTGGTCGGCGCGGCTGACGTGGTAGCGCTCGGCGACGTTCTCCGCGGTGATCCCGAGCGGCTCGGCGCCGTGGAGCCGCTCCATCGCCGGGTTGGTCATCCGCCACCCGAGCGCGGTGTCGAACAGCTGCGCGTCGCGGGCGAACGCCTCGCCGGCCTTCGGCATCACGTACGGCGCGCGCGTCATGCTCTCGACGCCGCCGGCGATGTACACCGAGCCCTCGCCGGCGATCACGCTCTTGGCCGCCTGGATCACCGCCTCCATGCCCGACCCGCACAGCCGGTTGACGGTCACCCCCGGGACCTCGACCGGCAGCCCCGCGAGCAGCAGCGCCATGCGGGCGACGTTGCGGTTGTCCTCGCCGGCCTGGTTGGCCGCGCCGAAGTACACGTCCTCGAGCTGCTCGATCGCCGCGCCGTGGTGCTCGGCGAGGTGGCGGACGACGTGCGCCGCGAGGTCGTCCGGGCGCACCGGCGCGAGCGCGCCGCGGAGGCGACCGAGGGGCGTGCGGACGGCGGCGACGATGACGGGCGTGCGTGCGTCGGAGGTCATGCTCCTCGTGGGGTTATCACGACCGAATGCACGGCCAGGCCGCGACGCAGTTGCGCTCGCTCACGCGATCCGCCGCGGCCCGCGGCGCGCCCTCGCGGTCCGTGGCGCTGCTCACGGCTTCGAATCACGGCGCGAGGCCGGCGGGCGCGCCCCGAGGACCCGCGCGCCCGCGAGGCCCCGCGACGACGCACGGGCGCCGGCGCCGCGCGGCCGCTGCGACGCGCTCCATGGGCCGCAGCGGCCTTGCAGGTTCCTTACACCGGGCGGGGGAGCTACCTTTCCCCGGCGGTGAGTCGAGACGAGAACACGCAGCTGTCGCTCGAGGCGGGGCTCTCGTTCCCGTCCGACGCCGACGCGACCGGCGACCGCAGCCGCGAGCCCTCGCCGAGCCCGGACCCGGGCGAGAGCGCTCAGTTCCTCGAGTTCGCCAGCGACAAGCGCTTCACGATCCTGCGCCGCGTCGGCGCCGGCGGCATGGGCGTCGTCTACGAGGCGATGGACCGCGAGCGCGCCGAGACCGTCGCGCTCAAGACGCTGCTCAACGTCAGCCCCGGCGCGCTGTACCGCTTCAAGCGCGAGTTCCGGGCGCTCGCCGACGTCGCCCACCCGAACGTCATCCAGCTGCAGGAGCTGTTCTTCGAGGGCGAGCAGATCTTCTTCACGATGGAGTACGTCGACGGCCTCGAGTTCGTCGAGTACGTCCGCGGCGACCTCGAGGACCAGGCCGACGCCGACCCCGAGTCCCTCGCCACGGAGCGCGAGCAGGCGTGGGAGCGCCTGCGGGCCGCGCTGCGCCAGCTCGCCGCCGGCCTCGGCGCCCTGCACGCCGCCGGCAAGCTCCACCGCGACATCAAGCCCTCCAACGTCCTCGTCACCAAGGAGGGCCGCCTCGTCATCCTCGACTTCGGCCTCGTCTCCGACTCGATCACCGAGACCGTCCGCAGCACCGAGGCCGGCGCGATGGTCGGCACGCCCGCGTACATCTCGCCCGAGCAGGCCGGCGGCCAGCCCGCCTCCGCCGCCTCCGACTGGTACGCCGTCGGCGTGATGGTCTACCAGGCGCTGACCGGCGAGCTGCCGTTCCGCGGCAAGGGCCTCAAGGTGATGCTCGCCAAGCAGGAGCGCGACGCACCTGTCCCTTCGGGCATCGTCCCCGGCCTGCCGCGCGACCTCGAGGAGCTGTGCACCGCCCTGCTCGCGCGCGACCCGGCGCGCCGCCCCGGCACCGCCGAGGTGCTCCAGCGCGTCGGCTCCGGCCCGCTCGGGATCCGCCCGCGCAGCCCGTCGCACGGCCACGACGGCGACCTGTTCGTCGGCCGCGACGCCCAGCTGCGCGCGCTGCAGGACGCGTTCGCCGCGACGCAGAAGGGCCGCGCCGTGCTCGTCCAGGTCCACGGCCGCTCGGGTATGGGCAAGAGCGCGCTCGTCCGCGAGTTCCTCGCCCGCCTGCAGCGCCCCGGCCGCACGGTCGTGCTCGCCGGCCGCTGCTACGAGCGCGAGTCGGTGTCGTTCAAGGCGCTCGACTCGCTGATCGACGCGCTCGCCAAGCACCTGCTCCGCCTGCAGGAGGCCCGCGTCGCCGAGCTGATGCCGCGCGACGTCCACGCGCTCGCCCGCGTCTTCCCGGTGCTCCAGCGCGTCAAGGCGGTCCAGCAGGCGCCGCGCCGGGCGATGGACGTCCCCGACCCCCGCGAGCTGCGCCGCCGCGCGTTCGCGGCGCTCAAGGAATTGCTGGCCCGCCTCGCCGACCGCGCCCCGCTCGCGCTGCACATCGACGACCTGCAGTGGGGCGACCGCGACAGCGCCGCGCTGCTCGCCGACCTCCTGCGCCCGCCCGACGCGCCGGCGCTGTTGCTCGTCGCCAGCTACCGCGCCGAGGCCCACACCGGCGCGGTCCTCAAGACCCTGCGCGACGCCGCCCGCGGCGAGGTCGACATGCGCGAGCTGCAGATCGGCCCGCTGTCCGAAGAGGAGGCCGAGGACCTCGCGCACTCGCTTCTGACCCCCGCGCTGCGCCCGCGCGCGCGCCAGATCGCGCGCGAGGCCGAGGGCAACCCGCTGTTCGTCTCCGAGCTGGTCCGCCACCTGCTCGCCAACCCCGAGCGCCCCGGCGAGCGCGGCGAGATCACCCTCGACCGCGTCCTGCTCGCCCGCATCGACGCGCTCGCCCCGCCGGCGCGCCGCCTGCTCGAGATCACCGCGATCGCCGGCGGCCCGCTCGACCTCCGCCTCGCCAGCGCCGCCGCCGACCTCCAGCACGAGGAGCGCGGCGCCGTCGCGGTGCTGCGCGCCGAGCACCTCGTGCTGACCCGCGCCGGCGACGCCGAGGTGATCGAGACCTACCACGACCGCGTCCGCGAGCTCGTGCTCGCCGCCCTGCCGCCCGACGCCCTCAAGGCCCGCCACCGCGAGCTCGCCTTCGCCATGGAGCACGCCGGCGACCGCGACTCCGACGCGCTCGCCCTCCACTACCGCGAGGCCGGCGAGTGGGAGCGCGCCGGCGACTACGCCCAGACCGCCGCCGACCAGGCCGCCGCCGCCCTCGCGTTCGACCGCGCCGCCCGCCTCTACCGCCTCGCCCTCGAGCTCAAGCCCCGCTCCGACAAGAACCGCGCCGAGCTGTCGGTCCGCCTCGCCGACGCGCTCGCCAACGCCGGCCGCGGCGTCAAGGCGGCCCGCCTCTACCTCGAGGCCGCCGAGTCGATGCCGCCCGCGCGCGCGCTCGAGCTGCGCCGCCGCGCCGGCGAGCAGCTGCTGCGCGCCGGCCAGCTCCCCGAGGGCATGGCGACGATGCGCCAGGTCCTCGCCGCCGCCGGCCTCGGCCTGCCCGCCCCCGGCCGCGCCACCCTGACCAGCCTCGCGTGGGAGCGCGCGCGCTGGCGCCTGCGCGGCCTCGGCCTGCGCGAGCGCGACCCGAAGGCCGCCGACCCGGTCGACCTCGTCCGCCTCGCCGTCTGCCGCACCCTGTCGTCGAGCCTCGCCGCCCACGACGTCCCGACCGCCGCGCTGTTCCAGGCGCGCTATTTGAACCTGGCCTACAAGACAGGCCACGCCTACCACGCCGCCTGCGCCCTCGCGGCCGAGGTCGCGTTCGCGTCCGCCGGCGGCGAGCCGGCCCGCGCCCGCACCGAGAAGCTCGCCAACGCCGCCCAGGCGCTCGCGCTCAAGACCCCCGAGGCGCTGCCGCGCGGCCTCCTCGCGCTGTCCCGCGGGATCGCGGCGTTCCACCTCGGCCGCTGGCGCGAGTCGATCGTCCTGCTCGAGCAGTCGGAGCAGATCCTCCGCAACGAGTGCGCCGGCACCAGCTACGAGATCGTCACCGGCCAGTCGTTCCGCCTGATCGCGCTGTTTTTGCTCGGCGACCTGCGCGCGCTCGGCCAGAAGCTCGCCGAGTTCATCGCCGAGGCCCGCGACCGCGACGACTCGTGGTCCGACACGCTGCTGCGCGCCGGCCCCCAGGTCGCCTTCTGGCTCGCCGACGACGACCTCCCGCGCGCCCGCGCCGAGCTCGCCTACGTCCAGCAGCGCCTCCCCGAGGACTCGGTCGGCGCGCCGCGCCTGTGGACCTTCCTCGGCAACATCCTGATCGACTTCTACAGCGGCGACCCGGCCGCCCCCTGGGGCCGCATCGAGCGCGAGTACTACGACCTCGAGCGCTCGGTGCTGATCCAGAGCCAGTGGGCCCAGGTGATCCTCGGCTTCATCCGCGCCGCCGCCGCGCTCGTCCGCCTCGTCTCCGACCACGGCGACAGCGAGCGCGCCGGCCTCGTCCGCCTCGTCGAGCACGAGGCCAGCCGCCTGGCCTTGGAGACAGCCCCGTGGGCCCGCCCGCTCGGCGAGCTCGTCGGCGCCGGCCTCGCCGCCGCCCTCGGCCACACCGATCGCGCCCTCGCCGGCCTCCGCGCCGCCGAGCCCGGCCTGCGCGCCGCCGACATGGCCACCTTCGCCGCCGCCGCCCGCCGCCGCCTCGGCGAGCTCGTCGGCGGCGAGCGCGGCGCCGAGCTGATCGCCGCCGCCGACCTCGCCCTCGGCGAGCAGGGCGTCCGCCGCCCCGACCGGATGACCCGCGCCCTCGCGCCTGGCTTTCCGGACAGGCCGTGAAGGCCGTCACGGCGACACCGGCGCGCCGCTCCGCTACCGCGCCAGCGCCTCCGCGCCCGCCTCCGGCGCGACGAACGTCGCCGGGTCGATCGGCCCGTCGACCTCGATCGCCGCGATCGTCACCTTGATCTTCCGCCCGTCCTGCTCGCCCTCGCTGGCGAAGTTGAACCAGATCCCGTCGACCTCGCGCCAGTCGGAGAAGTCGACGACCCGCGTCCGCGGCTCGCCGAACCTGTCCACGAAGACATCCGCGCGCCGGACGTCGAGGAAGCTGTCCGCGTCGATCCAGCGGTGCTCGACCGCGCCGTCCGCGAGCGTCAGCTTCAGGTGGTGCGCCGGGCGGCCCGCGACCACCTCGGCGCCGAGCAGCTCGACCCGGTGCCCGCGCGCCGCGGCGTCGATCAGCGGGTCGTCGAACTCCGCCTGCACCCGCAGCGCCGCCGCCGTGTCGCCCGACAGCCGCGCGAACCCGCGGTCGCCCGCCGCGAACCACGCCCGCTCGCCGTCGACCAGCTTGACGAACGCCTCGCCCGCGCGGGTGCCCTCCTTGCGCAGCCTGGCGGGCCGCGCCCGGTAGATCACGAACTCGTCGACCGCGTTGCCCTCCTGATACTCGCCGCGGATCACCAGGCTCCGGCTCGCCCGCAGCCGCTCGACCCCGCCGAGCGCCGCGAGGTGGCGCGCGATCACCCGCTCCGCCGTCCACGTCGGCTCCGCCGCGGCCGCGGCCGCCTCGCCGTCACACGCCGACGCAGCCCCGAGCACCAGCGCCAGCGCGAAGATCGCTCGCGTCATCTCGATCCCTCCCGATCTCAGTCCGTCCCAGCGTATGGCCCCGAGGCCAGGCGAAAAAGGGCGATGCAGCGAGGCGCGCCGGGCCTGCAGCCGGCGGACCTGTCCCTTCGGACCGCCGCCTGTCCGCCCGGGTTGACGCCCCCGCCGACCCGGTCAACGCTGGTCGCGTGCCCCCGCTCGCGGTCGTGCTCGCCGCCCTCGCGCCCGCGCTCGCGCCGGACCCCGGCGCGCCCGAGCCGCACGTCTGGCGCCACAACCACCGCGCGCTGCAGGTCGACGTCGGCGTCGCCTGGGGCCTCGCCGCGCTCGGCGTCGTCGGCCTCGCCGCCCCGCTCGTCGGCCTCGCCGCCTGCCCCCCGCGCGCCGACTGCGACGCCGCGCTGAGGCTGGTCCCCGGCTTCGCCGCGCTCGCCGCCGCCGCGCTGCTCCCGGCCGTCGTCTTCACCGAGCGCCTGCGCGAGCACGGACGACGCCGGCCGCGCGCCCGGCTCGCCCTCGCGCCCGGCGTCGTCGTCCTGCGCTATTGACCATGCGCGAAGGGACATGCCCTGTCACGCATGTCCTCGGATTCAGGCCGACGCGCGCAGCACCGCGAGCTTGTCGCGCTGGCTGCGGGCGACCTTGAGCGTCGCGCCGCCCTCGAGCACGACGACCGCCTCGCGCCGGCCCCCGCTGCGGAGCTCGCGGATCCGGCGGCGGTTGACGATCGCCGAGCGGTGGATCCGGACGAACTGCGCCGGGTCGAGCCGCCGCTCGAGGCTCTGCATCGTCTCGCGGTGGAGATAGCTCTTCGGGCCGGCGTGGATCTGCACGTAGTAGTCGGCGGCCTCGATCCAGTCGATCTCGTCGGCGCGCAGGAACACGACCCGGGCGCCGTCCTTGATCGCCAGCCGCTCGGCAGGCGGCTCCTTCGGTTGAGCGGCTTCATGATTCGACATGGGGATCCTCGACGATCTCCTTCGACCCGCCGGCGGCCCGTCAGGTTGCAGCGAGCGACGCCGATCGAGCCCGTGAAACCCGAGCGACGTTCCATGGGTCGGCGCGGACCCGGGGAGGACGCCGTCAACGCTCGGCGAGGATGTAGGCCATCAGCGCCAGCGCGGCCGCGTTGCGCTGGATGTGGTCCGGGTCGATCTTGTCGAACGTGTCCGCCGGGCTGTGGTGCAGGTCGAAGTACGCGCTCCCGTCGGGCTGCAGCGACAGCCCGAGCACCCCCTGCTTCATCAGCGGCGAGATGTCGGCCCCGCCCCCGCCGGCCTCGATCAGCCCCGCGCCGAGCCCCTCGAACAGCGGCGCGTAGCGCTGGATCTCCGCGACCTGCTCCGGCGTCCCGCCGACCCCGAACCCGCGCGGCGCCCCGGCGCCCGAGTCGGACTCGATCGCCGCCGCGTGCCTCTCCTGCCCGTGCGCCGCGTGGTACGCGAGCCCGCCGCGCAGCCCGTTCTCCTCGTTGGTGAACAGCACGACGCGGATCGTCCGCCGCGGCACCAGCCCGAGCTCCTTGAGCATCGCCGCCGCCTCGATCGCCATGATGCAGCCCGCCCCGTCGTCGGTGCTGCCGTCGCCGACGTCCCACGAGTCGATGTGCCCGCCGATCACCACGATCTCGTCCGGCAGCTCGCGCCCGCGGAGCTCCGCGATCGCGTTCGCGCTCTCGCTGTCCGGCAGCGTCTTCGCCCCGAGCGACAGCTCGACCGTCGCCGCCCCGCGCCGCGCCAGCCGGGCCAGCAGTTCCGCGTCCTCGAGCGTCAGCGCGGCCGCCGGGATCTTCGGCACGCCCTCGGCGTAGCGGACCGCCCCGGTGTGCGGGCTCCGCAGGCTGTTCGCGGTCACCGATCGGATCAGCACCGCCTTCGCCCCGACCTTCGCCGCCTCGCTCGCGCCCGAGCTGCGGATCTTGACCGTCTCGCCGTAGCCCGAGTGATGATGCTCGTGGTCGAACGCCGGCATCGCCTGGTTGATCACGACGATCTTGCCGCGCAGCGCCTCGCCGCGCCTGGCGATCTCGTCGAGCGACTCGACGACCGCGATCTCGCCGCGCAGCGGCCGACCGCCGGTCCCGACCGTCCCGCCGAGCCCGAGCAGCACCAGGTCGCGCTCGATCGGCGCGACCACCCGCGCGCGCTCGGCCCCGCGGACCCACCGCGGCACCATCACCTTCTCCCGCCGCGCCCGCTCGAGCCCGTCGCGCTTCATCTGCTCGATCGACCAGTCGATCGCCCTCTCGAGCGCCCGCGACCCGGAGAGCCGGTGCCCGAAGCTGTCCGCGAGGACACCCAGCAGCTCCCACGCGCGCGTGCGCCCGCGCGCCGCCGCGGTCAGCTCGTCGGCCGCCGCCTGGAACGCCAGCGGCAGCCCGGGCCCGCCGGGCCCGAGCGTCGCCACCGTCGTCGCCGGCAACATCGGCTTGTCGGCGCCGACGACCGTCGGCGCGCTCGTCTCACTCCCCGGCTCCGCCGGCGGGTAGGCCGGCGCGTAGCCGGGCGTCGGCGCCCCGCGGACCACCGGCGCCGCGGTCCCCCGCGAGCCCGGAGCCGGGCAGCCGAACGCGAGACAGGCGAGGAGGTACCACGGGGCGCGGCGCACCCACTTCCTCTACTGTACGCCGGCGCGCCCGCGCAAGTCCTCTCCTGCTGCGCCCGCTCGTCGACCACGTGGGCCCCGCGCTCCCGCCTCGCGCCTCGCCGGCGCGCCCGACCCGTCGGGCGCGCCGCACGGACCTGTCCGAAGTCACCTGTCTCTCGGCGCATCCGCCGGCGCGTCGGACCACGCCGCCCACCCGACGTCCCACGCGTCCTGCTCGTCGCGGAAGGCGCCGGCCCACCGCGCGCCGTGGTCGAAGAAGCCGTCGGACGGCGGCGCCACGGCCCCGTCCGCCAGCGGCGCGCGCGGCTTGTAGCGCCCCGCGCCGCCCGCCGCGGCGCAGCCCGGCAGGTCCGGGTCGCCGGTGCGCGCCCCCGCGGCCGCCAGCAGGCCCGCCTCGTCGAACCCGCCGTCGTCGTCGGCGAGGTGCCCGACGCCGCCGGGGACCTCGGCGTGAGCGAGCGGCGCCGCGAAATTGCGCGCCAGCCACAGCCCGCCCCACAGGTCGACCGACGTCCCGCGGTCGCGGACGTCGAGCGGCGCCTCGAAGCCCATCACGACCAGGTTGCCGAGCGACGCCGCGGTCCCGCGGCGCAAGAGCAGCCCGTAGTGCTCGCGCGCGAGCCCGTGCCCGCGCCCGCACAGCGTCGCGTTGGCGATCGTCGGCCCCGAGCGCGGCAGGTTCGCGCTGCCGCTCGGGTCGTTGTCGCCCTCGAAGCCGACCGTCGTGTCCGGCGCGTCGGCCCCGTCGCGCAGCAACAGGAACTGCAGCCGCCCGGCGTACCCGAGGTCCCAGTCGAACCCGTCGTCGCCGGGGTCCTGGCAGATCAGGTGCTTCGCGTCGACCGTCCCGCCGAAGAACTCGAAGCAGTCGTCGGCCGGGTGGCGCACCTGCACGTGGTCGACGACCGTCCCGCGGCCGACCCCGGCGAACGTGATCCCGTTGGTCTCGTTGTTCGGCCCGAGCTCGACCCCGCTGTACTCGACGCGGACGTAGCGCAGCGCGCCCGAGCTGTCCCACGGGTCATCTCCGCCGAACTCGCCGCCGGCCTCGAGCCCCTCGACGCGCCCGGTCGCCGGCGCACCGTCCGCGCCGCGCAGGTTGGTCGGCGCCCGCCCGAGCAGCACCAGCCCGCCCCAGTCGCCCGGCCGCCGCTCGCCCGGCGGCGCCTCGCTGGTGAACACGATCGGCCGCTCCGCCGTGCCCTCCGCGACCAGCCTGGCGCCCGGCTGCACGACCAGCGTCCCGCGCGTGTCGCGGTCGCCAACGATCGTCGTCCCCGGGTCGATCGTCAGCGACGCGCCCGGCCGCACCACCGTGACGAAGCGCAGCCGGTAGACCTTGTCGCACGTCAGCCGCGCCGCCCGCTCGATGTCCCCCGACAGCTCGACGACCGGCTTGTCCGCCCGCGCGCACGCGTCGCCGCCGGCGCTCGTGGCTGCCCCTTCGGACACGCTCGTACGGCCGTGTTCGACCGAGCCTGCTTCGAAGACCAGGTACGTGCCGAGCGCCCCGACCGCGGCCCCGGCGAGCCACAGCAGCCACGGCGCGCGCCGCGGCGGCGCCGGGATCGGCGGCAGCGCGACGCCCGTCCAGGTCGCCTCGTGCGAGTCGCGCGGCCGCGCCGCGTGCGGGTCCGCGGTCGCGTCGCCGCCGGTCAGCCCGTCGGGCCGCGTCAGCTCGTCGGGGTGCGCCACGGCGCCGGGCTCCGGGTCGGAAGCGCCCGTCTCCCGGGACAGGTCGAGCAGCGGCACGTCGTCGTGGGCCGCGCGGGCGCGGCGGACCTGCTCCTCGACGACGCAGCGCAGCGCCTCGCGGTCGTCGGCGAACGCGCGGGCGAGCAGCGCCCCGATCGCCCGCGGCGTCGACCGGTCGAGCTCCTGCAGGCTCGCCTCGAGCGCCTCGCGGAGCGCCTCGGCGGTCGCCGGCCGCCTGTCCGGGTCGACGGCCAGCGCCGCCTCGCACAGCGAGCGCAGCGCCGGCGCCGTGCGGACCGTCGGCGGCAGCGCGGGCACCTCGCCGGCCTCGAGCCGGCGCGCGATCGTCAGCTCGTCGAGCCCGTGCCACATCCGCTGGCGCGCGAGCGCCTCCCACAGCATCACGCCGACCGAGAACAGGTCGCTGCGCCGGTCGAGCCGCGCCCCGCGGACCTGCTCCGGCGACGCGTACGCGGCCTTGCCCTTGAACGTGCCGACCTGCGTGTCCGGGTCGTCGCCGACGCGCGCGATCCCGAAGTCGACCAGCTTGACCTGGCCGTCGTAGGTGACGAGCACGTTGTGCGGCGTGACGTCGCGGTGGACCAGACCGAGCGGCCGCCCCTCGTAGTCGCGCAGCTCGTGGGCGTAGTGCAGCCCGGCGAGCACCTCGGCGAGGATCCGCAGGTGCATCGCCAGCGGCAGCCCGCGCGGCTCGGGCGGCGCCCGGTGCAGCCGCCGCAGCACGCGGTGCAAGGGCTGCCCCTCGAGGTACTCCATGGCGATGAACGGCCGCCCCTCCTCGCTGCCGACCTCGTAGGTCTGCACCACGTTCGGGTGCGACATCAGGGCCGCGAGCTTCGCCTCGCGCTGGAACATCGCCCGGTACTCCGGGTCGCGCGCGAGCCCCGGCCGCAGCTCCTTGAGCACCAGCAGCTTGATCGCCCCGCCGACGCCGCGGGCCGCCGCGAGGAACACGTCCGCCATGCCCCCATGGCCGACCGCCGCGAGCCGGCGGAACTTCGGCACCACGGGCCCGCGGCTGCGCGTCAGCTCCTCGTGGACCATCGCGCGGAAGCTAGTCGCACTCGCACCGGCCAGCAAGCGACTTCTCGTCCACAGCGATCCCCGCGCCGCTCTCACGCGCGCCGGAGCCCTTCGTGCGACATGTAGTGCCCTGACGGGTCATCGCCGCAGCGCGAGCGCCTGCTCCAGCTCGGTCGCGCCGCACGGCCGTCGCCCGCGCGAGCGCAACCGCGAGCGGAGCCGGGGCGACACGCCCGCGCCACGAGAACGCGGGCAGCAACGTGCGAGCCGCGGACCGCTCGCCACGCAGCACCGCGCCGACGCGGCACGCCGACTCGCCCGCGCCCGACCAGCACACGAGCTCGCCCGGCTCGACGGGCGTCGCGCGCACGCAGCGCTGCACCAGGCCCGCCCCGTCGATCCCCCGGATCGCCGTTCCGCCGGCCCCGGAGGGCCCCCCAGGAATCGCCTGAGCGCCCGGGACAGGGCCCCTGGAGCATGACGGATCGGCCATGTCGCTCGGGGCACCTCGCTCGCCGGCGGCGGACCGACGAGGCGCGCTCGCGTCCACCCATCTCCACGCGCCGACGGTCGCGCGCGGCGACACCGGCCCGCGGCCGCCTCGTCAACCTGGCGGATCGGACACCTCGCGCCCGAGCAGCCGGCCGACCACCTCGCGGTCGGAGAACGGCAGCGTCGCCGCGCCGATCGTCTGCCCCGACTCGTGCCCCTTGCCGGCGACGACCACGACGTCGCCCGCCCGCGCCAGCCCCAGCGCCCGCGCGATCGCCCGCGCGCGGTCGGGCTCGCGCACGACCTCGGCCCGCCCGCCGCGGACGAGCCCGCGCTCGAGCGCCGCCGCGATCGCCTCCGGCGCCTCGCGCCGCGGGTTGTCGGTCGTGACGACCGCGACGTCCGCCCGCCGCCCGACCTCCTCGCCCATCGGCTCGCGCTTGCTCGCGTCGGCCTCGCCCCCGGCCCCGAACACGACGATCACCCGCCGGTCCCCCGCGAGCGCGCGCGCGGCCTCGCAGGCGCGCGCGAGCGCGTCGGGCGTGTGCGCGTAGTCCACGACCGCCACCACACCGTCGCACCCGATCACCTCGAACCGCCCGGGGACCACCGGGCACGCCGCGAGCCCGTCGCGGACCGCCCGACCCGGCAGCCCGGCCGCCAGCGCGGCCGCCGCCGCCGCGAGCGCGTTCTCGGCGAACACCTCGCCGACGTACCGCAGCTCGAGCCGCCCGCCGAGCGCCTCCGCCAGCGGCCCCGGCGCGAGCGCGACCTCGGTGCCCGCCGCGGATGTCCGGACGGACAGGGCCTCGAGGTCATGGTCTTTCAGACCTGGCCCGCGGGACGGCGCCCCGTACCACACCCGGCGGACGTCCGGCGGCGTCACCCGGTCGATCAGCAGCGACGACGGGTCGCGCGCGTTGAGCACCGCCGCCCCGCCGGGCGCCGCGTGGACGAACAGCTGCGCCTTGCTCGCCAGGTAGTGCTCCCACGACCCGTGGCTCTTGAAGTGGTCGGGCGACAGGTTGGTGAACACCGCGTGGTCGAACCGCCAGCGCCGCGCGTAGCCGCGGGCGAGCGACTGGCTGGTGATCTCGACGACCGCGTGGCGGGCCCCGGCGCGGACCGACCGCTCGACCCCCGCGACGAACCCGTCCCAGCTGCGCGGCACGTCGAGCAATTCCCCGTCGAGCCGGTAGTCGAGCGTCGTCGCCGAGAACACCCGCAGCCCGGCCGCGCGGACGATCGCCGCCAGCATCGTCGTCGTCGACGTCTTCCCGTTGGTCCCCGTCACCCCGAACGTGCACAGGTCGGCGGCCCAGGGCGCGGCGGGAGGGACGACGGTTCGCGGCTCGCTCACGCCCGCGAGCTTCGCACACTACGCCCCCGTGCGCTCGGCCCACCCGCGCAGGAGCCCGAGGCTGGTCCCCGCCCCGCCGCACACGATCGCCAGCACCGGCCCGCGTCCGACCAGCGCCGGCGCCCGCCCGTAGATGGCCGAAAGGCCAGCCCCGCAGGCGGGCTCGACCAGCACGCGGTGGTCGTCGGCGAACCGCAGGCACGCCTGCACCGCCGCCCGGTCGTCGCACGTCCACGCGATCACCTCGTGCCGCCGCGCCCACGCGACCGCCTCGGCCGCGACCCTGCGCGCCCCGAGCGTCGTCGCCAGCGACGTGATCGCCGGCAGCGTCACCGGCTCGCCCGCCGCGAGCGCCGCCGCGTACGACGCCGCGCCCGCGGTCTCGACCGCGAGCACCGGCACGTCGGTCCAGCCGACCGCGTGCATCCCCTGCAGCACCCCGCACAGCAGCCCCCCGCCGCCGACCGCCACGACGACCGCGCCCGGCCGCTCGCCCTGCGCCGCCGCCTCGACGACGATCTCGGCGTGTCCGGCCCACAGCTCCGGATCGTCGAACGGGTGCACGTAGGTCGCCCCGCGGGCCGGCCCCGCGAGCGCGAACCGGTGCGCCGCGTCCCAGTCGTCGCCGTGCTCGACGACCTCCGCGCCCTCGGCCGCCAGCAGCTCCCGCGCCCGCGCGCTCGTCGTCTTCGGCACGACCACCGCCACCGCGACCCCGAGCCGCCGCCCCGCGTACGCGACCGCCAGCCCCGCGTTGCCCCCCGACGCGCAGACCAGCCGCGTCGCCCCCGCGGCGACCTGCGCCGCGCACAGCCGCCCGACCCCGCGCAGCTTGAACGAGCCGCACGGCTGCAGCGCCTCCATCTTGAGCAGCACCGGCGCGCCGAGGGCCGCGGACAGCGGCAGCGAGCGCCACAGGGGGGTCGTCACGGCGAGGGCCACGCCCTGCCATAGCCCGACCCCGGCCCCGCCGGCAACTCCGCGCCCACGTCGGTCGCCACCACCGGCCCGGCCCCGTCACGCCGCGCGCAGGTCCGCCGCCGCGACCACCGGCCCAACCGCGGCGACGGGCGCCTCCGCCAGCACCACCTTCCCGCAGCGCTCGCACGCCGGCGGCGCGAACGCGACGTCGTGCGCGCTGCGGACCGCCGCGGCCCCGAACGCGAGGATCGCCGGCACCAGGAACATGATGAACGGCCCGATCAGCGCCGACGCGAACAGCAGGACGACGACGAACCCCCACGCGAGCGCGACGAGCAGCAGCGCCGCGCGCGGCGGGCGGCGCAGCGAGTCGTGGTGGCAGTGCGGGCAGTGGTTGGTGTGCGACATCTCGGCCTCCCTATCGTTCGATAGACAAGCTACCTATCGCTCGATAGCCGATCAACCCGGCCGACCCCGCCGCGACACCCTGTCGCGCCCCCGGGATCCGCCGCCCCGCCGCGGACCCGCCCGAAAGGCCCCGCGCCCGCGCCTCCTCGCCGCCCGCGACGCCCGGACGCGCGCCCCTGCCCGCGCCGGCGCCGTGCGGCATACTCTCGCCGTGGCCCGGCGCCCCCCACCCGCACCCCCACGCCCCAAGCGAAGCGCGCGCGCGCGCCCCGAGCCCGCCCCCGAGCCGCTGCCCGACCTCGCGCCGGCGACCGGCCGCCACCGCGAGATCCTTGAGGTCGCGATGGAGCTGATCGCCGAGCGCGGCTACGCCGGCGCCTCGCTGCGCGAGCTGGCCCGCCGCGTCGGCATGCAGCAGCCGAGCCTCTACCACTACTTCACCAGCAAGGAGCAGCTGGTCGAGCAGATCTTCGTCACCTTCTACGGCGACATGATGGCGGGCGGCGAGGGCGTGATCCCGGCCCGCCTCGACGAGCTCCCGCGGTCGGTCGCGGCCTACGTCAAGCACCTCTACGCGACCCGCACGCACCCGCTGTTCGTCCGCTGCATGTTCTCGGTCTCGCGGCTCAACCCGCGCTTCGGCCGGCTGATGCGCCGCTTCCTGATCGACGACGTCACCGAGAAGTCGGCCCTCGGCCTCGCCCCGTTCATCGCCAGCGGCGAGCTGACCCGCGACGAGGCGATCGACCTGACGCGCCTGATGACCCACGCGATGGGCCTGCGCATGATGGAGGAGAAGGTCCTCGCCGACGAGCGCCCGCTCGGCCCCGACGTCGACCGCTACCTCGACTTCTGCGTCGCCGCCTGCGAGCACTGGATCGCCGAGCTGCGCCGCCGCAAGGGCCTCGGCGATCCTCAGCCCGCGCGCTGACCCGCGATCTCGAGCACGTCGCGCAGCATCGCCGCCGCCGTCCCGACCGGCCCGTCCGCGCGGCTCGTCAGCACCGTCCGCCCGAACAGGTCCGACTCGTACACGATCCCGAGCTCGCCCTCGCCGAGCCGCGCCAGCGGGTGCTCGCCCGGCAGCACCGCCGGCGCGACCGCCAGCCGGTAGTCCTCGCCGACCGCCTCCGCCGTCGCCAGCAGCGACACCCGCCCGCCCGCGGCGCTCGCCGCTCGCAGCGCCGCGTCCTCCACTCCGGCGATCCCCCGCACCGCGACGTCGCCGAGCGCCGTCGGCCGCCCGAGCACCGCGTTCGCCAGGATCACCAGCTTGCTCGCCGCGTCCCAGCCCTCGAGGTCGAGCGTCGCGTCGGGCTCCGCGAGCCCGAGCCGCTGCGCCTCGGCGAGCGCCGCCTCGCGCCCCAGCCCCTGCGCGCGCAGCCCGAGCACCACCTGCGTCGTCGCGTTGAGCACCGCCTCGACGCGGCCGATCCGCCCGCCCGCGAGATCGCGCCGGCCGAGGTTGACGCTCGCCAGGGCCCCGCCGACCGCGCCGGAGAACCGCAGCTTCGGCCCGCGCCCGCCGGCGAGATCGCTGCGCCCGGCGAGCTCCGCGAACGCACGGACCAGCGGCCCCTTGCTCGCCATCACGACATGCATCGTGCGGGCCAGCGCCGCGCGCACGACGTCGAGCCCGGGCTGCCCGTCGGCCGGCCCGCTCGGCGTCGCCTCGAGCAGCAGATCGGCCTCGACCACGTCGACCAGCGCGCGCGCCGACACCCCCGCGTGCCCGCACCCGCGCAGCCGCGCGACCGACCCGCCCGCCGCCTTGCACGCGGCGATCGCCGCGACCTCGAGCCCGCCCGGATCCCACGCGGCCCCGCCCGCGTCGGCGACCCCGACCGCGCGCAGCGACAGGCCGTACCTCGCCTGCAGCAGCGCCTCGCGCGACCGCACCAGCTCGAGGAACGCCCGCCCGACCCGCCCGAGCCCGGTCAGCGCGAAGCGGAGCGTCGTCACGGCTGGACCTCGCGGCGCGCCAGCTGGGCGACGAGCGTCTCCATCGCCGTCAGCCCGAAGGTGATCTTCTTGAAGAAGGACGGGCTGTGCGGCACGTGACAAAACCGCGGGTGCTGCGACCAGAGGCCGTGCAGCCGGCGGTCGAGCTCGATCGCCTGGGTCGACGTCTCGATCCGCACCGGGTTCGAATTGAGGATGTCCATCCCGCCGAGCGCCGCCGACTCGAAGAACACCACCGCGTCGTAGCGGGCGAGCTCCGCCGCCAGCGACGTCCCCATCGCCGCAAAAAAGGCGTCGGGCTCGCCGGGCCAGTAGGCCGCCCCGTCGACGGTCCCGCGATCGCACAGCAGGATCTTGCCCGGGTAGCGGGCCGCCTGGACCTCCTCCAGGTTGCGTTGCACGTGGAAGATCGCCGCCTGCGCCGCGCGCACGCCCTGCGCCTCGTGCAGGCGCGGGAACCCGCCGCCGAACAGCATCGTCGCCGCCTCCGGCACCAGCACCACGCGATCGCCGATCTCGCGGCGGAAGAGGTCGGCCGCGGTCGTCTTGCCGCCACCTGGCCCTCCGGTCAGGACGATCCGGAGCGCGCGGCTGTGAGACACGGAGCTGGACGTGGACACGGGCTGCCCACCTACCGCGGGCCGGCGACGCCGACAACTGCCGGGCCGGCTCCCTCGCGCGCGGGCGACCCGCACGGGGCCGATGTCGCACCTGCGCCGACTTCGCCCTGTCGGCCGCCGGCCCCACCGACCCGCCGGCGGAACACCGTTCGACAGCGCGCTCTGGCGCGTCCGATCGCGGCAGGTTTCACCTGGAGGCGTGAGCGGAGAACGTGTCGGGGCGGGCGACAATTTCGACTGGTCGCACCGCCCGGCATCTGCCACTCTTGACCGGCGGCTGAGCGCTCAGCCGACCCCCCGACCGAGGTAGTCACGTCATGCTGCGGACCCGTCTGCACTTTGTCGCATCGTTCGCCACTCCTCTCCTGGCCGCGTCGTTGATGCTGCCCTCGGCCGCCCTCGCGTCGCCCTACGCCCGCAGCGCCGCCATGTTCCAGGCCCCCGCCGGCGAGTCGCTCGCCCAGCCGATCCCCGGCCAGACGCCGACCCGGCTCGACCAGGCGCAGACGACCCCCGGCAGCACCGTCGCCGGGCCGCAGACCCAGAGCCAGACCCTGACGATCCCCCCGGGCTCGTCGCCGACGGCCCCGCCGGGGGGCATCGTCATGCAGCCGCAGATCCAGGTGCTCGTGCAGCCGCAGATCCAGGTCCAGGCGCAGCCGCAGGGCAACGCCACCCCGACCAGCAGCGCCGACATCACGACCAACACCAACTCGACGCCGACGGTCAGCACGACCAGCAACACCAGCACGACGACCGCCCCGCCGGTCGCCGTCGCCCCGGTCCAGGTCGCGCCGCCGCAGCAGCGCTACCCGCATACCCGCTACAGCCCGCCGCCGGCGCCCCCGCGGGTCGTCACCCGCGTCGTCTCGCGCCCGAGCATGGCGCCCGTCGGCCCCGCTCCCGCCCTCAAGCGCACGCCCCCGCCGCCGCGCAAGGGCCTGATGGTCACCGGCTGGATCCTCTTCAGCGTCTCGTACCTGATCACCGCCAGCAACGCCGCCGACCTCTACGACCGCTGTCCGAACATGAAGGACACCGGCCGCTGCCGCGACCTCGCCGAGAACATGTTCATCCCGGTCGTCGGCCCGTTCCTGGCGATGGAGCAGGCCCGCTACGCCACCGACGACTTCTCGCTCGCCGTCTCCGGCTCGCTGCAGGGCCTCGGCCTCTTGATGGGCGTCGTCGGCACCGTCCAGTACCACCGCGACAGGTACCGCAACCGCGTGCTCAACGAGTACGGCGTCCGGATCGGCAAGAACACCTCGGTCAACGCCGGCAGCCGCGTCGGCGGCGGCCAGCTGACGCTGACCGCCCGCTTCTGACGCCCCGCGCCGGCCGAGCCCTCGGGCGCGACGGACCACCGTCGCGCCCGAAGCGCTTTCTCCCCCCGCTCGCAGCGCTCGGCCCGACCCTCCTCCCCCCGAGCCACGCACGCCGCGTCGAGCCACGCGCACGCCACATCGCCGCAGCGGCCTCGAGCCACGCCCGGCCGCCGCGTCGCCACGAAGCGGGGCAGCGACGCGGCTCGCATCGCCCGAGGCCGCCCGGGCCGCCCCCTCGCCACGCTCGCCCCGGCCTCGCCCACCTGCCCGCCCGCGCGACCCTTTTGTTACCGTCGCGCCGTGTCCTCCTCCTCTTCCTCCGCCGCGGAGCACGACGTCGTGGTCGTCGGGGCCGGCCTCGCCGGCCTGACCGCCGCCCGCCGGCTCGCCGCCGCCGGTCGCAAGGTTCATGTCCTCGAGGCCAGGGATCGCGTCGGCGGCCGGACCTACACGGTGCCGTTCGCCGGCGGCCCGATCGACCTCGGCGGCCAGTGGATCGGCCCCGGCCAGGACCGCGTGCTCGCCCTCGCCCGCGAGCTCGGCGTCGCGACCTTCCCGCAGCACCACGCCGGCCGCAAGGTCGCCTGCTTCGGCGACGCCCGGCTCACCTACCGCGGCCTGCTCCCCCGCGTCCGCCTGCGGGCCCTCCTCGACCTCGCGCTGGCGATGCAGCGGATCGACTGGCGCGCCCGCAAGGTCCCGCTCGCCGCCCCGTGGACCGCCGCCGAGGCCGCCGCGTGGGACCGGCGGACCGCCGCCGCCTGGCTCGACGAGCTCGCCCGCACCCCCGAGGCCCGCGCCCTGCTCGAGGTCGCCACCCAGGCGATCTTCGCCGCAGACTCCGACGCCGTCTCGCTGCTCTACTTCCTGTTCTACGTCCGCTCCGGCCGCGGCATGACCTCGCTGACCTCGATCCGCCGCGGCGCCCAGCAGGACCGCCTCGTCGGCGGCGCCCAGCAGCTCGCGCAGCGCCTCGCCGACCGGCTCTCGGGACATGTCCGATTGAACACCCCGGTCACCGCGATCGACCAGCAGGGCGACGCCGTCACCGTGTCCACCGCCGCCGGCCCGCTGCGCGCGCGCGCCGTCGTGCTCGCCGTCCCGCCCGCGCTCGCCCGCGCGATCGCCTTCACCCCGGCCCTCCCGGACGCTCGCGCCGCCCTGCACGCCGACATGCCGATGGGCTCGGTCGTCAAGTGCGTCGTCGCCTACGAGCGCGCCTTCTGGCGCGAGCAGGGCTTCTCCGGCGAGGCGATCCTCGACCGCGGCCCTGTCCGCATGCTGTTCGACGACTGCAGCGCCGGCGGCGAGCACCCCGCCCTGGTCGCCTTCTCGGTCGGCTCGGCGGCGAAGGAGTTCGGCGCCCGCCCCGAGGCCGAGCGCCGCGCCGCGGTCCTGCGCGAGATCGACCGGGTCTTCGGGACAGCCCCGCCGCCGCTCGCCTACGTCGACAAGGACTGGACCGCCGACCCGTGGAGCGCCGGCTGCTACGTCGGCCTGATGCCCCCGGGCCTGATGACCCGCGCCGGCGAGGGCCTGCGCCGCCCGTGCGGGCGGATCCACTTCGCCGGCACCGAGACCGCGACCCGCTGGGCCGGCTACCTCGACGGCGCGATCGAGTCCGGCGAGCGCGCCGCCGCCGAGGTGCTCGCCCGTGTGTGACACCCTCGTCCACGCCCCGCCCGGCGGCCCCGTCTGGCTCGCCAAGAACAGCGACCGCGAGCCCGACGAGGCCCAGGCGACCGAGCTCGTCCGCCCCGAGGGACATGCCCCGACGTTCCTGTCCCCCGGACCTCCTCCTCCGCCCCCGCTGCGCGCCCGCCCGCGCCACGCCGCCGCGATCTCCCGCCCCGTCTGGCTGTGGGGCTGCGAGATGGGCGTCAACGCGCGCGGCCTCGGCGTCGCCAACGAGGCCGTGTTCACCCGCCTCCCCGTCCCCGCCGCCGGCCTGACCGGCATGGACCTGCAGCGCCACGCGCTCGAGCAGTGCGCCACCGCCGACGAGGCCCTCGACCGGATCACCGCCCTGCTCGCCCGCCACGACCAGGGCGGCCCGATGGCCCGCACGAACCGCCGCTTCCGCTACCACAGCAGCTTCGTGCTCGCCGACCCGCACCAGGCGTGGCTCCTCGAGACCGCCGGCCCGCTCTGGGCCGCCCGCCGCGTCACCTCCTGGACCCTCTCGAACGCGCTGACGATCGGCGCCGACTTCGAGCGGATCCACCCCGACGCCTACCCGTTCGCCCGCCGCCGCGGCTGGTGCCGCAGCGCCGCCGACTTCGCGTTCGCCCGCAGCTTCTCCGACCCGCTGCTGTCGACCCTCGCCGGCGCCGCGATCCGTCGCGCCTGTACTTCGGGACACCTGCTCGCCCCGCCCTCGCTCGCGTCGCTGATCGCCGCCCTGCGCGACCACAACGGCCGCCCCCCGACCGCCGGCCTGCGGATGACCGCCCCGTGCGCCCACGCGAGCCGGCTGCCGACCCGCGCCGCCGGCCAGACCACCAGCGCGATGATCGCCCGCCTCGCCGCCCCGCCCGCCGCCTGGTTCACCGGCGGCCCCGCCCCCTGCCTCGGCATCTTCAAGCCCGTCCGCCTCGACGCCGAGCTCGCCGACCCGCGCCCGCCCGGCGAGCGCCCCGACGACAGCCTGTGGTGGCGCCAGCACGCCCTCCACCGCGCCGTCCTGCGCGACTACGCCGCCCTCCGCCCGCGCTTCGCCGACGAGCTCGACGCCCTGCAGACCGCCTGTCTCTCCGAACCTGACTCTCCCGCCATGTCCCTCGAAGCATGGTCCGCGCACCGCGACGCCGTCGGCGCCTGGCTCGCCCGCGTCGCCCGCTGACGCCTCACGCCCCGCGCAGCTCGAGCCACAGCGAGTCGACGACCGCCTCGGTGTTGCCGAGCCAGTTCTCCGACGTCGCCAGCTTCGCCCGCAGCTCCGCCGGCGGATACAGGGCCGGGTCCCCTGTCCCCTCGACCAGCCCGCGGTCGATCGCCGCCCTGTTCGGCGTCGCGTAGCGCAGGAGGTTCGCGTTGATCGCCGCGATCTCCGGGTCGAGCAGGAATTCGACGAACCGCAGCGCCGCCTCCGGCGCCCGCGCCGAGCGCGGCACCGCCACGTAGTCGACCCACAGCACCGCCCCCTCCTCCGGCACCACGTAGCGCAGGCTCGGCTTCTGCTGCTGCGCGCGCAGCAGGTCGCCGCTGTCGATCTGCGCGATCCACGTCTCGCCCGACACCAGCGCCCGCGCCGGGTTCGCGTCGTACGCCCGAAGGATCTTCTTCTGCGCCAGCAGCATCGGGAACACCCGCTCGCGGATCGCCGGCTTGTCGGTGCTGTTGATGTCCATCCCCGCGGCCAGCAGCGCCTGATCGAACACGTCGCCCTTGCTGTCGATCACGCTGATCCGCCCGGCGTACCGCTCGTCGAACAGCGCCTGCCACGAGCGCGGCGCCTCGACCTTCTCGCTGTCGTACCCGATCCCGGTCGTCCCCCACAGGTACGGCACCGCATAGATCTGCCCGTCCCGCTCCCACGCCGACAGCTGCGGGTCGAGGTTCGCAAGCCCCGGCAGCGCCGCGCGATCGAGCGGCCGCAGCAGCCCGTCGCGCTGCATCCGCGAGATCAGGTAATCGATCGGGAACACGACGTCGTACGCCGCCCCCGCCTTCAGCTTGGCGACCAGCTCCGCCTCGGCCAGGTAGTAGTCCTGCGTCGCCCGGATCCCCGTCGCCGCCGCGAAGCGCGTCAGCACCTCCGGCGCCAGGTAGTCGCCCCAGTTGTACAGCGCGAGCGCCTGTCCCCGAGAACAGGCCGTCACGCAGGCCCCGGCCCCGAGCAGGCGATGGAACGATCGTCGGCTGATCCCTCGCACGCGCGGCATCATGCCACGCCCGTCCGCGCGCCGCTCAGCTCGCCCTGGCGAAGCGCAGCACGTGCGACGCGTCCCACGCCAGCCCGATCGCGTCGCCCGCCGCGCAGCCCGGCGGCCCCGGGCAGCGTACCACGCACGCCCCGCTCTGGACCTCGACCTCGACCTCCCAGCGGTCGCCGAGGCACGCCGTCGACCGCACCCGCCCCGGCGCTCCGCCCGCCGCGATCCGCAGGTGCTCCGGCCGGATCCACTCCTCTGCCGCACCTGGCACGAGGGTCAGCTCCCCGAGTAGCCGCCCGACCGTCAGCGACGGCGGCCGCTCGTACAACGCCTGCGGCGCCCCGACCGCCAGCAGCCGCCCCTCGCCGAGCACCACCAGCGTGTCCGCCAGCGCCAGCGCCTCCTCCGGGTCGTGCGTCACGTGCAGGCACCCGAGCCCGCGCTCGCGCTGGACCGTCCGCAGCAGCCGCCGCAGCTCCGCGCGCAGCGGCCGGTCGAGCGCCGCCAGCGGCTCGTCGAGCAGCAGCCACCGCGGCTCGCCCGCGAGCGCCCGCGCCAGCGCGACCCGCTGCTGCTCGCCGCCCGACAGCGCCGCCGGCTTGCGTGACCCTTTAGACATGTCCAACCCGACATCCGCGAGCAGCCGCGCGACCTTGCGCCCCAGCTCCGCCCCGCGGATCCCGAGCAGCCGCGGCGCGAACGCCACGTTGTCGGCCGCGCTGAGGTGGGGGAACAGCGCGTAGTCCTGAAACAGCGTGTGGACCGGCCGCCGCTCCGCCGGCAGGCGATCGATCGCCTCCCCGTCGAGCCTCACCGTCCCCGCGTCCTGCCGCTCGAACCCGGCGACGATCCGCAAGAGCGTCGTCTTGCCCGAGCCCGACGAGCCCATCACGCACGTGTAGCGCGACGACGGCAGCTCGACCGAGACGTCGTCGAGCGCCCGCCGCCCGGCGTACGTCTTGCCGATCCGCTGCAGCGCGAGGGTCATGGCCGGCGAATGAGACCAGCAAGCCCGGCGAGCAGCAACGGCAAGCTCGCCAGCCCGAGCGCCCACCGCGGCACCACCCCGACCTCGCCGCCGCGGCCGACGATCTCGAGCCCGACCGCCAGCGTGCTGCCCCCCGGCCCCGAAGTGAACGCCGACGCCCCCGCGTCGCCGACCGCGTACGCGAACGCGACCAGCGCCAGCGCGACCCCCGTCGGCGCCATCAGCGGCCACCACAGCCAGCGCGCCCGCGCCGCCAGCCCCGCCCCGAGATCGCGCGCGCTGTCGGCCAGCTTCTCCGCGTCGGCCGCCGCGAGCACCGCCCCCGCGTACGCGATCGCCACCTGTCCCGGGAGCAAGGCGACGACCGTCAGCCCGTCGCCCGGCCCCCAGCCGAGCCGCTGCGCGACCGTCAGCCACGCCGCCCCGTAGACCGCCGGCGGCAGCGCGAGCGGCAGCAGCATCGTCGGCCCCCAGCGCGGCGGCAGCCCGAGCCCCGCCGCGCAGCCGAGCCCCGCCCCGAGGATCGCCGCGACCCCGGCGCTCGCCAGCGTGGCTGGCACTTGGGACAGCAGCAGCTCGTCGCCCGCGCTCCACGGCCACGCGAGCGCCGGCCCGATCAGCGCCGCGATCGGCAGCACGCACAGCGCGAGCACCCCCAGTCCGGCGCGCCCCGGCCGGCCCTCGCGCCCGCTCCGCCCGCGCGCCGCCTCTCGCAGCCCCCGCGCCAGCGCCCACGCGCACGGCACCGCGACCGCGATCAACATCCCCGCGATCACCGCGGCCCGTCGCGGGTGCGCGTCGAGCAGCACCGCCTCGCGCAGCGCCAGCGCCAGCGTGTAGCGCTTGCCCCCGCCGGCGACCGCCGCCGTCGTCGCGTCGCCGAGCCCGAGCAGCAGCACCAGCGCCCCCGCGACCGCGTACGCCGGCCGCAGGTGCGGCCACTCGATCGCCCGGAACCGCCGCCACGGCCCCGCCCCGAGGTCCGCCGCCGCGTCGAGCCAGCTCTGCGGCCGCGACCGCAGGCGCACCCGCAGCAGCAGCGCCGCCAGCGGCGCGTCGCCGGCCAGGCGCGCGAGCGCGAACGCACCTGTCCCCGGAGCCAGGCCGAGCTGGAGCGCCCCGATCGCCCGCGCCAGCGGGGCGATCATCACGCACGTCAGCAACCACGGGGCCGACACCGCCCGCGCCAGCGGGTACGCCAGCGCCAGCGCGACGACCGCCAGCGCCGCCCCGAGCGCCACGCTGTCCGCCCCGACCGCCAGCAGCGCCGAGCCCCCGACCGCCGCCCCCGGCGCCGCCGCCAGGCTCACCACCCCCGCGAGCGGCACCCCGAACGCGACGACCCACCAGACGGCGTTCGCAGCGCGGGCCAGGGCGGTCGGCGACAGGCTCACGGCGCGCGAATGTAGCGTCCGCCCGCGCACGAGGCCACCCCCCCGGGAGTTCACATGCCTTTCGAGACATGTCTTCCTCGACATGTGGTCGCCGAGCCCTCCGCCCGCCGGCCCAGCACTCCGCGCGTTTCCGCCCCCGTGTAATCCCCTCCGCCCTCGCGGTAAGACCCCGCAAGCACCCCGAGCATGAGCGCCTCCCCGAGCCCTCGCGCCGCCCGCCTCGCGGCCAGTCACCTGCGCGCCGTCGCCCCCGACGACGACCCCGCCGTGCTGGCCCCCGCGCTCGTCGCCCGCGCCTGCGACGGCGACGTCGCCGCCTGGTCGCGCCTCTACCAGCGCTGCTTCCCGGCCGTCTTCCGCCAGCTCCGCTACTTCACCGGCGACAGCGCCGTCGCCGAGGAGCTCGCCCAGGAGGCCTTCGCCCAGGCGATGACCAGCTGCGGCCGCTTCGACCGCACCCGCAGCTTCGAGGCCTGGCTGCACGGCGTCGCCCTCAACGTCGTCCGCAAGTACTGGCGACGCCAGCGCAACACCGCCACCGCGCACGCCCGCCTCGAAGCGATGACCCGCACCTGCCCCCCGAGCGGCGCCGGCCCCGACGACGCCCACCTCCAGCGCGAGCGCAGCCGCGTCCTCTACGCCGTCCTCGCCGATCTGCCCGAGCGCCTGCGCGAGGCCTTCCTCGCCCGCGAGCTGCAGGGCCTGTCGACCCGCGACGCCGCCGAGCTGCTCGGGATCTCCGAGGGCAACCTCGCCGTCCGGGTCCACCGCGCCCGCGCCCGGATCCACGAGGAGCTGCGCCGCCTCGGCTGGCTGCCCGCGCCCGGAGAGGAGGGCTCGCCGTGACCGCAGGCCGCTCCCTCGATCCGTTCCTCGACGCCGCGCTCGCCGAGGCCGAGGCCGACCTCGCCGCGCCGCGCCAGCCCCCGGCCTTCGCCGCCGTGCTCGCCCGCGCCCACCGCCTCGCCCCCGACGCCGTCCCCGCGACCGCCCCGGCCGCCCCGCCGCTCGCCGCCTTGCCCACGGACCCTGTCTCTCCTGCCAGGTCTGAAAAAACCGGCCATCCAGGACATGCCCCTTCCGCCATGCCCTCCGCGGAACATGCCCCCTCGGACCTGTCTTCCGGGACCGCCACCGATCCGCTCGCCCCGTTCCTCGCCGCCGCCCGCGGCCTCGCCGAACACGACGCCCACGCC
>ERZ1066117.301-NODE-301-length-44512-cov-25.614526_pt1 | contig 44512 bp, 54 predicted proteins | sample MGYA00382764_ERZ1066117 | MGnify/ENA primary metagenome ERZ1066117 (study PRJEB33369, sample SAMEA5778347) | biofilm metagenome | biome: Industrial cooling water; feature: Water cooling tower basin; material: Biofilm | place: United Arab Emirates | collected...
ACGGACGCGGCCCTTGTTCCAGTCCTTGTTCGTGATGAGCATCCCGCCGCTGCCCATCTCTTGGCGTTGCTCCATCAGCTTCTTGCGGAGCTTCTCGTTGATCTTCGGCATGTTCGTTCTCGGTTTCGGAAGTGGGAAACGCTTGCTCTCAGCCTCGCGAGGCGTCTTGGTCCTTGGCCAGCAAGCGCCGCAGCAAGTGCGAACGGTGGTCGTGCGCGCCTGCTATGGCTTTCAGAATGCTCCAGTGTTCCCGGAGTTGCGTCAACTCGTTTCTAGCGGATAGCACGGCATTATCGCCGGCCAGCATGCCCTCAACCGTCGCAGACGCCACGTAACGGTCTTCTTCCTTCAAGACCTTGCTGTAGCGATAGCGGCGATCACCTTCGAGCTTCTCGACCTCAGACTCTTTCGACCGGACAAGGCTCAGCGCGCGCGACGCTTGATACTCCCAGAACGCGTAGCGGGAGTGCGCCGTCTCGGCCTGCTTGTGCAACTTGACCGGGTCTGCCGACACGCGCAGCTCTTCTGCGATGTTGAGCTTGACGACCTTCCCGCTTTCGAGCGTGATCTCGATCGAGTCGATCTCCGCAAGCGCGTCCTCGCTGAGCATGCTCACGGCGTGAACCTTCTTCGGCTTGCTCATGCTGCTTGTCTCGCCTCCATGGCGGCCCACAAGAAGTCGACGTCCAGGTCGTTGATGTCCAGCTCGCGCGGCTCGTCGTCCTTGTTGATCTTCGCTTCCTTGAGTTCGACGCCAGTGCCCCAGGTGAAGCCGACTTCGAGGTCCGCGACGATCGGAACGGTCAACCAGCTCCAGTCGAGACCCGGAAGAACCTCTGCGCTCAACGTAGGTAGATTCTCCATGACGTGCTTCGCGAGCTGGCCGACCTGAACGACCTCGTCGACATGGCAATCGAACACGAGCGAGTCGTGCACGGTCAGGATCAGCTTGGAGCGGAGACCCAGCTCCTGCAGCCGACGTTGAATGATGACCGTCGCCATGTTGGTCATCTGCGCAGCCCCGCACTGAACCGGGAAGTTGACAGACTGGCGCAACGCTCGCGCGACCATCTTCTCGTCTTCGCTGAAGACTTCGGGAACGCGCCGACGATGCCCGGTGAACGCTTCCAGATAGCCGAGCTTCTTCACGCTGTTCATCAGCTTGTCCATGTTGCGCTTGAGCGCCGGACGAGCAGCGAAGTAGGCGTCGATCAGATCCTGCGCCTCTTCGAGCGTGATGAACACCCCGTCCTTGGCCAACGTGCTGACCAGAGCCGGAGGGCCGCCTCCGTAGAGCACGCCGAAGTTGACGCGCTTGGCTCTCGTGCGCCAACCCTTCGCCGCATCCTTCGGGAGCTTCTTGAACTGAGCTGGAGTCAGCTTCGAGATCGCGATGGCAGTCAACGTGTGGAGGTCGTCCCCACGTCGATACGCTTCGATCATCGTTGGCTCGCGGAACAGGCACGCGGCCACACGCAACTCGATCTGAGAGTAGTCAGCCTGCAGCAGCACACCTTCGTGCCGGAACCGACTGACGTAGCAACGCTTGATGAGCCCGCCGCCCTTGTTCGGAACGTTCTGCAGGTTTGGATCGCGGGACGCCAATCGCGCCGTCACGGTCCCGTGCATCAAGTAGGTGCCGTGGATCAGTCCGTGTCGATCGAGCTTGGTCTGCAGCGGCCCGATGAACGTGCCTTGCAGCGTGGCGATGGCCCGGAAGTCCAGGATGAGCTTGACCAGCGGATTGCCACCCCGCTGATACTCCTGAAGGACGTCAGCCTTCGTGCTGAACAGGTCCCACTCCTTCCGCTCGATTGCCTGCTCCACCATGTCGGTGAAGTCCGGCGGGCGAGAGTTGAGCTTGCTCCCACGCTTCTCCCGCCACTCCTCGGTCAGGCGCTCCAACCTGTGCTTCATCAGGTCTAGGCCCGAGTCCGTCAGTTCAAGCGGGCGCAAGCCGTAGTAGGAGAACAGAACCTTCGCGAGCTGCTTCGGAGAATCCGGATTGAACTTCGCAGGAGGCGGAACGACGCGCGTCCGTCTGCCCTCACGCTCTTTCGCCTTTGCTTCCTCACGATCGCGCAGAAAGGCTCTGACCTTCGGGTCAGCTTGGATCTTCTCGTCGAGTGTCTCCAGATCCGCGGTGTAGCGGCGATCAAGCCTGTCGACCATCAACGAGTCGATCTGGGCTCCGTTCCACTCGATGTCGGCGAGCGTGTCACTGAGCAACGGATAGAAGTGCAGACCCAAACGCTGCATCTTGGGGTTCGACTGGAACTCCTTCTCCTTGCGCAGCGACAGCACAGAGCGACGCGTGACGTCCGCGTCCATCGCGGCATACGTGAACAGGATCTCGCCCGGAACGTTGGCATACGAGCCACCCTTCTTCGGGTCGGCCTCCGGGTGACGAGCCTTGTAGTCCTCCAGCGGCTTGTCGTAGCCGCCCATGCCTGTGTGTGCGAATGCGAGCTTGTCTAGTCCGTGCGTGCCGCGCTGCTCGTCCTGAACAAAGTGCAGCATCATGGTGTCGAGCACGTTGACTGGCACGACGCCGAGACGCGATCGAATGTGGTTGCGATCGAACTTGCCGTTCTGCGCGGCCTTCGGCACCTGCTCGTCTTGGAAGAACCGGCGCAACGCACGCTTCAGCCGCAGACGTGTCGGGCCTTTCTCGCGGAACTCGGCAGGAGCGTCCTTGTGGTCAAACGGGATGGTGAACCCGGTCTGCTTGTGCGACGAGAACGAGAAGCACAGTAGCCGGGGGAACTTGTCTTGATCCCACTGCGTCGACCCGGTCTCCGTATCGAACGCGGTCAGTCTCTTCACCTTCCGAATCGAACGCAGTCGACGCTCGACTTCGTCGATGTCCGTCAGGACTTCGTAGCGGCCTTCTCCGGCAAGCTCCTTGTGCGTGCCGGCCACGATCTTCCCCGCGGTCTCGATCGACGCGTAGAACTTGTCCAGCTCGTGATCGAACCGCAGCACATACGCCGGGCTCAAACACGCCAACACCTTGATGTCTGGAAACTCCGGGCGAATGCACTTGAGCACACGCCCATTCAGCATGGTGATGCCGCTCTGACCTGTGAGGAACTGCAGAGCCGCGTTGCTGAGCGCGACCAATAGTTTCGGTTTGCGCGCCGCGATCTCTCGCAACAGCTTCGGAGTGCACGACTGGACCTCCGTTCTGTTCGGCGTTCGATTTCGCGGTGGCCGACAACTGACCACGTTGGTGAAGCCGTAGTCTTCAGGCTTGAGCGAAGTCGCGGATTCGACAGTCTTGCGCAGTAGCCCTCCTGGCCCGCCAACGAGCGGCTTCCCTTGCTTGTCTTCCAGCTTCCCTGGCGCTTCGCTGACGAACAGCACCTTGACCGGCTTCCACTCTTCCGAGACGCACCGACTCTCGACGACGTGCTCGTCGCGATTCTTCTGCAGGATCTTGTCCGCGTCCCGTTGAAAGAGGTTCCGGCCTACTTGGTCGAAGTCCCGTGAGAACGGGAGCAGCGGGCACCAGTAGCAGCCGGACTTCTCTTCGAGCCCCGGCTTGACGATTCCGCCACGTTCTCCGACTCCGTCGAGCTTGCGTGCGGCTTTCTGCATGGGTCGATCGTGTATGGCGTGGCGTTCTTGTTCAGCGAAACCGGCTTCGGAGCTGGCAGGAGGAAGACATCGAAACGCTGCGCGTGGTCACCCCAACAATCGTTCTGCAGTGCGCACGACCGGCACGCCTCGCAATGCGTCGGGAGACCGAAACACGACGGCTTAGCTCTGTTCGAGGACATCGCACATGAGTGTGTAGCCGAAGTGTTCGATGTCCCGGCGGCGATCCAGCGTGGCCGCGTGCTTCGCCGCGTCAGTGACGCCGTTGACGAAGTCCCACAAGCACATCGCGCCAGGGGGCCGACAATCTCGCTGCGCTTCTACCACCGCTTGCTTCTTCGCGTGGTCACACAGCTTCTGGCTGGCCGCGGGGTGCGAGCCTTCTCCGATCGCGGTCAGGATCTTGCGCACACCGGTCCCGTCGAAGAAGTGACGCGACGCGCGCTTCGCCAGTTGAAACAGAGTCCCGGCGCGCTCGAACGACACGAGAAACGACTTCAACAGATCGTCGTCGATCGACCACTTCGCATGCTTTCGCACCGTCGCGTGCGCCGAGTCTCGGGCAAGCATGCCATTCAAGCAGCTCAGGCGCTCAGCGTAGTCCGTGATGGTCGTCTGACCGGTCGACCCGATGTCGGACAAAATCTCGAACCCGACCCCCATCAGATCACCGACCGATGCTTGATCGCCAGTCTTGACGTCACGAACGGCGCTGCCTGTAGCGGTCATGCGGAAGACCGTTCCGTTCAACCACCCGCCCATGAACCTCGTCTCTTTCGACGCGGACAGCGCGAGACGCATCAGTTCCGGGATGTCTGGCGTGTTGTGCTTCGACTCGTCCACAACCGCATCGACGCGATGTGACTCAGTGTCAACGAGCAGAACGCAGTCGCGGAGCAACCCCGAGTTGATCGCATCACGCATGATGTCCATCGCTAGCGACTCGTTCCGCTTCGCGATCCGACGGACGAACGGCTCTGGTGTTCCGGTCAGCGCGCAGATGTCGGCAAACGCGCGCGCAGTCAGCCGCCCGCGAACTCCGCTCAAGTTCCCGTCAACGTCCATCCCGTCCAAGTCGGATGCCGACGTCAGGTCGTAGCCGTCTTGCACCGCGCGGGCAGCTTCGAAGAACTCGGTCCGGTCCGTGAAGTGTTTGGTCACAGGAGCGGCGAACGAGAACACGTTGTTGGTTTTGGCCATGACGGAAGACTCAGCGGAGGGCGAGCATACCGAATCACACGCGCTGTGCGTAGCTTTTGCCGCGTGGCACGAGTTCGCCGAACCGATAACGTGCCCTGACCATCGCGCTTGCGTCCATGACGCCGCGAGTTCTGAGGAGATCGTTGAGTCGCTCTCGGTTGTCCCAGGGATCACCAGACGGAAGAGTCAGAACCGTCACCTTCGGAACACGTCCGAGCAGTTTCGTGTAGATCTGATGCGCCTTCACCCCTGCATCCGGGTCGAGAGACACGACGATCTCGCGAGTTCCTGTCCGGCAGAGCGTCTCGATCAATGAAACCTGCGCGTCCGAGATGGCCTTGCCCATGATCGCGACCGCGCAGCCACCCCACGCCATCATGTCGAACGGACCCTCCACGATGCACACACGAGGCTTGCCAACAACCGAGTCGTAGTTGAGCAAGCACGTCGACTTGCCGTGGAACCCTTCAGCCTTCGGCGGATTGTTCGATTTCCGCCCATCGGTCGCTTCGCCAGCAAAGCGACTGGTGAAGTAGACCTGCGCGCCGCCCTGAAACACAGGGAACAGCAGATAGCCTGCGTAGCGACCAGACGTCGCATAGCTGATCTGGTGCTGCTCGATCATCTCGTCGGTCACGCCGCGGCCGTGCAGATACCGGAGCGCACGCTTGGCGAAGGGCGACACCTTCCCAGCGAACAGCTTGATCGCGTCGTCCGGCATGCGAACCGGCTTGAGCGAGACGTGAACGTCAGACACGGTCTCCAGCGCCTGTCGAACCGAGTCCACCGCGTTGCTCGACGGAAGCCGAACCTCGCGCTGCAGGATCCGGAGTTCCTCCATCTTGAGGACTCCGTTGTTGAGCATCCGGAAGAGCGCGGCGAAGTCGCGGAACGCGTAGCCACAGCGATAGCAGTGACCAACCGATCGCGTCGTGTTGACGTTGAGCTTCTGCTTGTTCGACTCGCTTCCGACGCGGTCGATGCACGCAGGACAGAACCAACGAAACTCAGGTCCGTTGCCCGTGTGCTGGCCGAGGCGTGCGTCGAGATACTCGACGAGCGTTCTGGTTTGCGCCTTGTTCATCGCCCGGAAGACCCGAAGCCATCCTGCCCTCTCTGCGACTGGCGGCTTTCGTCCCAGTCTTCACGAACCGAGACCTCCGGAATGGGCAAGACGAGAAGTTGCGCGATGCGATCGCCAGGGTTCAGAAGGATCGTCCCCTGCCCGAGGAAGATCAGGCAGACGATGACCTCTCCTTCGTAGTCGGCGTCGAGAACACCGGCCAGCGTCCGCACTCCCTTCGCGCCGAGGCCACTCCGATCCTGAATGAGTCCAACATGCCCCAGCGGGAGCTGCATCGCGATCCCCGTGCGCACCTTCGTCGGGGTGTTCGGCACGAGCACCACGGGCTCGATGGAGTAGAGATCGAGACCTGCCGAACCGACCGTGCTGCGTGTCGGCAGAATCGCGCTTGCTGACAGGATGCGAACGTTGAGAGCAAGAGTCACTTGGGCACCTTCTTTGATGGTTCCGAACTTCGACGAGGTCGATCCGAAGTCTTCGACGCGCTCTTGAGCCCGCCAACACGTCGAGCCTTCGCCAGCTTGGCCTTCTTGTCGCCGGACGACGCAGTCGTGGCTTCTTCCGGAGCGTCCGTGTCGTGCGGCGTGTAGACGCGCGATCTGGTCGAGTCCTCGACCGACAGGGACGTGATGCGGCACTCGTTTCGGCGGATCTTGCACGACACAGTCCAGTCGCTCTCGATCTCGCGCATCGCCGCGCCGAACAACCGGCAAACCCCGTCAGCTTGCTCATCCGGAGTCTGGCACAGCGCCAACAGCGCATCGGCCACGGCCGCCACTTCGAACGTCTCGGCCACGTCGACCATCGTGATCGTCTCCTTGTCCAACGCACCACGATTCGCTTGCTGCGCTGTCCACACGGCCGCGTTGAACTCGCCGGCCATCGCGCGCAGATCCTCGAAAATCGAGGCTTGCTCATGCCTGAACTCGCCGGCACGTCGACTCGACGCGCGCATGATGCCGGCGTAGTCGACGATCACGAGATCCGGGTTGAACCCCTGCGCCGCGTGGATCGACATGTTCGAGCGGATCATGTCGACCGTCGCGCTTCGCGTCGGATACTCCTTCACGACCAGACGCCCATGCACGAGCTTTCGCACGCGCTTGGAAAGCTCGGACGCGAACCCATTCGGATCAGTCAGACGGCTCTTGACCAAGCTGCCCATGAGGCGCGCGTCGTAGCGTCGCAGCACGGCCTGCTCCGACATCTCCAGCGTGTAGTGAAACACGTTGAGACCGTCGAGACTCGCGAGAGCCGCGAACCCCATGTTGATGAGAGCTGTGGTCTTGCCTCGCTTCGGCGGAGCCAGCAACACGCCGAGCGTTCCTCGTTTCAACCCGCCGCGCATCAGATAGTCCAGGTGCGCGATTCCTGTCGGGATGCGCCGCTCGTCTTCCGTCTCGGGCGAGCGATAGAGCTTGAGACGTTGCGCGAGGTTCCCTGCGAACTCGGTGCCCGTCTTGGTCATGTCTTCGCCGACCAGCATGGCCTTGCGGATCAGCGGCTCGACCTGATTCGTGTCGCCTTTGTCGATGTGCGCGGCCCCTTCGAGAACCGCGTTCAGCATGGCCATTCTCTTGCCGAACGACACCACGCGTTGCATCACGGCTTCACTGTCGTGGATCGGCTCGCGGTAGATGTCCTTGACGGTCGCCGCAACAGACTCGAAGTCGTCACTGCCGACCTTGTGCCGCAGATCCTCCAACAGCGTTGGCTTCGCCGGGAGCTTGCGATGCTGGTCAACGTGCTCCAGCAGAGCGCGCGCAACCGCTCGGTGCGCATCCGAAACGAAGTAACGATGATCGAGGACGCTGCGGCAACGCTCGACGAACCCAGGGGCTCTCGCAGCGACCGCCAAGATATGACGCTGGAACGACGGACCGAAGTCTTCGTCGTAGCGGGACGAGACAGTGCTCGCGCGCTCAGCCATCACCAGTTCCCCCACAGACGACCGCCGGCTTCCAGCGCGGGTTCGATCTGATTCGAGCACGGCACAGCAGGACGTGCTAGACGCAGCACACGAACGAACGCAGGCCAGGAGAAGTCCGTCACGCCGATGCAGTCACCGAGCCCGTGACGATGTCGCTCCGCGATCTGCCACGCCGCGGTCAAGCGGGCGAGCAACCCCTCACGACGCGCTGCTGGTTCACCGTGCAGCTTCCTGATCTCGTTGTAGCACCCGATCTGCGCCTGGAAGTCCTGCCAGTCCTTGGAAGTCTCGACACTCTCCGCAGCTTCGCGCCAAGAGATGGGCTGGTCTGCGAGTTCGAGCGATACGAAGAGCGTCGCGACGTCCAGCTCCGAAGTCATGAGGTTTGCACGAACACGTCCGAGCCAAGTCTCGCGCGTGTCGAACACACGAGCACTCCCCGTCTGGAAGCGTCGATTCGCACGGCCGAGCACCCCGTTGTAGCGCGCTTCAGCTTTGGGTCCGAGCAGCATGTTCGGACGAAACGAATAGCGGCCGAGACGCTGCTTCAGCAGCAGCATGTTGGCCGCGATGAAGTCTTCCGCAGCGACACCACGCTCGATGCACCAGTCCTGGACCTTCGCTAGGGTCGCGTTGTCGCGATCCGAAGACGCACGTCGCCAGGACGGTCGTCCGAAGTGCTTCCGGAACTGTGAGTCGTAGATCGCGCCAATCTCCTCACGGTGCACGTCGGTCTGAGACCTGAGATCGTGCAGCCACTGCGAGAGCGACTGGTTTGGCGACGACGCGGGGACGACCCCGCGCGCAGTTCGGACCGGCATCCGCTGCATGCGTTGGAACTCCTGAACACCTGGAGAGGAAGTTACCGGCCTGCACGCCGTTTGCCAGCACGCTTTGTGCAAACGCGCATTCGTCCCAAGCGCAAACCCACAATATGTAGTGGGCTGCGTGAACGACCGGCCGATCAGGTCCAGGAAGCGAACGGCAAGAGGTCTTTCGGTGGACGGCTAGCGTCGAGTCGCTTGGGCCATGACTCGACGACTTCGACTTCGTAACCCTCGCCTTCGTAGATGTCGGCTCGACGCGCCGCGTGCTCCGTCAAAACGGACGACCCGAGTGGAACGAAGTCCACAACCCACACGTCTTCCGAGTCTGGGCGCATGCCTCTGCCGATGCGCTGCAGGGCGCTCGTGTTGGTCGACACGCCCTCAGCCAACACGATCGCGTCGATCCCGCGCACGTCTTCACCTTCGTCGAAGATCGTGGTCGCGAGGATCACGTTGATCTCGCGGTCAGCGAACATCTGCTTGGCTTCGTCGCGTTCGGCTGTGTGCGTGTTGCCCCACAAGCACGCGACTTCGATCCCGAGGTCTTGAATGCCCTCAGCCAACCGGGCGAAGTGCTTCTTGAGCCGGCACAGCACGAGAATGCGACGCTTCCGGCGATGCAGCCACTGCACGCACGCGAGAACCGCGTTGTTGTGTCGGTCCGAGTCTACGATCGCGGCATCGTAGGCCGCGCGATACTTCGGATCGCGCATCGACGTCTTGCCGTCACGACTCACGACCGGAATCTTGGCGATCGGCTCCGACGTCTCGCTTGCCATGACCATCGCGATCTTGGGGCGCGCTGCGAGCTTTCGGTCGATCAGCTCTTCCGCCTTGGTCTCGTGAATGATCGCGCCAGTCTGCCCTTCGAGCTTGATGTCGTTGAACTCAACCTCGCGCAGCGGCGTTCCGCTCAAGCCGTAGCGACGTGCAGCAGGGCAAGCCGACGCGATCGCTTGCCACTGGTCCGACTTGGTCCTGTGGCACTCGTCGAGGAACAGAACATCAGTCTGTTCGAGCAGTTCACGCAGCCACGGATCACCCTCGATCTTGTGCTTGCGCTTCTTCTTCGTGACGACCCGGTCCTTGAAGTGAACCATCGTCTGGGCCGTCGCCACGACGATCGGACCGCCCTTCCTGTGCCCGTCTCCGGCGATCCCGACTTTGACGTCGCCACTGTAGAGCTTCTGCAGTGCTGCACGAGTCTGCCCGGCCAGACCCTTTCGCGGCACGATGATGAGGCTTCGCCAGCCCATCTGCTCCCAGAAGATCCTGGCAGCCGCCGCGATCATGGCGGTCTTGCCCGATCCGGTCGGCTCCTTCAACGCGCCGCGAGGACGCGAGAGCATCGCGCGGACCGCGGCGAGCTGATAGTCGCGCAGCTTGATCCCGGCGAGGTAGTTCTCGTCCAGGTCGTCGTCCGGAACCGGAGCAGAGTCACGCGACGAGATCGCGACAGACACGCCCTGCCGCTTGAGGTAGCGGCGAACACGCGGGGCGAACCCAGCGGGGAACGTGTTGCCGTCCGCGAGGCAGACCTTCCCGTCCCACCGCCCATCGCGGAACGCCCGGTTGAAGAAGCGCCCTGGATGCAGCCACGAGAGGCACTCGCGTAGAAACGCAGCAGGCGCATGGATGCCCGTCAACCGAGCAACTGCACCGTCGATCTTGATGCGCGCGGGCATGAAAGGTGCCGGCCCTTGACTGCCCGTGTTGAAGGAAGCCAAGGGCCGGGAGGCCGGTTAGGTGTTCAGCCGGCGGGATTGTGACGGCTGGCACGGACAAGTGCAAGCCGTAGGGCGCGGATTCCCGCACGAGCGCGCGACAAAGGGCAAGGATTCACACGGCCTTCCGCATTCGCCGCAGCAGTGACGCCGTGTCACTGGGAGGGTGGCGCATCCGGAGCCGGCGGCTCTTTCGGCTTCGGGGCGTGCCGGTGCTCCAGCTCGAACACTTCGCGCACGTCCTCGGCCGTCTGGTCGAACACGAGCCGGACACACTCCAGGATCAGTGCTTGATCCACACCGGAGGCGGTCGCCCCACCAGTCGCGCAACGCTGCAGCGCCGGCATATAGGACCGCATCTGCATCCACCGCTGGAACAGATGGTGCTCACGCTGAACCTTCTGCTTGTCGTAGGCGTTCCAGTCGAAGTCGTCTGGCACGCCCGAACCGAAAACGATCACGACCGCAAGGCTACTGCAGAACAGCTCGACGCGCGAGTCGAGGAAGAAAAGTGCGCCCCGGAAAACTCAGGGAAAAGGGGAAGAAGGAGAGTCAAGTTTTGACGGTCCGTCGCGGACCAACCGGGGCGCGTGTGTCAGTCAAGGCGCGCGGCTTGCTCGATCATCGAGCGAGTCATGCGCAGATGTTTGGACATGCAGTTCGCGACTTCGAAGCCAGCGATGCGCAAGGCTTCGTGCAGCGCGTGTCCTGTTTGGTGCATGCCGAGCTTGTGGGCCTCGTTCATGGCGAGCGAGAGGGCCGAGAGAAAGTCGGCGTGCTCGCGGGGCAGCGCCTCGCGCGCGCGGGGTAGTTGTTTCGCGCGTCTACGCGTTCCTTCCTTCTTCGTGTCCTTCTTCACGTCACTTCACCTTCAGATTCGAGAACTCGGCGCGTCAGCGCCGGGAGCTAGGAGATGAGAGGAACGAGCGTCAGCTCGTTCCTCGAAGATCCTAGCGACACGTCAGCCGATACCTGACTCGTCAGAGCCAGCCCGGTCAGTGGGTCAGCCCGGCGGACAACAGGGGTAGATAGGGGGGCCGGGTGGACCCTGGCAACAAGAAAAATCACGGATTCTGCGGCATTTGCGCCGGACAGCTAGTAGTTGCGTCTACCGCACGGCCTTCATTAGCCGTTGTTGAGGAAATAGCTCCGCACGAACTTCACGCGATCGCTGTGCGTGGGAAGCCTGGAGTAGCGCAGCATCGCTTCGAACCGATCGAGGTCGCGCTTGCGCTTCTTCTCGATCAACTCGACAGGCAACACCGACAGCAACTCGGCATCGGGGCGAAGCATGGTCGTGGTCTTGCCAGTGAACACGCGACCGACGTTGATCGCGTCCGACAAGTCCAGCTCGGTCAGTTCCTTCGAGAACGCGCGAGCGGACATACCGATCTCGAACGGAGCGTCCGTCTTGTCCACGCTGATCTCGATCGAGCCGCCTCCCGATCGACTTGCTTCGGCCTTCTTGAGCAACCACGCGCCGACTCGACACGCCTTTAGCTTCGCGATCGAGTCCGTGTCCATCCGGACGGTCACGGGTGCGCCACCTTCGTAGTATTCACGCCCGATCAGCTTGTGGCCTTCGAGCACGTTCAAGATCGTGCCGATCGCCGACTCGCTCACATCTTCGGCTTGCCCGCGGCTCACATCTTCCGCGATCGACGCGGCCGACATGCGCAACGTGTTGCCGCCTGAGCAGCGCGACAGCAGCCAGTTCCACAGCGTGGTGTAGAGCTGGATCGGCGGATTGCTCCCCGCGATGAAGCTGCGCTGCAGCTTGACGGCATAGTCGCTGTCGATCAGCACGACCGTTGCGGGGTGTCCATCACGACCAGCTCGCCCGGTCTCCTGCACGTAGCTCTCGATCGAACCAGGGACGCCCAGGTGAACGACCGTCCGGATGTCGGGCACGTCGATGCCCATGCCGAACGCGTTCGTCGCGCACACCACGCGGACGCGGCCCGAGACGAAGTCGTCCTGCACCTTGGTGCGATCGTCCTTGTCCATGCCACCGTGATACGCAGCCGCGAACTTCTCTCCGAAGTCCTCGCAAAGCATCTGCGCGACCTTCTCGGTTCCCTTGCGCGTGCTCGCATAGACCAAGTGCTTGCCCTGCATGTGGAACCTGGACCGCGCCACGCGCATAACCGCGCTCCATTCGCTCGTCCCGCCGAACGTGTCGTAGTTCAGGTTCGGCCGGATCGGGTCACCAACGACACGCGTGTAGCCGTCGACCATCCCGACAGAGGCCGCGATGTCGTTCTCGATGTCAGCCGTCGCGGTGGCGGTCACCGCGATGATCGGCGGGCGCTCGCCGCTCGCATCCCACAGAAGCGAACTGATCTCGTGAATGCGAGAGAACGCCGGGCGGAAGTCGTGGCCCCACATGCTCGCGCAGTGCGCTTCGTCGACCACGATGAACGAAACCGTCGCACGCGCGAGAGCCGCACGGAACTGCTGCGTCCCGATTCGCTCGGGCGCGACATACAGTAGCTTGAACGCACCCGATGCGAACTCGTTGAGTCGCTTGGTCACGTCCGACGGATCCAGCGAGCTGTTGACGAAGCTCGCGCTGATCCCTCGTTTGATCGCGCCGTCGACCTGATCCTTCATCAGGGCGATCAGCGGCGAGATCACGATGGCGCAGCCATCGCGCATGGCGGCCGGGACCTGGAAGCACACGGACTTGCCGTAGCCCGTCTGCAGCACGGCCAGCACGTCCTCACCGTTGAGCGCCGACAGGATGACTTGCTCCTGCGCGGCCTTGAACCGGTTGTAGCCGAAGTGCTGCTGAAGAACGTGACGAGCCTCGTCGAGAGGCGACTGCGTGTCGGCCATGGTGCGGATTTTTGAGACTGCCTCGCGGGCAGTGAGTTGATGGAAGACGACCCCGACGGGATCGCGCCGGGACAGCTTACCCCATGAGCTGGTCCAGGTGAGCATCCAAGAACACGGCGGCCTCCTGGGGCGTCTGCGGCCCGGCCTGAGCCAGGAACACGGCCAGGACGGCTTCCTGGACGCCTGTGCCGGGCTCCGGGCACGGCTGCAGCGTCTCGCGGTTCGGATTCCAGACGGCCAGGACGCCTCCGGCGCACCGGATCACTCGGTCATCGAGCCAGACTCGTCGGCCGTCCTGCCGCGCGCCCTCCCAGACACGTAGCGCCTCACGCACTCGGCTTCTGGACCTGTTGCGCGGTCTGCACGGGCTGGCCGGTCAGCGCGGCCACGACCCCGGCAAGTCTCGTGGCTTCGTTGATCGCGTTGGCGACTGGCTGTTTGGTGAAGTCGTTGATGACCGAGACCATCTGCCACAGGTTCATCGCGATGATGAACTGGTGTAGGCGCTCGGCCTCGTTCGCGAGCGACTGGACCTTGTTGCTGAACTCGATCAGTGACTCGATGTGAGCGGGATCCGACCCGCGAGTTGCGCGGACATCCGCCACGTTCGGCGTTGAGTCCCACGGATGCTGCTTGAGCAGGTCGAGCCCAGTTTCAACGTCCACGATCTTCCAGTTGCGCAGCTTGCGCTCGATCCTGACCGGCATGGTCGGCTTGAACTCGACACCAGCCAAAAGCACGCGATGTTGATCTCGCGCCATTTCGAGCGTCTCGCGTAGCTGTGCCACGGGGAGAGGAGCGGGCTCGACACCCTCGGCGACCGGGACCGCGACGCATCGCGCGTCCGGTCCTTCGTTCGTGGCGGTGGACGTGAGAATGCGATTCAACGCTTCGAGCAGGGGAATCATGCGAGTCCTTGTTGGCGCAGCAGCGGGCGGAGTCTCTCGACGATGGAAGGTGAGTTGCAGACGAGTCGACGCTTCGTGCCGGTCGCGGGCACGATCACGACGGCCGCTTCGTTCGCGACCACCCGAATCAGTTCGGCCGCTCTTGGCGACTCGGCTGCCTTCGGCCGGACTTCACGCGCCGCCACGATGTAGTAGGAGTCGCCAGGAGCCTTCGTCGCGTCGAAGATGACGCCGAGCTTGTCCGGTCGGTCGTCCACCTTGAACATGCCGTCGAGCCACCCGCAGCGATAGCCAGAACACGCAGCAGGCAGCTCGGGCTTGTCGTGGATTCGGCACCGGTTCGTGCCGCACGGCTTGATGTTCGGGCACGTCTCGTTCTCGCCCTTGAGTCCAGGGACAGCGAGCACTGCGCAGCACGCGCCGCAGTCTCCACACTTTCTTTGTTCAGCAACGCGCATAGCGGACCTCGATCAAACTGGCGTAGTGACGATTTTCTTGGATGAGCTTCCGAGCGATGTAAGCGCGGAAGTTGTTGTTGATCTTGAATGGCTCGCCGCGCGTCTTCAACGCGCACTCCCAGCGCACACGCTCAGTGAGTTGACCGATGCCGAAGCGACGGTTTGCTGCGAGCATCTGGAGGGCGAACTTGCGAAACAGACGCATGGCCTCGGGGTTGTCGCGCATCCACTTCTCAGCCTGCGCCCGGAGGTCTCTCACGCGAGCACCTTGCGACCAGGGATGCCGTAGTCCCGGATGAAGTCGGTCAACGCGAGGGTCGCGGACTGAATGTCCCGCGGAACTCGGCCATCGCGAAGCGCGCGGAAGAACGGAACGGTCAGGTCGAACGATTGATGCACCAGACCGCCTTGGGTCTCGCAGCACTTGTCCAGCGACAGTTCGATGCCGAGCGCCGGGTTGAGCACGATGTTCAGCCGCGAGACCGCATGCATGAGAAGCTGGCCGCGCATCACGTCTTCGTTCCAGCACCTGACGTGCTCCGGGTCGCAGATCTGCCCGGTCTTCTGGCGCAGCGGCACGACGTGTTCGAAGAACGTGCGTTCACCGTCCGGAGCCCAGATGTCGTAGAAAGCCCAGTCGAACTGCTCGTGTTGGTTCTGCGTGAGCCACTTGTGCAGGTCCGCTTCGATCGTCCAGACCTTGCGCCGTCCCGTGCCTTTGATGTGCCGCGCGACCAGCTCGATCACTTCGGTCGACTTCTCGATCACCACGATCTCGCGCACCGCTGGCTTGCGGGCAAGCACCTGAGCGGCGTAGCCGAGCCCAAGACCACCGACCAGCACGCGTCCGCGCATCGGATCGAGCATCGGGTCGATCTGTGCTTGCTCGATCGGCAGGTCGGTCATCCAGACGTTGTCATGCTCGCGCAACTCATGCACCACGACAGCTTCGGTCGCGATCACATCGACTGGAACGTGTTGCGCGAAGATCGCGGTGCGCGCGGATGCGGTCGAGAACCGCGAGCCGATCGCGTAGTGCCGGTGCCGCACAGCGAACTTGCCGTGCTTGCCTTCCGGGATCTTGAGGAAGCCGAACCATTGCTTCCCCTTCTGCAGAACGGGGAGTTTCTTGGACATGGGTCTTCGCCACTGACTGGCGAGCGGAGTGATGATGCGGAACTCGGTCACTGGAACACGTTGGGCAGAGCGCCACCGCGCTCGATCCAGGTCGCGAGATTGCGCAAGTCCTCGACGAGCTTCTCGCGATCGACTTCGTCGCGGTCCAGGGTCGTGATCGCCGAGATGATCTCGGCCCAGCATGCGTTCGGGTCCATCGGGTTAGCCTTCTGCGAGGTTGATTCCGTTGAGCGCACCTTTCGAGTCGAAGCCGAAGGTAGCACCGAAGCCTGAATAGCCCTGGACACCTTCGTCATCGACTTCGATCGAGATGTAGGTAGCACCGTCACAACGGGCTTCAGTGAATGCGACGCCTGCGCGCGAGAACATCTGCCGGAGCTGTTCGAGATCGTTCATGGAGCTGTCACCTTGAGCACGCCCTCGACGACCGAGTAGCGCGTGCCGAAGCAAACCACACCGCCGGGCGAGAAGCTGAGCAGCGCCACACCTTTCGCGAGCGCGTTGAACGCCGCGGCGGTCTCGCCGCGCTTCGCTCCGCGAAACAGGATGACGTCGCCTTTCGACGCCACGACGGTCGAGCACTCGCCAGCCTCGCGCTGCCGGCGTTCGTCCGACCAGTCCTCCCGGATGATCTGATCGACCCAGAGCGGCACGGCTGCGCCCAGAGCAGCGGACAGAAGCGCGTCGTTCATTCGCTCTCCTTGAGCTTCTCGGCCGCGTTCCAGCACCGTGAGCAGTGATGCCCTTGATCGAACTCCTCCCACTCCCACTCGCCGGTGCTGATGTAGCGTTTTCCGCACAGAGTCCGGCCTTTCGCGGACACGCGGTCGAGCGCCGCATGCACGTAGGTTCCGCGCTCCGTGACAGCCCAGCGAAGGTTCATGGCGTGAGGAACTCGGCCAACAGCTCGTCGAGCTGCTTCTTGTCGACCGCTCCGGGCGTCCCGTCGCACGCGACACGACAGATCAACGCGTCGCCGTGATGCGCACGAAGCGACTGCACGAGAGACGCGCGATAGACGAACACGCAGCAGCCGCACGCATGCACCGCGTAGCCTTTCTGGTGGTCAACGCTCATCAGATCTCCGAGAGAATCTTGGTCCAGGCTTCGCGGTCGTTCGTCACACAGATCCCGACCCGAACGAGCAAGCCCGCGTGGTAGGTCACGTCCGCCGAGAGGAACGCGACGGCGAGCCAACCGTCAGCGACGCGGATCGCGCGCGACTCGATCCCGCGCTTGTCGGACGGCAGGGCATCGCGGAGCCGGCGCAAAGCGCCACCCTCCGTCTTCAGCGCCTTCGCGTCCGGCCAGATCTTCCGTGCAGTCGGGCTCATCACTTGACCTCCGGCTTGCGCAAGTCGTTCGGGAGTCTGGCATCGGCGGACAGGAAGACGATCAGATCGCCGACCTTTTGCTCGCCCGAGTTGTCGAACACCGGGTCCGGGATGTAGTCGACACCGCAGATCGAGACGATCTGCACGTTCTGCCAGTCCATCTTGGGCGACAGCGCCCCGATCTTGCTCGGGACGTAGAGCGCGCGCTTGCGCGGCGTGCGCTCGATCGTGCCGACATACACGTTTCGCCCGGTGCTTCCGTCCGTGAACTGCCAGACGTGAATCAGTTGCTTCATCGGTCAGGTCTCCTTTCAGGTTCCGGAGCGCCACGCCCCGGTGCCAGTCTTTTCGGCTCGTCAGAGCCGAGACTTGAGCCCGAGTTCTCGGATTTCGACGAACCGCCGGTGGCACGGTCTCGACAGCCAGGGCACCGGTTCGAATGGTTGATCGACACGACCCCGCCACAGCAGGCGCAGACTCTCCTGCCACACTGCTCGCACGGTTCCAGCTCGTGCGCAGCGAAGCCTTGCGCGCACCAACCGCAGACGTGCACGACTGGCACGACGGCGTGTTGGTCGTCGTAGCCGAACCACCTGGGAGAGGTCATGCGTGTGCCTCGAACTTGTGCGCGAGCGGAGACGTCGTGTGCCGGTCCGCGCCCATGCCGCAGCGTCGGCACGTCGGGGTCAGCGTGACGCCGTCCAACAGCCACGCGCGCGCTTCCTTCTCGCCGCTCTGCGGAACTGGGGTGCCACCGATGCCGTGCTGGATTGCCAAGAAGAAGTGCCTGACGTCAAACGGCGACTCGCGTGCGTCGTAGGGTTGCGTGTTGAACACCTGACCGCGCAGCACTGTCCCGGACGAACGCGCTCCGTCGTGTTCGAGCCATAGGCGGGTTTGCATGATCCGGCCGTGCGAGTCACGCTGACCTTCGTAGATGACCGCGAGCTTGGGCTTGTTCATGACGGGTTGATGGGGCAGTTCTCTTTGGTCGCGACCAGCACTTCGCCACGCTCGATCAGCTTCGAAATGGGTTCGTCCGACGCCCAGAAGCCAATCCACTCAGAGCCGTGCCGAACGGCCGCAACGTGGCCGTAGCCGCACAGCGCCCAACGCTCCGCACCCTTCGGCAAGTCGCGGATGAGGATGTCCGGGAGGAACAGTCCGGGGCCATTCTGACGGAGGTAGACGAGGTCGCTCACTTGACACACTTCCACGCGAGTTCGACCGCGCGCAAGAGCGAGATCTGACGGAACTTCTCGCGCTTCTCCGGGCTGAGAGCCTCGTAGACCGTCACGAGCACGTTGGCCGTCTGCATGTCCAGGATGGTGCAATCGAGCCGATCGAGCGGGTTGTCTTGCCACTGGCGGAGCTGCTCCTGCACGCTCGGCAGTTCGAGCCACTCGACTTCGTCTTCGTTGAGCGAGCATACGAACTCGTGCACGGCTTCCTGGTCGATCACGGGCAGACCGGTGCGCACGTTCACGTAGAGCGCGGTGCGCTTCGAGAGCACGAGTCGCGCGGCTTCGAGCCAGAACTTCGGGGTCGGTTGGGTCTTCGCGGTCATGGCCAAGCCTATCGGATGGATTCGAAGCGAACTTGAGCCGGGCTCACCGTCTCCGCCGCCACGCCCGGTCGAGAGACTGGCGGTTCAGCTCGCGAACCGTGTCCCTGGCCTCCTTGAATGCGACGGTTGCGAGGTTCGCCTTGATCGCTTCGGTCAGCTTGGCCGTGACCTCCGGGTCGTTCGTCTCGATTTGAAAACAGTGCGAGAAGAGCCAGAAGTTGCCAGCGAACAGCGTGACGCCGTGACCGAGCGGGCGAGCGAACCCATACGCCTCGAAATCCGGGTGTAGCGGAGTGTCCGCGAGACGAGCGAGCAGGACGTCGAGCGAATCGGGCGATTGCCCCGCGCTCTTCGAGCCATTTGCGACGATTCGAGTCGAGTGTTTCATCAGGATGCACCTTCGATGGCATCCGCCATCTTGTTGAACTTCTCCGCGTGCGCGATGTAGCGATCGGCCGTCGGGGCGTGCCCCTGCGAGTGCAGCCCTTGCGACTCGAACCGGACCGCGATGCCGCGCAGAGCATTCACGACGTCGGTGCGCGTGTCGAAGTCACCAGTGAAGAGCGTGCGGAGATCTTGAGCGAGACGAGGCATGTTCATAGGTCTTCTGGAAGTTGCGGCATGCGGAGAACGACAGGCTGAATCTGTGTGCTGGCTTCGTCGAGAGCTTCGAACGTAGCTTGGCTCGCGGCCTTGCAGAGCGGATCGTGCGGCGAGACCAGCATGAACTCGTTCAGCGCGGGGTCATTTCAGCCATTTCCACGTTCTTCGTTTTGCCATCTGATTGATCGCCGACACAGAGACTCCGAACTTTCTCGCAACTTCAGTCTGCGGCACGTTGAGGCTGAGCAATCGACGAGCTTCCCGGACCTTATGCGCTGTCAACTTGGCTTGACCGTGACGCTCTCCGCGCGGCGATGTCCCATGGTCAAGCATGTCACGGTGGTTCTCAAGCCGAGTCCCCCAGGCAAGGTTTTCAATCCGATTGTCGCGGTGATTGCCATTCAGATGCCGCGTGACCATACCGGGCAGAGACAGCCCGACGAACGACTCCAGCACGAGTCGATGGACGCGGCGCGACTTGCCAAACAAACGCACAGACAGGTAAAGCCCGTCGCGGGAGGACGCAGCGTGCTGCACCCACTGACCTCGTCGTCGGACGAACAAGAACGTCCCGTCGTCCGACACGAGTAACGGCAAAGTCGGATGCTCTCGCAGGATCATGCGCCCACGGCTCCCCACGGGAGATTGAACTTTGAGGCGCACACGTTCCCGTAGCCAACGTGCAGGCTTTGCGGAGTGCTCAACTCGCGCCCGCAAAAGCAGCATGACCCGGTCTTCTTGCCGTAAGCCGCACCGACGCCAGCCGGGTCCGCGGCGAACGCGAGCAGCAGCTCACCGACCCACGGTTGCCACAGCTTGCTTTGCGTGATCGAGCCGTCCAGGTTGACCCGGCCGAACCACACGTTCTGGCCGAACGGCTTGCCGTCGGTCAGGTTCAGCACGCCGGGCGTCCGGCTCGCATCGCCCGCGACCGACACGACCAGCTTTTGGCCTTCGTGCTCGAACCGTAGCTTCGGGAACTGCAGGCCGTTCGACTTGGCCTTGTTGAACAGATCGAACAGCGGGGCCGCACTGGCGTGCACGGGCTTCGGTTCCGGCTTCGGCATCTTGGCCAACCGGGCGCGGAGTTCGGCCAGCACGGATTCGACGCGAGCGCCGAGGTTGTCGCGCCAGTTCTCCACACGGTGGACGCGTTGCGACGCGATCATGCCGCGGCCCGACGCGAGATCGACCGCGCAGACCCGGATCGCATCCCCACCGACGCGGCGCGAGACGCTGTTGAACTTGCTGATCGAGCTGTAGACGCGCACGACCATCGTGGGCATTTCCGGCAGCGGCAGATCGAAGACGTGTTCGTCGCAGCGGAACTTGAGGTTCACCGGCTTCCATCCGTGCTCAGCGCGCAGAAAGTTGGTGAACTCGGGAAGGGTGATCTGGACGGCGGTGGCTGCCATGGTTCGGTTCTCCGGCGGGTCGATCGTGACCAGCACGAAAGCCTTTTCGGCTCGCGTGACGGAGAACTTTAGCGTGCTGCGCGGGATTTTGCTCCCGTCGGTGCCAAGGTCGTTTCAGAACGAGACACGTTGACACTGTGTCACCGGCATCGACAGACGCTCGCGCCGAGTGTTAGGATTCGGGCGACAGAGCGGCCGGGCAGGCAAGGCAGGCAGGAAACGCCCGGTCGAACGCAAGGGAGCCGCCTTGTAGGTGGCGAACCGAGACGAGTGGCCCACCCTTGAGAAAGGTGGGTGGCATGGAAGCCCGGCGCTTGCTGGCCGGGCGGAGCGGCCGGGGTTGCATGGACCTCGGCCGCTCTTTTTTCTTTCGTCTCAGACCACCGGGAAACCCGGTCGGTCGAGCACTTCGATCAGCCCGGTCCCGGCCGTGATGATCTGACCCGCGATCGAAACGGTCAGCGAATACGGGTAGGTCCCGATCGCCGCGGTCACGTCAGACCCCGAGATCACGACCACGACGATACCGGTCGACCAGCTTGCGTCCGGATGCGCCGACTGCGCGAGGATCGGAGCCATGTTCGTTCCGTCCGGGCGCGTGACTTCGAGCGCGATCTGCGACGCGGTGCTCACGTCCCAGGTCCCCATGATCCCCTCACGACGCAGCTCGAACGGCAGCGCGAGCTGATTCCCTTCGTAGGTCTGGAAGCGGTGACGGGTCGTCATGGGCGTGCAGAGTATCAGCCGGAGGTCATGGGCGCGAGACACCGGGCCGGAACGGCGTGCGGCGATTCGAACACGACAGTCCCCTGCCGGAAATAGCGAGCAGGCAGCGGACCGACCTCGAAAACACGCCGGAACGCTGGCGCAATCAGCATGAACGGAATCGCTCCGCCAGTGCGTGTGTAGTCGAAGAGCCTGACGGTTGCGGTCGAGGCTTGCAGCGTGAGCGACGCCTGGATCACGCGCGTCGCCGTGATGTGCGCAGTCGCGCGGTCGGCCTCGAAGATCGCGGTGCCGGAGAACTCGGATCCACCCGCAAGCAGGGCGGTTGCTCTGCTGGCCTGCGCCTGGATCGACGCCGTGACCACACGATCGGCCGTGATGGAGGCGTCAGCCGGACCAGCAGTCAGGATGCACGTCGCACCAGTCTGCGGGGTCGCGTCGATCGAGCACGTTGCAGCCCCGGCGATCGCGGCCAGCGTGCTCTGGTGGACGAGGTCGTCGTCCGTCAGGATCGTGGCGGTCTGGGCCGTCAGGGCGAGCGAGCCGTCTCGAACACGGGCGAGCGCAAGACTCGTCGTAGCGGGGTTCGCCTGGGCACCGACCGCGGCTTCGTGAACCAGTTGCGGCGTGACGGAAGCGGTGGCCGTGCTGGCCTGCGCCTGGATCGCGGCCTCGATCACCCTCGTGCCGGTCAGCGACGCGGTCGCGTTGCCCGCCTGCGCCGCGATCTCGGCCGTGACGTCCACGACGTCGGCCGTCAGCGACGCGGTCGCAGAAGCGGCCTGGGCGTCGATTACGGTCGTGTGGATCAGATCCAGGTCGAGCCCGACCTGTGCGGTGCTTGCTTGCGCCCCGACGGAAGCATCCCTGACGAGCTGTCCCGTGCTGGACCCGACCGCCGTGCTGGCCTGCGCGTCGATGTCAGCGTTGTGGACAACTGTCCCCGCGACTGTGGAAGTAGCTCCAGACGCCTGTGCAGAGACCGTCGAGGGAATGACCCGGTCGGCCGTGCTCGTGGTGGTCGCGGTTGCGGCCTGGGCCTGGACGTCCGCCTCGATCACCCTCGTCGCAGACAGCGACGTCGTAGCGGTCGAGGCTTGTGCGTCGATGTCCGCGGTCGAGATGCGCTCAGCCTGGAGCGCAGCAATCGCTGGCTCCGCGTCGAGCAGAGCGGAAGCGCCGATCGAACCGACGGTCTCGCCCGACAGCACGACCGTGGCGGTCGAGGCTTGCGCGTCGATGTCGGTCTGGACGATGTGGTCGACGTCCATCGACACGGTCGCGGTCTCGGCATCAGCCGAAACATCGGCCGGCACGACGCGATCCGTAGTGATCGACGCGGTCGCGGTCGAGGCGGACGAGTCCACGTCAGCCGGGATGACACGGTCCGCCGTGAGCGAAGCGGTGGCGGCCGACGCGGTCGCATCCACATCAGACGGCAGCACACGATCAGCCGTCAGGTCTGCAGTTGCCGTCGTGGCTTGCGCGTCAACGTCAGCATCTCGAACGCGCGCGAGAGTTCCCGAAGCAGTCGCGGTGTCAGCTTGTGCGTCGATGTCCGCGTCGAGGCGGAACGATCCGAGCAGCGAAACGGTCGCGGTTCCGGACTGTGCGTCGATGTCCGACGGGATCACACGATCCGCTGTCAGGGCTGCGGTCGCTGTGGCCGCCTGCACTGTAGCGGACGCGACGACCGCACGATCAGCCGTGACCGACGCGGTAGCCGTGCTGGCCTGGGCATCCACATCGGACGGCAGCACACGATCAGCCGTCAGCGCGGCGGTCGCGGCAGAGGCTTGCGCATCGACGTCTGCCGCGTGGATGACGGTCGCCGTGATGCTCGCCGTTGCGCGCTGCGCTTGTGCAGTGACCGACGCGGTCCGGATGTGGTCGACGCTGATCTTGATCGACGCACTCCGCGCGCCCATGCGCGGTCCTGTTACGTGAACACGCTGGCCGGTCAGACTCGCCGTGGCACGCGCCGCAGCAGCCGCAATCGCGGCTTCATCGAACTCGACTGAGTAGAGCGTGGACGTGCCACGCAGGTAGATTTCGTCCGGGTCGAGATAGAGCTTCTTGACGTCGCGCTCTTCGAGCACGCGCTCAGACCAGATGTGCAGGTCCGAGAGCGCCAAGTTGATGTTCGCGAACGTGTTGCCGACGAGGAAGTTCGTCGGCATGAAGGCGAAGGGGTCGACCGGGTTGAGCGCGGAGAGCCAAAGTCCGACGTCAGAGCCGAGCGTCGGGACGTTGATCGCGAGAACACCATCGACGTAGAAGAAATAGGTCGCGGTGGCCGAGTTCGCGCCACACACGACATGGTGCCAGTTGCCGTCACCGATGAAGATCGCGCCCGCGACCTGATGGAACTGCCCGGTTGAGTTCGAAAGGAACGTGATGGCCGGGTAGCCAATGACGAAGTTGACCAGCAAGCATTCGAGGTCACCGACCGACCCGAAGATCAGAATGGTCGTATCTGCCGACCCCGGATCCATCCGGACCCAGAACGAGACCGAGCCCTCAACCGGGCGATCGAACACGCCACCATCGCCCTGCGTGATCTGCTCGCCGAGGAAGTAGTCGGCGTTACCCCCAACAACCGTCGCGACAGCTTCACCGCGGCCACGCGCCGCCGGGAACTTCCTCGTGCCGGCAAATGCGTCCGCATAAGTCACGGGAACGAACGGATCGCGCCATGAAGAGAGCTGCGCCCTGGCTTCGGTTCCCGTGATGCGTTGGCCGTGTTGATCGAGCAGCGGCGCGGTGAAGCGCAGACGACGAATCAGATCCGAGTCGAGGTTCGGACGGCTGCGGTCGATCCAGCGCCGGAAGTAACCGCCCTGCACCATCGCGAGGTCTCCCGGTCAGCTCGTGAGGAACGTGACGCCTGTGTAGCCCTTCCGGTGATTGCTTTCGGTCCCGTCGAACGTCACGCCCGTCACGTTCCACACGACGATGCCCCACTTGCGCGGGATCACAAGCCCGCCGAACGCAGACAGCAGCGACATCGGGTGCGATGCGTAGGTCAGCTCGCCCGAATCGGGTGTGTGGATCACGCCCATCAAGCGCAAGTTCGTCGGGGTCCTGAGCGAGATCGAGCCGTCCGACCCGGTCACGTTGTCCGTCAGGTCCGTGCCGTCTTCCGACCCATACGCATAAACGTAGATCGCCTTGTCAGCTCCTGGCGTCCCGGTCGCGAGCTTGATCTTGAGCTGGACGATGCAGTCGATGTAGGGACTCGACGAGTTGTCCACGACTGTCGACTGCTGCGCACCGCCCGACGTGATGCTCGCGAGCGAGATCGTGATGTTCGCGGTCGAGGCGTATTGCGGGCGCAGCGTGGCCATGGTCGCGGCTTCTCAGCGAGATCAGACGGACCCCGAGTAGGTGAACGTGTTGATGCGGACCACGTCGTTCACCGCGATGCTCGTGCTCGACAGCTCCATGTCACCACCACCGCCCGAGACCGTGACGGTGCCTTGGAACACTTCCGAGTTGTCACGGTTGCGCACGCGGAACTTCGCTGCGGTGCCCGCACCGGTCGCCGTTCCTTCCCGCGGCAGTGTCGACGCCGTCGCCGTGCCGCTCGACGCCGCGCCGAACGCCGGGTTGGCCAGCGCGATCGCGCAGAGGATCGCATCGGCAGAGGTCTGGACGATGAGGTCGCCAGCCGCGTCGGTCGTGCCGACGTCGATGGCGTCGACAACGAGGTCGGCGAGCGAGTTGCGGATTGCGGTGACGTGCGTCAGAGCCATGTGGAGATCCTGTAGTTGGTCGAGCCGCGCACGAGTCTACCGATGCGAATGCGGTCGCGCTAGACGACATTCACAGCAGGACAACCTGGGAACTCGATCACGAGACCCTGGCAACCCTTCGGGATGTTGATCTTCCGACACAGCTCGTCCTTGGTGAACTCGATCTCGGTCGGCTCATGAGCCCACTTGAGCGTGAGGGTCCCGGCCCGCGGAACACACACTTCGATCGTGCACGGCGGCGTGACGGGCGGGGTCGGCGTGACGGTAATCGTGCTCATTTGGCTTGCTCCACAGTTGGTTCGATTGGGTAGGCAGCGAGAGCTTCGTTCACGCGCTGCGAGATCGCGCGTAGCTTCTGCAGCGCGGCTTTCGCATGCGGATCGTCATCACCGCTCGCAGCCACGCGAAGCACGTCGATCCCGCGTGCGCTCCACCGCCTGACCGCTTCGAGCGCGGCGGTCGGATTGTTTCCGTCCAGCGCCTCACGCAACGCTTCTTCCGCGGTCAGGTCACGGATGCGCTCACCTGACCACGACGGAACGGCCGGAACGAACTCGGATGCACTCATCAGCAACATGAGCGCAAAGGGCCACAGGAACTTTGCGCTTCCAGCCAACCTGGGTTCGTGGCCGCCGCTTCCACGCTCAGCCCGGACAAGCCGACGCGCCATCATCTCCAGCATGAAGCACGTAGCAGCGGCAAGCATGGCCCAGGTGATGCACTGCGGGAGGATCACGCGGTCTGCGTCGGCAAACCTGTCGAGTGATGCGGTCACCCGGCGGATCGTCATGAGTCCGGCAGAGCACGCAAGCAGCGCGAACCCTGCTCGATCCCATTTGCTCGTCTCGTGGGACGCGCGAAAGAGGATCAGGCCGGCGACGATGGCTTGGACCACGACGATCAGGTCGATCATTTGGGCGGCTCCGGAACAGATTGGCGAAGGTCTGCTGGTAGCTGCGCACGCAACAAGCTGACCCAAGCAGCCCAAGCTGCTTGGTGCGCACGAAACTCTTCGCGCCCCACAGTGCCCGAGATTCGATCTGCTTGCGCGGCGAGTCGCTGCAGGATCATGTCGGCCTGATGTTCTTGTTGCGCGAACTTCTTCTCGATCCCGCCAGCAGTGTGCGTGAGCGCGACTGCTGCGGTCAGAAGGGTCAGGACAAATCCGAGCGGGATCCAGGTCTTCTCACTGAGGATGGACGCTGCTTTCCGCGCGGGGCTGGACGTTGGTTCCGACATGCCTCGTGACTGCGCTCCTGTCGCCTGGGGTTCGCCGAGTGTAGGACCACGTCGTCGTGGCCATCCTTGGGTTTGCGCGGCGCTGAGTATACGCCACACGGCCCAAGTCTCATCAGCGAGCTTCGACGACAGGAAGCGGGGTCACTGGCTCGGCGGAATCGGCTGCGTCGGCGTCTGGACGAGACCGGCCGGCGGAGGAGTCACGGGTTTGCCAAGCGCCGTGTCGAGCGCGACGAGCAAGAGGTAGCCGGAGCGTCGGAAGCTGATCTTGTCCTCGGCCGAGATGGTCGAAGGGTCGAGCTGGCCTGCCAGGATGGCTTCGTGGCGCTCCAGGACCGGGCGCAGCGTCTGCTCGACGTTCGACGCCTGGATCATGCCTTGCGTTTGACACGATGTCAGCGCGAACAGGGCGAGGAAGAGGAAGGACAGGATGGGTCGCAGGTTCTTCATGGTGGTTCTCGATCAGGTTGGCGTCGTCGTGGACGACGGTTGCGTGCTCTTCACACGCGCGAAGCCTTGGCCTGCGTCGGCCACGCCTTGCGCGCCGATGTAGACCATGACGAGGTTCAGGACATGCTCTTGCGTCTCGGCCGAGACGTCGACTCCGACCTTGGCCAAGAGAGAGAACAGCAAGCCGGCGAGCATCGCGAGGAACTTCTTGCTCCTCAGCATCTCACCGAACGGCGACTTGCTGACAGGAACCGCCACGATCCGGACTTGCGTGCCATCCGGAGCGGAAACGACGTTCTGCGGTGGCTCGATGTTCATGGCGGTCATGGTTTCGTTCTCCGGTAGTAGGGCCAGACTGGTCAGCGGACCGGACCGCTCGCCAGCCAGCCCGTCACGTTTCCCAAGGCCATGCTCGTGATGCGCATGCCGAACATGAGCAGCTTGTCGAGGAAGCCAGCGGCCGTCTCGACGACACGCAACCGGTTGATCTCCAACAGGAGCTTGACCTGACCGCGCAGCTCGTCAGTCAGCGTGGTCTTGCCCTGGCGTAGGGCACGCGTCATGTCGTTCGCGATGTCGACCGCGAAGTTGTTCAGGTCGACCGCAGCGCCGAGGAGCACGCCATTCAGCTCGCCCTTCAGCAGGTCAGCGAGTTCGTTCGCGGTCTCCGACCAGTTGATCTGCAGGTTCGGACTGATCGACGTGGTCGGCGCGGGCATCGGGTCGGGCATAGCGGGCTCCTTGGTGTAGTGGGGTCACCAAGGCTACCGGGCTGCCCGTGCTTTCGCTAGCCCGACCTGATGACGTAGGCCACCGCCATGCTCGGTTGCATGTTGTTGTGCGCGTTACCGGACCCTTGGCTTCCCGACACGCCTGCCGTCGTGGCAAACGTCAAGGCCGTGCCAGCCGGGGAAGTTTCACCAGTGAGCGCGCCGCCTGATCCGCTTCCGAGATACCGATCGGTGAACCCGTGCGAGTGGCTTGGAAGTTCTCCGGTCGACAGCGAGTGCGTCTGTGCACCGCCCGTCCCGCCGAGTGTCGATCCCCACGCAGCGACGACACGACCAGCCACCACGCCGCCCATGTTGTCGATCCCGACGATCACGCGACCGCGGAGGTCAGGCAGGACGAACGTCGTGCCGCTCGACGGTGTGCCATATGCGATCCCGATGATCGCGAACAGCGTCGAGTAGGTTGCGCGCGAGACTTCGCGCCCGTCGCACACGAGAAAACCGGGCGGGACTGTTCCGCCCATGTGCGGCATGACCATGCCGATCGGAACCGCGTTCGTCCCGCCGCTCGATGCCGCCACGTCGAAGTGCGACTTCGTCACCGCGTCGCTCGACGCAGTCGGGTTGCCCGCGTCGAGGATCCGGTTGTTGCCCATGTCCCACGGCGAACCCGAGTTCGTCATGGGGTTCACGCCCGTGCGCGGCAGATAGCCCGCAACGAACGCGTTGATCTGCGCGGACATGTAGGCTTCGGTCAGCATGTGACCGGGCTGCGTCGGGATCGCCAAGTTGATGACGCGCTGTCCCGGAAGGGTCGTGCCCATGTCCAGGTCGCCCGCCATGGCGAGCCCACTGTCACGCTGCAGAACAGCTTGGTCTGCTTGGTCACGGCGATCTTCGTAGTCGAACTGCACGACTTTGAACTGAGCGAACGTGACGAGATCGCCCGGATCGGTCCCGGCCGCCATGCCCGAGATCTTGTTGCCGTCCAGGTCGAGCGGACCCTTCATGTGGGTCGTGGCAGAAGCCTCCGCACCCGTCCGAACGCCATCACGATCAAGGAACCGATCAGTCAACAAGTTCGCGAGCCGGACCAAGACGTTCACGTAGCCGCGCAGCGTGTTGGTTCGCTGCTCGCCCATGCGCGCGACGCGATTCTCTGGTCCACGGCCACCACCGGTCGCATCCGAGCTGACGATCTCCAGAACCGTCACGGGATCGAGAAGCGGATACGACGCGTTCTGGTCAGTCGTGCTCGCGCCCGTCAGGAACGGCAGGAAGACAGGCGGCCAGCCTGGGAACACATACTCGATTCGAGCCTGTGCCGTCTGCGCCTGGGCCGCGATGTTCGCCTGGATCAGAGCCATGGTCAGGTCTTTATCAAGAACAGCATCGCGATCGACGGCTGCATGTTGTTGTGCGCGTTGCCGGATCCCGCGTTGTCCGTCGTTCCGGCCGTCGTGGCGAACGTGTTCGCAGCAGTCGACGGGGACGTCACGCCCGTGAGTCCGCCACCCGAGCCGCTCGCGAAATACCGATCCGTGTAGCTGTGCGAGTGGCTTGGCAACTCGGCAGTCGACAGCGTGTGCGTCTCGGCTCCGAGCGAACCGCCGAGCACGTCAGCCTGGATGTTGGTCACACGGTTCGCAGCGCCGGCAGCGGACAGCGCACCACCGAAGTCATCCATGCCCATCGGCGTGCGACCGCGGAGATCCGGCACGTTGAACGTCGAACCAGACCCGCCGTGTGCGTAGCCGATCGCAGAGAAGAGCGCGGGGAACGTCACGGTGCTGAGCGCCCGGCCGTCGCAAATGACCCACCCGAGCGGAACCGTGCTGCCCGCATAGGCGGACATCGTTCCGGGCGGCACTGCCGCGATGGCTGCGAGCCCGGCGTCGACATACGCCTTCGGCACGACGTCTTGCGGGAGGTTCGGATAGCCGACAGTCGGAAGACCTGTGACGCGGTTTCCGCCCATCTGCAGGTTGCCGAGCATCGGCAACGAACCATCACGCGCGACGTAGTCCGTCGACAGCGTCCCGAGACGCGAGTCCAGATCTTGCTTGCGCACGCCGTCCGCGCCGTCGAGAGCAGTCGCCATGTTGATGACTTGGAACCCGCCCATGTTCAGGTTCGCGGTCATCGCGAGCGTTCCGTCACGCCTGACGAAGTCGCTTCCGAGGTCTACTTCGAGCGCGTTGACCAACGCGGCCAGGGCGTCGAGCTGCGACTTGGTCACGGCGTCCTGGTCTTGCGTCGCATCGGCCACGCCCTTGACCTGGAAGCTCGCCGGGACGGACGGGTCCGTCATGCTCAGCGGACCGCGCATGTAGCTCGGATCCGGAGCCGTTCCGTTCTGCTTGAGCGTTCCGTCGCGGTGCAGGAAGTTGAGGCTCAACGCGTTCATCACGTCGATGAGCTGGTTCACCACACCACGCAGAGTCTCGGTTCGCCGATCGACCGCCTTCGGCTGCCGGTTCGCTGCCTCGGGTCCAACCGAGTCGATGCGCAGAATCGCTTCGAGCGCCGGGAACAGATTGTTCGCGTCCGTCAGGTCCGTGCTGGACGGCGACGGGATCGCGGTCATCGGGACGTGCGGAAGTGATTCGGTCATGGGCTCAGCTCGCCGAGAGCGTGATCGTATAGGTCACGGTGTAGGCAGTGGACGGTGCGATCACGATCGGAGGAGCCGTGAGCGCGCGACCAATCAGGATGTCATTCGAGTTGATCGTGCAGAAGAGCCCGATCTCCGTGATGGTTTGACCGTTGATCGTGTTGGGCGAGACCGTAGCGGACCAGCGGACTTGGTTGCTCGCCGGGTAGCTGACGGTCAACGACGTGAGGGTGAGAAGCGGAGTCAGATCCGCGAGGGCTGTGTCGCTGGCATTCGGAGAAGCCGGCGCTGCAGCGTTGCCGAGCTTCACCTTCGACACGACCAGCTCGTCGATGTCCGACAAGGTTTCGCCGCCAACTTGGACAGGCGGAGTTCCCAGGATGTGACCGAGCTTGCGCGTGGCCCACTGCAGACCGCTCGTCACGATCAGGTTGTTCGTGTCGGCCACGAGTCGACCGTGACGAATCAGATCGCGATCGCTCGGCCTCGTGATGGTCGGCGGGAGTGCGTAGACACGCACACGTCCGGCTAGGCTGATGTTCATGAGATCGTGACCGTGTCGGAGAGGCCGAGTTGATCGGAGCCACCGGTGCGGTCCGAAGCGAACCACTGAATCCGGACATGCGCGGGCAGGACGTTCCGCTTGAGAAACCGGGCAACACGCTGTCTGGTCGCGTCGTCGATCGCGAGCAGCGGCTCTCCGTCACGCTCGGCCAAGTGAATGCTGACCTGCGACGTTGGGTAGTAGTCGGTTTCCGGATTCGTCGGAGAGACCTGATCGAAGCTGAACGGCTTCTCGATGACGTCGAGTTGGTCTCCGGTCGGTTTGGCCCAGATGTGCGCGCCATAGCCAGAGAACCCAAGCGCCTTCAACCCGTTCACGATCGCAGCAGGCGTGCCCTTCTGCTGCATGATCCCGATGAACGTCCGGAGCAACTCACGCTTCGACTCGGGCGTCTCTTCGAACTCGAAGTCATCCGCTCCGAACGTGTAGAGCAGAAGAGACAGCATGTGATCCGGGCAAGTCACCGGATCGACCAAATCCTGCACGCGTCGCGTGTCGTATTGAAGCTGCGCGAGCATCAGACCGAGGATCTCAGCATAGAAGTCGTAGATGCGCTCGGAGTCGAGAGCCTCGAACAGCTCCATGCCGTTCAGAGCCCGCTGCGGCAAGGTGGTGTGCGCATCCCACCGCTGCTCCTCGACGTTCCAGCGCCAGACCGTCAGGTCCGACAGCAACACGACAGTTTCGCCTGAATACGCCGGTCGAAAGCGCAGAGCCTTGCCATTCGGCGTGTCGATCACGATCCCGACATAGCCAGCCAATCCGCCAGCTCGCGTGAGCAAGTCATCCGGGTCGTTCGAGAACGAGTCCGACACGAGGAACGGTTCGAGATCCCCGACCTTGTAGGTCGATCCGCCATCTTCGGTCAGGTCGAAGATGTGCTGCACGTCCTTCTTGACGATCTGCCAGGGGAGCACGGGACGACGACCGCCATCCTGCTCTCCGATGAAGTCGGCTGTCGGGATCGGGATGATCTGAGTCGGCAGCTCTCCGGGGAGGAACGGGACGATGTAGATCGCGCCTTGGATCGACGTGAGCGTGCTGAACGATCCTGGCATGATCGTGACGCCCAAGCACACGTTGTCACCCGTGAGCGTGAGTCGCGATAGCTTGAGGTCACCGAGCAGTGCCGGCGTGCCGTCGGTCGTGCCCGAGATGCGGGGCGCGATTGCCGGTGCGATCGCCGGCAACAACGAGACAGGAACGACGAGAGTGGTCGAACCTCCGGTGTTGGAGAAGTTCGTCGACCACGCAGGCGCAGACAGCGGCTCCAGCTCCGCTGTTGCGGTGCAAAGCTCGCGGTTCCCGTCTTGTTGTCCGATGTAGTAGGTGACCATCGAGTCCCCGCTGACGCCGTGTCAGTGGATCAGGTCAGACGGATCGTCAGGTCGTCCGCGGTGATCTGGTCACTCGTGAGCAGCGACACGGCCGAGCTTCGCTCCCACCACGCAAGCGGTCGCGTCGCACCGGTCGTGTCACGCAAGTAGGCACCCGCGATGTTCGAGATCGAACCGGTCGCAGTCCAGGTCTGGTCGGCCAGCACCATCTGGACGTTCGCGTTCGGCGCGCTTCCGGACAGTGACCCGGTCCAGCTCGCTTCGGTCAGGCCAGTCTTGGGATCGCCACCGTTGCCCGAGATCGCGGTGAACCCGGTCCCGTCCTTCGCTGGCGTCGTAGCGTTGGAGAAGAGCGCGAGTTCGTCGCCTGCCAGGATGATGCCGGCGACGTTGCCGCCTGCCTTGTTCGCGCCTGTGCCCGAGCTGAGCTTGCCGAGCGCGATGTATTGCGCCTCGTTCGTGAGACTGTTGGCCATGTTTCGTTACGGGTTGGAGAGGTTCAGGACTGGAGGCTGAAGTTCAGGCTTCGCAGATTGATCGCTTGGATCGACGTGTCTTCGACCGTTCCGTTGTAGAGCTGCTCGTTCTCGTAGAGCAGTGCATCGTCATAGAACTGCCGAGTCACCGCACCGAGAATCAGAAGGTCTTGCAGCGGATCCGTGCCGGGGTTCTCCGGTGGGTTCCGGTGAAACGATTCAGTGATGACGCTCGGTGGATTGTCCGGGTCGATGTGCTCGAAGTCGATCGACTCGATCTGAAAGTGGCGGACACCGGGAACGCGCAACACGCGCGAATACACATCGCTCAACCTGATCGCGAAGCCACTCGACTCCTCGAACAACTTGACCACCGCTTCAACGATCTGGCGATGGACTGTCGTCCGGTTGTTGATCCGGTCGTAGTTGATGATGCCGAGATTGATGTCGACCTGCGCGACTGTCGGCCGCACCACGATGTTGTGCACCGTCACGATCGTGCGCGGCGACAGATAGCCCTGCACCGCGTTCACGCGAGTTCCGGGAACCTGAACATAGCGGTTGTATTTGACCGAGCTGGTCACGCCGGTCGAAACCGACGTCACTTCGAAGTCGATCTGCTCCTCGTCCCAAACGTGCACACGGACGACGTTCCCCGAATAGCTCGAAAGCGGCGTGTCGGTGAAAGCAAGAGCAACGCCAGCAACGCCTGCGACGGCTTCGTTGTAGTCGCGAATGCTGATGACCTTGTCGAGCGTGCGGATCGAGTTCGGAATGCTGACGCGAAGCTCTTCGACCGTTTCGCGATCCTGCCCACCCGTTGCGGCGTTGTCCGCGTTCGCGACCGCGAGCGACTCGACGATCGAGCCAAGCAAGACGTCCACGCGGAACGTGCCCTTGATCGTGTTGAGCGCAGTGTTCCCGGACAGACCGTTCGTCGTGCGATACCGGAGCGTGACGGTCTGATTCGGGATGGCACCCGAGTTTCCGTTTCCGAACCTGATCGAGAGCTTCCCGTCCCCGGAGAAGAACACTTCGTAGGTGTTGGTCGCAGACGCTTCGAACAACACATTGTCGACTTGCGTCCACTTGTTCGCGACGTCTTCCGGGTCACCGACGAACACGGACCACGACGCGTCTTCGACGATGCCGCGCGCAGTCTGGAACGTCTGACTCGACGCCTTGGTCGGCGTGAACGTCTCGGAGAAGGTCTGGCCCTCCCGGACCTGGATCGTCGCGATCGAACTTCCCGGAGGGATGGTCGTCTCTTCGGTGACTTCGTATCGCAGGCCGTTCAGACCTTCGATGTAGCTCAGCGCCGCGATCACGCCGCCGTTCACCACGACACTCGCGGGAAGTGAAGTCGACTTCAGAACTGCAGTCGCAGCACGGGCCGACCGCGGCACATACCCGACAGAGCGAGCGAACCGGAGCGCAGAGTCGTAGCGTCTCGCAGTCGCGAGAAACACTTCCTCGGCCATCCGGTCTTGACCGAACGACACGAGATCCGCGACATACGCGGCCAACTCGATCAACGCGACACCGAGGTTTGACGTGGTGAAGTCGGTCACGTCTTCCGGTCGCGTCGCTTGCACGAATGCGATCAGCTCATCCACGACGTCGGCATGTTGACGCTTCGTGTAGTCGATCACCGGCGGCGTGGCGGACGTCATGACAGGTGAACCTTGGGAACGATGATCTCGCGCGTCTGGACACGGGACGTGTCAGTGCGCAAAGAGAAGACGACTAGAATCTGCGCCCTGTTGTCCTCGCGAACCACCGAGACTTCGCGGATCACGACCTGTGGACAGTGGTCCGATGCGGCTTCGCGAATGACGTGGTCGATGATCGGATCGTTGAGTTCCGAGTTCGCATCGAACAGTTGCTCGCGAAGCACTGACCCGAAGTCGCGGCGCATCACCCTGGTTCCGACCGGGGTGAACAGAGTGAGAAGGAGGTCTCCCCACGCCACGTCGAGCGCGGTCTTCGACTCGAAGAAACCACCCGGACCCTTGGTCGCGGGGAGTGCGAGTCCGCGTAGCTGTGTGGTTGTGGGCAGGTTTGCCATCGAGTTCCGCAAGAGTAACGGTCCGAGAGGTCTCTCGCTAGCTCACGTTCACGCCGATCGCCCCAAGCGCGAAGACAGTTCCGTTCGAATAGCCGCTGGCCAAGTTCGTGAGCGATCCGCCCAAGATGACCGGTGCGCCTTCAATCATCGTGATGGTCGAGTTGAGCGTAGACGTGATGATCGGGCCGAGTGTGGTAAGCGCCTGTGCGTTGTTGAGCGCGACGGACTTGCCCTTGACCCTGACACGAACTGACCCCTGGATGAAAGTCGCGATCTGCGGGGGTGCGGTTCCCGGCGGGGTGTAAGGCCCACCCTGGTCTCCTGCGACAAGCGGGATTCCCATCAGACGAGCGCGAGCGCGGCGAGCTTGAACCGCGACTCGGCCTCGATGAGACGCTGTAGGAGGGCCGCCACGTTTCCGTCGATCCCACTCGGGATGCCGGCGTTCAAGCTGAAGCTCGTCAGCTCGTTTGCGAAATCCAGATACGGACCCTGCTCATACTCTTCCTGCCCGCACACAGCCAGGACCGTCGCCGAGATGACGATCGCCTTGGCGAAGCTGACCGGATCGAACTTGATGCGCGTGAACTCACCGGCGTAGCGACGAGCGAGAGAGATCACTTGCTTGAAATCACTCGCGTCGAGGAACGCCTCGAACTCCCGTCGAGCCGCGTTGAGCGACGCACGACCGAGCGCCTTGATCCGCTGGAGCTGAACAGTCGGATCCAACGCACTCGAAAACTGCTCGAAGTCCACCGCGAGCGCGAGGGGCGTCAGCGGGCACGTCAAGTAGCCCAGGATCTCAGTGAAGTCGATCCCCGGCAGCGTTGGAATCAGGTCGAGCGCAGCATCGACCACGCCGACAGCCAGCGCCGCGACGTCAGCGAGAGCGCGCGACACAACTGTCGACAGACTCTTGATCGCCCGGACCTTGTCCAACTCGGTCTGCACGATGTCGCGCAGCGTGTAGGTCACGGCGTCTGGACAGTTCGAGCAGGCCATCAGCTCGTCTCCACGATGCGGAAGTGAAGACGGTGTCCATGCTGGTTGCGCGCCGAGTTGAGCGCCTGCTCAGCCGACTTGCGCAGATGGAACCTCTTGCCCCACGTCGCCCACGTCCGGTAGCCGCAGTTCCACGGATGCGCGGGAAGCAGAGACTCGGTTTTCGCCATCGCCTGCAGGACGAACCGCTTCCTGACCTTCTTGCCGGGCGGCAAGGTTGGCTCGTTGGATCCGAAGTCCATGTCGGACGCTTCGGTCAACGGACTGACGCGCGCCGAGACACTGCACGCTGACGACGTCGGCGTGTCTTCGAAGCTGGTCCGCAGGACGGTTCGTTTGCGTGCGTAGGTCATCGCGGCGAAGCCGAGAGTTCCCAGTGACTCGATGTCACCGGGCGGCGTGAGTCTAGCGCGTCCTCGACGAGCCCGCTACCCGATGTTCACCAGTCCGCCCTTGATCTCGCAAATCGCCCCACCATCCACCGTCGCCTTGGTCTGCGCGGTCACGTCGATCAACGGAGCCTCCAACTTGACCTGAGTGCTGGACTTGAGCGTCAGGGGACCTGTCGACTCGACCGTAGCGTTCGCCTGAGCCTGCACGTTCACGTTGCCTTGCGCCGTCAGCTCGACGTTCCCCGCGTCGGCCTGGATCGTGATCGCCTGCGCCGACGCCTTGATCGTGATGCCCTGTTGCCCCGTGACCTCGACGGAAGATGCGGCGTCGATCACGACCTTCTGGTCTGCCGAGACCTGAACATCTTGCGCTGCCGTCACCTTGACGTTCGCGTCCGAGTTGACCTCGACGTCACCATCACTCGTGACCGTCACTTTGTTCACGCCTTCGATCGTGACTTCGGTCTGTGCGGTCAGCGTGCAGCTTGCGTTCGTGTCGACCGTGATGTTGCTGGTCGCGTCCACGTCGAGCGTCCCGCCCGATTCGACCTTGATGTTGTTGTTCGCGCGGACGTCGACCTCGTCGGTTGTCTGCGGGAGGAGCGGACCGAGGATCGGGTCTTCGTAGCGCCCGATGTTGATCTTGGTCGCGCCCTGAACGTTCACCACGTCCGCCGAGCGGATGGTCGCGGTCTCGTCGACCTGCGCGATCAGCGTCTTGGTCTTGGCCGTGACCTGCTCGCTCGCGTCGACCGCGACCTGCGGAGCTGTGACTTGCACCTGTGAGTTTGAGCGGATCTCGACGGAACCGTCGTTCATCCGGAGCGTCACGACCGCCTCACCTGACTGAATCCGGATCCACCGCTCTTCGGCAAGCGGGCTCATCTCGATCAGGTTGCCGACACGATCAAGACGGACCCACCGCTTCTGCGTCTCGGGGTAGTTGCCCCGCTGCTCGGCCGGAGCGTCGGGGATGCCAGCACTCGCGCTCATCGAACCGCCCACGATGATCGGGAATCTCCGGTTCCCGCCCTCGAACGCGACGAACACGGGATCTCCTGGTTCGAACGCGGGGAGGTCTCCGAACATCTTCCCAGCGAACAGTGCGCTTTCCGCCCACGGCAAGTTCTCCTTCGGAACGCCGTCAGGATGCAAGGTGGAGACGCGCACACGATACCGCTTGCGCTGCTCTGGGTCGTTCGCGTCTTCGACAACACCGCGGTAGATGCCTGGGAAGATCGGCTCGCTCATCTCAATCCTCTTCGTCAGGCGAGACCGTCACGACGTTCTGTCGCTGCAGCGTGCCTTCCGTGTTGGGCTTCATGCCGTCGCGTGATGTGCCGAACGTCGTGATCCAGCCACCCGAGCTGAACGAGTGCTGGATCTTCTGCACACGAAACCGGCCGCTCATATAGTGCGGCTGCCCGTTCTGCCGCAGATACGTGACGTCGACATAGTCGAACAGCTCGACTCCGTGCGTTCCGATGACTTGCAGCTCGGCGAGAAAGTGCAGATCACGAGCCCTCTCGCGCGCGTCCTTCGCAAGACGCTCCAGCTCGTCCACGTCGCGAGCCGTCAGATTGATGGCCGCGTGCGTCGTGTTCCCGTAGTCCGCGACAGCCGTCGCGCTCTCTTCCACGATCTCGGTCTGATCTTCGAGTCCGGTGTCAGCCGTCGCATCCTTTGCGATCGGGGCCGCGTTGAGCGACGAGTGCGCACGAATCACTGCGTTCCCACCACCGGCCATGAGAGACAACACAGACGTGTCGGTCGGGGTGAACGAGATGACTTCACCGGCTGCGTCGCGTCCGAACATATATCGCTTCGCTCGCGAAGGAAGAAACGCTTTGGTGTGGAAGTGAACAGCACCGAACGTATCGAAGAAGAACTTGTAGCCGCCAGTTCCGGCCGCGTTGACCGCTTGCTTGCGAAGCTGATCGTTGATGAACCGGACGTCGCTCTCGTCAGTCGTGTTGAATGGCTGGTTTACAGACAAGCCAGTTGGCTCGATCGTCTCGTTTCCGCGGACATCGGTCGTCGGCCACCCGCGCTCGTCCGCGATCTGCCTGACGATGTCGCTGATGATCGTCCCGGCAGAGAACGATCTGACGCGCTTGTCCATGACTGCGCCAAGAAGTGACGTCGGAACGATCTCCAGGACGAACTGGATGCCCTGTGGCATGAACGTCGGGGTGTAGCGAACGATCGACCCGACGAACATCGGCGCGGTCGCGAGCCCAAGGTCTGACCAGTTCCAGCGAAACCGAACTCTCCGATTCAGCCCGGAGACCAAGAACAGGTTCTCCAGCGCGCCACTCTGGTCGAACAGCGTGATCGTGCCACTGTAGGCCGACCTCGTCGAAGACTCGATCTCGAACGATTCGACGAACTCTTGCGCAGGGATGTTGATCGTGCGGTTGCCCGCTTCGATCTCCATCTCCATCACGACATGACGCAGAGACCCTGGTTCGGCCACGGATTACCTCCAGCGTCCCGACAGAATGGATTCGAGTCGGTAGCCGAGGTCCGGATCCTTCCGACGCACCACAGTGAAGCCGAGCGAGACTTCAGCTCCGTGCGGAAGCAACGTGACCGGGTCGAACGGCTCGGTCCACCGGACGTCTGCTTGCGTGACAATCGCGCGGACCAGATAGAGACGACCGAACTGCAGGAGCACTGGCGGGGCGCTCTGTCCAATCCCCGCAGCATCGTCGTAGACCGGGTGCTTCAAAGCGTCGAGGAAGCGCGCGGGCCACACGACCTCACGGTTGATCGCGTCCGTGCCTTCCCCTTGGACACGAAACTGAACCGAGAACGTGATCTCCTTGTTCGACGTCCCCATGAACGTCTTGATGAGTTCGCCGCGGCCAGGAATGTCCTGATCGGCATACGTCGGGGAGCTGCTGTCCTGAATGCCTTCGCCGAAGTCGACGTAGGTCAGGTTGATCTGCTCGCCCAACGGGTTGAGCCAGAGATAGCGATATGGCCACGTCGGGTCGATCCGGACGCTCAATCCGGGGATGGGCGCGTCAGTCAACGGCGCTGGCCGCGAGAAGCGCGACAACAGGCGCGAGATACTGCTGAAGTCGGTCATGAGATCAGTGCCGCATGTTGGTCATGTCGTCAACCATACCGCTGAGGACACGAGTTGTCGGCGCAGTCACACGCTGCGGAAGTGACCCAGTGGACATGCCGCCAGCCTGAACAGCCGCGATGAGCTGCTTGAGCAACTCGTTGGTTTGCTTGACATCATCGCGTAGCGGGTTCGCACCGCCGGCTTGCACCACGACCTGCATGATCTGGTCGATCTGCTCCTTCGAAACAGAAGCACCAGACGGCTGCGACAAACGAACATCGAGCAACGCACCGGCCGCACGACGGATCGAGTCGGCGTCGACCGCGCCAACTTGTTGCATCGCCCCGACAGTCAGCGCGAGCTTCGAGAAGAAGACGCGAGCGAAGTCCACACCAGCGATCGCCTTCTGGTTGATCGGCACACGCGTGAACCACGTCGTCAAGTCCGTGATCGTGTCGATCATGGGCTCGGCCTGCGTGCGCAGATTGCTCAACGGGCCGCTGGTGAACCACCCGTCTCCAAGTCGCGCTGCAGCATCGCCAAGCTCTGCGGTCTGATCGAGCAGCGGCTTGAGCGCCGTCATGAACTTGGCCGATCCGTCCAAGCCGACCTGTAGCTTCGGGATGCGCTCGGAGATTGGAGCGAGTCGTTGCAAGTCCTGACTCAGTGCGAGCAGCGTGTTGACGACTTCTTCGGATTGTTCTCGTAGCAACACCAGCGGTCCTTGCCCACCGAACAACGAGACGATCTTGCCGATCCCGTCTGCGATCATCGCGCCGGTGCCAAGCAAGGCCAGTTCGCCGCTCACCTTTCCCAACTCCCACAGAAACCCTACTGCCGCTCCGAGACCCTTCGCGCCACCATCGAACGTCGAGGCAAGCGGTGAAACGGGAGCAAACGACGTGGCGAGCGACGTGAGCGTGCTTGCGATCGACTGCCCCTGATCGGCAAGCATACGAAGCGGGCTCGTAGCGCCGGGAGTCCCGCCAGATACGACCTCGATGATCTTGATGAGCCCGTCCACGATCATCGTGCCAGTAGCCAGCGCAGCCAGCCCAGCACTGGCGATGCCAAGATCGAGTAGGAACTTGGAAGACGCCCACAGGCCCTTGCCGGCCTCCTCAAAGTTCTTCTCCATCTTGCCAAGCGGCTCGAAGATTCGAACTAGGTCGATCAGCGTATCGGCCACCGCGATACCAGCTTCCGTCGCCATCAGCTTTCCGATCTTCGCTAGACCGGGGAGAGCTGTTTCGAGCAGCGGGAGAATGTCATCGGCGTAGGTTCCGACCACCAGCAACACGGCCGCTACAGCCGCAAGAATCAACCCGATCTTCGCACTGGCCGCAAGCAATCCCGGCCCCGTTGCGGCCCCTCCCACGGCACTCAGCGCACCGCCAGCGCCCCCACCGCCGCCTTTTCCGAATCCGAACACCTTGCCGAGACCCCCGAACACCTTGCCGAGCATTCCACCACCGAACAGCTTGCCGATACCACCAAAAACGCCACCAAAGATGCCGAGCATACCTTTGCCAAGCGCACCGATCGACTTGAGCAGCGTCCCGCTCAAGTGCGCCCCCGCAATGAGCGCGAGCACAGGAACCTGATCGAGGAACTCGACGAGCATTTGCATCGGACCAGACGACCCGACGAAGTTGCCAACGACATTTGACAACTTTTCTGCGGCTGTCGTCATCTTGTCCATGCTCGCGCTGAGCTTGTCGCCGGCCGTAGCAGACTCCTCAATCGGCACAGAGAGCTTGGACGACACGCCTTGCTTCCCAATGAAATCTTGCAACCGTGTCAGGAACTTTCCGTCCAGACCCATGTCTTGACCGATTTTCTCCAATCCGACTGTATCTCCGTTCTCGCGGAGCTGGTCGATCTGGGTCAAGAGCAAATCGAACGCACCAGTCAATCCACCACGAGACATCAACGCGTCCTGCAACTCTTGCGTGTTGCTGATCTGCCCGCTCGTCAGCTTGGACACCTGCGTCAGCGCGTCGCTGTTGCCTGCGAGCGCGTTCGCAAAAATCTGCTCGATACCAGACTCGCCCTGCCAAACCGACTCGGAAGCCGCTCGCAGAGCGAGCAGATTGTTCGCGTAGTTCTGGATGTCTTCCGCACCCTTGCCCTTGAGGATCGGGTTGTCCAGAGCCATCGCCAGCGCGTCCATGAGCGCAGGCGTGTTGACCGCGAGGTCCGAAGACTTCGACATCTTGTCGATCGACAGGACGATTGCGTCAAAGTTCTTCGATGACATGCCAAGATCACCGGTGAACAATCGAATCGACTTCGCCAACGAGTCAAAGTCAGCCCCCGTCACACGATTAGCACGAGCAAGAATCGCACTCTGTTCAATCAACTTGGTTCTGTCTTTCTCGCCTGCGCCGATCAGAGCATCTGTCGCTTCGAGAGCTTTGAAGAAGTTCGTTCCAACAGCCTTACTTGACTCAGCGATCGCACCGGTGAACCGCGCTGAGTCTTCCGCGCTCAGCCCGAGTTGCTGCCGGATCTCGCGTAGACGATCTGGGAACGACTGGAAGTCGCCCGCGCCCACATCGTTCCCGAACTGCTGCACACCACCCGACAGTTGTGAGAAGCCATCCTGAACGCCGCGCAAAGCCGTCATGAGCGTGACGAAGCGTGCAGGACCAAGCACCTTCCCGAGGAAGTGGTCAGCTTCGTCGCTTGCCTTCTCTTCCGCCTTGGTCAGCGCGGTGAACCGCTCGCGCAAGTTGACGATCTGCGGAGTCAGCCGGGTCTTGGACTCGATGCCCGCGTTCTTCGTCGCGTCCGCCAGAGCTTCCATGGCGTTCGCGATCTTGACCAGCGCGGTCTCGTAGTAGGCGACGTCCTCCTTGGACCCGAACCCGGCCTCGATCACTCCCTTCCGCTTCTCGACATCGGCGAACGCCTTCTCCAACTTCTTGACCAGCTTGGTCGGAATCACGACCTCGCCTGGAGTCAGCAAGCTCAACACCGAGTCCTTGCCTCGTCGTCCCTTCCCCTCCGGAACCTTGCCACCCTCGGCGAATCGCTCGATCTTGCCGAGCATGTCCGGAGGTTGCGGCATGTCCTTGTAGAGCTGACGCAGACCAACGTCTTGCGCGAACAGCTTCGAGACCTTGGATGGCATGGCCGCGCGCAACCGGATCTTCGCGCCAAGCAACGCCTCGATCACCGCGTCCGTGACGAGCTTCGACATGCTCTTCCGCGCCTTCGGCGTGAGCTGCATGTCGATCGTCATGGTCGCGACCTTCGAGATCTTGGTCAGCCCCCTCACGAGGTTGCCCAAGTGCGTCGCCGCTCCGGCCGTGCTCCCGTAGAGCTTCTCGTTCAGGCCGGTCATCTTGCGCACGAACTTCTGATACGCAGACGTGACGCCGGGAAACTTCGGCGTCATCTGGTCTTCCATCTGCAGATAGAAGCCGATGGATTGGTCGCTGAACGCCATCAGACCGCCTCCAAGTAAGCGACGGTGTATCCGTGGTGGTGTGAGGCTTTGCCCTTCGCAACTCGAATCAGAGCCGCTTGATCCAGGCCGCGACGCTTGGCCCACGGAGTAATGCGATCGACGTGGATTTTCGAGCCGCGCGGGGTGGTGACGAGATACGTCCCGTGGTGTGTCTTACTAGCACGCTTCCGCACGACGATCAGCGCGCGCCAGTCCGCGTAGCTCATATGCGATGGCCGGCAAGTCCACCTCTTGTGATGATCGTGTTTTCCTTGCGCCACGAGCACCATATCCACCGCACAAAGACCGCGCCTGCGGCAGAACCCGTTCAGGCTCACGATCGTCGACTCGACGCCACGAGGACTCACAACGATCCACTCCTTCTGCGTGTTCGTCGCGAGGTTCGTCGGATCACTCAAGTTGAATCCGTTCGGGTGCCAAGCATCGAAGTGCTCGATCCAGTGCCGCTCGCGTCGGGCGGCCAAGCGCCCAGGGATAGTCTCGATCAGCGCAACGGTGAATCCATTCTCGCCGTGCGTGTCCCACGCAGCCTGCATGAATCGGTTCTGATGCTTCCGACACCGCAAAAGGGTCTTGTGCCCAGAGAGCCAACGACGAGTGAGGGACTGTGTGGTCGCGCCGACGTAGCTCCGCCCATCCGCGCAGAGGATGCGATAGATCAGGTGAGGCTTGGTCTTGTCAGAAGCTGGCATGATTCGCAGTGTTAGCCGATCGCTTGGTCGCTGAATGCCATCGGTCAGGTGCTCAAGGTGGTGACGGGTGCTCGGGCGAGGAAGCGTTGCAAGGCTTCGCGAGGCGGGATCACGAGGCGCTGCCCGACGAACATCTCTTGGTCTGGATCGACCATGTTGTTCGCATAGGCGATTGCCCACCAAGCCCACTCGTAGCCTGCGCCGAAGAACAGGACCGCGATCCTATCGAGAAAGCCGATGTCGGTCGAGCGCACGACATACGTCTTGAACTCGCTCCCGAGCGTGAAGAGATCCGGAAGGCTCTCCATCAAGCCAAGCTCTCGACCGCGGTCGCCCGAATAGACCTTGGTGAGCTTGTAGCGCGAGTTCTCGCGCTGCGGCGTGATGGGAGTCGGCCGGCGTGCGCGACGTGCGATGACCAAGCGTTCTCTCTCCTCAGTTGTGAGTAGGTCTTCGGTTCCGAGGTCCGATCCAGTCGACGACCCAGGAACCACGATGATCTCAGGCGGCGCGTTGTCGAAGTCGTCGCCGACCATGCGGAAGAACAGCGACCGCCAGATCTGATCTGCGTCCGACACGGCTTGGATCACGAAGCGGATTCGCTTCTCGTTCCAGTCCTGCCCGGCAGGGATCGGGAAGAAGTCGGTGTGGTTCCGGTTGATGCTGAACTGGTTCGGCTGGAAGTAGTCCGCCACCACCATCACTTCCGTCGAGCCCGAGACCAGCTCGATTTCCCACCAAGTGATGACCGGTCCGGCGCTCGTTGGACCAGCGTTCGCGATCGCTGTGATGACGTGGGCCGCGTTCACCGACACGCTCACGATGATTGGGTCAGGATCAGTGAACGCGTCTCCGCCGCCACCGATCTCGTCCTCGTCGAACCCGTCCTTGATGATGTAGGGCGCGTCCGCGAACAGATGCATCGACGCGAACGGGCGACTGACATAGACCTGCGTGAGCAGGACTTCGATCTTGTCGAACGGGATCAGCTCGGGAACAGGGTTGTTACCGCGAGAGATCCAGGTGTAGGCCGACGTTCCGTTCTGCGCGGTCGAGAACTCATCCCCGCCGCCCGTGATCGTGATCGACCACTGTCCAGGCCACTGCCCGCCGGTGAAATCGACCTTCGACAAGTTCGCGCCAAACACCACGATCAGGTTGACGAACGGAACTCGGCGATCTTGATGCGTGAGCGTGACTGTCGTGCCAGACCCGGACGCAGCCATCCGCAATAGCGGGTTCAGCGCGACAGCCGCACGAAGGTTCGCAGCAGTGTCCGTGGCAGTAGC
>ERZ1066117.304-NODE-304-length-44055-cov-17.130841_pt1 | contig 44055 bp, 39 predicted proteins | sample MGYA00382764_ERZ1066117 | MGnify/ENA primary metagenome ERZ1066117 (study PRJEB33369, sample SAMEA5778347) | biofilm metagenome | biome: Industrial cooling water; feature: Water cooling tower basin; material: Biofilm | place: United Arab Emirates | collected...
GGGCAAGCTGCTGGCTGTATAGACCTACCTGAACTTACGCCGCAGTGTACTAGTAAGGGCAGCAAAATGGATATTTACTGGGGAATGCAACAGGGGGCCGATGCTTATTTGCCCAAGCCCGTTGATCCGTCACAGCTTGTTGAAACTGTACGGAAGTTTGTCTAAGAAGTTGATCTAGCGTTGAATTTAAACCTCTCCATCGCTTTTCTATCTCGTTTTCTTTCCACCTGCTCTTTGTTAACTGAGGAAAAATTGTCATGAGCACGATTCTGATTGTTGAAGATACCCTCACCGACTTGCAAGTTGTTTCTGGTTCCCTCCAGCAAGCTGGCTATGCCGTTGTTACCGCTGCCAATGAACAGGAAGCTAAAACTCGCCTGGCCCAACACAAACCCGATTTGATTTTGCTGGATGTGGTGCTACCCGATCGCAGCGGGTTCGAAATCTGCCGTGACCTGAAAGAACAGACTGAAACTAAAGACATTCCCGTTGTGATTTGCTCCACCAAGGGCAGCAATATGGATAAGTACTGGGGGATGCAGCAGGGAGCCGATGCCTACTTAGCTAAACCTGTTGATCCCGATGAACTGATCAAAATCGTGCGCAAGCTGGTCTAAATCTGTAGCCCCACTTGAACTGAATTCCTCAGCAAATTGAATAGCTAAGTGACAACTATGGCAGAACCCTTTGCGTTAGAGTTTCCTGGCCTGCTTGATGCTGCAATCCTCGATCCGGCCCCCTTTGTTTCCGGTCAGGATCAACCCCAGGCTGGTGAACAGCAGTTTCTCAAGTTCCCTCTCACCACAGATACGACCGCTTTGATTGCGGTGGAGCAATTAACTGAAATTCTTACCCTGAATCCGACCCAGATCCTGCCAATTCCAGATATGCCGGACTGGGTGATGGGCGTTTATAACTGGCGGGGTGAAATTCTTTGGGTGCTGGACCTGGTCAGATTACTGGCGATTTCTACGCTGCAAAACCAGATCAGTGGGGCGACTAGCTTTAAGGTCGTGGTTGCCCGCAATCAGGCTCAGACATACCTGGGGTTGGCCCTCAAGGATGTGGACGAAATGTGCTGGTGCCACCCCGATCGGATCTCCTCTCCCCCCGATGCTGTGATTACCCCCGGTCTGGCTCCCTATTTACAGGGCTACACCCTGGACAAGGCTGGGGAAATGCTGATGGTTTTGAATGCCGCTGCCATTTTCGATCGCCTACTCACCGATCGCTCTCCAATCTAGATCTAATTCATTTTAAAGATAGGAATATCTCATGAGCTTAACTTCCGAGAAGCCAACCCAAACCTTTGCCCCTGATTCCCTGCCCAGTGATGATCCAACGGCTGTGCCTGCGGATTCTTCCCCCGCCAGCGAATCGGTCACCCCCTCGGCAGCAACCTCCCCCTCTTTCTTCTCAGCCGCACCCCAGGGTAGCTCAACTCCGCAAGTATTTAAGGGATGGCAACGGTTGAGTTTGCAGACGAAGGCCATTTTGGCGGCGGTGGCGATCGGAACCCTGCCGGTGCTGGTGGTGGGGAGCTTTGCCTATTTAACGGCAGACCAATCGATTACCGCAAAAATCACTGAGACAGACAAGAGCAACGCTGCCACCATGAGCCGTAAGGTCAGCCGGTTTATGTTTGAGCGCTATGGTGACATTCAGGTGCTGACCAACCTGCCGATTCTGCGTAATGCCAAGGTTAAGGAAATTGTCCCCATTGAGGATCGGGAAAAGATATTGACCCGGTTTGCCGAAACCTACGGAGTCTATGACAGCATTGCCATGTTCGACCTCAACGGTGATGTTGTTGTCCAGTCCAGTGGCACCCCCCTCAAAAATCACAGGGATAGATCGTACTTCCAGGAAGCGCTCAAGACCGGCAAACCCGTAGTCAGCCAACCCGACATTTCTAAATCGACGGGTAAGGTCTCGGTTCACTTTGCTGCTCCGGTGCGGGATGCTCAGAGCCAGCAGATCATTGGCGTGGTCCGGTCACGAATGCCCGTGGCATACCTGAATGACGTGATCAAAGAATTCGGTGCCAACCAGCAGGAATATCACTTGATTGATGCAGAGGGTAAATTCTTCCTGGCAACCGAAGAAAACCAGATTGGCCGCAGTGCCCCGGCCGACTTCCCCGGACTGGACCGCTTGATGGCCGCCGGTAAAACCGATGACGCGATTTTGACTGACCAGATCGACGGTGCCCGTCAGTTGGTGGCCTATGCCCCCCTTCCAGAACTAAAGGGTGTGCCCAAACTGGGTTGGAGCTCTCTAATTGCCACAGATACCTCCGTTGCCTTTGCCTCCCAACGGCAATTGTTGCTGGCTCTGGCTTTGGGGACTGGGGTTACCACCGTCCTCGTTGCCCTGGTTGCTGCTGCTCTGGCAAACCGCGCCACCCGCCCGATCCTTGCCGCTTCAAGTGCGGTGGAAAAACTGGGTCAGGGGGATCTGGATACGCGCATTACCGTAGCTGGGGAGGATGAACTGGCGGCCCTGGGCACCAACATTAACCGGATGGCGGAACAGATTCAAGACCTGCTTGTCAGCCAGGAGGAGGCATCCCGAGAGCAGTTGGCCGCTCAAGCCGAAGTTGCCAGACAGCAGGCTGAAAACGCCCGTCAACAACAGGAAGCCAAAGAATTTCTCCAGAACCGCGCCTTGGAACTGCTGATGGAAGTGGGGCCACTGCGGCAGGGAGACTTAACGATTCGGGCTAATGTAACGGAGGATGAAATTGGCACCATTGCCGACTCCTACAACGCCACCATCAACAGTCTGCGTAAACTGGTTACCCAGGTGCAAGCTGCTGCGGCCCAGGTTGCTCAAACCGCGACCAAGAACGAAGGTTCCGTCAAAGATCTGTCCGAAGACACCCTGGAGCAAACCGAATCCATTCAACAGGCGGTGGAACGGATTGTGGCCATGCAATCTTCGATCGAAATGGTGGCCAGAAATGCTCAGGCAGCGGAACTTGCAGTGCAGGTGGCCAGCCAGACGGTGAACCAGGGGGATGAGGCGATGAACCGTACCGTGGCGGGGATTGCGGCAATCCGTGAAACAGTGGCAGAAACCGCCAAAAAAGTGAAACAGTTGGGTGAATCTTCCCAGAAAATTTCCCGCGTGGTTAGCCTGATCAGTGGGTTTGCCGATCAGACCAACCTGCTGGCTTTAAATGCCTCCATTGAAGCTGCCCACGCCGGTGACCAGGGTCGGGGGTTTGCGGTGGTTGCGGATGAAGTGCGTTCTCTTGCCCGTCAATCGGCAAAAGCCACGGGGGAAATTGAACAACTGGTGGCCAGTATTCAAGCCGAAACCAGTGAAGTGGTCGCCGCCATGGAAGCAGGTACACAGCAGGTGGTGGTTGGAACCCAGTTGGTGGAAGAAACTCGCCGCAGTTTGAACCAGATTACTCAGGTGAGTGAAGAGGTGACAGCTCTGGTGCGGACCATTGCTGAAGCTGCCATCCAACAAACCGAGGTGTCAACAGCAGTGTCCTCCACCATTACGGATGCGGCTGGAATTGCTAACAAAACCTCTAGCCGGGCATTTCAGGCTCTGCAAGCGTTTCAACAGCTCCTGGAAGTGGCGAAGGATCTGCAGAATACCGTTGGGCAATTCAAGCTGAGTTAGCTCCCGTAGCCGTTGCGATCGGTCTGCCAATTCAACTCTGTCGCAGTTACCTTCTCCCTGCCCAACCGTCCAGGACGCTTCATGAGGACCCCTAGTTATGACTTTAACCTCGGATAAACCTACTCAATCTGCCAAGGTTCCAGCCCCGCCTGCCGTTGAACCCCCACTAGAGGCAGTTAGCCCAGTGCCGCCCCCTACGAACCCGCAAGCCATCCACTGGTGGTCTCGCATGGGTCTGCGGACAAAAGCCACCCTGCTGGCCCTGGTGATCGGGGTTACCCCAGTGCTGACCCTGGGAACCGTGCAATTTTTTCGCACCTCCGATCAAGCCCGTCAGACCCTATTTCAACAGGATGAAACCCTTTCTCAGGTAGTGGCAGATAACCTCAGCCGTTTTATGCTGGAACGCTACGGCGATATTCAAGTGTTAGCGGCACTGCCCATTCTGAGTAATCCACGGGTTATTTCTAGCACCAGTGCGGATGAGAAAGAACGGATGCTGGAGCAGTTCATGAATTCCTATGGCTTCTACGACAGTATTGCGGTCACAGATGCGGATGGGAAGAGAATTCTTTCGGTTGGTCAAAAAGCACCAGATAGCTTCAAGGATCTTGATTACTACAAAGCCATCATTGCTACGCGCAAACCCAGCGTACCCACACCTCGCAAATCCGTTGCCACAGGTAAAGTTTCCATCTTTTTGGCTGCTCCCATTTTTAACTCAGAAACGGGGCAACTGATCGGTATGGTCCGGACCCGGATTCCCCTAAAGCAGTTTGTTGAATACCTGTTTAAAGACAATAAAACCCTGCAGTCCTATGCCGTCTACGTTGTTAATGACAAGCAGAAAGCCTTTGTTGCCCCCACGGAGGCTGAATTGGACCAACCCGTCGCCAAGATCTTTGCCGGAGTAGAGAAACTGCTGAAGACTGAGACTGGAACCCTTGGGCTAGTGAACCAGTTAACCAAGTCCCGCGTCTTTCTCTCCCATACTCCTGTACCCAAGGCTCAAGATGGCCCCAATTTGGACTGGTCTATTTTGATGGCGCAGGATCAGGCTATTCTTGAAGCCCAACAACGGCAATTGTTTGGTCTTTACTTGCTGGGTACTGCCGCTACCGCTCTGGTGGTTGGTTTGTTTGCTTCCTACCTGGCTCGTCGGACCACTGCACCGATCGTGGACGCTGCCAGCGTGGTACAGGAATTGGGGTCTGGTAAGTTGGAGAGCCGTCTCCATGTCTCCGGTAGCGATGAAATTGCTGTGCTGGGGACAAACATTAACCGGATGGCTGGACAGATTCAGGAACTGCTCATCAGCCAGGAAGAAGCAGCTAGACAACAGTTAGCTGTCCAAGCCGAAATTGCTAGACAACAAGAAGAAAACTCCCGCCAACAACAACAAGCAAAAGAGTTTCTGCAAAATCGCGCTCTAGAACTGTTGATGGAAGTGGCTCCGCTGCGGCAAGGGGATTTGACGATTCGGGCCAAGGTGACGGCAGACGAGATTGGCACGATCGCTGACTCCTACAATGCCACCATTAACAATCTGCGGGAGATTATCAATCAGGTGCAGCGGGCCGCCTCCCAGGTGGATCTGACCGCAGCCGATAGTGCTACTTCGGTGCAAGAACTGGCCCAGGATGCCCTGCAGCAAGCCAATGTAATCCATGCGGCTCTGACCAATATTGCTGAAATGACCACCTCGATCGCCACTGTTGCCCAGAATGCCCAGGCCACAGAACAGGCGATGCAGCTTGCCAACCAGACGGTGCAGGAGGGAGATGTAGCCATGAACCGCGCCATGGAAGGCATTTTAACCGTGCGGGAAACCGTGACTGAAACTGCCCGGAAAGTGCAGCAGTTAGGAGCCTCTTCCGATAAAATTTCTAAAGTGGTCAAACTGATTGGCGCTTTTGCCGCTCAAACCAACCTGCTGGCTCTGAAAGCTTCGATTGAAGCAGCCCGCGCTGGCGAAGAAGGACGGGGATTTGTGGTGCTGGCGGATGAAGTGCGTTCTCTGGCTCAGCAATCAGCCCAGGCAACGGATGAAATTGAACAACTGGTGGCTAGCATTCAGACCGACACGAGAGAAGTGATCGTAGCCATGGAGCGGGGGACCCAACAAACTCTGACCGGGACCGAACTGCTGGAAACCACCCGTCAGAACCTGACCCGGATGATCCAAACCACTGAACAGATCAGCCAACTGGTTCAGGCGATCGCGGAGGCCACAACAGCCCAATCCCAGACTTCAGCGGTGGTTTCTGAAACCATGACAGATGTGGCGGCCATTGCCAACCAAACGTCAAACCGTTCTACCAGGGTGCAGGAAGCCTTCCAGAATCTCCTGACTGTTGCCGAAGACCTGCAAAAAACCGTGGGTCGGTTTAAGTTGAGCTAGCCCCTTCGGTCAGTGCGTTAATTTTATTCCTCCAGTTCGATCTCGCAATCCATTCCTGCCCAGGATTAAGGCACTCCCTATGAGCATCTCCCCTGATATTCGTAACCAGGCTTACCATTTCTTTATCCAGGAAGCCCCCGAACTGCTCCAGATCATTGAAACCGAACTGTTGCAACTGCGTCAGGAACGCACCACTCCCAGAGTGCATGCCTTGATGCGGGCAGCCCATTCAATTAAAGGTGGAGCAGCCAACGTTGGACTGGAGGCGGTTAAAACCCTGGCCCACCGCCTGGAAGACTTCTTTCGCGCCTTCTATAACGAAGATTTACACCTGGATGATCAGTTAGAGTCCCTCCTGCTGCAGGCTTACGATCGGCTGCGTATTCCCTTAATAGAAGCCATTCAACTGGGGGATGCCTTTGATGGAGAAGCGGCCCTGGCAGCAGCCCAACCCGTGTTTGCTGAGATTGAAGCCTGCCTGGGGGATTTTCTAGGGGGAGAAGATCAACTGCCCACGGTAGCAGAAATGGGAATTGATATTGCTCAGATGATCTTTGAAACAGATGTAACTCAGGCGCTGGAACGGCTATCAGGTTTGAACCCTGATGATCAAATCCTGTTGGGGGAACTCCGCGCCCAGGCTGAAGTGTTTCTAGGAATTGCTGAACTGTTAAGTTTCGGTGGGTTCCAGGAAATCAACCAGTTGATTATGACCGCCCTGGAAACCAATCCCCATCGCTTGAAGGACATTTATGGGGTGGCCCTGGCCGATCTACAGGCAGCATGCCAAAGTGTTTTAGCGGGCGATCGCAAACAGGGGGGAACAGCCTCCGCCGCATTGCAGCAACTGGCCGAAGCGGATGCCATGCCCAGCCCATTCTTTAACTTCTCCGCCGAACAGGAAGCCGAGTACACCAATCTGGGCGACTTTTCCCTGGAGGAGCTGTTGGATCTTCCCTCCCCCTTAGCAGATCTGTCCGCAGTCAACCCGGTGGAAACCCCGGCCCTATCCCTGGAGGATATTTTTGGTCTCTCCACTCCCTTGAGCCAGGGCGCAGAAAGTACGATCGAACCCCCGGCTCTATCCCTGGAAGATATTTTTTCGCCTCTTTCCAATTCCACCACACCGCTCTTACCGGAAGCCCTGGTGGAAGAGATAACGGCAGCAGGCAGCAGTGAAACCCTTGAGGAAACGAGGGCCGTCTCTGTTCCCGCTGACCTCTCCCTTGCCCTGAATCTGATTGAGCAAAATTTCGATCAGCTTCCCCCCGCCAGTCTACCCGAAAGCCTCCCAGCCCCCACCGTCACGATCGAACCCGCAATCACACCGCCCCCCGCCCCCCGTTCCCAACCAGCTCCGAGTGAACAGCTCACCGTGCGTCTGGAGATCAGCCAACTGGAACGCATGAATAACCAGTTAAGCGAACTGTCCATCAACCACAACGGCTTGTCCCTCCAGAATAGCCAACTGCAAACTGCAGTCCAGAGTTTAAGGCAACGCTTTGGCCTGTTTCTGGGGATTGGCGGTCAACTGCGGACGCAATTGAACAAAATTCTGATTGCTCCAAATCGCTATCAATCTGTTTTCCAGCGCCCCACCCTGCCCCTTGACTCCCCGTCCAGCCGTCTCAACTACAGTGAATTCGACTCCCTGGAACTGGATCGCTATAACGATATTTCTAATCTGCTGCAGGAGGCGATGGAGTGTATTCTGCAACTGGAAGAAGCGGTGGGAGATGTCACCCTCTTTGCGGAACGCAGCGATCGCAACCTGGATCAACAAAAGCGCCTGCTAACCAACCTGCGGGATGAACTGATGCGGGCTAGAATGCTTCCCCTCAGTAATATTCTCAACCGTTTTCCCCGCCAACTTCGAGATCTTTCTTTGCAGTATAAAAAACCCGTAGACCTTCGCCTGAGTGGAACTGGGGTGCTGGTTGATAAAGCCGTCCTGGAAAAACTCTACGATCCCCTCCTCCATCTGGTACGGAACGCCTTTGACCACGGCATTGAAGATCCTCAGGTGCGGCGGCAACAGGGCAAACCGGAACAGGGCAAGATCTCCATTCAGGCTTACTCTGTGGGTAGTCATACCTTAATTGAAGTTCGGGATGATGGGGGGGGAATTGACCTGGATCGGGTACTGGTTAAAGCCGTGGATTTGGGGTTGCTCAAAGCTGACATTCAACAACGCCCTTCGGAGCAGCAAATTCTAGAATTTTTGTTTGAACCCGGCTTCTCCACCGCCAGCCAGGTGAGTGAACTCTCTGGTCGGGGGGTTGGGCTGGATATTGTCCGCGCTCAATTGCGTGCCCTCAAAGGCAGTATCAGTGTTAGCTCTAAACCCGGTCAGGGCACTACCTTCACCCTCAAAATTCCCTTCACCCTGGGTATTTCTAAGCTGATGCTGGTCTGGACCGGGAACAGTACCGTTGCGATTCCTTCTGACAGCATTGAAGATGTTTTAAACCCCCAACCCCAGATGCTGAAGCAAACCAACGGGCAACGCTTTCTGCTCTGGCAGGATCAGGCCGTGCCGATCTATAAGTTGCAGGCATTGCTGCCCTATAACTGCCCTGTTCCAGAAGGCTCAGGTTACCTTGCCTTGAATGTGGTTCCCACCCCGGAAGACTGGGCTGCACCGCTGCTGATCCTGCGTCAGGGAGATCTGCTGCTGGCTCTGGAAGTGGAACGGTTACTGGCTGAACAGGAGCTGGTGATTAAACCCTTCAGTACAGCTTTAACAGCTCCCGGCTATTGCTTTGGCACCACCATTCTGGCAGATGGTTCCCTTGTTCCGGTACTGGAAGGCACCACCCTGGTTTCCCGCCATCTTGGCCAACAGACCCCCGTCCTGCCGCCTCAGCCGTCCCTTCCCCGGATGCAACAGTTCGAGACGGTTCTGATTGTGGATGACTCGGCTGGAATGCGCCAAACCCTCTCCCTTACCTTACAAAAGGCAGGCTATCAAGTCTTACAAGCCAGAGATGGACGGGAAGCCCTGGAACAATTGCAACAGCAACGTCAGATTCAATTAGTAATCTGCGATGTGGAAATGCCCGTAATGAATGGGTTTGAATTCCTGGGTCATCGGCGACAGAATGCTGAACTGAAAAAAATTCCTGTGGTGATGTTAACATCGCGGGGAGGGCAAAAACACCGCCAACTGGCTTTGCAATTGGGAGCAACGGGCTATTTCACCAAGCCTTATATTGAGCAGCAATTTCTGTCCGAAATTAAACAAAAAATTGAGGGCACCGTAACAGCCTAACCTGAGGAGAAGCCATGAATTCAACGACCCTGACGACCCCGAATTTCGCCGCCACCCCTGGCCCCAACCAAACCCCAACTCTCAAGCTAATTATCTTTAAGCTAAAGGCTGAAGCGGACCCCAATGCTGCCCTGGAGCCAATATCTCTATATCTGGGGGTACCCATTGAACAGGTAGCCCGAATTGTCCGGTATGGGGCTGTACATGGCAGCGGTCAAACTCTGGCAGGGGTGGCCACGGTGGGGGAACAGCAGGTTACCATTCTGGATTTGCGTCAAACGGTCTTTTGCGTTCCCTCCCAGCAGACCAACTTCCTCGTCATTCTCAAAAGTGCAGCAGCGGAACTCATTGGTATTCCGGTGGCCCAGTCTCCAGCTTTGGTGGATGTACCGATCGCTGATCTACGGATACTTCCAGCCACTTACCGCCAACTGGATACCCTGGGGATGGCCAGCCATGTCAGTGTGGCCGAAACGGAAGAGGAAGGCCGTCAAACAATTTTCCTGCTGGATTTAGAGAAAGTTCTGGCTCTGGTCACGGCCCGCTAGCGTCCCAAGAGTAAGACCAACCCAATCCCCCCAAAGTAAAGCAAAATCACGGCTCCCCCCAGCAGGCTCTGGGTGAGGGGATCGGTGGAAGGGGTGAGAACTGCTCCCAGAATTACCGCTCCCAGCACCACGGTCCGCCAGCTCGCCAGCATCTGCTGCCCAGTAACGATCCCCAGCAAGCCCAGTAACATCTGAATCACGGGAACCTGAAAGGCCAGCCCGGTACTGAACAACAGCAGCAGGACAAACTCAAAGTAGCGATCGATCGACCAGAGTTGCTCGACCACATCTCCGCCATAGTTAATAAAAAAGTTGAGGGCAGCGGGAATCAGAGCCACATAGGCAAAGACCAGACCGGCGGCAAAGAGAAAGGTAGAACCAAAGACGATCGGGGCAAGGAAGCGACGCTCTTTGCGGGTTAAACCGGGCAGGACAAATTGGATGATCTGGTAGAGCACAAACGGACTGGCTACCAGCAACCCACTGTAGCCCGCTACTTTGAGCGAAACAAAGAAATATTCTCCCGGCGCTAGTTGCAAAAATTTGACCCCTTGAGCTGGGCCTTCCAGCAATTTGACGATCCCATTCACCTGGGAGAAACAACCAATCATCCCCACGACAATCGCGGCCAGAGCATAAAAAATCCGTTGCCGTAATTCTTCCAGGTGCTCAAACAGCGACATTTCTACATCATCGGGCAGCTCATCGTTGATTTCCCCGGCATTATCCCGGCTCCCGATCGGGCTAGAGTCCAAGGGCGGCTCTGACACTTCCGGGCGGCTGGTGGGCAGCTGGTTATCTACAACCGTTTCAAGTTCGGGGGCAGAAGTCATAGGTTAATTCTCATCAGATCCCGATCGCCATTCTACGCCAGGATGCTGATGTAAGGGGATCTGCTGCCCCAGGAAGCTGCAAACCTAAAACGTTCCAGATGCCCTGCCTCGACAAATTTCTCCCGTTCTCGCATTCTTTGCTGTTGCTACAAAAACGTCCTTACCGGCTCTATTGGCTACCACTTTCCTTACCGTAAAGGAGCCACTGGGGGGTTGGGTGGTGCGCTGACCGGCAAAAATTTGTTTCTTGTTGTACAGAATGGTGACATCCCAGCGTTGGCCAGCAAAATCCTGATCCACTTCAAATTCCACCTCAATCCCCCGATCCTCAGGGCTGAGTTTCAATTCCCAGGTACTCTGAGCACTGCAGGTTCCCTCCCGAATCACATCCCCCTCCTTGGCCAGGGCCGCAACGGGAAGCCCTAAAGTCACGATCGTCATTAAACCAGCACAGGAGAGAAGTAAAGATTTAGGAAGGGAGGTTTGAACGCTAGAAAACTGATACAGCATAGATTTTCCTGTTAATTAATGTACAGGATGAATTCACGATGGCAAATAGCTATAGCAACCCATTCAGGGTTGAGAAAAAAGGAAGTGTGGGGTAGCTAAAACAAGCTTGAGCAAAGATCTGAAAGTTCTAAGGCTGAGGAAGTTCAGAAATTTTCCATTGATGTGATTCATCCTATTTGTATAGATTACTACAAAGATCAATTAACTACCTATCAGTGTTAAATAATTTTACTGACCCACACAAAAGTTGGGGCAAGTTGATGGATTGCCACAAAAATCAAGGGGGTTGAGTCAGAAAGGGCTATGAGTCGATTTTCCCCAGGAACTCAGGGCTGCAACTGCTGCCGTCGGCACTTTCGAATCAAGTCAACCACTTCCTCAATGTGAGCATCTTTATAGCAAAATTGATCAATTGGAGTGGCTTTAACCATCACTTCCACCTGAGGGTCTTGAAGGGAGGTATAGGCAATAATTTGAATATGGGGAAATTCCTGTTTAATCAACTCTGAAGCAGTTAAGCCATCCATCACTGGCATTTGCAAGTCCATTAGAATCACATCTGGCTTGAACTGACGGGTCAGGGTGATTGCTTCCTGGCCATTAACGGCTGCACCCACCAGTTCCAAATCGGAAAAGCGGCCTAGATCGAGCTTCAGTAAAGCTCTGACCAACTCATTGTTATCGACGACAAGTACCCGTGCGGTCATCAACTTCTCAATGACTTTCATAATGGTTCTGGCAAACTGGATTGATAAAGCCAATTACTCTGATCATAGATACTTCATAAATTTTATTCCCTCTGGCTTGGGATAGAAAGAATATCCCCAACTATTAGTGTTTAAAACCAGAGAGATAAGTTTTGGGCATCGTTTAAACCCGAATTGCAATGCTGTTGAAACCCAGCACACCAGTTTGCTGTTTAAAGTTTGCCCTGGCCGTCCATAGTTCTGTCATAGTCCCTAGGGTGGGTTTTATCCCTAATTATCCACAAAAAATACACCATTTATACGCCTAAGTCAGTCAGGTGCTTCAGTTCGAGCCGCTTCCGCTACCTGGGGCATGGAATCTGTGGCTAGGTGCGCCAACAACCCTTCAGCTTCTGTTCCCCCTAGTTGCTGCAGGGATTGGACCAGGCGATAACGCACATGCCAATCAGGATCATCAACGTAGGCGGCCAGGTAAGGTACGGCATCGGCATTGCCCAGATCTCCTAAGGCCCCGATCGCCGCCAATCTCAACAAATTCTGGTCACTACTCAAAGCCCGAATCAGCACCTCAAAACCGCGCGGATCTCCTAATTCTCCCAGGGCAGCCAGAATACTGAATTGGACTAACCACTCGCTGGTACTCTCGTAGAGTTGCACAATGTCATCAAAGGCATCGGTGAGTTTGAGTCCACCCAGGGCATCCGCCGCCGCTGCCCGCACATCCATTTCATCGTCATTCAGCAGACAATTACGCAGAATCTCCAGGGACAGTTGGGGATTTTGATCCCCCAGATGGGCCATATGGCTGACGGCGGCATAGCGCACTCGGGCATTGGAGTCCTTCACGGCAATCTGAACCAGGTCAAAGGCAATCCCCCGGTCCAGGGATCGAAATTGATTGACCGCCCGTAACCGTTCACCAAAATCATTGCTCGCCAGGGCTGTTCTGACCTCTTCTGCAGCAGTACTCACACGCCACGCTCCTGAATGTCCCGTTTGCATCCTTCCTGTTTGCATCCTACAGTGTTTGAAAATACCTTTAAAGATAAGATTTCCATTGGTCACTTAGCTGAAATAAATGTAAAGATACAGGAAATCAACCTTCCCCCTGGCAAGTTCTGGCCATGACTGCAGCTTTACCCCACTCCCCCGCGCTTACCTCTGCCGCCACACTGCTGCATTACCAGGTGGCCATGCCCCAACCTGCCAACCACTTGTTTGAGGTGACCCTGCAGATCCGCTCCTGGCAGCGATCGCAGCTGGACTTAAAATTGCCCGTCTGGACCCCCGGTTCCTACCTGGTGCGGGAATATGCCAGACATTTGCAGGGGTTTACCGCCACGGCATCCACGGGCCAGAGCCTGAGCTGGCAAAAGCTGAGTAAGAATCACTGGCAGGTGAGCACGGAGGGGGTAGAGACGATCGTCCTGCGCTATCAGATTTTTGCCAATGATCTGTCTGTACGCACCAATCACCTGGATGGCAGTCATGGCTATTTTAATCCGGCGGCGCTGTGTTTTTATCTGCCGGGTTTAACCGTACAGCCGATCGCCATTACGATTGTGCCCCCAGCGGACTGGCAGGTCACCACCCCCCTTCCTGCCCTGGTGGGTGAGCCGAACACCTTCTGGGCAGCGGATTTTGACACCCTGGTGGATAGCCCGTTTGAAATTGGGCAGCAGACAATTTATGAGTTTGACGTGTTAGATAAACCGCATCAGTGGGCGATCTGGGGGGAGGGAAATTTTGTCCCGGCAGATCTGATCCGCGATACTACCAGAATTATTGAGACCGAGGCGGCGCTGTTTGGCGGCTTACCCTACGATCGCTACATCTTTTTACTGCACTTGTCGAACCAGAACAATGGCGGGCTGGAGCATAAAAATTGTTGTTCCCTCAACTATTCCCGTTTTGGGTTCCGCAATCCGGAAAAATATCATCGCTTTCTCAACCTGGTGGCCCACGAGTTCTTTCACCTCTGGAATGTGAAGCGGATTCGCCCCAAGGCGTTAGAGAGCTTTGATTACGATGCTGAGAACTATACCCCCTCCCTCTGGTTCAGTGAAGGCACAACCAGTTACTATGACCAGCTCATTCCCCTGCGGGCCGGTCTTTATGATCTGCAGTGGTATCTTAAACTGCTATCAGAAGCGATTACGCGATTTCAAACCACCCCCGGTCGTCTGGTTCAACCCCTGAGTGAGTCCAGTTTTGATGCCTGGATCAAGCTTTATCGGGCCGATGCCCATAGCCGCAATAGTCAAATTTCTTATTATCTGAAAGGAGAACTGGTCTCCCTGCTGTTAGATCTCCGCATTCGGCAGCGACAGAACCAGCAAAAATCTCTGGATGATGTGATGCGGCAGGTGTGGCAACAGTTTGGTCAGACGGAAACGGGTTTTACCCCAGCAGAACTGAAGGCGGTGCTGGAAACCGTGGCAGGGGAAGATTTAACCCATTTCTATGAACTGTATATTGATGGCACGGTAGAGTTGCCGTTTAATGACTATCTCCATCCGTTTGGGCTGGAATTGGTCACAACAGTTGCCCCGGAAGATCCGCCTTACCTGGGCTTGACGGTCAAGATGGAGAACAATGCCACGATCGTCAAAACCGTCGATCGCGACTCTCCCGCCGGACAAGCAGGGATTGACCCTGGGGACGAACTACTGGCGATCGATGGCTTTCGCGTTGGGGCTGAACAACTGAATGAGCGGCTAAAAGACTACCAGCCTGGAGAGCACCTAACCCTGACTCTATTTCACGGTGAGCAATTACAAACGCGATCGCTGCAGTTAGCGCCGGCCATTCCCAGTCGTTATCAAGTCCGGTTACTAGAAAATCCCTCTGCGGCTCAAACCTTTGCTTTGCAACACTGGTTGGGGGTCAAGTAAACGACGTTTCAATTGAGTGTTGAAACTGAATTGGAGCACTCGCTAGCGTTTTTTAGCTGAATCTCAGCCAAATCTCATCTTGAGCTGTTTTCTTCTAGTTAGAATGGTGCCCGGTCGCCCTACTCGAATAAGTAGAGGATGAACAGTAACTCTAAAACAACAAGCAGTATGAACAATCGATATTCATTTATTGGCGGCAGGACGGGTCAGTGGCAGGTGGTCGAGATCCGCAATGTCTTCGGACCGGGTTTAGAGTTAGTTGAAAAAGTAAATATTTTGAATGATGCTGTTGCAGAAATGCCCCTGGATAGCGCCTGGAAGCTTCAGGGGTTTGCCAGTAATGTCCGCTATGCGATCCGGACAGAACTCGAAGCCCTGCAGGCAGTACAGCCCATGCTCAATCGTGCGGAAGCTATTCTGGGGGTACTCATTCCGATTAAAAAGTCTGCCCAGTGGTGGGAAATGGCACAGGATGAACGGCGAGACATTTTTGAGAGAGAATCCCATCATACTGCTGTGGGTTTAGAATACCTGCCAGGGGTTGCTCGGCGGTTGTTGCACTGCCGTGACCTGGGCGAAGAGTTTGATTTTTTAACCTGGTTTGAATTTGCACCGGAGCACAGCCCTGCTTTTAATGAATTGCTGTTGAGAATGCGCGCCAGCAAAGAATGGGAGTATGTAGAACGGGAAGTGGAAGTTTGGCTCCAGCGATTGTAGGTTCGTTTAATGCTCTTTAGCTCAGGACTCCAGACGGTTAGGAATATCGGCACATCCCCCCGGAATGGTGGCACGGGTACGTTTCCCTCCCCAGGCACAACAGTAATAGCGCTGCTCTTCTGAGAGTCCCTGCACATTGCTAAAATCCGCATCTTCCACCACTGCGCCGGTTTGTTTCCCCGTTTGATAGTCAGGGGGATGGAGACGATTGCCCACCGCAGAAGGGAGGTCAGCACGAGGGGAGGCATTGGCGGCTAAACCATAAAAGAGGCGAGTGCGGCTGAGGTTAGCTCCCTGCAAATTGGCTCCTTGCAGAATGGCCCGGGAGAGATTGGCCCGAGAGAGGTCAGCATTTTGCAGGCCAGCCCTGGACAAGTTAACTGCACTCAGTTCGGTTGAGCGTAGATCTGCCCCACTCAAATCTGCTTGCACCAGAACTTCTTGCAGGTTAATCACTCGTACGCCAAATTCGACATCTTCTTCATAGCCCCCCAGTCCATCAAAAATGGCTCGGCCTAGCAGGCGATCGCGTTTCAAGGGGCTGAGTAACTTGGCACTGGAGAGAAAGCGCAGGATTTTGGCTTTGCCTTCTGAATCGAAGCCTGACAGAATGGCGACGGTGCGTCCCTCCGCAATGGCCCGCTCTGGTGGCCAATCCTCCAGCAATCCCTCCTTATCCAGCACCAGATCAGCAATGCCCTGAAAGTAACTATCGATCGTTTGCTGCTGGGTGATCCGATTCTGGTGCATGGTCAGATCTCTGGAAATCACGTACTGTTGCCAGGCTACGTAGGCCGTCAACAGGGCCACCATAATTTGTCCCATTGCCCCCAAGGCCTGGGCCAGGGCCCCAACAGCTACCCAATTGGTTAGCTGAGCAGTGGGACTATGACCACTACTTAAACGGATCAGGACCACCAGTGCCAGTAGAGCCGTGAGCGTTGCCAGTAAAAGCCACTGTTGCTGCAAACTCAAGTAAGCATTCAGCCATTGCCGGGTGGGTTGCCATAGCACCTCTAGACAAAGGGCAAGGGTGGCTAGACCAGCGGGAATTCCCAGCCAGGGTGTAGCGGTGAACCAGCCCAGCAAAAATAAACTGACGGTAACGATCGCAAACAGGGTATGGGACTTCCCCAATTGCCAGGAAGAGGCTCTTTTACGTTTCCGGTTAAGAACAGGGTTAGGTTCGATCTGGTGTGGAGAGGGGGGCTGCTCATTCATCTTTGTTTCGGCGTGGAGACTCCTGCTTTAAAGGATTGGGGTAGAGCCGTTCCCCCACTAAAACAGCTCTCTGGACGAGGACTCCAGACGGTTAGGAATACCGGCACATCCCCCCGGAATGGTGGCGCGGGTGCGATAACCGCCCCAGGCACAACAGTAGTACCGCTGCTCTTCTGAGAGTTCCTTCACATTGCTAAAGTCCGCGTCTTCCACCACTGCACCCGTTTGTGCCCCAGTTTTGTAGTCCGGTGGATTGAGGCGATCGCGGGGAGTAGCGTTTTCGGCGGAACCATAAAAGAAGCGGGCCCGGCTGAGGTTAGCTCCCCTCAAGTCAGCTCTCTGCAGAATGGCGCGGGAGAGGTTGGCACGGGAGAGGTCACACTGGCGCAGACGGATATCGGAGAGATCGGCTTCACTCAGTTCGGTCCAGCGCAGGTCTGTTCCACTCAAATCCGCTCCCACCAGCATACCCAGCAGGTCAATCACCCGCACCCCAAATTCAATATCTTCCTCATACCCCCCCAGTCCATCAAAAATAGCCCGGCCTAACAGCCGATCGCGCTTGAGGGGAGTCAGCAGTTTGGCACTGGAAAGAAAACGCAGCACTTTAGCCTTCCCCTCCGCATCTAACCCCCCCAGAATGGCAGCGGTGCGTCCCTCGGCGATCGCCCGTTCCGGTGGCCAATCTTCCAGTAACCCTTCTTCGTTCAAAATCAAATCAGCAACGCCCTGGAAGTAACTATCGATCGTTTGCTGCTGGGTGATCCGGTTCTGTTGCATGGTCAGATCCCTGGAAATCACATACTGTCGCCAGGCTACATAAGCGGCCAGCAGCGCCACCAGAATTTGTCCCGCCGCCCCAAACGCCTCCGCCAGGGCCCCCACCGCATCCCAATTGGTTTGCTCAAACGCTTGACTGTTTTTGCTACTGAGGCTGATCAATCCCACTACTGCCATCAGGGCCGTGACCATGGCCAGAAAAACCCATTGCTGCTGCAGGCTGAGGTAGGTGCCTAACCACTGCCGGGCCGGTTGCCAGATCACCTGGAGACAGAGGAAGAGAGTGACCAGGGCCGCTGGAATCCCTACCCAGGGAATGGCGGTGAACCAACCAATTAGCAATAAACTGACGGCGACGATCGCTACCAGGGTGCGGGGGTTGTCAGGAAGTTGAAGGGATAAGGGCTGCTTGCTATTCAGCGCATTGCCATTCTGTCCGGAAGCGTTGCTACTTTCTAACTCGGTTGCAACGGGAGAAGATTCGGTTGGGGAGGGAGGGGGCTGCTCAGTCATTCCTGTGGCTAATGAATTATCCTTTTAGTTTCTCAGCCAGGAGTTGATTTGTCAGCTTGGGATCGGCCCGACCCCCGGAACGTTTCATGATTTGACCCACAAAGAAACCTTGCAGTTTGGTTTTGCCAGCCCGATACTGAGCCAGTTCCTGGGGATGATCCTGGAGTACCTGGTCGATTAAGCCAGCCAGGGCACTGGAGTCGGAGATTTGGGTTAATCCCTTCTGCTCCACCAGTGTCTTGGGTGATCCCCCTTCAGCCAGCAATTCCGGCAGCAGGTCTTTGGCAATTTTGCTGCTGATCGTTCCCGCTTCAATCAAGCCAATCAGTTCCGCCAGTCCGGTGGGGGATAAGGGCAAATCGGTGATCGCAAGTTTCTCCGTTTTGAGGTAGGCGGTGATGTCCCCCATGATCCAGTTGGCCGCCTGCTTGGGATTGGCCCCCTGGGCAACGGTGGCTTCAAAGTATTCGGCAACGGGGCGATCGTCCGTCAGCACTCTGGCATCATAGGCCGACAGACCCAGTTCTGTTTCATAGCGATGGCGTTTCTGGGCCGGTAGTTCGGGTAATTGCAACTGCCATTGATCGAGCTGCTCTTCACTCACTTCGATCGGGGTTAAGTCCGGTTCCGGGAAGTAGCGATAATCACTGGAGCCTTCCTTCACCCGCATACTGATGGTTTGCTGACTGGCCTCATCCCAGAGCCGGGTTTCCTGAATAATCCGTCCCCCCGCTTCCAACTCGGCAATCTGGCGCTCAATTTCGTAGTCGATCGCCCGCTGGATGGCATTAAAGGAGTTCATATTTTTGATTTCGACCTTGGTGCCAAATTTCTCTGTACCCACCGGGCGGATGGACACATTCACATCACAACGCAGTGACCCCTCCTGCATGTTGCCATCACAAACCTCCAGGTAACGCAGAATCCGCCGCAATTCCTGGGCATATTCCGCCGCTTCCACCCCCGATCGCAAATCTGGTTCCGAGACAATTTCACAGAGGGGCACCCCCGCCCGGTTATAGTCTGCCAGGGAAAACGTGGAACCCGATAGCCGCTCACTGCCGCCGTGAACCAGCTTACCCGCATCTTCTTCCATGTGCAGGCGAGTAATGCCAATCTTTTTGCGGACAGGTTCCCCCTGAGCATCCACCAGTTCAATTTCTAACCAGCCATGTTCGGCAATGGGCAGATCGTACTGGGAGATCTGATAATTTTTGGGCAGGTCTGGATAAAAATACTGTTTGCGATCGAACTTGCTGTAATCGGCAATCTGACAATTGAGCGCCAACCCCGCCTTAACCGCATACTCCAGTACCGTCTGGTTCAACACCGGCAGCACACCGGGCATACCCATGCAGATTGGACAGACGTGGTGGTTCGGTTCCGCCCCAAATTCCGTGGAGCAGTTACAGAAGATTTTGGTGGCGGTCTTGAGTTGGCAGTGGGTTTCCAGCCCGATGATCGCTTCGTACTGGGTTTTTACTTTCGCCGGAGCAGCAGTAGTCATGGCACAGCAGATTGAGAGAGATTGCCTGACCTCTATCTTAGCCGCTTCCGATCGTCTAATTCTCCGTAAGGAGCCGTTGGGGGAAAGCAGGAAGGGGTGGGTAGGGAGGCACTCCAGTAGTACAAAAGGCTAGCCAACTAGTGCAAAAGGGAAGTCAAGCAGGTTCAGAGGTAGCTTCACCCAGTTCAAAGCTGGCTTCACTCAGTTCAAAGCTGGCTTCACTCAGTATGCAAAGTGGCTGGACTTAGCTCAGAGGTAGCTTCACTCAGTTCAAAACTGGCTTGATTGAGTTCAGAGGTAAGTTAACCCAGTTCAAAACTGGCTGATTCTGAGTAGAGGCGGCAACCAGTTCTTCAACGGCCAGATGAGTCAGAAAAGTTCCAATATCTGGTTTGCCCATCTCTCCGGGATGCCACTTGTAGTGAAACAAAATGTAACGCCTGATCCAGTGCAGATAGCTTTCTTCTGTCCGAATTGAGTAGTGTCGCACCCGGATGGCATCCCGTAACTGATCAAGTAGCTTCCTGGGTTGGGGTTCGATTTCAGAAATTGGAAATTCCTAAAACATATGCACCATTTTGCTATACAGAAAAATTCCACTTTGATACCCCGTGGAGGACATTAGACGGAAAAATTCCGCTTTTTACTCTAGACTATTGACTAGGCAGAAAAATTCCGTATAATACCCGTATTAACGTATTAAGTGGAAAAATTCTGTCTAATACAGAGTTAGGCTACAAGGCTAAAGCAATTCGTTTTTCCAGGGCAAAGTTTTCTCACCAGGCCGCTCCTCAGCTTTTTCAAGTTGATATTAGGTTTTACTCACACGGTGAATATAATGCTGAAAATTGTAAGATTAATTCTATGCTCTATTTCCATCGCAACATTTAATTTCTTCCTGTCGGAAGTATCATTATCGCAAGCTATTGGAATTAAGGAGTGTGACTTAGGTAGAGTAAGTTTAATTAAAAGTAAAATCTATAAAGCCTCTCTAAAACCCTCTTCCAAAGGCTATCTACTTGAACTTGAAGATGGGGATGGTAAGCAGGTTTTTGGATTGACCAAGCAATTAAGTTACTACTATGACAGTAGCGGTCAATTTATTTTAGAGAATACTGCTCCTGCTCAGATAGCTCCAGATGGTTCATTCATTCTAATCTTACCTATTACTGCTAGAAACGGTTGTATTTACAAGGGTAAATTGATGTTTGAAAATGGAAGTAAAGAGCAACTTTTTTCCCAGACTGACCCTTGCCAACTCGCACTAATTAAATCTAAATTAAAAATTGATAACGCAAATATTAGAATTGATGATTTAAGCAAGCAGAAACACGAGTATAAGAATTATCCAACTGGACGCCGGTTAGAATATGCTTTTTCGATGCACGGCCCAGGTCTTACTAGTTTTTTAAGCTCTAATGTATTACTGACTTCCCTCAGTGCTAATATTATTTCTAGTTGTAAAGATGTTGGTTTGGTTACTTTTGGACGTTCACAAACAGATGAATTTATTACTTATGGATTAATGCAAAATGGAAAAGTTCAAGCGTTTAAATGCGTTCCTGCAGACAGAAGGCGTGAGCGTCAAACTACTCCAACTTGGGGATACACAGTATGTTTATAGCATTAATTAATGGATTGTCAATTTGCTTAACCCTTTTCCTCTTTTGCCCAGTTCAGCTTTGTCCTGCCTAACACGTTGGTGCAGCGGACGGCGCAGAGATCCCTCGTTTACGACCCATTTTTCTACCACATTGTCGTTAGGAAGACTCGACCTCCACATATAATAAATTGTGGAATGAACTGTTGAATATTCGAATTAATTTCGATAGCAGTAATAAATAAGACCCAAGGCAAATATAATGCTTAAGATTTTAGGACTAACTCTATCTTCTATTGCTATGGCAACCCTGAGTGCTATTTTGCCTGAAAGTATTTACAAGGGTAAATTAGTATTTGGAAATGGCATTAAGGAACAGCTTTTTTCCCAGACTAACCACAGTGTCCAAGCCCAGGAAACGCCATACAGCTCCAAAGCAAGGGTGATGTGCAGTGTCAGAGGACCGAATGCGGATGTGATCCGTATCAGAGATGCAAATTATTTCTTCCTCCCCGGATGTTTTGGCGCAGCCCTTCTTTATATGACCTCAGATCAACCACCAGGCACTAGTTTTGCAGACTTTTTAGACAGGGCTCCAAGCTTGGTCGTAGAAGTTATGGCCCGAAGAAACCAAAATGGTGGTCTAGATGCAGGTTCGGGGTATCAAATTCTAACCATGCGCTATGATTATGGTACAGAATATCGTTATATTCTATTCTACAAAGGTTATGCTCTCTTTACCGATCTGAACGTTGGTCCTGAAGGTCTGAATAAGATTTTCTACTCCTATAATGCTCATCCCCCGCAAGGTTCCGTCCTTCGGCATGGTCTTTACACCGCAAATGACAAACCTATAGGCAATGTGGCTGCCAAACCTTGCAATGATGACAGGATAGTCGATAACTACAATAAAAATGATTCAAACTATCATTTCTACAGCATCACAAACGGCATCTGTTCCAAAACTTTAAGAGGCTGCACTAGAGAAAAGGTTTTCCAAACCATGATTTCGCAGGAGCAATTCATTGTGCCATCTCTTCTTGATGATAAACCAGTCGTCAATTGTCGAGAAAAAACTTTGACAGGGAAAAACCCAATCAGAACCACTATTAATTCCAATGACTATTCAATAACAAATTACACACTTCCAGGTCATATATTTCATCCAGGTAAAATTACTCGAAGAGTTACTGAAACGAACAATGCGATTGCAGTAACAACAATTGGAGAAGGTGTGGGCGATGGTAAAAAATTTAATATGTGGGTTGCTCCAGACATCTGGACTAGTGCTGATGGCCGATTGAGTGTAAGGGTAAGATTAATCTTGTCATATGAAAATAATTAGTATAAAGGCTCCAAATCTAGCAAAGTCCAGCATAACAATCCGGTTGGAGCAGACACTTGATACTCTCTTCATTTTTTGTATAAGTATATCTCCTGCCGCTCAACGGGCATCTTATGCCCCAGTAACAGAGCAATTGTTAATACAAAGCAAAGCCTTTTCCCGGGGCCGCGCATCAGTTTTTTCATATTGATCCAGAAGTTTTTTCGTAGGGGCGCGATCGAGTTTTTACTCGCTAGTTGTATAATCTGGTTGTGTTGAGTCGATCGAGTCTTTGCGTTACACAGCGCAGTTTTTCTAGGCCAGTTTTCCCCGTCATTTGCCCAGTTTAAGTAGCCAGCTTTGTCTTGCCTGGGTTCTGAAGAGGGACAAGCGACTGTTGGAGCTATTATAGAGATCGCCGTCATGTTGTAAACCGACGCTTAATGGTTCTAGTACAGCGGTTACTTTATGGCAAATTTCAGCAGTCTGCTGTACTAGAACTGTTCTACTAAGGCAAAATTTGAGCCAATAACTCTGGTGCAATCCGAAATCCAGCTTTATTTATTAAATCGTCAATAACAGGCTGTAATGATTCGATTTCGCCTGCCTGTTTAGCCCGCAGCAAAACTCCCAAAATTCCTGTTACCTTCAACCCTAAAGATTTGGCCACTTTTCTACCTTCACGTTCGTCTAGGAGCGTCCACTCTGCATTAAGCTCAATTGCAAGAGCGATCGCCTCAGCTTCCCCTCGATCTAATGTTTGCTTTAGAAGTTGGGCAAGCGGTTCGTTACTTGCCTGTTGTACTTGAATCCATCCAGATGAGATTGCTTTGCGAATTGCTTGGGAGCCAGGTCGTTTTTCATTAACTTTCAATTCCTCCAAAACCGCATTGGGAATCAGAATTTCGCTGAATTGTCGACTTAGGAGTTCAAGCTGATCCACAATCGCCAAGTTGAGAATTGGCGAAGTGTTACTCACTATGGGCATAGCTTAAGTCATCATCCAATTCTTCAAAACCATAATGCCGAAACATGCCACGACGAGAAAGTAACTGCCCAAATTCGTATTTATCCATCTCAGCAAGTTCTCGGGCTTTCCCAAAGGAGAGGATATCCTGTGCATAAAGAGCAATGGCGAGTTCCTTAAGCAATTCCTGCTCAATACGCTGCTCAGGTAGACGAAGGGCTTGCACAATGGAGTCAGAGATCGAGATTTGTAGTCCCATTTTCACTTAACTCATAAGGGGTTGTCTGTTACCATCATGATACACTCAGCGACCAGGCTCTAGAGCTTAACGCGGTCTAACATCGCCGCTGCACTGAAACGCCGTAAACTGGTTGGCTGGGCTGCAAAGGTTATTTGCGTCCGGTGAGCTTGGTCGTTAGACCCAAAGGGCAAAACAATTGTTAATACAATGCAAAGTCTTTTCATCGGGCCGCGCATCAGTTTTCTCACATTGAGTTAAAGTTTTCTCATCGGAGCGCGATCGAATTCCTCAGCGATCGTGGTTTAATTTGGTTGGTCGGATTTAGATCAAATTGTCGGGCGATGCAGCAAGCTGCCCTTTGGTACGTGGTTTAATTTAGTTGGTGGAGTGACGATGCAGGAAGCTGCCCTTCGGTACGAGTTTTCCCGTTTTTTGCCCAGTGTAGCTTTGCCAATGCCTAACCCGTTAGTGCAGCGGATGACGTAGAGATATTTACTGGGGTGGCCAATTTTAAGCGATCGCCGCTAACCTTAGCCGTTAGGCCGCTTAATCCTCGCCTGGGACTCAGTCGTAAGTTCATCTGTTTGCGCTCAAGAGGAGTTCAGAAAAAATCTAGATAGCTAAAATACAAAGACGCTCTACCTTTTCCGGTAAAGCTATAATTTCCTTGAGGGCAAAGAGGTATAACAGGCTATGTCAAACCTTGAGCAAATTGAAGCAGCAATTCTTTCATTGCCATCTAGTCAGTTTGAGCAGTTAAGACTGTGGTTCCTTGACCTAGACTACGAACGTTGGGATAAACAGATAGAGCAAGATATTGAAGATGGTAAATTAGAGGCATTTGCTCAGGAAGCGATCGCTGAGTTTGAATCTGGGCATTGCCAAGAAATTTAATGCACTACACAACGGGACGGTTCTGGGAATGCTACAACGCTTTACCCGAAAGTGTTCAACGAACAGCAGACGAGTGCTACGAGTTACTCAAAGTTGACCCATCCCATCCATCGTTGCATTTTAAGAGGTTGGGCAAGAAGTATTGGTCAGTTCGTGCAGGACTAAGTTATCGAGCTTTGGGTGTTGAAGTCGAAAATGGTATTTCCTGGTTTTGGATTGGAACACACGCAGAGTATGACAAATTGATTGGTAAGTTATAAAGCAGCATAACAATTCAAATGCAGCAGACAGACTAAAGTACTTTCTTTTGCCTGTCAATTTCCCTGCTGCCGCTCAGCTCAAGACTGTTATTTTTACTTTCGCCGGGGCAGCAGTAGTCATGGCAGAGCAGATTGAGAGAGATTGCCTGACCTCTATCTTAGCCGCTTCCGATCGTCTAATTCTCCGTAAGGAGCCGTTGAGGGAAAGCAGGAAGGGGGTGGGGTAGGGATGTAGCCTAGTAGTACAAAAAGCTAGTCAACTAGTACAAAAGGGAAGTCAAGCAGGTTCAGAGGTAGCTTCACCCAGTTCAGAGGTAGCTTCACCCAGTTCAGAGGTAGCTTGACTCAGTACAAAGCTGGCTTCACTCAGTTCGGAGGTGGCTTCATCCAGTTTTATAGGTAGCTTCACTCAGTTCGGAGGTGGCTTCATCCAGTTTTATAGGTAGCTTCACTCAGTTCGGAGGTGGCTTCACCCAGTTTTATAGGTAGCTTCACTCAGTTCGGAGGTGGCTTCATCCAGTTTTATGGGTAGCTTCACTCAGTTCAAAACTGGCTTGATTGAGTTCAGAGGTAAGTTAACCCAGTTCAAAACTGGCTGATTCTGAGTAGAGGCGGCAACCTGTTCTTCAAGGGCCAGATGAGTCAGAAAAGTTCCAATATCTGGTTTGCCCATCTCCCTGGGATGCCGCTTGTAGTGAAACAAAATGTAACGCCTGATCCAGTGCAGGTAGCTCTCTTCTGTCCGAATTGAGTAGTGTCGCACCCAGATGGCATCCCGCACCTGATCAAGTAGCTTCCTGGGTTGGGGTTCCATTGCAGAAATTGGAATATCTTAAAACATCTGTACTAGTTAGCTATACAGAAAAAATCCACCTATTACCCCCCGGAGGACATTGGACGGAAAAATTCCGCTTTTTACTCCAGATTATCGACTAGACAGAAAATTTCGGTAGAATATCCTATATTCGAAGATGGAGAATCTAAGAAGATTGATGTTCCTATAGACATTTCTACTGGAAGCACAAAAAATTTTCGTGAGACTTGGATTAATGATGACCCCAGAAGCATCTAAGCTAGTTAAAAAACAATTTTTAAAGTCATCAAATTTAGATACTACTCTTAGAAGTGTTCGGCGTTTCTTGTATACAAAAGGGACAGATTTTTATGGCAATAAAGTAGTAACAAGAACTGTAGACGATACGGGAAGAATTGTTTCGTTCTTGCCTACTGAAGAAGAGATACGAGAGTAGAAATTCGTTGTCTCTTTTACGACTTCACGTAGACAATTGATTGAAAAACTATTATCTTGGTATCGATTTGGTGGTGCTTACGATCCAAGTCGATACCAATAGGGGTGAATTGATTGTTTTAAGAACCGACAGATCGTAGCTAACAAGCTAACAACCGCAATGCACCGGAACATTTCAGCCTGCTCGGTTAGCTGCAAGAGTTTTAGCTGCAAGAGTTACTGTTGTCCGGTAATGGCAAACGTTAGCTGGCTTCGTTTCTGGGTTAGGGCTGGTACAGGAAGATAAGTTGTTAGCTTTCAAAATCACGAAGCAACAACTCGCGTTTGAGCCTGTGCATGAGATTTAGGTTTCACTACAATTTCCACATCTCGCCCCAAAGCATTGAGAAAGCGAAACAACCGCGCAGTCGAAAAGCCTGCTAGTTTTCCATTGATTAATGCCGAGATTTTAGGTTGGTCAATTCCTAACGCCTCTGCTGCCTCAGTTTGGGTCATTTGTTGAGTTGTAATAATACTGCTGATCCGCCGAGCAAGTTCTGCTTTAACCAGCAATTCGTCAGCATTTTCCAAACTTAGATCTGCAAATACGTTGCCACTACTGGCTTGTACTCTAATTTCTTCAGTCATAGTTTACTCTCCCTGGTGTTTGCTGTAGTTTTGTGAGTAGTGTTCTTTGGCTCGTTTCAGTCTTGCTTCGATCAGGTCAATATCTTGATTGGGAGTAGCAATACCTTGCTTTGATTTTTTCTGGAAAGCGTGTAAGACGTAGACTACTCCAGCCAGTTTTACCGTGTAGACAGCTCGATAAGTATCTCCGTCAAAATCTTCTACAATCTCCAGTACTCCAGTTCCTTTAAATCCTTTGAGTGGTTTGGCTGAGGGATACTTTTCACCACATTGAGCTAAGTACAATGCATATCCAACGGTTTGCCGCACATCCTCTGGGAACTCCTTCAAATCATCCAGAGAACTTCCGACCCATTCAACTGGCTTTGGCGATGCATTCATACTTTTAAATATGCTGGTTTTGGCATGCTATTGTCAATAGTCAGGTTTGATCTGTTATATTGCCAGCCAGCTAACACTGCGTTGGTGAGGACGGTACAAAGGTTATCGGTGGGTGTTCGGTATTGTCTGCCGCCGCACAACTTCGACGTTAGGCCGACAAGAGGAAGGAAAACTAATGGTCAAAATGATATCTACACTGATCGTTTTTTGCGGCACTGTAGCAACAATAGTACTTCTCAAAGATGGGCAAATAGAAATAGCGTTTGCTTCTGGTGGTACTTCTTTTGCTTTGGCAGCGGAGGTTCTAGAACGTTGAAGATGTAGTCTATTCATTGGGGCGCGATCGAGTCTGTTTGCGATCGTGGTTTAATTTGGTTGTTGGGGGGCGATCAATTTTTCCGTTCCTTGCCCAGTTTTAGTAGCCAGCTTTGTCTTGCCTAACCCGTTAGTGCAGCGGACGGCGCAAAACCCTCTCACTGTACGACCTATTTTGGATTACCGTCGTTGACCATTTACGTTAAACTGCTAGATACTCTGTTTAGGTAGCGAAAGCTCAACAGCGTGTACCCATTGTTTAAAGGATTGAAGGAAGTTCTGATGACCTCTGACAACACCGATTCCAAACAACGTTCATCTTTAAAAGTTATCTATCGTTTTCTTGGGGGGGCTACAGTTGGCACTCTTGTACTGCTCATCCCTGTGACATATGGGACATTCAACGATGTGGGACTTGTTCAAGCAGGTTTTGCATCATTGCTAGTTATATTGTGCGGCTTACTATCAATTGTTTGGGGTGAAAAATTTATTGATGTGGTAATGCGAATGCTAAATGGTACTGGTCTCTAAGCGAGTGCGATGCAGCAAGCTGCCCTTCGGTACGATGTTGTGGGCGATCGCAACTTGACTCGCCACCGTTAATTTCCAATCCGTTAGGGAAGCTATAATTTCCTCAAGGCATAGAGGTATAGCTGATTAATACATGGCATCAGCAATTTTTCTTTTTGATTAAACTATCACAATGAGCAATCACCCTCTTCTCAAAGTTGAAATCTCTCAACTTAGTATTGCTGAACGTATCCAGCTTGCTAAAGACCTCTGGGATAGCATCCTGGAACAGCAGGGTGAATTGCCTTTAACTGACCCACAGAAACAGGAACTCGATCGCCGATTAGAAAACTATCAAAAAGATGCAACCTCCGGTTCGACCTGGGAAGAAGTTAAACAACGGCTAGGCTTTTCCCAATAAGCTACAAACTCATCATCCGTCCAGAAGCAGAATTGGATATTCAAGATGCTTTTGAGTGGCATGAGAAAATTGAATCGCCTTTGCAGACCAACTTGAGAAAACTGCGATCGATCGGACGAATTTGGCAATATATAGCATAACGTCTCAAATCAGCAGCACGGACGAATTTGGCAATATATAGCAACTCTAAATGGGTTGAGAAAAAAGGGGGTGGGGGGTTCTCCTCTCAGGGACAAAACAATATTACATGTGTAGTATATAAGTAGTTAAAGTTGTAATATAAATACTACAGCTTTCCATGATATGCATCCTTACTACCTTAAGCAGCCGCAGTGCCGACCCCATTCAGGTCGCTAACCTAAAGCCTGCATGGGAGAGAGTGATCCCGTGATTCCTGAGCGATCGTCCTCTTCCTCTCAAGAAAGTTGTAGTACTCCCTTGACATCCCGTAGTACGTTGTATTATATTTGTAGCATAGGATGAAACACAGAGGAGCTAAACCAATGAACACTCTCTCCGTTACTAAATATGGTGCTCCCTTGAAGTGCATAGAGTTCCTACAAATTCATTTCTCTGGCACTTCCACGCCACTTCAAGATCGCTCATTAAATCAGGAGATTTTATCTCTTATTCAACACACACACAAGCACTGCGCCAACTTCAGCAAACGTATTACCTGGAACGGCGTTATTTCATCTAATTCCTGCTGACGAGTCAGCAAACCTGAACCTTGAAAATTGCATAAATGCCACCTTTGGGGGTGTAGCTTAGCCTGGCTCAAAGCAGTCGCCTGTCGAGCGAAAGATCGTGGGTTCAAATCCCATCATCCCCGCCTTTTAGCATTGTGGACGAGTAGAGAAGTCGCCATGCCTCTCAAGCATGGAAAAGCGGGTGCAACTCCCGTCGATGCTCCCAATGAGGGTGTAGCTCAGATGGACAGAGCGCCTGTCTTCGAAACAGGAAGTCACAGGTTCGATTCCTGTCATCCTCGCTCGTGGGGGTGGATTGGCATCACCTGCTCCGAAACCAACAAACGGACGGTTGCAGGATTGGGGTTCAATTCCCCACATCTCCACCAACTCTCTAGATCGCCAAATGAGAAGACATCGGTCTGTAAACCGGCTATTGAGAGTTTCTCTAGCGGAGACGCTACCTGAACACCTCTCGCCGGACCCTTGCACAGATGGTGTAACGGTAACATCCCGGTCTCCAAAACCGTTGTTCAAGGTTCAAATCCTTGTCTGTGCGTTGTCGTGCCCCGATCGAAAAAAGCTTACATACTCGCCTAATGGTAAGGCAACTGTCTTATAAACAGTCTATTGCAGGTTCAAATCCTGTGTGTGAACAACGGCTTTTTCAACTTGCACGGCATTCATGTGTAGAGGTGAAATAGTTGAACGGCACGTCTTTTCAAGCCCGTCACTTTCCACTCATTGCCCCGTAGCTCAGTGGCAGTAGCGGTCGCCTGTTAAGCGAACGGTCGCAGGTTCAATCCCTGCCGGGGCAGCCATTTATTGCAGGATGGACGATTGGCAAGTCGCTCTGAATCTGACTCAGAAAGAGGTTGGTTTTTCCTAACGGAAACGCTACGCGAACGACCCCAACTCCTGCATCCAACTCCTGCATCCAATTCAATGCCCTATGGTGTAACTGGCAACATCCCGCTCTTTGAAAGCGTAGATTCCAGGTTCAAACCCTGGTAGGGCAGTTGGGAGGTAAACAGTCGCCTGGGTCAATCCCCTGTATTCCTCCCATTTCTCACTCCTGTAGCCCAACGGTAGAGGCGGTTGTCTAAAAAACAGTTTATGTGTGAGTTCAATTCTCACCAGAAGTACCAATAGTTCAATTAGAAATTTGGGTTGCCGAAAATTTGTGCTGCTGTAGCCCAATTGGAAGAGGTGCTGGTCTTAGAAACCAGAGATTGTGGGTTCAAATCCCACTGTTCCACTTGGAAACTGCGTACATGGCAAATGTTTCGAGATAACGGGGAAGTCATGGAAGCGATCGTTCGCACACAGTTAAATATCAAGCCTGTTGATCTCTCCCTTGGGCATCAGATTATGTTTGAACATAAAAATCACCAGAACTGGAGGTAAGGACAATGAAGCGAAGCAATTTTGATCACACCAATCTAGATAACGATTTGGAAGACCTCAACGACCTGCAAGCGTTCTGCTTTTGAACCCTCTAGCAAACGTCGTCGAGGATATCCATCAGAAACTGCTGTCAAACGAGGGCATCGCATCGTTCACGGTGGTAAAGAACTCCAAGAAAAATTGGGCAACAACGATTTGTGTCCCTGCGGTTCTGGACGTTGCTTTCAAGCGATGTTGCCGTAATAGTGGCAGGTATGATGGTAGTTTACGCAATCACTACTTTTAGGTAATAGCCTGGCTCAGTTTTTATGTTCACTATTTTATTTGGCAGTTGTTGCCGCGCTCGTACATAATTGCAATAATTCTTCCCTCAAAATACTAGTTATTCAAGTCAAGAAAGTCAAACAAGTGCCGTTACGCTGCAATAAATTTGCCTCATTAGTGAAACAGGTATTCCGCCTAATGACAGACTTGAACGGATTACTTTAATTCCTTGGGTTGAGGTTGAGCCAACTATGAGACTGCTAATACCAAGCCTAAAAAACAGATATAGCAACCCTAAAGGGGTTGAGAAAAAAGGGGGTGTGGGGTTCCTCCACAAAAGGGGTTCCACCCCTTTACCCCGTTTGGATCTCAAATAGGATTGCTATATCATAAAATTGATTCGGATAATTAAGCTGGCATGATTTAGTTGTCTTCATGCCGGACAAATTAAATATGTTCTTGCTGAAATATTATCTATCTAATTTGCTAGTCACCCTCAGGATAGAGGTAAGATCAAACTTAACTTTAAGAACATGGATACAGCACTTCTCTTGAGGGTTGATCACACTGGCCACTAAAGAGCCTTGCATAGTAAGGCGTTTGAGCTTCTCATCTGTACTTAACCGCCACGCAAAGTGCTGTAAGAACATTGAACTGTCATTGAAAGCACAATTTAATTTTAGGGCAAGGATAGGCTTAGCTGATCAGTCTTTTGAGGGTGTAAGCTGTTCCGGTGCGTATCCTCTATCTGTTTCATCGCCTACAGCTATGGCAGAATTGCAGCTTCCAGTTCCTGGAGCCACAATAACCCTGATCAGTAGGACCTACAGAAGTTGGATGGGCGGCGATCGGAAAAAGAACATTAAACGCTAATTCAAGCGTTTTAGAATTTAGGAGAGTCTCATGTTCCAACATAATAAGGAGTTAGAATTCAATGCACGTGTATCGGGGCCGGATCCGCGTTTCGCCAGCTTGCTGTTAGAGCAGTTTGGTGGGGGCAATGGTGAACTCAAGGCAGCAATGCAATACTTTACCCAGGCATTTACAGTGCGGCAGGCTTATCCAGATAAATACGATTTGCTGATGGACATTGCCACGGAAGAATTCAGCCATCTGGAGATTGTGGGTGCCACGATTACCATGCTGTTGAACGGCGTAAATAGCGAACTGAAGAATGCGACAGACACCATGTCCACCATCAGTAATCTTATGCCTGGCAAACCTGAGAAGGAGCAAATGATCCATCAGGCAATGGTCAATCCTCAATTCCTGGCGCTGTCGGGAGGTGGCCCAATGCTCACGGACAGTCAGGGCGTACCCTGGACAGGGGCTTATGTGAATGCAAATGGAGATCTGACCGTTGACCTGCGTTCTGACCTGGCTGCTGAGTCTAGAGCCAAGATTGTATACGAATACTTGATGCAGTTTACTGATGACCCTTATGTCAAAGAAACCCTTGGCTTTTTGATGACCCGTGAGATTGCCCACTTCAAAATGTTTGAAGCCGCTCTGGATACAATCCAGCCCAATTTCCCACCAGGTATTTTGCAGGGGGATCCTCGCTATACTCACACCTATGTCAATATGTCCAATGGTGCCAGTGTGCGTGGGCCCTGGAATCAAGGTCAGGGGACCTGGAAGGCGGGAGAACAGTGGGAGTACATTGACGAACCTCACCAGCACGTTATCCAGACGCAGGGGATGACAGAACAGCCGATTAAAGGCACCAATCGGACACGTGGAGAGATAGAGCAAATGGATCGTCAGCTCAGCCAGCAACGCAGCCAGGAGATCAAATCTGCCGTTGGTTCAGGGTCTAATCAATGGTCCACCTATCCTCAAACAGAGATCACCAGTCCAAAACATGCGCGTGGGTAGGGGATTAGATCTTATGTTGACTTCGGATAGAGGATGCGTTTGTGGTGGAATTGCTGCCAAACTCTGACAAAAACCTTACTGATGATCGTCATCTCATCTCGTGTCAGCCCCGAATCGACCAGTTGCCCTTCCTGCCAGCGGGCTTTGAGGATTTTGTTGATCACGCATAGAGCCTCCTCCGGGGTAGCATCGCTGAGGGCACGGAGAGCTGCTTCACAGGCATCTGCCAACATCACAATTCCAGTTTCCCGCGATTGGGGGATAGGACCGTCATAACAGAAATCTGATTCTAAAATTTGGCAAGCAGGATCTTGTTGGGCCCGCTGTTGCGCTTGATGGTAGAAGTAGGCAATTTTGATCGTACCCTGATGTTCGGGAATAAAGGCTTGAATTGCACTGGGTAAGTGATAACTGCGGGCCAGCACCAGTCCTTCACTGACATGCTTTTTGATCAGCTGGGCACTGCGCCAGGGATCAGCGATCGCATCATGTTTATTGGGTCCCCCCATTTGATTTTCAATAAATCCTGCCGGATCGTGCAGTTTACCAACGTCGTGGTATAGCGTTCCTGCCCGCACCAGTTCAACATCACAGCCCAGTTCCTGAGAGGCCGCCTGAGCCAGAGTTGCAACAAACAAGGTATGTTGAAACGTGCCGGGGGCTTCCTGGGCCAGCCGTTTTAACAGAGGCTGATTGGGGTTGGCTAACTCTGCCAGGCGGATTGGGGTTACCAGGTCAAATAATCGTTCCAGATACGGACTGATGCCCAGGGCAATCACACTCCAGGCAATGCCACTGAGGGTGGCTAACCCGGCTCCAGGTAGTAAAATGCTCCAGATCAAGGTGTTTTGGGAGTGAATCAGCAAATAAATGCCACCCTGGACCACACCGATCAGAATGCCGATTAGAGCTAAACTTTCGCGGGATCGGGGGGCTTCTCGCCGTAGAAATTGTCCCTTCCCCGCCAAGATGCCTGCTAAGATGCCCGCCATGGCACTGGGTAACACAACCCTCCAGGCGATACCTGTTCCCGCCGGCAGCAACAAGGTGACCAGGGTGGTGACTGTCAGTCCTACCGTTGCCCCATAGAAGCTACCCAACAGCAGTCCGATCGCCGGTAAGGCTGTAAAATTCTCGGTCAGGGCGATCGCGAAGGGGGCGGCAGCAATTAACAATACGATTAAACAATAATCCCGCGATCGCAAGCGCAGGTGGATCTGGAACGCGACCCCGCCAAAGAGGGCCATACCTATGCCAACGGCTCCACTGAATTGCAGCAGCTGGGTCCAATTGATCTGCCGCTGGCTGAGATTAAAATGGTCGAGCAGGGCAAAGGCGGAGGAATCGATCGTTTCTCCCTGACGGACGATCGGCTGCCCTTGTTGTACCGAGGCAAACACCGGCTGAACGGCATCGGCCGCCTGCTGGGCTATTTCCTGGGTGCGGTGATCGTCGCGAATCAAATTGGGGGTCATGACCGTTGATAGCAAACGGATCCCCAGTGCTTGGGTTTGATCTGGCAATTGAGCCTGTACATTCAGCACGATCGCCCGCTGCAGATCGCCAGGCTCTAAACCGGGGGAAATGCCCTGGGCTAGCATCCGTTTCAGGATCTGAGAGACTTGCTCTTTCAGGTTTTGCCAGTCTGGCGTGGTTAAGTTGAAAAGGGTCTGATTGTAAACTAGTTCCTCCCCCTCCATCTGACTGGTCCGCAGTTCAACCGAGGCACGTTGATAACCTTGTCGGGCTTGTTCAATGGTATTAATCAGAGCCACAACAGCTCCAGGAGAGCGATTCTGTTGAAATTGGATCAGCTGCTGGATAGCATCTAGACGCAGATCGCCAGGTGTGAGCAGTTGGGTGCCAAGTTGGCGCCGGATGAACTGCCACTCAGGTTCAGGCAGTTGGCGGATATACCCTTGTACCCCAGTTGATAAAGCGGAGGTTGACTCATAGGGAAAGGGACCCGCCAGGTTGCGCAGTGTTTCTCCCTGCTGCCATAACTGCTTCAGGTGCTGCCAGATCGCCTGATTGGCCTGCGGATCAACCACCAGGGCCGGGATCGTTGCCTGCTGCACTTGTTGCCGTTTCACTGCTGTTGCTACAGGGTCTTCAATTTTGGCTGTGGCTGGTGCAGCGATCGTCAGCGGAGCAATTGTCCCAATCCCGAACCGGGGCTGATCATAAAATCGATATCCCAAAGTGCTGGTCAACACCACCCAGGCAATCACGACCCAACCCAAACGAACCGACGGTTTCGAGCGAGATAGGGGGCTGCTCCTGGTGGATAGTTGCCTAAAGCGGGTAAGAGCCGTCAGCCAACTAAGCGGAGGCATTCTCATCGCTGCGACTCGACCCTTGGGGTGCATGGGAGTTAACTTGATCAGAACCATTCGTTGAACGGTCATGGGTCTCTTGCTGGCACCACCGCATCAGCGCCTGTTCCAGAGCAGGGGACAATTGCAGATGCCCAGAGCGCAGGTGCAGATCTCGCTGGGGAAAAGGAATTTCAATCTGATGGCTACGGAAAACCTCAAATATTCGGAAGTAGAGGTCACTCTTGAGCACAAATTGGCGCTGGGGTTCTCGTGTCCAGACCAGTAATTCAAAATCTAGGCTGTTATCACCAAACCCCTTAAAAAAGACCTGCGGGGCTGGAGAAGCTAACACTTGGGGGTATTGTTCCACTGTTTTAAGTAAAGCGGTGCGAACCAGAGCCGGGTCAGCAGTATAGGCTACCCCAACCGGTAAATGCAACCGTGACATGGGGTTTCCATGACTCCAGTTAATCACTTCCTGCTCTAAAAAGCGAGAGTTTGGAACAATAATTGAGACATGGTCAAGGGTGCGAATTTCAGTGCTGCGTCCGCCAATCCGCTCTACGGTGCCATACAGTTCGCCGACCTGAATGAAATCCCCCACCTGCAGGGGGCGCTCAAACACCAGCACCAGACCACTGCCAAAATTCTTGGCCAGATCCTGTAGCCCAAACCCAATCCCTATTCCCAGCGCACTGGCAAGAATGGTCAGGGAACTGAGATTTAGCCCCCAGAGTTGGAGAATCACCAGGGCTCCTATAAAGATCAGGCTGTACTGGGTCAGAATGGCGATCGCCTCCTGTATGCCCCGCCGCATTCCGGTCGTCGTTAAAATTCTGGATTTCAGTAAATTGGCGGCTAGCCGGGAGAAGATCACTAAACCCAACAGCAGACCAACTAAAATCAACAGATCTCCAAGGGAGTAATTGTTGCGATTCAGGGTGAGGATGGGGGAAGTAAAACTGCTGATGAGTAAACGAGTGGTCTGGTAACTCCACTGGCGGCTAAAGGGAAAGAGATTGGCAATAGCTAGTAGGGTGGTGAGCCATAGGGTCAGGTGGGCGATCGCCATCAGTAAGCGCAACACCAGCATCAACCCTGGGGGTAGTTCTGCCAATGAAGAATTGTGATCCGGGGTTGTCAAGCGTTGCCGCAGGACTGGAAGAAAACGCTGGCTACTCCAATTCAACAGGCGAGAAAGGGCGATCGCCGCGATCACCATCACCCCAGCCAGGAAGGTGGCATTGCGTAGATATTCTCCACTTCTCTGGGATTGGGATCGCTGTAGAGCCTGTTCCAGTTGCTGGGCCCAAAGCTGAGCTTGTTGAGCAGGGGTCCGTTCAGTCGTATCAGCCTCTGTGACTGTAAGGAGATAACGATCATCCAGAAGTAAGGTTGGTTGTTGGTTGCGCTCCTCAACCGTGACCTGAATCGGTGCAGCAGACTGTAAGGCTTCTCGCAGTTGGAGGTTAATCAGCCTGGCCCGTTCCTCCGCCCGAAAAGCACCTGAATCACGCACCTGGAAAATCACCCGCCCATCCAGCACCACGGCAGCTTTGGCTGGTAACTGTGCGGCCGGCATCCCCTCTGCTGCCAGGGTGATCCACAGACTTGCAGAACTCAGAACCACAGAACGAACGAATGTTCGCCGATTCATTCCGCCGGATCGGGGGGAGCTGGAGCTAGAACGCCATTCTTTCATAGGAATGCAGCCGGATATTCCTCAGACTGAAGCACATTCAGGGGGCTAATTCCGGGGGCAGCAGGTTAAACCACACCATTGGAAAGAGCATCCAGTAACTGTTCTAACGCAAGGGACTGAGTAGCTTTCAGACGTTGAGATTGGAGCAGTTGTTGCAGGTGGCGTTCTAGCGTGGGGGTAATCTGGCAAGCCTGAATTGCCTCTTCTAAACCGTCTGTAAAGGTTAGGCTCTGGTACAGTTCATGAATTTGGGCAGCGACCGCAGCATTACTAAATCTGGACTGCACCCAACTCCGCCCAGCCTTTCCGTAGCTCTGTTGAAGCTCCTTATTCTCCAGGATGACGGCAATCGCCGTGGCCAATGCTGCCGGATCACGGGGGGGAACCAGGAGTCCAGTCCGCTGGGGCACAACGGTATGGCGAAGTCCACCCACATCACTGGCAATGACAGGGGTACCGGTAGCCATGGCTTCGATCGCCACCAGCCCAAAGGGTTCATATTCACTGGGGACAACACAGACATTGGCTGCAGCATAGTATGCCGGTAACTGGTGACGCGGTACTCGTCCAGTAAAGACTGTCACTGCTTCCAGATCTAACTCCTGAACCAGTGCTCCCAGGCGTTGGTGCTCAAGTGCATCGGCAGCATCGGGTCGGCTCCCCCCCACCAGATACAGTTGAAAAGGTTGAGATAGCTGGCTACAGGCATGGAGAAGGGTTTCAATCCCTTTACGCGGGGCAAAGCGGCCAACATAAAGGATCAGACGGCTATCCTCAGCAATACCTAGCTGGCGGCGGGCCTGCGCTTGACTGATGCAACCAAAGTGCTTCATCGATACTGAGCAGGGAATAATTTTAATTCGTCCTTGCTGGGAAACAAGCTGACGTAAATCTTCAACTTCCTGGGCACTGGTTGCAATCACATAATCCACCTGTTCTAAACAGGAGCACTCCACACTGCGACGAATGACCGCAATTGCTGGGGGACGATCCCAATTTCGATATTTAACTGCGCCAATAGAGTGATAGGTGTGGACCTGCGGGAGATTTAATCGCTTCTTTAATTGCAAGCCCACCCAACCGGAAAGCCAATAGTTTGTGTGCAACAGTTTATAGGTCCGTTGCGATCGCTGCTGAAAGTCTAACCAGGACTGCACAAAGGCGGGCAAAAGGTCAAACAGTTCTTCTCTAGGAATAAACCTTGTAGGGCCAGCGGTTAAGCGAATAGTTCGGCAACCGGGAACCAGCTCTTCAATTTCTGGCTGATCAGGATGTTCCCGCCGTGTGAACAGATCCACCAGGCAGCCCCGCTCAGCCAGGGATAGTCCCAATTCCCGCACATACACATTTTGTCCGCCTGCCCCTTCTTTCCCCAGCTCAGCGGTAGGATCGCCGTGAACTGAGATCAAAGCATAAGCTGAGGGATAATCATTGTTTATAGATGAAGAGATTGAACCTGGCACAGCTATCTTTAAGCTCTGATTGACCAGTTGATTCATCTGTTTTTTCTCCAGACTTGTAATTTAAACTTTAGCGATTGCCTAAGATAGAAACTTCAGATTTAGAAAATGATTTTTAGACTCATAACGTAGAGTAATTTCCCTGTTGTAAAATACTTTCCTTGTTGCCAGCCGTCAAAGTGTCAGGGCTATCATCGGGTAAAGTATCGATCAAGGCTCGAATTGCCTCTGTAAGAGAAAGTCCTTCCTTGTTGGCATAGGCATGAATCTTGCGGTACTGGGCTTCTGTGACCACAAGATTGGGAATCATTCGAGTCCGATGCTTCATTCTTTTTTGCGAAAAATATTTTGCTAAAGAGATCTACTTAAATTCAGCTTTTAGCTTAGATCTCTGAAGTCAAGAAGATGGGCAATAATCGGGTAGAAATCGGGCATTTCCACTGTGTAAGGCAGAAAAATTAAGCCCAGTTCTACTGAGCGCAGTTAACACTGTTGCAACCGATAACCTAGACCATGAACGGTTTCAATAAAATTATCTGGAGCACCGGCCTCTCGCAGCTTGGCCCGCAGCCCCTTGATATGGGATTTAACCGTTTCCTCACAGGGGGGATCTTCTAGAGACCAGATTCGCTCAATAATTCCAGTTCGACTCAGAACTCTGCGACCATTACTGACCAATAGTTCCAACAGGGCATATTCTTTGGGAGTGAGAGAGAGGGGACAATTGTCAAATGTAACTTCATAGGTACTGGGGTTAAGGTGTAAGCTCCCCCAGGATAGGTTTGGGGCAATGGATGCACCACTCCGCCGCAACATAGCCCTGACCCTGGCAAGGAGTTCTGGTAACTCAAACGGCTTCACCATGTAATCATCTGCACCAGCATCCAACCCCGTCACTTTATCTGCTAGAGTATCGCGAGCTGTTAGCATCAAAACTGGAGTTGCTCCCCCCCTTCCCCGCCAACGCTGGCAGAACCCAATTCCATCCAGGCGGGGTAGAGTGACATCTAGGATCACTAAATCGTACTCGAGGGTGTTGACATAATCCCAGGCTTTTTCTCCATCCTCAGCCAGATCGACAATGTACTTGTGATCACTTAATACTTCTGCCAGCATGTCTGCTAACTGCAGATCATCTTCAACAACTAAAATACGCATCGTTGTACTTATGGCTTAAATTAGACACTAACATTACATTAGGGGAATGTTCCATTTTTACTATAAACAGCTACCAGTACTCAACTTTTCAAGAAACCTATAGCAACCCATTTAGGGTTGAGAAAAAAGAGGTGTGGGGTTCCTCCACGAAAGAAGCTCCATCCCTTTACCCCGTTTTAATTTCAAAAAGGCTTGCTATATTGACGAGCACAAGAATTGGCAGATGAAAGTTTTAGAGGGAAGAAAATGGGTTGCCAGTGCCTTTGGGCTATCTGCTTTACTGTTAGCTCTATCTACAGCGATTTCATATTCAAACTCTATCCAGTTAATTGAAAGTAGCCGCAAAGTTGAGCAAACTCACGCAATTTTGAAAAACCTGGTTCATATTTCAGCTGCATTAAGTGATGAGGGCGCAGGTCGCCGAGGATACCTGCTGCTGGGAGATCAAACGGAACTCAAGCGCTACGAGCAATCCCTCCTGAGCTTGAAAAGACATTTAGAGGTGTTACAGCAGCAAATTGCCATCCAACCTGGTCAGGAAAAACAACTCCTCAAACTACGCTCCCTCATTGCCCAAAGAAGTCTACTATCCCGTCGTTCGATCGATCTTTACCGTGCAGGCGGAGCTGAGATTGAAGTTCAGTTGCCAATTCTAAAAAAGCTGAACCAAAACCGAATAGAGATCAATGCAATTTTAGAAGAAATTCAAATACAGGAAGAGAATTTGTTGCAAGCATCGGTCAGCCAGGCGCAACGCCGGACCCACTCTCGATTAATTATTGAATGGTTAGGGGCAGGGCTAAGCTTTACAATTCTCCTCGGGGTATTTTCCCTTCTATACGACCAGATGATAAAGCGCCAGCAGGCAGAAACAGCAAAGCAAACTCTAGCTCAGGAAAAACATCTCAGTGAACTGAAGTTGCGCTTCTTTTCAATGGTTTCCCATGAGTTTCGTACTCCCCTTAGCATTATTCTAGGATCGGCACAGATCCTGACAGAGGCTCAGCATTCAGGGCAGGAAGAAAAGCAGCGAAAAAACCTGCATCGTATCCAGACCGCCGCCCGCTCCCTCAATCAAATGCTTGTGGATATTCTCATGCTGACACGGGCAGAGGCCGGGAAAGTGGAATTCCATCCAACTTTGATCGATTTAGAAGCTTTTTGTCTAAACCTGACTGAGGATATGCGATTTAGCACAACTCCCCCCCGGACGATCCAGTTTGCCAGTCAAGGGCAATGCAGCCATGCACATTTAGATGAAAAGTTACTCTATTCCATCTTGAGTAATTTACTGAGTAATGCTCTTAAGTATTCATCTACAGGCCCAGTCAGGTTTGACCTTAACTGTGAACCAGATACAGTTGTTTTTCGAGTTCAGGATCAGGGAATTGGTATTGATCTGAAGGAGCTGGATAAACTTTATGACCCTTTTTCCCGGGGTAGCAACGTTGGCAGGCGCGGGGGTTCCGGTCTGGGATTAGCAGTCGTCAAGAAATGTCTGGATATCCATGGTGGCTCAATTTCTGTGACATCTGAGACGGGTAGGGGCACGACCTTTACAGTCCAAATTCCCCACCAATCTATCCCTTAAGACAATTCTTCAGTTGTCCATACATTTCAGCTTCTTACCGGCTTAACGGGATTCTGTGCCCTGGCTAGGAGCATCAATCACCCTGGGAGAGCCACCTGCTGACTCAGGTTCGGAGCCGGGCCGAGGATCATTCTAAAACCGGGTTGATCCAATCCTGTTCGACTCGTTCTGTTCTGTTTTAATTTGTTAGCTTAACCCTATCTCTGCCTCTGTTTTCGTTGTGCTTGGTTTTTTAGTTGTTTTGCTCTCGGCAATTTGCTTCTGTGTCCAGAATGTGACTGTGAGAGTATTATTCACAGAGCAGCCCCTCTGGGGATTGTTTCGCCTGGGCGGTTTTGTCCCCCCAACGCTGGCCCACTCCTTTCTTCTGTTGTTCATGCGGATGCTGGTGGTGGTTCCCCTGATGGCGGTTCTGGCTGGCAAGCTTTATCCCTCCACCTGGGTTGAAATTGCTCAATTACACCAGCAACAACAACGGGATTTACTGTGGCGATCGCTTGGGTGTGGGCTGTTGATGTTTCTCTATCTGGCCCTGCTCTACATCGCCATTGGTCTGATTCCCACGGGCATTGCCCTGACGCTATTCTTTACCTATCCCATCTTTACGGCTGTGTTTGCCTGGGGCTGGTTTGGTGATCGTCCGAGCGGGTTGCGTTGGGGCATTATGGCACTGGTGTTTCTGGGCAGTTGCTTAACCATGCCTTTGTTCCAGCCAAACACCTATGGCTCTAGCTGGATTGGTGCTGTGCTGGGGATTGGCTCCGGAATGGTTTTTGCCCTTTATACCGTTCTAGCCCAAACCACAGTGAGCCGTTTGCATCCTGTGCCCTTTACCTGGATCAGTTTTGCGACCACCCTGGTGCTATCGCTCGTCTCTTTGCTTTTGGGCGGCAGGGAAGAGGGGCTCCCCTGGTCATGGTTATGGATTGGCAGTGCGGTGTCTGCGATCGCCACCTTTGCCGGTCATCTGTTAAACAACATTGGGATTCGATTAATTGGTGCAGCTTCAGCATCCATTGTGGGAGCAACGAATCCGGCCCTGACGGTTGTGCTGGCCTGGTTCATGATCCAAGAAACCCTGAGTGGGGTGCAGCTTGGCGGTGTGGCGATCGTAACCCTGGGGGTTGTGCTGCTGAGCCAGGAAAAACGCCTCCGTGGTAAGGAAAACTGACACTTAGGATTTTTGGGGCTTGAACTGAGGTTTTTCTGGCAGATTACGCAGGGGAATAGCTCGGCCCTGATAAAACTGTTGTTCCAGATGGCGAAGCCAGAACCAGATTCCCCCTGCCAGGAGTGGAATTGTTGTTGCTAGAACTGCTATCCCCAGGGACGATTGACTGAGCAGAAGGGTGATTAGGGGCAGTAGCACCCAGGCAATTCCCCCCAGAATGCCAATCCCCAATTTCAACTGCTGTATCGTCTTCAGGGCGCGACGGCAACTGCCACAGTGGCGAGTATGGGAGTGATAGCGATCGAGTAGTGCTTCCTTGCTCAGGGGCGGCGATAAGGAGTCATCTGGAAAGGGATTAGCAGCGTATTCATTCACCCACTTGCGTAGGGCAGTGACATAGGTATCAGCACGGGTGGGCAGATAGCAGGCTTTGGCAAAGTTAGCACTGCCGCCCTGGGCCTGCAGATAACGCTCCTGAAGGTGAAGAAAAATCTGGTCATCTTCAAGCACATTGTTGTTACCGATATGGGCATACCAGCGGGGCGTTAATTTGATCAACAATGCCGGTAAGCGGGAGCCAAACTTAAACGGGAACCGGGCAAATAACCGACACTCTCCCTTGCGGATAGGGGTTGCATAAACCGCCGTTAAGGTTCGCCCCAGTTGCTTAGCGGTCAGGTCATGCCACATCAGCGCTGGAGCAATAAAGGTTGTGGTTTGGGAACCAAGGGTGCCTTTGCGCGGGCCCTCCTGCCAGAAGCCCTGAAAACCCTGTTTGCCAAATTCCAGCAGGTCCAGTTCGACCGGGGCAGCATTGGCGCGATTACCAACAGAGCGGTGGTGGGTAAAGGGAACATGGCTGGAGTCAAGCACATTTTCCAGCAGGGTGAGGGCATCGTAGGGAAGATCGCGAAAGGTATTTAGGCAAACCCAGTCCTGGGCTGATTCTTCCAGTGCTGCAATGATTGGCACTGATACTCGATCGGCGTTGGCCGGATCACCCGCATAGACGAATAGTAGCCCTTGCCGCACTGTGGTTGGAAACGAAGCTACACAGGCCCGTTTGGAGGTGTGGGCCATTTGTCCAGGCAACTGCTGGGGAATGCGATCGCACTGGCCCTCCCCAGTAAACGCCCAGCCGTGATAGGGGCACTCTAACAAACCATCTGCAGCAATCCGTCCCTCAGACAGGGGAGCCAGGCGATGGGGACACTGATCGGCAAAGGCCCGCCACGATTCTGCCTGCCGATCCCACCAGAGCACCAGATCCTGCCCCAAAAGAGTAAAGGCGGTGGGTTGAGTTCTGTCCAGATCTTCGACGTAGTGGACGGGATACCAGGCTTCATGCCAGTTAAACCGATCTGGATCGCTACCTCCAGCAGGAAGTGGCAGGTTGTGCTCAAGGGCCTTGGGTGTTGATTCAGTCAGCATTGCCAAACCGGGCGCAATCAAAAGGTATTTCTTTACGGATCTTAACAATTTTGCAAGTCAGTCGTTCTGCTGGCCTTGCTTCCACCTTTCGATACAACCCTTTTCTCTGACCCTACTGGATGATCGAAAACATGAATATAACCACCCAACAGCGCCTCGCTACCCTACAACGCATCCGCAAACTAAGCCGCCTGATGGATACTGCTTTTCGCATGCCGGGGACTCCCTTTCGGTTTGGTTGGGACCCGATCATTGGGCTGTTGCCGGGGTTGGGGGATATCATTAATACATTTCTATCTGCCTACCTATTAATCTTGGCCCTGCAGTTCAAGTTACCTAGAGGGATTTTAGGCTGGATGATTTTTAACATTGTTCTGGAAGCGATCGTCGGAGCCGTACCCCTCCTGGGTGATTTTTTTGATGCCTACTTCAAATCGAACATTCGCAACCTGACCCTGCTGGAAAAACACTTGTATACCGTTGAACCTGCTTTAGTAGAGGTCGATCGCCTGAATCTCGTAGGTACTGAAGCCGTTCATCCAGAGCACCTGAAAGAACCGGCCCTTAGAAGCCGTAACTAAACATTTTTCAACTTGTTTCTCTACCAAAGACCTCCGCAGTGCTCCGCCTATACCTGAAGGGTTAGGGGGTGGTGA
>ERZ1066117.307-NODE-307-length-43715-cov-16.819033_pt1 | contig 43715 bp, 54 predicted proteins | sample MGYA00382764_ERZ1066117 | MGnify/ENA primary metagenome ERZ1066117 (study PRJEB33369, sample SAMEA5778347) | biofilm metagenome | biome: Industrial cooling water; feature: Water cooling tower basin; material: Biofilm | place: United Arab Emirates | collected...
TAACTCTAACTGAGTTGTTTAATGAGAGCGAGATGAAAGCGAAACAGTGATTTTATTTTTCTTGCCTGACGGATCTACAAACCTGGTTAGAAATAACCTCAAAGTAGGGACGAAAGTTCATCCACCTACGTGAACCGCTGGACGCTGTTCGGGATTCTTTTCAGCCTTCCGTAGCACCTCACGAGTGACAACGGCAATGTCACCTTCCCCAAACAGAATGAAGCGGAGTAAGTATTGAATTGGATTGCCCTCGACCCATCCAAAATAAGCATGGGGCAGTTTGCCAGTTTGATCACGGGTATATAACAAAATGGCTGCGATCGCGTTGGGAACTGCTGCACTTTCCGCTCTTAAAATTTGATACTCGCCAACCGTAACGCCTTTAACTCGAACAATATTGGCGAACTCAGACGCATCGGCAATCTGCACTTCTAAAAACACAACAGGGTCTGTGGATGGGATATGGTTGTCTTCGCGAACTTCCTTTTCTTTGTGATAGTATTCGGCGATGTCCCCTGTGCTTAGCCGATTAGCAATGAAGCGAATGGTCTGCTGCTTGGGGTCTGTGATGAAACGAAGAGCCATCTCATCCATCTCAACCTGCTCAACCCGCAATTCCGTCGATCGCCACACCCTTGAAACTAAGGACATTGCTACGATCGTGCCAATGAAAAAAGCCGCGATCCGAATGCCTTCAGGTCTTTCAATAATATTGACAATGGTGGTGTAAATAAAGACGAGTGTAATCACCCCAAACACCAGTCTGGCTCGTTTTTGCTCCTCCCGGATCGAGGACAGCGTCACTGCTACTGCGGCAGAGGTCATCAACACTAAAACGCCGGTCGCATAAGCTCCGCCTTGCAGGTCCACATTAGCTCTAAATAGAATTGTTACTACGAAAGCAATGAACGTATAGACCAGAACGAGGGGGCGGGTTTTACGAGTCCAGTTGGGGGCCATGCCATAGCGCGGTAAGTAGCGAGGAACCACATTGAGTAAGCCTGCCATCGCCGAAGCCCCCGCAAACCACAAAATGGCGATCGTGCTGAGGTCATAAACAGTGCCAAAGCCATTGCCTAGATACTGATGGGCCAGATAGGCCAGGGCCCGCCCACTCGCTGACCCCCCTGGCTGAAATTCTGCTGCCGGAATCAGTAAGATCGTCACCAGGCTGCTGGTCAGCAAAAAGAAGCTCATAATCAGGGCTGCGGCAGTCAGCAACTTGCGGGTATTACGGATCCGCCCGGTTGGATTCGCTTCTGTGTCCGTTGCCCTCCCCTTGACCAGGGGCATCACCACCACGCCGGTTTCAAAACCCGATAACCCCAGGGCCAATTTAGGAAACAGCAAGACCACCACCCCTACCGTGACCAGCGGATTACCATGGCTGACCAACAGGGCCCGCTGCCAATCCAGCAGAAGTGAGGGTTGCTGCAAAATCTGGGACATCCCAGCCCCGATCGTAATCAGATTTAAGAACAGATAGATCCCCACCAACCCCACCGCTATATTGATCGCCTCCTTAAACCCCTTCAGAAATACAGCCCCCAGTAAGGTGACCAGCACCAGGGTGATCAGAATTTGCTGATCATGTAAAAAGCTGGGTGTCCAGGGGTTTTCGATAATATGGGCGGTCGCATCTGCGGCGGAAAGCGTAATCGTAATGATGAAATCAGTGGCAACAAACCCTAGCAGACAAAGCACAAAAAATTTGCCCTGCCACCACGGTAAAAGACGTTCTAGCATTGCGATCGACCCCTCTCCGTGGGGACTTTTGGCGGCAATTCGCCGGTAGATGGGTAAAGCGCCAAACAGGGTTAACAGCACCAAAACGAAGGTTGCCAGGGGAGACAAAGCACCCGCTGCCAAAGCCGCAATGCCAGGTTGATAACCCAAAGTTGAAAAATAATCAACCCCGGTTAAGCACATGACCCGCCACCAAACATGCTTGCGAGGCCCGTGTTCCTGAAGATGTGGGCCTTCCTTGGGTTGCCTGTCTTCTTCAAGTAACCAGCGGATCAATTCTCGGTAGTAACTGGTTGAGCTAATGCTACGGCTCATACACCCTTGCCCCTTCACTTGAACTTTCCTACTGTAAAGGGTCGAGGCAGGTTTTCCGTCTTTATAAATGAATATTAAAGACGATCTAAAGCTAAAGTAGAGGCGATCGCTCCCTGACTACCGCAAACGATGATGATCCCGCAAGGGTTCAGGCAGGCAACTCATCCCTGAAGGGTCATTCACTGGTATGTTTTAGTTATAAACTGTTAAGTTGAGCCTCATAAGTATTATTACTTACTTCTGGCTGTCGGGGGCTTCGCAAGACTTCTACTTCCGCAAGTGATACCCGTGCAGACGCTTTGCCATCCCCATTGCCCGCAGATTTTACCTCTGTCCACCTGTCCACGTTTACGCCCACGCTATTAAGTAGAAAAGGTCATGGCTGTTGCAACTACCCAATCCCTTGAGGAACTCTGTATTAATTCGATTCGCTTCCTGGCGATCGACGCTGTAGAGAAAGCAAAATCTGGTCACCCCGGCTTACCGATGGGGGCCGCACCGATGGCCTTTGTCCTCTGGGATCAATTCCTGCGCTTCAACCCGAAGAATCCCAAATGGTTTAACCGCGATCGGTTTGTGCTTTCGGCGGGTCACGGCTGTATGCTGCAGTATGCCCTGCTCTACCTGACTGGCTACGATAGCGTCGGACTGGAGGATATTAAGAATTTCCGCCAATGGGGTTCTAGAACACCCGGTCACCCTGAAAATTTTGAAACCCCTGGGGTAGAAGTCACCACCGGCCCCCTGGGACAGGGCATTGCCAATGCGGTCGGTCTGGCGATCGCTGAAGCCCATCTGGCTGCCAAATTTAATCAACCCGACTCCACCCTGGTAGATCACTATACCTATGTGATTCTGGGGGATGGTTGCAACATGGAAGGGGTGTCTGGGGAAGCCTGCTCCCTGGCGGGCCACCTCGGTCTGGGTAAACTGATCGCCCTCTACGATGACAACCACATTTCCATTGATGGTTCCACCGATATTGCCTTTACCGAAGATGTGGGTAAACGGTTTGAAGCCTACGGGTGGCACGTCCAGCATGTCGAAAATGGCAACACGGATCTGGCGGGTATTGCCCAGGCGATCGCCGCCGCCAAGGCCGTTACCGATCGGCCCTCTTTAATTAAAGTCACCACGACGATCGGCTATGGGTCCCCCAACAAAGCCAATACCGCCGATGTCCACGGAGCGGCGCTGGGTACCGATGAAGTCCAAGCCACCCGCACGAATCTGGGTTGGGAATATGACCCCTTTGTGGTGCCCGAAGATGCCCTGAAGCGCTTCCGTCAAGCCGTAGATCGGGGAGCCAACCTGGAAAGCGAATGGCAGCAAACCTGGCAGACCTATCAGACTAAGTATCCAGAAGCCGCCGCTGAATTTGCCCGGATCACCACTGGCCAGTTGCCTGAGGGCTGGGATCAGGTGCTCCCGGTTTACACTCCCGAAGATAAAGCTCTGGCCAGCCGCAAGCATTCTGAAATCTGTCTGAATGCCCTGGCTAAAGTGCTGCCGGAATTGATTGGCGGTTCCGCTGACCTCACCCACTCCAACTACACCCTGCTGAAAGGGTTTGGTGATTTCCAAAAAGGGTCCTACGCTAACCGTAACCTCCGCTTTGGGGTGCGGGAACACGGCATGGGGGCGATCTGCAATGGCATTGCCCTGCACAGCTCCGGCTTAATTCCCTACGGCGCTACCTTCCTGGTCTTTACCGACTATATGCGCGGTGCGATTCGCTTATCTGCCCTCTCAGAAGCAGGGGTGATCTGGGTGATGACCCACGATTCCGTGGCCCTGGGTGAAGATGGCCCCACTCACCAGCCCGTCGAAACCATTGCCTCCCTGCGGGCCATTCCTAACCTGCTGGTGATCCGTCCCGCCGATGGCACGGAAACCTCTGGCGCTTACAAAGTGGCGATCGCCAACCGTCATCGTCCCACCCTGCTGGCCCTGTCCCGCCAGAATCTGCCCAATTTAGCTGGCTCGACGATCGATAACGTTGCCAAAGGTGCTTACATTCTCTCTGACTGCGAAGGTACACCGGATTTAATCTTGATTGGGACGGGATCTGAAGTGAATCTGTGCCTGCAAGCCGCCAAAGAACTGAGTGCAGAAGGCACCAAAGTGCGGGTGGTATCCATGCCCTGCTGGGAGCTGTTTGACGAACAGGATGGGGCTTACCGGGAGTCGGTATTGCCTGCTGCGGTGAAGAAACGCTTAGCGGTGGAAGCCGGATCGAGTTTTGGCTGGTGCAAGTACACGGGCACAGATGGAGATGTGGTCGGCATCGATAGCTTTGGTGCTTCTGCCCCCGGCGGTGTTTGCCTGGAGAAGTTTGGCTTCACCCTTGCCAATGTGGTCGCTAAAGCCAAAGCTCTGCTGGGCTAATAACTAACAGCTTCAACTCTAAAGCTCAGTTGACTCTCTAGAAATAGGGGGTCTTTTTTATTTTCACTTTTACATCTAAAATATTTTATCAAAGCCTTCATTTTTCAGCTCTTCTACTTAATTACTACCATGAAAAATATACAAGGGATTATAGAAGAAACTTTTGCTAGAGTTAGAAAAGTGGTTACAGAGAGACTTGATGTTGAAGATTCAGTAGTAACAATAGATGCCCATTTAACAGGAGATTTAGGAGCAGATGAACTAGATCCCGTAGAAGTCATGATGGGGATTGAAGAAGAATTTGAAATAGAAATCCCAGATGAGGATGCTCAATGGATGTTTCGTGTTAGGGATTTTGTTCTCTATATTTTAGAGAGGTTATATGGAATTAACCTAGAGAAGGTTAAAGTATTGAAATTATCAAACTTCATTGTAAATCAAGGTCTTTCTCAAGAAAATGCCCTGGAAATCATAGATAACAAATTCGTTACATCTTATTGGAATAAAATCTGCAAGCTTAATAAAGCCTTGCATAAACCTGGAACATCGACTGCTGAAATGGTGGAATTTGCCGTTATATTTAGAGATGATTTCACTATTGCCAATCTTGAAAACATTAATAAACTCATCGAATTTCTTGATGACTTTTATAAGCCTTTTGAATTTACTAGAGAAGAGGTAGTCGAATTAATTCGGTCTGGAAAAATCACAGATTATTTTAATACGATCAAATATTTGAACGATACCATTACTCAAAAAGAAGCTGACGTTCAAAAAAGGAAAGCTGAGCTTCAAGTATTCTTAAGTGAAATGGAGGTTGTGAAGAAGCAGAAAAATATTGAAATTCAAACCCTCATCAATGAAGCAACAACATTAAAAAACCAGCTTAATAGCTATTTGCAAAATGGTGATTGATCGCCAAAAAACTCTGCGTTCAGAAAATAGTGCGCTTTCTCTATACAGCTATAGGCTACAAAACAGAGAGTGTGCCAGAATAAAGAAATGCTAAAGAGTGGCAAACGGGTGCGTCCCCTGCCAGAATATCAGAATTTTTCAGAGGAATTATGGCGGAAATTCAATTTGTCAGGGGTGTGAACGAGGGAGTTGTACCGGATGTGCGGTTAACGCGGGCGAAGGATGGCAATACGGGCAGAGCCGTCTTCTATTTTGATAATCCTCAACTGGTGCAGGAAGGCAACCTGGAAATCATGGGCATGTACATGGTGGATGAGGAAGGTGAAATTGTCACCCGTGAGGTCAATGCTAAATTTATTAATGGCAAAGCTACGGCGATCGAAGCGATTTACACCATCCGCAGCGCGCCAGAGTGGGATCGGTTTATCCGCTTCATGAATCGCTACGCCGAAAGCCATGGTCTCGGATTTAATAAGTCCTAGCCCGTCCAATTCCCCTTGATTCAATCAACATGGTGCAACCCCACCCGGATCTGACAGCGACATCCCTGAACTGTGCAGTTCTTACCGTGAGCGATACTCGCACCCCCGCCACCGATCGCAGTGGTCAGTTATTGCAACAGCTATTGACAGAAGCGGGTCATCGGGTGGTTGTCTATCAAATTTTGCCGGATGAACCCGATCAGATCAGGGAACAGTTACACAGCCTGGGCAACTGGGCAAATTTAGATGTTTTAATTTTTAATGGTGGCACTGGCATTGCTCCCCGTGATACCACCTACGATGCGATCGCTGCAGAACTCGATAAAGAATTGCCGGGCTTTGGTGAACTGTTCCGCTATTTGAGTTATCTGGAAATTGGTTCGCGGGCGATCGCCTCCAGAGCAACAGCGGGGGTGATGGGGGACAAACTGGTTTTTTCTCTCCCCGGCTCCAGTAATGCGGTCAAACTGGCTGCTGAAAAGTTAATTCTGCCAGAACTGCTCCATTTGAGGGGGCAACTTCGCAGTACACCAGTTCAGCAACCATCTCCCTGAACACCCAAGAGAATCTGAGTCCGGCTCCGATCCGCTTGGCCGCTTTACTCAGCCCGGAGGGACTTCAGCTCTGCACTGTTGGACACCGCTTGGGGTCGAGTCTGCTGGGGATTGGCCAGAATTTGTGGTTTCAGACTGGTCACCGCCTGGGCAAACTGGGGATCGGCTGGGGTGCCAATCAGGCTGGGATTCGTGCTGAGGGATTTCTGCTGAGTCTCGGTGAGGGAAACCTGCACATCGGGGGCAATCCCTTTGTGATTAATGTCCGTGCCATCGGGGGTGTAGTAATGGGCGATCGTCACCGCAATGCCAGAACCATCCGAGAGATCGCGCACGGATTGCACCATAGCCTTGCCGAAGGTTTGTGTCCCCACCACTATGGCGCGACGGTTATCCTTCAACGCACCTGTGAGAATTTCACTGCAGCTGGCCGAATTGCCATCCACCAACACTGCCAGGGGAAGTTGGGTCAGGGCCGAACGGTTGGCATCAATGCGTTCGTTATTCCCCACTCGATCAACCGTGCGAACAATCATGCCCTGGTTCAACCACATCCGCGTTATATCTACCCCCACCTGGAGCAACCCGCCGGGATTGCCGCGTAAATCCAGCACAAACCCCTGCACCTTCTGCTTCAGCAGGTTCTGAATGGCGGCCTGCATTTGTTCGGGAGCATGGGCATTAAATTCATTCAAACGAATGTAGCCAATCTTTTCTGTCCCCTGTTGCTGTACTGAATAGCTGACCGTAGGCAGTTCAATCACTGCTCGGGTGAGGGTGAGTTCAAACTGACCCCGGCTGGGACGGACAATGGAAAGGGTAATCTGGGTGCCAGCTTTGCCCCGGATCAGGCTGGAGGCCTCCTCGATCGTCATTTTGGCGGTGGGGCTACCATTGATCGACAGCAATTGATCACCGGATTGAATGCCAGCTTTGACAGCGGGTGAATTCGCGATCGGCTCCACCACCGTCAGCACCTTCGTTTTCTCGTCCATCCCCAAACGAATGCCAATCCCAGAGAGTTCACCGGAAGTCTGGGTGGTCAATGCTGTAAACTCACTCGGGTTCATGAAGCGGGTGTAGGGATCGTTTAACTGCTTCAGAGCCACCCGAATGGCCTCGTAGGCTTCCTCTTTAGAAGTATAATTCTTACTGAGCAAACTGCGCCGGGTCGCCTGCCAGTCCGTCTTATTGAAGGTGCCATCAACGTAATAGGTATTGACGAGTTGCCAGGCCTCATCCACGATCATTTTGGGGCTGTCCTGCAAGGCCGCCTGCACGGAGCGATTTAACCCAGGCGCCAGCAGAGTCAGAGAAGAGGTTGCCAACACAACTCCTCCCAGCGTTGCCAGTTGCAGAGGATGGAAGCGTTTAGAAGTTGGATTCATTAGGGTGATGCCAGAAAATGAAGTGAAGGAGCAAACTTAACCAATTAAACAGTTTGTCGCAAACAGAGAATGTTTAGTACAAACCATCTTAGGGGAAGCTTACCAGAATCAGACTGAAATGGGCATTTTTTTAACAAGCTTGCCCTTCAGCGTAATCACTCTAAAGTTAGGATTTAATGGCTCTGTGCCAGTTTGGTAAGCGTCCGTAGCCCTGAATCTTTTTAGTTCAATATTGATTAGTTCAGGGATTAGTTCAACGCCTGGTTTAGCCCTACTTTTTTCTGAGCAACCCAACATGAACAGAGGGGCTTTCTCCCGCGGAAACGCTTCGCCAATGCCTCCTATCTCTGGGTTTGACGACGGCTGAGGGCAGCGGTGACCGCCTGTTGTTGATCTCGTCGGGCGAGCCAGCGGTGGTAGGTACGGGTATGCACGGCGACAGAGTGCCCCATCATTTGAGCGGCAATTGTATCGGGCAGGCCAAAGTGAATCGTCCGAACCGCCCAGGCATGGCGCAGATCATAGGGAGAAAAGGGTAAACCATAGCGGCGAAACTGCCGGGTTACAGCCTGGCCAATTCGTTGCAGGGTTGTGGAGTTAAGGTTGGTGTTAACTGGAGGCAAACAAATATTACGCAGGTTAAATTGCTCTACCCATTCGGGATTAAACGGCCAGACTTCGTGCGCCCCCGTTTTGGTGGTTTCTAGGACTCGAATGGTAGCTTCCCGATCGCCCTGTTGCAAACTTTGATAATCCGTAAAAAAAACTTCATGATTGCGGAGCCCATAGGTGGCCATCACCCCATAGACAAACTGCCAGGCAGGATTGGGGATTTGTTCAAACAGCGCCACAATTTCTGCATCGGCGGGGAGATGGCGAGACTGGGTGCGGCTGGGATTATAGTTGCCCCAGTAGGCTTTGAGTTCAGTGGGCAATTCCAGGTCGAGAAAGCTGGACAGGGACTGCAGGGCCGTACAACAGGCCTGACGACTGCGGGAATTAGGCCGGGTAGACTGCACCGTAGCATAGAGTGCTTCTACCAAACTGAGGCGGGGTTGAGCCTGGGCGATCGCGGCTAATTTTCGCAGGTAAGGCGCATAGGCACTCTCCCAGGTGGTTTTACGACTAGAGAGGCCCTGAACCGTTTGGAACGGGCTGAAAAAATTTGCCTCAAATGCCTGGATCTGTTCTACCAGACTCAATTCTGACTGCCCACTGCCCAGATGAGTTTGCAGATAGGGTCGCCAGTCAAAACTTTTCTGAATCAGTTGAGCCGCAATAATCTTCGCCTGCTGTTCCGCCTGTTTCAACCCTTCCAGTGTTGCAGGTAAGCCCAGACTGAGCCGTTGTTGATAGGCCCTCAGCCGCACACTTCCCGGTTTGGGCGGTAGGGTTCCCCGTAAACTCAACTTTTCCCCTCGCCGCTCAATCTGTACTCCCAGTCGGGCCGCTTTCAAGCGATCGTTGACCTGCCCAAGACGACTATCCAGGTTTTTCTCCGATTTCATCGTTGCTCCACTGCCTTACCCTCTCTCTGTAGCTTTAAGGTCGGGGAAAACACTCCAGTCTCAGCCTATTTTGCCTTGCCAATTTTATCTCTATCAAGAAAATATTCTGTCTCAGGCTCCAGAGAGAAGTAGTTGCTAATAATTCCCAATCATTAAGATTTATTTCAGTCAGCAAGATTTAAGTTCCGTAACGGGGATCTTGTTAAAATCAGTAACAAAGATAAAGAAATTGGGCAAATCAAATTTATGGGGCGTATTGGGGTTTTACTGCTGAACTTGGGTGGGCCGGATCGACTGGAGGATGTTCGCCCCTTTCTCTATAACCTCTTTTCAGACCCGGAAATTATTCGTTTACCCTTCACCTGGTTGCAAAAGCCCCTAGCCTGGTTAATTTCCACGACCCGGGCCCGCAAATCCCAACAGAATTATCGCTTAATTGGGGGCGGTTCTCCCTTACGTCGCATTACCGAGGAGCAGGGAAAAGCACTGCAGGCCCATCTGGCCAGTCAGGGACAGGACATCCAGGTTTACATTGGCATGCGTTACTGGCACCCGTTTACGGAAGAGGCGATCGCCGCAATCAAACAGGACGGTATTACCCAGCTTGTGATTCTCCCCCTCTATCCTCAGTTTTCGATCAGTACCAGTGGCTCCAGCTTTCGGTTGCTGGAAGATTTATGGCAGCGTGATCCGCAATTGCAGGCAATCGACTACACGGTGATTCCCTCCTGGTACGATCGTCCCGGCTATACCCAGGCCATGGCGGAACTGCTGCGGGAGGAACTGGAGCATTTTGCCGAACCCGATCGGGTCACGATCTTTTTCAGTGCCCACGGTGTCCCCCTCAGTTATGTAACTGAAGCAGGCGATCCCTATCAAGCCGAAATTGAAGGCTGTACCGCTCTGATCATGCAGGCCCTGAATCGACCCAATCCCCATGTGCTGGCCTATCAGAGCCGGGTGGGGCCGGTCGAGTGGCTCAAACCCTATACCGAAGACATCATTCCCGAACTAGCCAGTCAGGGGGTAAATGAACTGGTCGTGGTGCCGATCAGCTTTATTTCCGAACATATTGAAACCTTACAGGAAATTGATATGGAGTATCGGGAACTGGCGGAGGAGGCAGGGATTGAACACTTCCGTCGAGTACCGGCCCTGAACACTCATCCCCTGTTTATTGCCGATCTGAGCCAGATGGTCCTGGAGGCATTACAGGGCCCAAGTCGCAAATTTGATCAGGTGATGCGGCCCCAAAAACAGGTAAAACTCTATCCCCAGGAACGGTGGGAATGGGGGATGACCTCTGCGGCGGAGCGCTGGAACGGCCGTTTAGCGATGCTGGGATTTCTAGCCCTGTTACTGGAATTAATCACGGGGCGAGGTCCCTTACACTTTGCCGGCTTACTGTAAACTCGGCTTATACTATAACGTCAGGATGGTAGGGTGGACTGATGATCAACAGGTGGATTGTCAACCTGAACTGATCCTGCTGAACTGATCCTGATCAGTTGGGTTGCCGCTCCAGTGTGGCTTCCATCGTGCTGAGGAGAGAATGGCCAGCCATAATGCCCGTCATTAAACAGTAGCGTTTATCGCTTAAGCGATAGATCGTTTCAAAACCACTGCGACGATCGCGGGTATCCAGCACCCAAAATCGCTGCACGATCGAGGTGGGGCCCAGCCAGCCTTCACCTTCCACCCGGCCCAACTGGCTATGTTGCAGCACAAACGTATAGGATTGATCCTCTACCCCCAGCCGCCCCCGGTACTGCATGATCATTTCCGGTCGTTCAGAATTGCTAAAGATCAATTTGGTAACAATGGTAAACCAGTTATCCTGATTCCAGGCCACCAGGGTCTTTCCTGTAAAGGCAACGGGACGCCGATCGCTCTCCAACCAATGTCCTTCCAGGGTCCAGCGACCTGCTTCTAATAAAAAAGTGTGTGTCACAACCTACCTGTTCATGCCAGCCTCGGTGCCAGTCCTGTTGGCGATCATCTAAACCTTAAAGATGGGGCAACGAGGATTGCCAGGACTGATTCATTCTAAACCTCATTCTAAACAATTTCTGTAAAGGCAAGCTTATTATGACTTCTTACCCAGCTTCTCTTTTAAAAAGGATTGCAATATATCTAAAATTACCTTCTCGTTATTTTTGGGCTTAATTTGCCCTGTAGAGGTGAACCTATTTCAAAATAGAGCTAAAGACTACAGTTTGAATAATATTATTTTGGACCACAGGATGATGAATTTAATCACGAAAATTCTTGTTCCAGCAGTTAAACGATCTCGACTGCTCAGCACCACTTTCTATCTGCTGGGGTTTATGAGTGTTCTGCCTGCACTGGCTGTCCGCTTCCCCGATGGTCGAGTTGCCTTCGATCGCCCTCCTGAACTGCTGGATGTCAATACTCCCTACCCGGATGTTTCCGTCACGGATACGACTTATTTTTTTACCGTGCAGGTTCCTGCCAATGCCGGTGAACCCCTACAGCGGATTGTGCTGACCCAACAGCCTGCCCAGGAAACCATTTTGTTTCTGCCTGAAGCTACTCAAGCCTACGTCGGGTCTCGCCGCAATCGCCTCGGATTAGGGCAGGTTAACTTTGATAGTCAGGCTCAAACCCTGAGTGTTAATTTTAATCCTCCCGTGCCACCGGGAACCCGATTGACCTTAGCTGTCTCACCCGAACGTAACCCCTTCTATGACGGTGTTTATCTATTTGGGGTTACGGCTTTTCCAGTGGGAGAAAAGAGCCAGGGGCAGTATATCGGCACAGGGCGGCTGCAATTTTACCGGGGAGGCAATGGAGGGCTTAATTGATGGGGGAGCAATGGAGAGTTGGACCTACAAGGGGCTTAGTCTAGCTCTCTCCGTCCTTCCAGAGCGCGGGCCAGGGTGACTTCATCGGCATATTCTAAATCGCCCCCCATCGGCAATCCAAAGGCAATCCGGGTGACTTTAGCACCCTTTAATTTGGTCAAAGGCTTGAGCAGTTGGGCAATGTAGAGGGTGGTGGTTTCCCCTTCAATACTGGGACTGATCGCCATGATCACTTCTTCCACCGCAGTCTGGCTGACCCGCTGGATCAGGGGTTGGATGTGGAGTTGTTCCGGCCCTATCCCTTCCATGGGTGAAATCAGGCCACCCAGAACATGATATTTGCCGTGATACTCACGGGTTTTTTCTAAGGCAATCACATCTCTGGAGTCTGCCACGACGCAGAGGGTCCCCTCATCCCGACTGGGGGCACGGCAGATTTCACAAACCGGTTCGGCGGACAGATGGAAACAAACGGAACACAAGCCCACCTGTTGTTTGGCTTCCAGTAACGCTTGGGCTAAAGCCTGCACTTCAGAGTCGGGTCGTTTGAGCAGATGTAAAGCCAGGCGTTGCGCCGTTTTGGGCCCTACCCCCGGTAGTCGTTGCAGTTGTTCGATTAAGCGGGCCAGGGGACGGGTATAAACAGTACTCATAGCTATTTCTGATTCTTTCGCAAAGCAGCAATGATCTGCTCGTTGGCCTTGGGAAAGGGATACTGATCGATCTCTTCCAGGGTAACCCAGCGTACTTCATCGCAGCCCAGAGGTTGGGGTTCCCCGCTTAAATAGCGGCAGTGGTGTACGTTCAGGGTGACCTTAAAGTGAGTATAGGCATGGTCGATCGTGATCAGTGGTTCTCCTACCTCAATTTCAATCGCCAATTCTTCCCGGATTTCCCGCTGGATGCAGTCCATCACGGTTTCTCCCGGTTCAATTTTCCCTCCTGGAAATTCCCATAGCCCCCCTAGCAATCCCTTCTGCGGACGCCGATCGATCAAAATTTCACCGCGATCATTCCAGATCACAGCGACACCAATGGATTTATGGGGCAGGGGAGCAGCGGTTTCAGTCACGGGCAACTCGGCTTGCAAGTTAAACTGCAGTGCTCGACAGTGGTTAGACCAGGGACAAAGGGGACAGTCGGGCTTTTTGGGCACACACACCGTTGCGCCCAGATCCATTAAAGCTTGATTGAACTCCCGTGGCTGAGTGAGATCGAGCAAGCGATCGGACCATTGCCAGAGGAACCCTTCAGCTTTTCGGGGTGGAACAGGTAGGGCCAGTAAGCGGGCCAATACCCTTTTTACATTACCATCCAGAATTGCCACTGGTTGAGCAAAAGCTGAACTGAGAATGCCTCCAGCGGTGGTGCGGCCAATCCCCGGTAACTTCAAGACATCTTCTAACTGGGAGGGAAACTGGCCAGCAAACTCCTGCTGAATCAACTGGGCGGCCTGGTGCAAATTTCTGGCTCTAGAATAGTAGCCCAGGCCCTGCCAGAGTTTTAGAACCTGTTGTTGTTCAGCCGCAGCTACGGTGGCGATCGTCGGTAAAGCTGCTAACCAGCGCTGATAGTAAGGAATAACGGTTTGCACCTGGGTTTGCTGCAGCATGATTTCGGAAACCCAAATTGCATAAGGATCACTGGTTTCTCGCCAGGGCAGGGAACGGCCATGCTGACGGTACCAGTGCAGGAGGGCTTGCTGCAAATCTAAAATTTGGGCTGGCGTAAAATCTACCCCTGGCAAGGCTGAACTGGAGCGGTGCCTATCCCAAGGGAGCTGATCATAAGACGGGCTATCTTTCGCTCTGACCACGGGGATAATTACGGCTCAGCGGCTTGATCTTGCATCCCTGCGAACAGAGACTTTTCAAAGCCCATGCGTTGCTCGGCTCCCCGTAGAAAGTAGCCATTCATCATCGAAGCCGCAATGAGTCGTCCTAGATTTTCTCGGCTGGTGGTAATCATCATGCCAAACTGATCGCCGGGCAGGGCCCCCAACAGGGAGACAATGTGGCGTTCCATTAAGTCCACAACCTCCTGGGAGGCGGGTTTAGACATCTGTGCGATCGCTTCCGGTTCCATCGCCTGGACATACTGCCATAACTGATTTTGGGACCGAGCCGGTTCACCCTGAAAGGAAAGCTGGTTGATTGAGTTATCCATAGGTTGTGTAATCTGTGTTTACCCAACTTGATATTGATACACACAATCTAACAGTCCATCTCAATCCCAGGCAGTAGGTGAAACCGAACCCGCATCAGCGTGATTTTGCTCATCCTTACTCTAAACTGGGCAATGCTGCAAAAGTAAACCTGTTGGGGGCGATCGCTACACAATAGATCATCAGGACTGATACATTCACGCTTCTCAAAGGTGATCTTGCTTTGTTACCCCCCAACCGCCCTTCCCGGTCTGGACCCAACTTTTCTGCCTGGATTGATGCTCTGACCAGCCGGAATCCTTTTACCCTTTCCCGCTGGCTGATTTGCTGGATTCTGTTGGGAATAAGCTGTGGTCTGTTTGCCAGTCTCTACTGGATTGTGCTGGAAGCCCTGATTCGGTTTCTGGAGCGAGTTGAGGGAATCAATCTGCTGCTGCTGTTGCCCCTGTTCGGTTTCCTGATCGGCTTAGTGATTCAGACGCTGGGAAATCCCGGTGAAATTGGTTTAATTATTAATAATATTCACTCCCGCAATGGTCGGATTGAAGCACGGGAAAACCCAGCTATGATTCTGACCTCTCTCCTCAGTATTTCTGTGGGCGGCAGTTTGGGCCCGGAAGCTCCGATGGTGCAGGTCACTGGATCGCTGGGAACCTGGCTGGCCGATCGGCTGGGGGTAAAGGGGGAAGATTTGCGCTGCTTCAGTCTGGCCGGAATGGCGGCTGGATTTACGGCTCTGTTTGGTGCTCCCCTGGGTGGGGCTTTTTTTGCGCTAGAGATTCTACATCACCAGTACGTGCTGGAGTACTATCAGGCGATTCTGCCCGCGATCGTTGCCAGTTGTGCCAGTTACATTGTGTTTGCCCTGATGACCCATCTGGAGATTGGCCCTACCTGGAGTTTTCCCCAATATCCCATCAATCGGGTGGAAGATTTTGCCCTGGCGATGATTTATGCTCTGGTGGGAGCAGTTGCGGGCTGGCTGTTTGTTTATCTATTTAAAGCCTGTGCCTGGGCGTTTGCCAGAATTTCAGCTCCAGTTTACTGGCGGACCACTCTGGCAGGGTTAATCCTGGCGGTGCTGGCTCTACTGCTGCCCCTAAGCCGCTACTTTGGGCATGAACAATTAAATACCGTTGTAGAGCAAAACTTTACAGCCAGTTTCTTACTATGGCTGGCCCTGGGAAAAATGCTGGCGATCGCGGTTACGGTGCAGGGGGAATGGCGAGGGGGATTCATCATTCCTTTGTTTTTCACCGGAGCCTGTTTAGGCAAAGCGATCGCAGTTCTATTTCCCGGCGTACCCCCTGGATTAGCCATGATCAGTGTAATGGCTGCCCTGAACGCCAGCGTGACCCGTACCCCGATCAGCACCACCCTGTTGCTCACCAAGCTAACGGGCTTTGCCCCCTTTGCCCCCATTCTGTTTGCCAGTCTGGTTGGTTTTTTTCTGTCTCCCAAACATCCTTTAATCAGCGCCCAAATGAAGAAGGCTCCTCCCCAGCACTAAACTTTGAGCGGGTTTGAGAGAGGATGCCAGCCCGTGGCAGGAATGACCAGAGATAGCCCCAGACTGAGAATGAAGGGTCTGCTGTAAAACTTTGTTATATAAGTCGGTTGTAAAACTTTATGGAGTAACGGGTTGTGTCAACCCCAAAGCATAGTAGTCTATAAGACGATCGCCAGTTTAAAAAAGGATAGTATTCATGGTACAGCGTGGTTCTAAAGTCAAAATTTTACGTCCAGACTCCTACTGGTACAACGAAATTGGCACCGTTGCTTCTGTGGATCAGAGTGGGATCAAGTATCCGGTGATTGTGCGCTTTGATAAGGTCAACTACTCAGGTTTCAGCGGCAGTGCCGGTGGCGTGAACACGAACAACTTTGGTCTGCATGAAGTTAAAGAAGTAGAAGCTCCCAAAGCCAAAGCCAAAAAATAAACTGCTTGCGCTACAGTCAACTGGGTAGACGTAGCCGATTTGGAAAAGTATAGTGCCCGAATTGCCTGAAGTTGAAACGGTTCGACGGGGGCTTGAGCAGCTAACCCTTGGCCGTAAGTGTCTGGGTGGGGATGTGTTGCTACAACGAACGATTTCCCACCCTTTTGCTGTTGCAGAATTTCTGGACGGATTACAGGGAACGCGGATTGAGTGCTGGCAGCGGCGAGGAAAATACCTGCTAGCGGATCTGGTCGATGCCACCTATCCAGAGCTGAGACGAGGTTGGCTGGGGGTCCATCTACGAATGACGGGGCAACTCCTGTGGTTAGAGTCCAGTCAACCCCTCCAGAAGCACACCCGTGTTCGTTTATTCTTTGCTGATGCTGCTTCCTCTCATCCCTGGGAATTGCGATTTGTTGATCAGCGTACCTTTGGGCAGATGTGGTGGGTGAGTCCAGAGCAGCGGCCGGAACAGATCATTTCTGGCTGGGGTAAGCTCGGCCCAGAACCATTGAGCCAGGATTTTTCCGTTGCCTATTTGCTCCAGCAATTGCAACAGAGCCGTCGCCCCATCAAAAATGCCCTTTTAGATCAAACCCTGGTGGCAGGCATTGGCAATATCTACGCAGATGAGGCATTGTTTTGCAGTGGTATTTATCCCCTCACGCCCTGTGCTGAACTGCGACCCGCTCAAGTGGAAAAATTACAGCGGGCGATCGTCAGTGTCTTACAGGCCAGCCTGGCGGAGGGTGGAACCACTTTTAGTACGTTTCTGAATGTCAGGGGAGTCAATGGTAATTACGGGGGCCAGGCTCTGGTCTACGATCGGCGCGGGGAACCCTGTCACACCTGTGGAACGGCGATCGAACGCATAAAGTTGGCAGGGCGCTCCACCCACTTTTGCCCGCAGTGCCAGACCTGAACAGTTAGCAGCCTGTTAAATTCCCCCGTTCTAGATGGGCTGCAACTAAGGACAGCGCGACGATCGGTGCGGTAACGGCTCGTAAGACTCGTTGACCTAAACCAACGGATTGAAAACCAGCTGCCTGTGCCTGGGTCATTTCTGTTTCAGTCCATCCTCCTTCTGGTCCCAGGGCAATGGTGATTGGGCTTAAGGGAGCATCAGCTAAACGGTCCGCCAGATGGGGAGCGGTCGGGTTGGGGGTGCAGAAGTAAAGCTGTTGATCGGTGGGGTTGAAAGCGCTGATGGCTAGGCTCAAGGGGAGGGGTGGATCAATCCTGGGTACAACTAACCGCCCCGATTGCTCCGTAGCTTCCCGTACAATCCGCCGCCAGCGTTCCAGTTTTTGCTCACTCGGTTGCAGTAGGGTGCGATCGCTGATCAGTGGAATAATCCGGCTCACCCCTAACTCCGTGGCCTGGTAAACCACCTGATCAAATCCCTGCCCCTTAGGGAGTGCTGCTAGCAGGGTCACAGGAACCGCCAGTTCAGTTTCACCTTCCACCTCTTCCAATAGCAGGGCAACCTGGCTGGAGGATAGTTCAGCTAACCAGCGTTCCCCCGGTTCCAGAATGGCCAGAAACCGATCGCCCACGGTTAAGCGCAAAACCTGAATCAGGTAATGGTGCTGAGAGGGGGTCAGGTAAATTTGTTGCTGTTGCCGTTGGGTGGAGGCAATCGCCAGCCGTTGAAGTCGAGCCATGATCGAGCACTGGTTCAGCCTTAAGGGGATGGCTGCGGTTTTGGCTCAGCTGGTTTTTGAGCTGGCTTTTGCCATTCCACCAGGGGACGATCGATGGCATTGCGGAAGTCCATGGGCACAATCAGCACGTTGAGGGAGTCTCCGCCAGTGGGATCAGCCAGGGCGTAAAGGCTGCTCTGGTCAAAAGTCGGTTTCCCTAGCAGCAGTTTGTGGCTTTTCTGTCCCGACAGACCAATTTCGATCGTGGCTTCCGGGTTATCCAGGCCAAACTCCTGCCGACGATTACTGGGAACCTCCAGGGTACGATCGCTCTTGCCCGTGGTGAGTTGGGACAGCAAAAAACCGACAGCGGCATCATCCGCCGGGCCAGCTTTGGGTGCTTTGATCGTCCAGATTGAGCCAGCAGATTTAGGGGTGCGTTCAAACTGCAGGGTTTGCTGCCGATTTTTGATAGTTAACGTCTGGATTTGATCTTCCTTCAAGCTGAAAATTGCCTTACCCTCGGTGGCCTGCTCTTGAGAAGATAAGGTAGAGGATCGGCGCTCATAGAAAGCAAACCCGGTTGTCATGGCGATCGCCAGAAACAACAGCATTAAAGTCTTGGTTTGAATCTTCATAAGCAACTCAAGCGGACTAGCAGAGACTAGAGGCTCAGATCAGAAAGTAAATCCAGAAACCGACGGGAACGAACGTAATACAGAGGATCGCCACGCCGATCACCATCAGGACAGGAATCCATTCAGTTGGGGGCATAAAATTTTCCGACACTGATAACCACCCCGTTAGTGTACCAGAAAGGATCTAGGCCATGGAGAGCGTTCCTATTAGCTTTGTTTGTTGATCTTGCCGTTCTTGTCCCTAACGTTAGGTCGATGATGCTTGCAGAAAAAAGCCCACCTGACTGACATCTGACCATGAGATCAGCAAAAGGTAGGCTTCACACCAAAAAAATGGTTAGATTTTTCTGGATCGGCAATCAATTGCAGTTAGTAAGCTTCCTGTAGTTCGTAGAAGTCGGGGCTGATGTAGTCCTTCCGCAGCGGCCAGCCGACCCAGTCTTCGGGCATCAATAGCCGTTTCAGGTTGGGATGACCTTCAAAGACAATCCCGTACATATCGTAGGTTTCCCGCTCCTGCCAGTCGGCGGTTTTCCAGATCCAGTAGACGGAGGCTACACGCGGATCTTGACGGGGCAGAAACACTTTCACCCGTACTTCATCGGGGTGCTCGGCGCTATCTGTCAACTTGATCAGATGGTAAACGCTGACTAAATCTTGACCGGGGCCAGCATCGTAACCTGCCTGACACTGAAGGTAATTGAACCCATAGGCATAGAGGGCCATACTGACCGGAATTAAAACGTCCCGATCGACTTTGATAATTTCTACACCACTGCCATCATTACCTAGAAATTCGTGGGCAAAGCCATCGCTGGTCAACTGTCGGGAGGTTTTACCCACTTCGGCGATTGCGGTTTCGGGAGTCTCAGCCATTCTTTCTCTCCTTCTTCATCATCTGCACTCCTTCTTCATCATCCAAATCTTCGTCATCATTCAAGGGGGCTGGTCATGGGGCATCCTTAAGACCACTCCAGCGCACCCTTCCGCCAGGCATACACCAGCCCAAATACCAGAATTGCAATGAAAATCAGGGCTTCAATAAAAGCCAGTACGCCCAAACGGTGAAAGGCTACAGCCCAGGGATAGAGAAATACAGTTTCTACGTCAAAGATGACGAAGACCAGGGCAAACATATAGTAGCGAATATTGAATTGAATCCAGGCTTCTCCGATCGGCTCCATCCCGGATTCGTAGGTGGTAACGCGGGAAACCCCCTGACTTTTGGGACGAACGATCGCGGAAGCACCCAGAGCCAGAACAGGAACCAGAGAGCAGATCAGCAAAAAGCCCAGAAGATATTCGTAGCCGCTGAGGACAAACACAGTTAAAACTCCCGCTAGGTAGGGACCGACAATTCACCGCTTCATTATAAAGTCTCTGGTTTAGCAAATTGACATTCCCTGGCCCAGAATTTGCTTATGGTAGCTATGAACAGAACTTCAGAGGGGCAATTAAGGGAGAGGGGCATTGGCCCGAGCAGGCGCTTGAATGGTATCGATCATCCAGGTAGAAGTTTGGGCAACAATACCAGCTTTCAGTCCGGGTACAGGCAGCGTATCGGCCATTAAACCAACAATCGCAAAGCTGAGTATCAGGGTGGGGAGGCTAATTTTACCGGGTTTCATCGTCGTCACTGGGGTAAAGTGTTCGCTGATATCTTTACTATCCCAGGGCAACCCGTTTGGCTTAGTGATAGAGTTTGCTGAGTAAGATGATCTGTATCACTGCTTTAGTGAAGGACTGATCACTTTCTTCTTCCAGAGACAGTGTTCTTCCAGAGACAGTGTTCTTCCAGAGACGGTTTAGCCTACTTTTCCTGCTCCCAGGTACAGTTCTCCCACTTTGGGGTCGTTCAACAATTCTGGCCCCGGTCCTTCAAACCGATCGCGCCCCTGTTCCAGCACATAACCCCGATCGGCCATGGCCAGGGCTTTGCGAGCATTTTGTTCCACTAGAATAATCGATGTACCGGACTGATTAATCTCCTGAATTTTAGCCAGAATATCGTTCACCAGCAGGGGAGAGAGAGCCGCGGAGGGTTCATCCAGAATTAATATTTCCGGTTGCAGCATTAAGGCTTTACCCATAGCCAGCATTTGCCGCTCTCCTCCAGAAAGGGTGCCTGCCCGTTGGCGGCGACGTTCTGCCAGCCGGGGAAAGGCGTGATAAACCTCCTCCTTAAGGGCATTTAATGGGGTGTGGCGAGTATAGGCTCCCATTTCCAGGTTTTCTTCCACCGTCAGCGATCGAAAGACATTGGCAATCTGGGGGACATAACACAGGCTGTGCTGGACAATTTGGTTGGGTTTGAGTCCGACAATATTCTTACCCCGCAGCAGGATTTTGCCCTGACGGGGAGTGAGTAAACCACAAATGGTTTTGGCCAGGGTAGATTTTCCCGCCCCATTGGGACCAATAATTGCGATCAGTTCTCCCTGATAGAGTTTTAGATTAACCCCCTGAAGAATATCGAGATCCTGCAGGTAGCCCGCATAAACGGCTTCAACTTCGAGCAGCAGGGGGGCAGAGGGATGGGTCATGGGTTAGCGGCAACGAGAGACCGGGGCAAGGGCTGGCAGAAATCGGTAGAAATACTTTGCCTATCCTAGCGGAGGGGGTCTCTTCTGGAAAGGTTGGGCTACGGCAGGGCTAGAGAGCTTGAGCACCCTGATGGGCCGAATGTTAATTTCTTTATCCTCAATTCATAGCTTTCTCATCTGCCCTTCAGGAACAGCGGCGAAGATATGGACAATGCGCTCAAGGATGGCAGCCATGACGGTTTCTTTTTGGCAACGGCGAAAGTTTTTAACCTATCTCGGTTTGGGAACGGTTGCCGCCAGTGCCACAGTGATTGCTCCCCCAATCATCCGCTCCCTCTCTGGTGACACTATGGGTTTGCAGTCGAGCACCGTCGGTCTCCCCACTGGGATCGCCACGGCCAGCACCACCCGTTTACCTGACTTTCAGGGGATCAGTCAGTGGCTCAACTCCCCACCATTGACCGTTCCGGCTTTGCAGGGAAAAGTAGTACTGGTGCAATTCTGGACATTTTCCTGCATCAATTGCATCCGCACTCTGCCCTATGTGGTGCGCTGGCATCAACAGTATGCCCCTCAAGGGTTAGTGGTGGTTGGGGTGCATACCCCGGAGTTTGGCTTTGAACGTCAGGCCAGCAATGTGCAAAGGGCTTTGCAGGAGCATCGCATCACCTATGCAGTTCCCCTGGATAATGACTACAAAACCTGGAAGGCTTACCGGAATAATTACTGGCCACACCTGTTTCTTGCCGATCGCCAGGGGGTGTTGCGCTATGACCACATTGGGGAAGGAGCCTACGACCGCACTGAGCAAGTGATCCGTCAACTGTTGAGCTAGGGAGCGAGCCGAGCCGTTATGGAAACCACTTCGCCATTGTTCTGGTTGTTAGCCCTGCTGGCCGGGATACTGACGGTCTGTTCACCCTGTATTCTGCCGCTGTTACCCATACTGGTGGGACGATTCACCTTTGCTGAGGGTTCGCCAACCCTGAAGTCCCATCGCCTCGCCCCTCTGGCCCTGGTTGGTGGCTTAATTGTCAGTTTTGCCCTGGCCGGTAGTCTGCTAGGTATCAGTGCCAGTTGGTTCAGCGGTTTTGCCAATGCCCTGAGAGGAATTGCGATTGCTGTTTTACTGGGGTTCGGTGTGCTGGCGATCGTGCCCCGCTGGAGCTATCGGTTTTTTGGCCGTTGGCGGGTGAGGTCAGGTCAGTCCCCTCAAGGGCAGGGGTTAGCAGGGGAATTCTGGTTGGGAACCCAACTGGGTTTACTCTGGACACCCTGTGCCGGGCCGGTTCTGGGAAGCATTCTGGTGCTGGCAGCGGTGCAACATCAGGTGATGCGCTCCTTTATTTTTCTAATTATTTATGGAATTGGGGCAGGCTTACCCTTGCTGGCGATCGCCTATGGCAGTCGTTCTGTGGGTCGCTTAATTCTAAAATTACGCCCCTATTCAGAGCGATTACAGCAAGTGGGTGGAATGATGGTGGTGCTGAGTGCGATCGCCATTCTGCTGGGCTGGGATATCAAAATTCAACTCTGGCTGGCTCCCCTCTTTCCTCCCCTCTCTTTCTAATCGCTTCTTCCTTAACCCTGATCTAGCAACCCTAAATGGGTTGAGAAAAAGGGGGTGTGGGGTTCCTCCTCTTTACCCCGTTTGGATCTCAAATAGGATTGCGATATCGACCTTGCAAAACCCAACCCTGACTCTGTGATGAGTAACATCAGCTCCGTCATGACTAACAATGGCTCCGTCAAGCTTAACAACGGCGATGTCATCATCAACAATGGCTCCGTCAAGCTTAACAACGGCGATGTCATGACTAACAATGGCTCCGTCAAGCTTAACAACGGCGATGTCATCATCAACAATGGCTCCGTCAAGCTTAACAACGGCGATGTCATGACTAACAATGGCTCCGTCAAGCCTGACAACGGCGATGTCATGACCAACATTGTCATCATCAACATTGGCTCCGTTATCCCCATTCCGTCTCCCCCAACCGATACAAGTCATCTAGTTGTCTCTCATTTGCAATTCACCTATCCCACTACCTCCCACAACTGAGCTTATGTTTACTGCGAGTCAAGCTTTCCGTTTACTGGCTTCCCTGGCCGTCGTTGCCTTAGTGGCCGAACCCCTACTCTCCAAAATTCCTCAACTGCATTCGATTACAGAAGTGAAACCGGCGGAGGCCAAGCCAGGCACCAAACCGAAAACGGCTCTGCCCAATCCCGCTGTCGATATTCCCGCTGCTAGTGTCAAAGGCAGGCAAACCCTGGTTCTGGCGGGGGGCTGTTTCTGGGGAATGGAGGCGGTTTTTGAGCATCTCAAGGGTGTTTCAAATGTGATGTCCGGTTATGCGGGGGGCAGTGCAGATACCGCCCATTATGGAGCCGTAACCTCTGGACGAACGGGCCACGCTGAATCGATCCGCATTACCTATGATCCGGCTCAAATTTCCTATGGCCAGTTGCTCAAGGTTTACTTTGCCGTAGCCCATGATCCAACTCAGTTGAACCGGCAAGGGCCCGATAAAGGAACCCACTATCGATCGGCGATCTTTTTTAACAGTCCAGCCCAGCAACGGGTGGCCCAGGCTTACATTGCCCAACTGAACAAAGCTCAGGTTTTCAAGCAGCCGATCGTCACCCAACTGACCCGGCTAGATGGCTTTTTCCCAGCAGAAGACTACCATCAGAACTTTGTGGTTCGGAATCCAACCTATCCCTATGTGGTGTTTCATGATCTGCCCAAACTGGAGCAGCTTAAACGCCAGTTTCCCAATCTGTACAAAAGTTAAATCCGCCCACCGGAGCGATCGCCATGACCAGCAAATCCAGCAAATCCCCTCCTTTACCTCCGCAAAACCCGTTTATTAAAATCTTGCACGGACTCAATATTGTCAGCCTGGTGATTATGATTGCCAGTGGGTTGCAGATTTATAACGCCAATCCGGTGTTTGGGGGGCGCTCAGGCTGGCGTTTTCCCAAGGAGGTATTGCTGGGGGGCTGGCTGGCGGGAGGCCGGGACTGGCACTTTGCCTTTATGTGGATCTTTTCATTCAACCTGCTGATCTACGGGATTTACATTGTGCTGACCCGGCGCTGGAAACGTCGCTTTATTTCCAACAGCGATGTGCAGGTCCTGCAACAGGGCAAAAATCCCAAACGCAAAGCCTATGCCTGGCACCGCCTGATCTACACCGCCATTATTCCGATCTTGCTGCTGGCGATCGCCTCTGGGCTGGCGATGTATAAACCGGCTCAGTTGGCTCCCCTGGCGGCCCTGTTTGGCAACTGGCAGATTTTGCGAACGGTTCATTTTATTACGGTGCCGATCGTCGCCCTATTTGTGATTGCCCATTCTCTCTATGCCCTCAAGGTGGGGGGATTCCGCTTAGTTCAGTCGATGTTTCGTTAGTTCAACTGATCAAAAAGTTCATTCTTGTGGGGATGGGAACGGATGGATAACAAGCAATTACCACGGCGGCAACTCTTACAAATGCTGGGCATCTCCGGTTTGGGCTATGCACTTTCTGGCTGTGTGCCGGCTTCCCTCACCACTAAGGTTGGCGAATGGTCTGAACCCCTGAACCAGCGGGTGGAAGAATTGCTGTTGAGCGCCCAGCCTGTGCCCGAATTTCCGGTCAGTGCGATCGAACCCGCCGCTTTGCTGGTCAACAGTTATTCAGATATTCCCCAGTTAAATCCCCTTACCTTTCGGCTGACGATCGAGGGTGAAGTTAACCACCCCTTGCAGTTAAGTTTGCAGGACTTCCAGCAATTACCCCGCACCTCAATGGTGATCCGCCATGTCTGTGTGGAAGGTTGGGCAGCGATCGTGCAGTGGGGGGGCGTGCGCTTGAGTGAGCTAGCTAGACTGGTTCAACCCCTGCCCCAGGTGCGCTATGTCTATTTTCTCTCTGCTGATGGCTACTACGAAAGCTGGGATCTGCCCTCGGTGATCCATCCCCAAACCCTGCTGGTGGATCAGAAAAATGGTGCTCCCCTGCCCGTGGAGAATGGTGCTCCCCTGCGGCTGGCCTCCCCAATCAAACTCGGCTACAAGCAGTCCAAGTGGGTGACTCGTGTGATCTTTACCAGTAAGATGGCCCGGCAGCGGGGCTATTGGGAAGACCTGGGCTATGAATGGTTTGCGGGTCTGTAGGTCAGCCAGCGATCGGTGGAAACTCAGGCAGGGGTTTGTTGTAAATCAGACCGTTCCTCTGGAATGATTGCCCCCTCCACCGGACAAACCTGTAAGCAGATCCCACAGTCAATACAGGTGGCAAAATCAATCCAGTACCAATCCGTGCCTTTGAGGTTTTTGGCAGGGCCGGGGTGAATGCAGGCCACGGGACAGGCATCGACACAGTCGGCTACGCCCTCACAGGTATTGGTGACAATTGTGTGTGCCATACTCTTTCTTTGCCTTAATCGTTATTCTCTGGCTTAATCACTCTCTGGCTTAATCACTCTCTGGCTCTAACCAGCGTGTGCTTCGTCAGCTTAACAGTTCCATTCTGCCATCAAAGTCTGACCCCGTGCGCCTGGGCCCGTGCGAGAATGGGAACACTTGCAATCCGCAGATATGGTGGTTACGATTCCCCAGTTACAGCAATGGAAACGATCGGGACGGGCGATCGCAGTCCTGACAGCCTGGGATTGGCTATGGGCCTCTCTGCTGGATCAGGCGGGGGTCGATCTGATCCTGGTGGGCGATTCCCTGGCCATGGTGGCGTTGGGCCACAAAAATACTCTCCCCCTCAGCTTGGACGAAATGCTTCACCATACACGGGCGGTGTGTCGGGGGGTGCAGCGGGCCCTGGTGGTCTGTGATTTGCCCTTTGGCAGCTATCAGGAAAGCCCTCAGCAGGCGGTGCGATCGGCCAGTCGGGTGCTGAAGGAAACCCCTGCCCAGGCAGTCAAACTGGAGGGCGGCTACCCGGCCATGGTTGAAACCGTTACCCATCTGGTGCGGGCGGGCATTCCGGTGCTGGGCCACGTTGGACTCACTCCCCAATCGGTGCATCAGTATGGTGGCTATCCCCAGCAGGGTAAGTCAGTAGAGGCGGCGGAACGGATTTTGTCTGAGGCGATTGCCCTGGAGCAGGCTGGAGCTTTTGCAATCATTCTGGAACACATTCCGGCAGACCTGGGTTTAACGATTACACAGAAATTGTCCATTCCGACGATCGGGATTGGTGCGGGGCCCCATTGTGATGGCCAGGTGTTGGTTACAGCAGATGCCCTGGGTTTATCAGAACGGCAACCTCCCTTTGCAAAGGCTTATGCCAATTTAAGAGAAACCATTTTGCAAGCAGTTCAGCAATACTGCAACGAAGTCCAAACGCATCAGTTCCCCGGCAGTGGTTAATTAAAAGACGACAGCCATCGTTCCGATCGTTTCCAGCCATTGCCAGAGGTTTGCTTAGATCATTAGAATGTAGATACGTTGTGTCTACTTCCTCTGGCAAGTAATTAGATTCAGTGGTTTAATGAGCCTGGATGCAAGACCTATGGTTACGATAGTTGCCAAGTGGGGTAATAGTTTAGCTGTTCGGATTCCCCAACATATTGTGAAAGAGATTCAGCTAGCTGAAGGCACTGAAGTTGATCTCGTGGTGATTGACGGTGATTTGGTGATCAAACCTAAACCGCGTAAACGCTATGTTTTAGAGGAGTTAGTTGCCGCTATCACCCCAGAGAATTTGCATGTTGAAGTGGAGAGTGGAGTTGCAGTGGGGAATGAAGCTTGGTAAATTTAACCGATCGCTACATTCCCGATCGAGGGCACATTGTTTATCTAGACTTTGATCCAACTAAAGGTCATGAACAGCGAGGACACCGACCTGCGTTTGTACTTTCACCTCGTAGTTATAACGCAAAAAGCTCTTTAGCACTGTTTATGCCTATTACTAAGCAACAAAAGGGGTATCCCTTTGAAGTTCTTTTACCGCCTGAGCTACAGCTTCAAGGGGTAATACTTGCCGATCAAATCAAGTGTCTGGATTGGGCAGCCCGTAAGGTTAAGTTTGTCGAGACTGTTCCAGAAAGCTTAGTTGAGGAAGTGCAGGCAAAACTTGAGCCATTGATCTTGTAGGGGGGCGGTAAGTTTTTGCAGTTGCAGCAGCACAGCACTGTATTGGTGCATTGGTACGGACTTAAGAGGCTGGAGCAATCAATACTTAAGGTGGATTATTTGAGGAACTTACTATGACTGCATTTCGTATTTTCTTGATAGGTTTGTTAACTATTCTGATGGCATATACAGGCATAGTGATTGCCAATCATGGTTTGGGACTGCTCAACATTTTTTTCGGTGATATGGCAGTAATGGGTTGGCCTGGCCAGTTCAACCTCGACTTCATGTTTATGCTGACACTTTCTGCACTTTGGGTTGCATGGCGGCATCAATTCTCGAGCATCGGAATACTCCTATCTATGCTGGCACTGGTGGGAGGTAGCCTTTTCCTCACCATTTACCTCTTAATTGTGAGTTGGCAGACCAGGGGTGATATCAAACAATTACTTCTTGGCACGGGGCGGGTGCAGGAAGGTTCTAGTGAAACATAACACTTGCGCTTTTGTGGAGCTAGTTTTCAAGCTTGAATCTAGTTGCAAATATTGAAAAACCCTTGCAATTCTCCTGCTTGCCAGTTAAAGATGTAACTCTCTTCTCATGTATAGCAATCCTATTTGAGATTTAAACGGGGTAAAAGGGTGGAACCCCTTTTGTGGGGGAACCCCACACCCCCTTTTTCTCAACCCATTTAGGGTTGCTATAGATAGACGAGAGTTAAGGTAAGCTGAGCTTGGAATGCCGAGGAGAAAAATAATGAAGCGGAAATGGCTGCTCTGGGCTGCGATCGCGGTGGTTGTGTTGTGCCTGAGTCTAGGGACTGCCTATGCCCGATCGGTGCTGCACTCCCGTCCTGGCTTTCAAGTCTCGACGTTGGGCGCATTGAATGTGGGCATTTACCAGGGTGCAGCGACAATCACTGAACTGAAACGGCAGGGCAATTTTGGTCTGGGAACGTTTGAGGGATTGGATGGGGAAATGGTGGTCCTGGATGGCCGGGTTTATCAAATTAACGCTGATGGCGTGGCCAGTGTGGTTACTGACAAAATCAAAACCCCCTTTGCCGCAGTTACCTTTTTCAAAAAAGAGCGATCGATCCGTCTACCAGGACAATTGAGCTATCAGGACTTGCAACAGGCACTCAGTCAACGCTTACCCAGCCAGAATTTACCCTATGCCCTGCGGATGGAGGGAATCTTTCCTTACTTGAAAGTGAGAAGTGTACCCAGGCAAACCCTGCCCTACCCGCCCTTAAGCACCGTGATCAGTCAGCAGCAAACCATTTTTGAATTGCGTAATGTCCGGGGGACTTTAGTTGGTTTCTGGTTACCCTCCTACCTCAAAGAGGTCAATGTGGCAGGCTTCCACTTTCATTTCATCACCAGCGATCGCAAGACCGGGGGGCATGTGCTGGATGGTACCTTTTCTGCCCCTGTGGCTGATCTGGCCACCCTTTACGACTGGGATATCAGCCTGCCTGAAAATGCTGCCTTTGCTAAAGCTACCCTGGAGTAATGGACATACTGGCCGGGCAGAAGAATTGTTGGAACTGGGTTTGCAGTGTTTAAGCATGGCTAAGCTCAAAGTCAAATATGTTAATTATTTGTTATTGATAAGTAAATATCTCATGGAGAATTTAGTGCAATTGCTGTTCCATTGCCCAAGGCTAACAGAGTTTAGACAGAAAACTGTGCGAATGGGACTCATGGGAGGGTTGGCTGTCGGGCTGTTGGCTACAATTGCTTCGCCCGCATTTGCTGATCCGATCGCTGATGTTCAAACCGCCGCCACCAAGGCTCAAATTGCTGCAGATACAGCGTTTATGTCGATCTCCGCCGCCCTGGTTTTATTAATGACTCCAGGTCTGGCGTTTTTCTATGGCGGTTTTGTCCGTTCCCGCAATGTTCTCAACACAATGATGATGAGTTTTATTGCGATGGCCATCATTGGCACAACCTGGGTGCTATGGGGTTATAGCCTCGCCTTTGCACCCGGTACCCCCTTCCTGGGTGGTTTAAGATGGCTTTTTCTGAATGGCGTGGGGCTAGAAACAACCAATTACCTGATGGGAACGGAACCCGCTGCTGTCGTTTCCTATGCCGCCACAATTCCCCACGAATTATTCATGATGTATCAGGGCATGTTTGCCATCATCACTCCCGCCTTAATGTCAGGGGCGATCGTGGAGCGGTTCAGCTTCAAAGCTTATTTCTGGTTCATACTGATCTGGTCAACCCTTATCTACAGTGTCATGGCCCACATGGTTTGGGCGAAGGGTGGGTTCCTCGGATTGCATGGCGGTCTTGGAGCTTTAGACTTTGCAGGTGGGACGGTTGTTCACATTAGTTCTGGGGTCTCTGCTCTGGTGGCAGCCTGGATGATTGGCCCCCGGCAAACCCACCCGGAGAACCTATCTCCTCCCCATAATGTTCCCTATATTCTTCTGGGAGCAGGGTTACTCTGGTTTGGTTGGTTTGGGTTTAACGCGGGTAGTGCACTTGCTTCTGGATCGCTATCGACCGTGGCCTTTGTCACCACCAATACAGCAGCGGCGGCTGGAGGGTTGATATGGATCACCCTGGAATGGGTTCTGAGAGGTAAGCCAACGGCTGTTGGGATTGCAACAGGGTTAATCGCTGGTCTGGTCGGCATTACCCCGGCGGCGGGTTTCGTTACCCCTCTCAGTGCAATCCTGATCGGAGCTATCACTGCCACCTGTTGTTTCTTTGCAGTTAGCCTGAAGTCTAAATTGAAATTTGATGATTCCCTGGATACATTTCCGGTGCATGGCGTGGGTGGAACTGTAGGGGCAATTTTAACCGGAATCTTTGCCACCAAAATGGTCAATGCTGCTGGGGGCAATGGGTTGCTGTTTGGAGAGACGGGCCGGCTCTTTAACGGTAATGATCCTGGCCAACTGGGCAAACAAATTCTCGCTGTGGTTATCACCTATCTGTTCGCCGGGGTGGGGACGTTTGTGATCCTCAAGCTCCTGGATGTCACGATCGGTCTACGTGCCAAGCCAGTGCAGGAACTTCAGGGTATGGATGTGAATGAGCACGGTGAAGAAGGTTACGGTAACGAATTCATGACTTGATAGCGAGAGCGGCTGGGAGTTTCCCCTGGCAGGTTTTCAGTCGGGGTCAGGCAATACTGCCACGCTTACGAGCCTCTTTGTAGGATGTACCGACATTCCGCAACCCGGCCCGGATCATCTCCTGTTCCAGTAGGGCAAAGAACCGGGCCCGATCGCCCCCTCTCACCACCGCCTGATTGTGAGCTTCGGCCAGGGCCACCGGATAGCCATAGCCTTTTTGAACCTGAGCCAGCACGATTCCCAGGGCCAGGGCTAACCTCTGTTCATCCTCTCCAACCCAGGCAGGGAATTCCAGCCGTACCACTTCCGAACCAGCATGGACATGGCAGAAATAAATCCTGTGCTCACCGTAGCTATCCAGAATGCGAGCTGAACTGCGCCAGAGGGGGCCCCGCTGTCCCGGTTGTAAGCATTGACTCCAGAAAACCACATCTCGCAGGGGTTCTAAGACCTGACAATCCGCCCGTACTCCCCCACAGTACTGACTGCAATTGGGTTCAGGATGGGGGCAGACCTGTAAGCGCAGAAAGTTTAAAGCTTCACTCCCCCGTGAGGCACTCAGGTAGCCCACCAAAGGAATCCCTAACCGCCGCATTTCAGTCCAGCACTCCAGCATAGGGGTGAGGATGCGATCGCGGCCGTCCTGGGGTAACCCTTCCAGTGACCAGTGGATCAGCGAACCATCCACCAGGGCCAGGCTGGGTAAAGGGTGGGCTGTCACTGTCCCACAGGCTAATTCTGCCAGTACAGTTGCCTCCAACTGGGTTCGCCGCAACCCCATCCATTCTTCAGTGCGAATGCCCCATTGTCGGTAAGCGTAGAGATCCTCTGGCTGATAAAAGACTTCTGGCAAACTGTCCAGCAAGGGTTGGCGGTTCTGACCATAATCCAGGCGTACTCGCCCTACATTAATCAGATAGCAATAGGCAATTTCGTGGTGGCTGGGGGCAATCTGAGAACCATCGGTAGCCATAACCGTATGCTGAGCGGGGGGTGGGACCAGATCTATACGGGTGTCTAGGGGTTCCAGGGGTTCTGCCGCCATAAATCGCAGCCCCTCCTGCCAGATCTGCCGTTGCCGCACCAGTTCGGTCTGATGGATCTGGGCCTGGTGGAGCAGAGTTTGGGCCAGGTCTAAGCGTTTCAGGGTAGCCGCCGCCTCGATCGTCAGTTGCTGGCTTACCCCCTGCATCTGCTGGGCCACTTTGGTCAGATCAAGCATGGCCTATCGTCCCTAAACCTGCTCCCATCATACTTAACCAATCCAGGCAGGCGCGATTAACGAAAACTGGTGGCTGGCTCGAGCCATTGCAGAATGACCTGTTCCAGTTGGGCCAGTTCCCGAAACACTTCCTGCCGAATCCATTGCCCAACCGCATCCAGAGGAGAAAAACTACTACCCGTCTGCCAGTTCAAATCCTGCCCCAGGGGAGTGAGGTGGCTCCCAGGTAGTTGACGCAGAGAAATCAGACCGGGAAAGCGCTCTTCCAGAATCTTCTGAAGCTGCAGGGTCTGGTCAATTTCATCATTGCTAAATCGGATCAGCAGGTTACGGCGCACCTGATAGTGTTGCTGAATCAGGCGGTTGGTTTCTCTGGGCGTGGGGGTAAATTCTAACGTGCTGCCCAGATTAAGAGACTGGACGAGGGGAATGGCCTGATCCGCACTGAAATTATTAAAAGATAGAAAAATGTTCCCGGCCCGATTGCTTTCAGAGCGGCTGCCCATGAGCAGATGGAGTTTACAGCCCATACTGTGCCCCAACCCGTAAATGGGGAGAAAGCGTTTCAGCCGCCCCTGCTGTTGCAGACTGGCCAGGGCCCGCTCAAATTTCGTTTCCACCTCTGTGGCGATCGCCCGATGGTCAAGGGTATTGATAAAGGGAGTGGCAATGATTCCGTAGCCCTGTTTGGCTAAAAATTCCAGCAAGCGGTTGTAGGTGGTCTGGGGAGCCGCCGCCACAAATGCACCCCCTAAAAAATGAATGATCGCCAGGGGACGAGCCGGTAGCAATACCCAATTTTCCTTAACTTCCTGCCAGTTCATGGTTCTTGGGGGAGCAAATTGGAGGGGGGACGATCGCTACTCCAGAACCACCAGGCCTGGCCACAGGAACAAAGATAAAATTCCTGCCACTTACGCTGATGGGTTTCGGTATAGACCGGAGAGCGACGATTCAGCCACACTTCTACTGCAGTGATGCAGTCAGCCTGACAATTGGGGCAGTAGCAGGGCTGGGCATGGCGGGCAGTAGCAGTCCATTCGGGCGGGAGGGGAGCAAAAGGGTTCATCTAGGGAATTGGCCCAGAACTGCGACTTCGTAAAGGAGACAAACCCATTATAGAAAATTCTTCTGATTTGCCGGATCTGCGCTTAGGCGATCGCCCATCCCCGTAAAATAGGGGCAATGAGGAGCAGGAGTTATGAACGCTGAACCGGAAATTCGCCGTCTACTGGATATGATGCCCGCCTCCGGGAGAATGCACAGTAAAATTGTGGCCCGACCCCAGCAGGCAGAGGTGATCACCTATCGCATTCCCTTTCCCTGGGGAGATCGGCCGATCGCCATTAACTTTGCCCTCTGGAGCCGAATTCCCAGGCCGGAACGTGACCTGCTGATTTTGCGGGCAGTGGCCTGGTTAAAGGCCAGTAACTGGCTCAAACCTGAGCTTTACCAGGGTATTTTTATCGCTGGGCTGGCCGGGGGCGCTGTGCAACTCAGCCAGGGGGATGCCTTAGGGGTGCTGGTGGGGGGAGGGTTATCGGCGATCGCCGCAGTACAGATCTGGCGCAATCATCATGGCGTGCGGATTGACCTGGATGCAGATACAGAAGCGGTGCGGGTGGCCCAACGCCGGGGTTACAGTGAAACCGAAGCGGCCCAACATCTCTTGCGGGCAATTCAGACCGTAGCCGAGTTGGAAAACCGTTCCAGCCTAGACTTTGTTGAACTGATCCGAACCCAAAATTTACGGGCGATCGCCGGTCTATCCCCGGAGACCATTCCCGAGACCCTCCGTTAGCTTAAACGCCCCCCTGAATTTGAATGGCTGGCTTGGACAGGCGCACCTTAGCCCCGATATCCGGTGGAACGGTGAGCAAGGTGGTTTGAAAGGTGACGGTTTGACCGGGAGGCACCGTTGCAGGTTGGGGAACTGCACTACCGGTTTGGAGTAACTTGCCCTGTGCATCCAACACTTCAAAATTGACGGAAGCTACGGTGACCGGCTTTGGATTGCGATTCGTTAACGATCCCATCACCTGAGACGAGCCATTGAGCCTGATAATCGGGGCAATCCGTAAATTGCTGACCGAAATATTCTGGAGCAGTTGTTGCTGCAGCACTTGGGGATCGACCGTTGCCTGATCTCCACTTGGAGCTGGGGGAGCTGCCATGGGGGACTGGCTTCCTCCAGTTAAACCCAGCAGTTGATTCCAGTAAGTCTGGTTCTGGGACCATTGAGCTGGAGAATTGCCAATCACGACAATATCCCCTGCAGACTGGGCCAGTGCTGGAACAAGAGCGATCGTTGAGAGCAATGCCGAGCTAAGTACGGGGGCCATCGCTCCCCTGATGCTGACGTTGAACAAACCTTTAGCCATGATCATGCACTCCTGAACCCGTATAGAGAAATTTTTCTAAGGCAATTCTAGCCAGGGTTGCGCTCCTCAGCCACTATTCTCAGCCCCCATATTGCCAGGGTGTATCTTTTAGTAACAGAGGGTCTCCTTCCCGGTGGAGGGCGGCCGCAATCACTTCCCCTACAAAGACAGAGTGATCGCCTTGCTCCAGGCTCCCCCGCACCTGACATTCGATGTAACCCAGGGCTTCCTTAATGATCGGGCAACCCGTTTCGCCGGTGTAAAATTCAACATCTCCAAACTTATCGCCATTGCGCCGCAGGGGTTGAAAGAACTTCTCAGCCAAATCCTTCTGGCTGCTGGACAGAAAACTGATGGAGAACACCTGGCTGGCCTGAATCATGGCATGGGAGCGAGAATCCTGGCGCACAGCAATTACAATCAGAGGTGGTTTAAATGAGGCCTGGGTCATCCAACTTACGGTAAACCCGTTCAGTTCTTCACCGTCTTTAACACCACAAATGTTTAAGGGATGGGGAATGAAACGCAGAAGGGTGCGCTTAGCCTTTTCGTCTAACAAGGGTTTGATTACCTACCTTAATGGACTACCCTTTTAACTTTAGCAAGCCCCAGGTGTTTGAATTAAAGTATTACGTTTATGATGGGGGACTCTCCCCACCCCCACTCCAATCCGCAGCAGAAGTGCATATCTGGGAGGCGAATTTAGCTACAGCAGCAGCACACATCCTGAACCTGGCAGAGGTACTCTCCCCAGAGGAAGTGGAACGCTGTGCCCAATATTGCTTCCAGCAGGGCCGCGATCGCTGTGTCAGTAGCCGGGGGATTCTGCGCCTCTTGCTCAGCTCTTACCTGCAGCGGCATCCCCAGAGCTTTAACTTTGTCTATGGCGTTCACGGTAAACCCGCTTTAAAGCAGGAGGAGCTGCACTTTAACCTCACCCATTCCGGCGATCGGGCGCTCTATGCTTTTACGTTGACCCATCCGGTGGGGATTGATCTGGAACAGATTTGCTCAACTCGGGATTATGACAAAATTGCCCAGCGCTTCTTTACCCCCCGAGAGCAAGCCTGGCTATTTTCCCACCCCCCCCAGCAGCAACCGCAGCACTTTTTTCAGCTCTGGACTTATAAAGAAGCCTGGGTTAAAGCTCGCGGAGAAAGTATTTTTTCAGCGCTGGAACAGCTTGAAGTTTTGCAACATCCCCATAGCTCCGAACCCTTACCCGGCTTATATGCTCTTACAGCTCCGATCGGTTACACCGCTGCCCTGGCAATTATGGCTTGAATCGAACTTAATTAGACCACTGGCTATAGGGATAAGTGACCAGATTGGAGTTGTAGTAACGGGCATCCTGGGTAACTTCTAGCCCAATCCAATCGGGAATCACAATCGGCTGCGTAGGGCTGGACAATTCCACTTCTGCCAGAATCAAGCCTTGATTTTCCCCGCCAAATTCATCTACTTCCCAGGTCACGTCGTCGAAGGGAATCCGGTACCGCACTTTTTCAATTAAGGGACGGTGACAGAGGGTGTTTAACATTTCTTCGGCGTCGGCAACCGGGATAGCATACTCAAACTCTGCCCGCCCCGACTGGCTGTAGGGCCCTTTAATCGTTAAATAAGCTTTTTCGCCGGCCAGCCGCACCCGCACCGTGGGACGGTCACAAAGATAACCCTGGACATAGCGAACCCCCACCCCCAGCGCCCGCCACGCCTCTCCCCGTACCAGAAATTTGCGCTCAATTTCTCTACCCATTAAATTTAATCCTCTTCTTGTCTAAAAGTTGACAAAGGCTGCTGAAATCTAGCATAGTGGTAGATCGCCAACCTTACTCCAGCTCGGATCAGGTTAAAAAGCTGAGGGTTAATCAAACTCAACCCCGTCACTACCTGTACGGCAACTTCAGGATAATTTTATGACCTACGCTATCGTCGCCACTGCTGGCAAGCAATTCCGGGTAGAACCGGGCCGTTTCTACGATGTCGATCGCATGAATGTAGAACCGGAGCAGACCGTCTCTCTCGATCAAGTCTTACTGGTTCATGATGGGGATACCATTGCTGTGGGGCAACCCTTAGTGGAGGGAGCCACGGTAGAAGCCACGGTGATGCAGCATTTACGGGGACGGAAAATCATTGTTTACAAGATGCGCCCCAAAAAGAAAACCCGGAAAAAGCAGGGGCATCGCCAGGAACTGACCCGTTTGATGATCAATGCCATTCACCTCAATGGCTCAAGCGCACAGACGACAACGCAACCTGAGGCCGATGAAGCTGTAGCGGCGGATGAAGTTGATTCCGAGGCTTAAACAGCTAAAATTTATTTCACTCACAGCACAGATTTAGATTTGACAGCAAGGAAGGACTGCTATGGCTCATAAGAAAGGTACAGGTAGCACGCGCAACGGTCGGGACTCAAATGCCCAGCGACTTGGCGTTAAACGCTATGGTGGTGAGGTTGTCCGGGCTGGCAATATCCTGGTGCGGCAACGGGGAACGAAGTTTCATCCCGGTAACAATGTTGGTCGCGGTAATGATGATACTCTGTTTGCCACGATCGATGGGGTGGTGACCTTTGAGCGCTATGGTAAAGACCGCAAACGGATCAGTGTGTATCCAGTTGCCGCTGCTGCTTCCTGACGCTTAATCCATATAACTAACGATTCGCCTGAGTCTTCTCCCTCCGCCTGGATAGCTTTTCTATTCATTTGGGTAAGAGGAGGTTCGGGCGAGTTTGTTTTAGCTGCACGTCTATTGCTGTTTAGCAGCCAGCGATCGCAGGAGTATCTTCTTGGCGGTTAATCTCTCGATCGACCTGATCAGTTAGGATGACAGGCAACGGGTTTAGTTTAGCTATGCTCACCACTACTCCTACTCCAGGGATAATTCAATTAAGGGGAATTCGCTGGCACACCTACGAGGCTCTGCAAGCCGATCTAGATCGGAGCGATCGTGGACTGCGGCTAACCTACTACCAGGGTGATTTAGAAATTATGGCTCCCTCCCCAGAGCACGAGCTTTATAAGCGGACCGCGGGCCGATTAATTGAAACGATCGCAGAAGAACTGGAAATTGATTATCTTCCCCTGGGGTCAACCACCTTAAAGCAACCTGAACGCATTGGCGGGGAACCGGATGAGTGCTTTTATATTCAAAATTTGGCAGCGATTCGGGGTAAGAAACGAATTGATCTAGAGGTTGATCCACCACCAGATCTGGTTGTAGAAATTGATATTACCCATTCCTCCCAAACTCGTCTGGCTATGTATGCAGAGCTGGGGGTTCCAGAAGTGTGGCAGTACCGTCCAGGAGAATTTAAGATTTATTGTTTATACCAGGGAAGCTATCTTATTAGCGATCGTAGTCAGATCTTTCCAACTTTTCCTGTTGCTGATCTCTATCAATTTCTCGATCGCGCTTTTGAGAGCAGTTATCCTGAATTAATCCGAGAATTTCGTAGCTGGGTTAAACGTCAGATCGCTAGCTAATGTCCAGGGATCTATAGCAACCCATTTACCCCGTTTAAATCTCAAATAGGATTGCTCTATGAGTTCAGATTTAAGAAAAATTGAGCAGTATGTCGTCACTGCTGAGCAAATGCGGGCGATCGAAGAACGGGTCTTTGCGGCCGGTATGCCTGTGGCAGCACTGATGGAAAAAGTGGCAGGATTGATCACTCAAAGAATTGTGAGCCTTTATCCGCCCAGTCGTTTTCCTCAGGTGGGGGTACTGGTGGGGCCGGGACACAATGGTGGGGATGCCCTGGTGGTGGCGCGGGAGTTGTTTTTTAGAGGATATAAAGTACAGGTCTATCATCCCTTTGAACGAGTGAAAGAACTCACCGCTGCCCATGCCCGCTATGTCAGGAGTTTGGGAATTCTATTTGTTGAAGATATTACTGAACTGCAATCCTGTAATTTGCTGATCGATGGTCTGTTTGGGTTTGGTCTGGAGCGATCGTTAACGGGTGCAATTGCCACTGCGATTGATCAGATCAAGGGCTGGGAACAACCCGTTGTCAGTATCGATTTGCCCTCAGGGTTGCATACCGATACGGGGGCGGTATTAGGAACGGCAATCCGGGCTGAGAAAACGTTTTGTCTGGGACTTTGGAAACTGGGTCTATTCCAGGACTGGGCGCTGGAGTACGTGGGGGAAGTGGAATTGCTGGATTTTGACATTCCTCTGGCAGATATTCAAGCCATTTTGGGCGCTCAACCCTCGATTCAAAGAATAACCAGAGAAACTGCGATCGCCGCTCTACCTCTGCACCGTTCTCCCACCACCCACAAGTACAAACAGGGTCATCTATTACTGATTGGCGGCTCGCAACGCTATGGCGGGGGCATTGTGCTAACGGGCCTGGGGGCCAGGGTCACGGGAGTGGGAATGCTATCGATCGCCGTGCCGGAATCCCTCAAGTCTTTATTGCTCTCCTATTTACCCGAAGCTTTGATTATTGGTTGTCCTGAAACGGCTACAGGTGCGATCGCCCACTTACCCACAGATTTAGAGTTAAGCCAGTTTGATACGATCGCCTGTGGGCCGGGTTTGACAACAGAAACGACCGCCGTTGTGGAGCAGGTGTTAGCCAGCGATCGACCCTTAGTGCTGGATGCAGATGGTTTAAATCTGCTGGCGCAGTTAGGCACCGTCCCCACTCTGAAAAAACGCCAGACTACAACCGTATTAACCCCCCACCCTGGTGAATTTAAGCGCTTGTTTCCTGACCTGAGCGGGGAGGTCAACGATCGACCCCAGTCCGTTAATTTAGCGGCCACTCAAACTGGAGCCATTGTGTTACTAAAAGGGGCAAGAGTGGCGATCGGCAATGGCAATGGCAAGATTTGGATTAATCCAGACAGTAGCCCGGCCCTGGCACGGGGAGGCAGTGGAGATGTGCTCACAGGTTTGATTGGTGGATTGCTCACCCAGGCAATTTTAGCTCAACATTCTCCTGAAGAAGCGGTCTGTACGGGAGTGTGGTGGCACGCTCAGGCTGGCATTTATGGAGCGTCTCAAAACACTGAAATGGGGGTGGATGCCTTTACCCTGACTCAATTTTTACTTCCATCTCTAAAGGGGGGAGCGGTTTGAACCTCACTAACCGGGGGGATGGGGGCAGAAGAGAACGGATCAGTTCTGCAGGATAGGCAGCAATTAAAATATTTTCAAATAAATTGTATGGTTGGAATTAAGTTTCTTTGCTGAAGCTCGATCGCCCTGAGGAACCCGTTAGTTTGACGTTTGCGATCGGTCATACCCCCTTTAGCACCTGGTTGTGAGGATGAGTAATGGCTAGACTTTCTGTAGAATTAGACCGCTTCTTCTTTGCTGAAGCAAGACCACCCATCGTGACCCTGGCAGACATCCTCCTGCTGACTGAAGAGCGCATATTTGGGGTTTTGTTGGTGGTGTTGTCCCTACCTTCTGCTCTACCTGTGCCTGCGCCAGGTTACTCCATACCCTTTGGGTTTTTGATTTTTGTCCTGGCTGTGCAACTGATTGTGGGGGCAAAAATTCCCTGGTTGCCCAAACGGTTATCGAACCATCCGCTGGAATTGAAAACTGTTCAAGGCGTATTAAAAGCAGGATTGCCCTGGTTACGTCGAATTGAAGCTCTCTCCCAGCCTCGCCTGGCTTCCATTTGCACCAGTCTATTGGGACGAACCGTGATGGGAGTGGCAATGGCGCTGATGGGCATCTCAATGATGATTCCTATCCCCGGAACAAATACCCTGCCTGCGATGGGGGTGTTTATCACCGGGTTTGGCTTACTCGAAGATGACGGAGCGATCAGTCTGGCAGGATTAGTTGTCTGTTTGATGGGGTTTATTTTGTCTACATCTATTCTGGTAGCCCTATTTCTGGGTGGAACGAGCCTCTTAGATCTGCTGAAACAACAATTTTCTGGCTAAACTCTCTCCACTGGAAGAGGCGGAGGGAAAACGATGCGATCGCAAGCAGCCCAACCGGGGAGGTACAAGCATTCAGGCACTTGCTCCCCAGCAATTCAGGGGCCTTTCGCCTTTGAAAGCACAAAAACGACTGGCCCAGAATGGCTATAAAGTTACGATCGCCGCTGAAGGGTGCAGGTCAGGAATTTTTGCTCACTTTGGCAACGACAAACTTGAGATAACGGCCTTCTGGGAAAGCAGCAGGAACGGGATGATCCAGGGGTTGGCCAGCTTCATGGATAATTTGCAAGCGCCGATCGTTCATGCCCCCTGCTGCAGCCAACATCTCTCTAAACGCTTCCGGGCTAACCTGACTGGTACAACTGGCCGTCACCAGTAAACCATTGGGAACCAGGCATTTGAGCGCCAGGGCATTCAGTTTGGTATAGGCCCGCACGGCAGCATAACGGTTCTGTTTACTTTTAGCAAAACTGGGCGGATCGAGAATGATCAGATCAAACGTGTGTCCCTGCTGGACATAGCGGTTTAAGACTTCAAAGCAATCTGCGGTTACAAATGTGTGCCGATCGGGGTCTAAGCCGTTGAGTTTAAGATTGGTTGTGGCCGCCTCAGCTAGACCTTTGCCAATATCCACACTGGTGACCTGACTTGCACCTCCCTTCAGGGCATAGAGAGAGAAAGCCCCGGTATAGGCAAAACAATTCAAAACCGATCGCCCCGAACTGATCCCCTGCACATAACGCCGATTTTCCCGATGATCCAGAAATAGCCCAGTTTTCTGTCCGGTTTGTAAATTAACACTGAACTGTAAATCATACTCCTGAACGGTTAATTGACCAGGGGGGGACTGGCCCCAGAGCAGCCGGGTTTTACCTTCTGTTTCTCTGCCAATCTCAGATTTGTCTAACTCAGTGGCATGCTGCGATCGCAATAAAATGCCTTTGAGGGAGGTTGTTGCCTGTAAAGCCGCAATTAAGCCTTCCAACAGCACCGTTGCACTTTCCATATAGGTCTGGACAACGGCAAATTCGCCATAGAGATCAACCGTTAGACCCGGCAAGCCATCCCCTTCCCCAAACAGCCAGCGATAGGCGGTACAACCGGATTGACGCAGGGGCGATCGCAACTCCCAGGCTAACTGCACCTGTTCCTTTAACCAGCGCGGATCGGGTAACTGTTTACGTGAAAAAATACGCAGGGCGATCGGCCCGTTGTTATCCCATAGACCAAACCCCGTCCACCCCCCACAACGCAGTTTGACCCAGGTTCCCGTGGCGAGTTTGAGTTCTGGCGGCACATGGTTGCGATATACCCAGGGATGCCCCTGTACTAACCGCTCTTTCAGGTGAGAAGCCAGGGAAATTTCAGACAACTTTGCCATAGGGAGTTTACTGGATTGCTTGTTGCTGGATCAGCTTTTCTAATTTTGCCCCCTGCTGATCAAACCCTCCCGTATGTCTAACCACATCTGGATCAGTATGCAGTCTGTCCATGTAGAGGTGCAGGTCTTCCTCATCATGCCGATGGGAGAGAGCATAGGTTCTTAATTCTTGACGAGTCATTTTCTGAAGGTCAGGCTTCTGGGTCATTGTCAAACTCCCATGTACCGTTTGTGAAAATAGTTATGCCGATGGTTTCACCAGATTTTAGTCATCTTTTGAAGAGCACCTGTTGTAGGGTATCGATTCAGGTCTCGTAAAGTTTGACGTTCTAGCAAACGTTCATATTCATTAAATTTGAAAATGCGGACTGTCACTTCACCAATATCGCTTATAGGCAAAATAGTAATTCTGTCTTCGAGGCTAAGTTGAAAATGTTCATACCATAAGTCTATACGTGGATTAAAAAACCGGCTAAAGCTACTACTATTTTGCAAAGAGACAATAGAGCCAACATCACTCCCCTTGTTACGGTTACAAATCATGCAAGCATAAGCCAGATTGTCCTCGATAGTAGGACCACCGTGCTTTTCACTAATTATATGATCTATTTCGCAGCCCAAATATGTGTCTTCTTCATGGATCAGGCAATACTCGCATAGAAGCTCGGCACGGGCAATGACTAACCTGCGAAGTTCTGCACTGATATAAGTTGTACTCAAGATGGGTTACTCGAAATGTATTTTCGGGCGCGGGCTTTAGCAAGGCGCATTAAATGTTCTAACTGCATAAAGTGATCTAGTTCTGAAGTTTCATCAGGAGTCAACCCTATTGTTTTTTCTCGCCGAATTAAGTCAGCAACTCGCTGTTTAACTTCAGCAGATGGATGAAAACCAATAATTGAACTTGGGCTTGTGCCAGCGGCAATAAAATCAACGATCTCTTCGTAGGCTCGTGTAACACTCATTAATTCATGGCTCCAGAATAAGAATTTTTATGCTTTCATATTACGAGAGATTTTATTTTTTGGTGACCAAAACACGACATGGTGCTGGACAGATGGACGGCATCCCCCCGTTCTTTAGCTCTACCAGGTTTGCGCTGACTATTTTAGGCCGAGTGCATTACTAGGTCATGACCGTTTGGGGATTGGGACTGCTACGCAAGCTTTACAACTGATTAAAGATCTCGATCGCCCCATTGCTAAACCAATAATATTTCTGTATAAATTGAAATAAGGTTGTTTTCTGAACCCTACCATGCAAAGGCTATTGCTCCTACTGGCGATCGGCGGCGGAGTCTATATCTATTTCAATCCTCCCCGTGCAGTTAACCCTCTGGCTCAAACGGGTGTTCCGATCACTGCTGATGCTCAGACCCATGGATTTATGCCCATTGTTGCTCCCGACAATGCTGAAGCGGGTAAAGTGCTGGTGATTGGCCCAATCTGTAATAGCCCCATTGGCCAACGCACCAAAGTTCTGATGCAGCAATTAACCCAGGCAGGGATTCCCTATAGCCAAACCACCCACGTTAACTTCACCAATCCGGCAAATCCGGCTCTGGCGAATCCCCAGGCAGTGGAGCGGTTAAACCAGGTGATGGGCGGGCAGGCTCCGATCGTAATTCTGAATGGGCGCGGCAAAGCAAATCCCACCATTGCTGAGGTTGTAAGCGAATTTCATCAAAGCAGTACTTCGACACGGATCTAGAACCTGGCTTTGCTCAAATCGGTAATGATGTTCAGCAGGGATTATCGATCGCGTAGAACTGCATCAATGAGGTCTGAAACTTCAACAACGACCTTTTTGACCACGTAGATCACCTTTTTGACCACTGGGAAGTCGTTTTTGACCACGTAGATCACCTTTTTGACCACTGGGAAGTCGCTTTTGACCACTCAAGTGTCCCTTTTGACCACGTAGATCACCTTTTTGACCACTCAGGTGTCCTTTTTGACTACTGGGAAGTCGTTTTCGACCACGTAGATCACCTTTTTGACCACAGGGAAGTCGTTTTTGATCACGTAGACCAGGCAGGGACGGACTGGAGAGACGATCGGACACAAAACCACATAGCTGTTTTTACAATGTATGAGGATAATTAGATAGATCCTTAAACGAGCAGCAAGAGACTATGAACGATAGTGAAATCAGACTAACCATTGCCTTTATTGATCCAGACTTGGAACTAGAAGAACGGGAAGAACAGGCTCAGCGGTTGTATTCGGAACTAAAGCAGATGGATGAAGTCGATCGGGTCGATCGTGTGCCTGATCCCAACCCTCCAGAAGGAAGTATGGCGTTAGACGGCGGTTTTCTGCCTGGATGGTTAATGGCTGAGGTCAGTGTGGCAAATGCTAAGAAGCTTTTAGGATATTTGAGCGATCGTCTCGGCAATAAACCAATAGAGCTATCGGTAGAAGGCAACGGTAAGAAACTAACAGTTAAGGCAAGCAGCCCGAAAGAATTGGAAATTGCCGTTAATGCCGCCAAAGATTTTATCAATAGCTAGAAAGTGAACAATGACTAAAATTGCTGACGGGGTGACAAGCGGGTTGAAAGCTAGATAGAGCAAAGGTTAGAGCAAA
>ERZ1066117.310-NODE-310-length-43607-cov-16.240999_pt1 | contig 43607 bp, 28 predicted proteins | sample MGYA00382764_ERZ1066117 | MGnify/ENA primary metagenome ERZ1066117 (study PRJEB33369, sample SAMEA5778347) | biofilm metagenome | biome: Industrial cooling water; feature: Water cooling tower basin; material: Biofilm | place: United Arab Emirates | collected...
GTCGTGCGACACGTTCGCGCCGTTCGGCGAGTTCGTGGCGACCACCGACGAGGTTCCGAACCCGCACGCGCTGCGCATCCGGCTGCGGCTGAACGGCACGACGATGCAGGACTCGAGCACCAGCCAGCTGGTGTTCGACATCCCGCAGCTGATCGCCGCGATCAGCGCCGACATCACGCTCGAGCCCGGCGACGTCATCGCCACCGGCACGCCGCCCGGCGTCGGCTTCGCGCGCAAGCCGCCGGTCTACCTGCAGCCGGGCGACGTCTGCGAAGTGGAGATCGACGGCCTCGGCGTGCTGCGCAACCCGGTCGTGGCCGCGGTCTGAAGCATGGACCTCGAGCTGCGCCGCAAAGTCGTACTGGTCACCGGCGGCTGCAGTGGCATCGGAGCCGCCATCGTCGCTCGCTTCCTCGCCGAAGGTGCGCGGCTCGTCGTGGTCGATCGCGACGCCGAGACCGGTCGGCGGCATGCCGCAGCGGCGGAGGCGGCGGGCCACGCCCTGGCCTTCGTCGCCGGCGAGCTCGCCGACGAACGGACATGCCGGCGCGCCGTGGCGACCGCCGAGCAGCAGTTCGGCGCCCTCGACGTCGTCGTGCACAACGCCGGGCGCAACGATGGTGTCGGCCTCGATGCCGGTGTCGACGCGTTCGTGAGTTCGCTGCGCAACAACCTGGTGCCGGCCTACGCGCTGGTGCACCACGGCCTGCCGCTGCTGCAGCGCGCCCGCGGCAACATCGTCGCCATCGGCAGCAAGGTCGCCGTCACCGGCCAGGGCGGCACGTCGGGCTACGCGGCGGCGAAGGGCGCGCTGCTGGCGTTGGTGCGCGAGTGGGCGGTCGAACTGGCGCCGCAAGGGATCCGCGCCAACGCCGTCGTGCCGGCCGAGGTCTGGACGCCGATGTACGAACAATGGCTGAAGTCGCAGCCCGATCCGGCCGGCCAGCGCGCGGCGATCGAACGCATGGTGCCGCTGGGCCGGCGCTTCACGACCGCCGACGAGATCGCCGACGCGGTCGCCTTCGTCGCCTCACCACGGAGCAGCCACACGACCGGGCAGTTCCTGTTCGTCGACGGCGGCTACACCCATTTGGACCGCCGGGCGACCCCGCCCGGGCCCGCCAGCTGACGGCGAAGCGGTCGACGGGCCAGGGTGGAAGCCCGACGCCGCCCAGGCCCAAACCCCGTCGACCGGGCCCCACGATCGGCCGCAAACTGTTTCTTCTTCGTTCCTTGTGACCCCCTTAACATGGGGCGTCCACAGCCTTCGGGAAAGTTCTGCAGAGGCATGGCCACCGCGGGAACGGGCCGGTCGAATGGTGCGCCGATATCCGGCGAGGCCAGCAATGACCGAGTTCCCCGAGTTCCAGCCCGCGCGCATGAACGACGACAGCAGCCTCGGCCGCCAGCACCGCCTGCCCGACCCGGCGCAGCCGGTGCCGCTCGCGGGCGGGTCGGCACCAGCGCCGGCGCCGGCATTGGCGCCGATGCCCGTCGCCGCGGCGGCACCGGGAGAATCAGCGGCCACGCCCTCTGCGAGCAACGCTCCGGCGGGTGCTGCGGCCGGCGGCCCCGGCAACCCGAGCGCGCCGACCGGCCCGGCGGCGGCGCAGCAGCTGCAGGTCAACCCGACCACCCCGCTGTCGCAGCTCGAGCGCACGACCCTGTTCGTCAACCGCGAGCAGTCGTGGCTGGCGTTCAACCGCCGTGTGCTCGAGGAGGCGCAGGACCAGAGCAACCCGCTGCTCGAGCGCGTCAAGTTCCTGGCGATCGCCAGCACCAACCTCGACGAGTTCTTCGAGATCCGCGTCGCCGGCGTCATGGAACTGGTCGACGCCGGCCTGCAGGGCGAGAACCCGGACGGCATCAAGCCGATCGAGGAGCTCGAACGAGTGCGCGCCGACGCGCGGGCCTTCACCACCGTCATGCACCGCACGTGGCGCGAGCAGCTGGTGCCGGAGCTGGCGAAGGCCGGCGTCGAGTTCCGCGAGACGCGGCAGCTCGGGCCGGGCCACCAGCGCTGGATCGAGAGCTACTTCCAGAAGCAGATCTACCCGATCCTGACGCCGCTCGCGGTCGACCCGGCGCACCCGTTCCCGGTGCTGCTGAACAAGTCGCTGAACCTGGTCGTGCTGCTGCTGGATCCGCGGCAGTCGCGCCGCACCTACCGCATGGCCGTCGTGCAGGTGCCGCGCACGCTGCCCCGCATCCTGCGCCTGCCGGAGGTCGACGGCCAGCGCGGCTACGTGTTCACCGCCGACATCGTGCTGGCGAACCTGCGCGAACTGTTCCCCGGGCTTGAGATCGTGCACGCGAGCACGTTCCGCGTCACCCGCGACAGCAACCTCGAAGTCGACGAGATCCACGGCACCGACCTGATGAGCTCGATCGAGAAGGAGCTGGTCAAGCGCCGCCGCGGCGAACCGGTCCGCCTCGAGATCGACACCGGTGCGCACCCGGACGTCGTCGACCGCTTCCTCAAGGCCTTCGGCCTCGAGATGGACGACGTGTACTTCTGCGACGGCCCGGTCAACATGGGCCGCATCCTCGAGCTGCACTCGATCGTCGAGCAGCCCGAGCTCAAGGACACGCCGGCGGCGCCGCGCCGGCAGTGGAGCTGGGCCACGGCCGACGACATGTTCGCCGACCTGCGCGACGGCGACATCCTGCTGCACCACCCCTACGAGTCGTTCGCGACCGTCGAGGACTTCGTGCGTTTCGCCGCGCGCGACCCGAAGGTGCAGGCGATCAAGCAGACGATCTACCGCGCCGGCAGCAAGAACCTGATGGTCGAGGCGCTGATCGAGGCAGCACAGCAGAAGAAGCAGGTCACCGCGATCATCGAGCTGAAGGCGCGCTTCGACGAGGAAGCGAACATCCAGTGGGCGCGCCGCATGGAGCAGGCCGGCGTGCACGTCGTCTACGGCATCGTCGGCATGAAGACGCACGCCAAGTGCACGCTGGTCGTGCGCCGCGAGGACGACGGCAGCCTGCGCCGCTACTGCCACCTCGGCACCGGCAACTACAACCCGTCGACCGCGCGCCTCTACACCGACATCGGTCTGCTGACCGGCCGCGCCGACCTCGGCGAGGAGGTGTCGGAGACGTTCAACATGATCACCGGCTACACGCGCGTGCCGCAGATGGAGCACCTGATGGTCGCTCCGTTCACGCTGCGCGACAAACTGCTGCTGCTGATCAAGACCGAGATCGACAACAAGAAGGCGGGCAAGGCGGCGGGCATCCGCGCCAAGCTGAACAACCTCGCCGACCCGCAGATCATCGGCGCGCTCTACGAGGCGTCGCGCGCCGGCGTGCGCGTGCAGCTGTGCGTGCGCAGCGTCTGCTGCCTGCGCCCGGGTGTGCCCGGCCTGTCGGACAACATCAGCGTCGTCGCCATCGTCGATCGCTACCTCGAGCACAGCCGCGTCTACTACTTCGAGAACGGCGGCGCGCCGCTGGTCTACCTGTCGTCGGCCGACTGGATGGTGCGCAACCTCGACCGCCGCGTCGAAGTCGCCGCGCCGATCCTCGATCCCGAGCTGAAGAAGCGCGTGGTCGACGAAGTGCTCGGCATGGCGCTCGCCGACAACGTCAAGGCGCGGCGCGTGCTGCCGTCGGGCCAGAGCGAGCGCATCGTGCGCGCCGACGGCGAACCGGCCGTTCGCAGCCAGCAGGCGCTGCTCGAGATGACGCTGAAGCAGCCGGAGTCGACGCCGGAGGGCGGCGTGTCGGATCCGCAGAAGCGCCGCAAGAAGCGCAAGCGCGCCTGATCGAGGCGCGGTTCCGGCGAACCCGGCGGCCAGAGCACCTTGGTGGCAGCGACGCCGCCGCGTTACGGTGTGGCCTGCGGGCATCCTGCCCCACGGAGAGAACCATGCGCATTCCCACGATCGTCTGCTCGTTCCTGCTCGCCACCGTCGTCGCCGGCTGCACCGCCAAGATGGAGACCACCGGCAACGCCGCCGCCCAGTCCGCGGTCGAAGCCACGGCCAAGATGCACGCGGACGTCGTGCGCCTGACGGTGCACATGGCGCCCGCCGGCGGCGGCGCCAGCACCGCGGTCGCCAGCACGGCCGCCGACAAGATCGGCAAGCCGTCGGACAAGGAGGACCTGCAGGCGATGGAGACCGGCCAGACGGTCGTCATGGACGAGAAGGACGCGGTCGACGTGACCGTTCCGGCCATGCAGAAGGACGGCAAGTGGACGGCCGCCATCGGCGTGACGCTGAAGGCCGCCGCCGGCGCCGACAAGGAAGCGCTGAAGAAGAAGGCGACCGAGATCGCCTCGGCGGTCGAGAAGGCCATCGGCACGGCGAAGTGAGCCGGTAGGGCTCGCCGGCCGGGACGAGTCGCCACCTGTTCCGCCACCATCAGGCGAGAGGCCCCTGCGGGGGCCCCGGGCGAGCCGCTTGCGAGGCAGACCTCCCCGGAAGGGTCGGCGGGAAACCCGGCCGGAAACGAAGAACCCCGCCGAACTGCCCTTTTGGAGCGGTTCTGCGGGGTTCTTTCTGGCGAGGACGACGGGAATCGAACCCGCAACCACCGGATCGACAGTCCGGTACTCTAACCAATTGAGCTACGTCCCCACGCCTTGGGGGCGCGACATGCTAGCGAGCCGCGACTGGTTTGCAAGCAGCTGGCCTCGGGCTTTGGCGAGCGGGGCGCCGGCCCGGTCGCAGCGGGTGGGCCGGACCGCGGCGCTGGCGAACGGCGAGCGCGGGCACCAAAAAAATCGGCCGCCGGGCTCACACCCCGGCGGCCGAAGCCACTCTTCGCTCTCTCGTGTCGATTCGGCCGCCGTCCGACACCTTGCGGCACCGGGCCAGCGACCGTCTCGCTTGCACGGATCTGTAGGATGCTCGGCCCAAGGCCCCAAGGGTTCGCGCATGTTCTTCCCGGCTCCCCCTCGACTGCAGCTCGGTTTCGCCGGTCCGAAGGGCTGCTCGACGCCGCACCTGTCGGTCGACGGCATGACTCCGGTCGGCCCTAACTTGTCGCACTGGCCGGGGAACCGCACGCCCGGCAAGTGGAAGGCGGACCTGAGCACCGGGATCGCGCTGCGCTACAGCCGCGCCAAGGCCGCCGAGCAGGACGCCTTCCTCGGCGACGCCGAGGTGGTGCTGAACGACCACTACGACACCGACGGCTTCGGTTCCCTGCTGGCCGTGCTGCGGCCGGACCTCGCCCAGGCGAAGGAAGAACTGCTGCTCGCCGCGGCGGCCACCGGCGACTACGGCACCTGGCAGACCTGGCGCGGCTTCGCCATCGACCGCATCGTCGCCCGCATCGCCGCGCCGGCATCGCCGATGCAAGCGGTGTTCGCCGGCATCGCCGACCAGGGCCAGCTGTCGCTGGCGCGCTACCAGTGGCTGCTCGACCACGCCGAAGCGGTGCTCGACGGCCCCGGCCAATTTGCAGCGCTCTACGCCGACGAGATGGCGACCGTGCAGCAGCAGATCACCGACGGGCAGTGCGGTGGCGTCGACCGGCGACACCACGACGCGATCGGCCTCGCCGTCGTGCACAGCCGCGGCCCGCTGCACCGCTTGGCGCTGAACACGCTCGCCGCCGCGTTCCGCGTGCTGCACGTCGAACACGGCCGCGACGGCATCCGCTTCCGCTACCACGACCGCACCGAGAGCTGGTTCGAACTGGTGACGATCCGTCCCATGCCGCGCCGCGACCTGCGCCCGCTGGCCCAGCAGCTCGCCGCGCTCGAGCCGCCGCACGACGGCGCGTCGTGGCAAGCGGACTCGCCGAGCGAACCGATCCCCGAGCTCTACTTCGGCGTGCCCGCCCCCCAGGCCTACGGGCAACTGACGCGCGACCTCCGGCCGAGTGCACTGCCGCCGGAACGCGTCGTCGCCGAGTTCGCCCGCTTCTTCGCCGATCCGTTCGTCGCCGAGACGAGGAACTGAGCTGCTGGCGGGCCGCCCGCTGCTTCGCCATCATCCGCGCATGAGGGTGCGTGCCGCACTGTCCGTCGTCCTGCTGTTCGCCGCGTGCGGCGAACGCGACTCGTATCGGAGCCCCGACGGCCGCTTCCGCGTCGTCGCCACGACCGAGGCGACGGGGCCGGCCGGGAACACGAACGTCGCGAACGCACTCGCCGCGGCGCCGGCCGACGCCGCAATCGTCGTCTTCGCCCCTGCCGCACTGCCGCCCGAAGCGCAGCGCGGAGCCCGCCGCACGTTGCTGGTCGGCGGCGACGGCACGCTGCCGACCGGCGTCGCCGCGGCGATCACCGGCGCGAACGGTGCCGACGCCGCCGTCGACCTGGCACTGCTGCACTGCCACGGCATCGAGATCCCGGCCCGCATCCCGCTCGGCGCGCAGGTGCTGACCACCGCCAACCAGGCCGCCGGCGGCGCCCGCCAGACCGGCCCCGGCGACGTCGTGCTGCAGTTGCTGCGCATGCAGCACGCGGCGGTGCTGTCCGGCGAGCCGACCACCGACGTCGTGTTCCGCCTCGGCTTCGTGCAGGTGCGCGACGACGCACGCTCGCACCGCACGCGCGACGCCGTGCAAGCGGCCGCCCAGCGCCACAAGCGGCTCGTGGTCTCCAGCAAGGTCGCCGACGGCAGCGAAGCGAACGTCGACGCGCTCGTCGCCGGCCTCGTCGACGAAGGTTGCCGCGCAATCGTGCTCGCCAGCGACGACCCGATGGCGTTGACCACGGCGACAGCCAAAGCCGCAGCACAGAAGGTCGCCCTGCTCGCGCTCGACCCGACGTTGTCGACGCCGGCGTCGTGCGTGCTCGGCTGCGAACCGGCACAGCTCGGCCGCGCTGCCGCCGCCGCGCTGCAGCAGCTGGTGCCAGCCGGCTGCGCGCTGGTCGAGCTGCACGGCGAAGCGTCGGCGCCGCAGTTCGCCGCCGCGCGGCACGCGTTCCACGAAGCGCTGCAACTGCGGCCGAACTGAAGCGCGGGCGGCTCGCCGGCTACGCACGCAGAACGGGATCGGCCGTCGCCACCGTCGACGGCGTGCGCGGCAAGGGCCGGGTGCTGATCGTGATCCCGCTCAGCAGGATCGCGAGACCGTTCCAGAACTCGAGGCCGTGCGGCGGCCACACGCGCCCGAACCACGCCAGCGCGCCCCAGACGACGAAGCCGAGCTGCACCACGACCAGCAGCGTGCGGAACGTCGTCCACGGCCGCCGGCCCACCAGCGTCAGTGCCAGGGCCACGGCGAGGCCGACGAACGTCGGGTTGAGCACGACGCCGCCGATCTGCACGTGCACGAAGCTCCAGCTCGCCGCGACGAACAGGGCGACGCAGCCCCACGCTTCCCGTCCGCGCTGCGGATGCCGCATCCATGCCAGCAGCAGCGCCGCGAGCGCGAACCAGCCAGCGACCAGGGCCGTGCGCGGGCGCCACAGCGTGTCCCACAGGCCGCCCGGCACCGGCGCTGCGTCGAGGCGCTGCTGCAACTGCGCCGGCAGCGCGAAGCCCTTCTGCGCCGCCGCGTCGCGCAACGTCGCCGCGAAGGCCGGCACGGCGAGCACGGCCTCGGCGCGAACCAACGCCTCGAGGGCCTGTGCGCGCACGTCCGGGTTCGGTGTCGCGACGGCGATGCGCAGCGGCGTCGGGTCGACGTAGCGGACGCGTGTCGGGCTGACGGTCGTCGTCGATGGCGGGACCACCGCCCCCGCGAGCTGCATCGCCATCTGCTGCACGTCTTCCTTATGGAACCGGAACTCTCGTGCGGACCGCGCAGCCGCGACCGTCCGCATCGAATCGAGCGCCTCCGGCATCGACCACCAGCTCGGCGTCAGCCAATCCGCGGCCGACCACAGGAAGTCCTGCAGCAGCTCCTTCGAATCGCCAGCGATCGGCGCCACCAGATCCCGCCAGCGCTGCAGCACCCCATTCCGCCACGCCACGAGCGGCTGCTCGGACACATCGTCCCCTTCGGCCAACTGCACCAGCAGCAGGAAGGTGCTCTCGCGGCGACCGCCGTCCCACCAGCAGGTATCACCGCCGGCAACGACCGCCTGGCCGAGCCAAGCCCGCCCGCTCCGACCGTGGCCCTCGGTCCACTCGTGCTCCGGCAGTGCAACCTGCACCGCACCTCGAGGGTCGAGATGGATGCCGAGCGAGTCCCAGTCGAGACTCCCCCCGAGCACGACCTGAAGCCGGCCGAGGCTCGGCAGTCCGATCGGCTGTTCGCCGCGCTGCACCGGGACGAGGAACTTCGCGGCCCGGGCATCTTCGTCTCGCCACAAGCGCCGCGACGAGAACCACGGCGCCTCGCCATGTTCGGCCTCGAACTCCAGGCGGATCGGATATCCAAGCCGCGCCGGAACGGCCCGCTGCGCCACGAGCGTCGGCTCGGCCGCACCGTCGTCGAAGCGCAGGACCGCTGCACGCACGACGAACTGGCGCGGATCCTCGACGCCCGCGGCTTCGAGCACCGACGTCCGCCACCGCCACCCGCTCATGGGAGACGCATGCAAGAACGTCGCTCCCGTTGGCACCTGCAGCCAGGCGAGCTGCTGCCACAGCAACCACTGATCCTGCTCGGTGCGATCGCTGGAGAGCCTGGTCGAGAGCGCGGCATCGAGCGCCGCTGCAACCGACACGACCGCATCGGGTGCCACGCCCAGCGCCTGCCGCAGCAGTTCCGCGAAGGGCCGCGGCCGCAGGGCTCGCCACCACTGCCGTACACCATCTCGCGGCGGCGACTGCCCCAACATCTGCCGGATCTGGCCGCGCACCGCGGATTGGTCCATCGCCAAGGCACTCGGCGCATCCAAGGCGTCGACCAGCAGGTCGACCCGGGCCCGCAGCTGGTCCTCGTGCGACAGCGACTGCCATCGCCGCCACTCCGGCACCACATACGCCGCCGATCGCGCCACGTCCTCGGGCTTCACGGCGCGCACGCCGCCCGTGACCGGGGTGACGGCGACGAAGTCGCTGACCGGCAAGCCAGCGAAGTGGCACAAACCGCGGAACGCCGCGACGCGTTCGAGCAGCGGCCGCCGTTCGTCGACGGCCAACTCGGCGAGATGCGCCTCGGCCGCCGGACTCCACCAACCGTCGCCCTCGGCACCACGCCAGTTCCATGGGAACGACAAGGTGAACTGCATGCCGCCGCCTGCGTGCATCGCGGCAGCACGAACCATCACGTCCAGCACGCGCACCCGCTCTTCGTCGGCCAGCTCCCCGATCGGCACCTGCAGCGCCGTGGCCAGCAACGCCGCGGGCAACGCCGACTCGGGGCGAGGATCGCGCAGCTCGGCGTGCAGTCGCCGCAAGCCCGCGACCCCCAGGTTGGCGACCATCATCCGCTGGTCCGCGCGCAGCGCCAGCGACCGCGCGTGCTCCCACACCCAGTCTGCCTGCCGATCCTCCTCGTCGGCCGGCACGAACCCGTTGGCCACGAACTTGCCGACCGTGCGCGCATGCGCTTCGTCGGCCAGCTGGTGCGCCCCCTCATCGTCGCCAGCCAGCAGGCGCGCCGCAGCGCAGTCGTTGGCGGCGCGCGCGAACGCCAGTTCGACGGCATCGCGGTCGCGCTCGTCGGCACCGGTGTCCGCCAGCAGGCCGCGCGCCGTCGCCAAGGCAGCCACCGGCTCGCCGACCTCCAACAGGCGCTGCACCTCGTCGAGCAACGCCGCGCGTCGCAGCGACGGCAGCCACGCGACGACGGCGAGCAACGTGGCGCCCACCGCCAGCGCGACCAGAGCCAGCGCGCGCCGCTGCCGCCACGCCGCCCGCAGCACGCGCACGGGCGCACCGGGCGAACGCGCCAGCACCGGCCGGCCGTCGGCGAAGCGCTCGATGTCCTCGGCGAACGCCAGCGCCGTCGCGTAGCGCGCCTCGGGCCGCTTCTGCAGCGCCTGCAGGCAGATCGCCGCCAGCTCGCGCGGCACACGCGGTTCGAGCGTGCGCGGCGCCTTCGGCTCCTGTTCGAGGATCGCGGTGATCGTCGCGTGCAATGGCAGACCGCTGAACGGCCCGCGCCCGGTCAGCATCTCGTAGAGCAGCGCCCCGAGCGCCCACACGTCGCTCGCTTCGCCGATGCGCGCTGCGTCGCCGCGCGCCTGCTCCGGACTCATGTAGGCCGGCGTGCCGAGCAGTTCACCGGTCAGCGTTCGCGTGCCGGCAGCCGCCGCGTCGCGCGCCAGACCGAAGTCGGCGACGTACGCGTCCCCGGCGCGGTCGAGCAAGACGTTCTGCGGCTTCAGGTCACGGTGCACGATGCCGTGCGCGTGCGCGTGCGCGATCGCCGCGGCGACCTGCCGCACGATGCGCACGGCACGAGCCGGCAGCAGGCGCCCCGCCCCGGCGATCTCGGCCGCCAGCGTGCCGCCCTCGACCAGGTCCATGGTGAACCACAAGGTGCCGTCCTTGCCTTCGCCGAGGTCGTGCACCGACACGATGTGGCGATGCCGCAGCCGCGCCAGGCTCTTCGCTTCGGCGCGGAAGCGGCGCAGCGCCTCGCCGAACACCAGCTCACCGGGCCGCAGCACCTTGATCGCGACCTCGCGGCCGAGCGAACGTTGCCGCGCGCGGTAGACGACGCCCATGCCGCCGCGGCCGAGTTCGCCGAGCACCTCGTAGTCGTCGGGCAACTGCGGCGGCGGCAGCTCCGGCGCCCCTTCCGACGGCTCTTCGCCGAGCCCGAGCTCGAGCGCCTGCAGCGCGCGCAGGCAGGCGATCACGTCGTCTTCGCCGACGGCGAAGCGCTGCGCCCACGCCGCCAGCACGATCGAATCCCCTGCAGCCACCGCGGCCGACAGCTCGTCGGTCAGCCGGCCCAACGCCTCGTCGCGATCGCCCGTCACCGCGCCACCTCGTCGCCGAGCTTGCGGCCGAGCTGCAGCGTCGCGCGGCCGAGCGAACGCCGCACCGCCGACGCACTGCGGCCGGTGCGGTCGGCGATGGCGTCGACGGTCAGCCCTTCGAAGAAGCGCAGCAGCAGCACCTCGCGGTCGCCGTCGTCGAGCCCGCCGATGCCGATCGCCAGCCGGTCGCGCTCTTCGCGCCGCACCATGCTGGTCGCCGGTCCGTGCCCCTGCCGCTGCAGTTCGCGCAGCACCGCGGTCACATCGCGCTGCTCGCGCGCCGGATCGCGCCGCTGCCGCCGATGGAACGCCGCCAGGTCGCGCAGCCGGTTCTCGGCCAGCGCGCACAGCCAGTGCACGAACGCCCGCTCGGGATCGCTGCTGCCGGCCGCGTCGAAGCGGCCGAGGTCGCGCTGCGCGTGCACGAACACCTCCTGCAGCACGTCGTGCTCGTCGAGCCGCGCGCGCAGCGCCGGGCCGAGGCGCAACCGCACGAACAACAGCAGCCGATCGGCCGCCCGTGCGAACAGCCGGTCGGCGGCCGCGCGGTCGCCGGCGACGGCCTGGTCGAACAGACTGCGAACGTCGACGGGAATGGTCATCAACGAGGAGAGAGGCGGAGCGGACGCGTGCCGCCGCACAATCTCCGGAATCTGCAGCGGTCGAGCCACGGTCGCGGCACCGAATCCCGAGCCTCGCGGCGCGAACCGCGGCTGCGCCAGCGCGCGGAGCGCCCCCGCTGGCTATGAGTGCCCACCGTGACCCGCCCTGCAGTCGCCTGCCTGTCCTCGTCGCTGGCCTTCCGCGCGATGCTCGCCGGAGTGCCGTTCGCCAGCCTCGGTTTCGCCGCCGCCCAACAGCCGATGCTCCAGGCGACCGCCGCGGAGGCTCGCTGGCTGGCGCCGGTCGCGGCGGCGCTGGGCGTCGCCGTTCCTGCGAACTTCAACGTGCGCACGCCCGCGACCCTGGTCGTCGCCGCGGACGGCACCGCCAGTCTGCGCGCAGCCACTGCGACGGCCGACGCGCCGATGCTCGATCTCGCCGTACGTCCGAGCGCGTGGCTGGCGCAGCTCGGCGAACGGGGCCGCGAGCTGCCGCGCGCGTGGCGCAACCAGCTCTCAGGCTTCGCGCGGCTCGGCAACGTGCCGGTGCGGCCCGTGCTCGACGCCGCCGACGGGCTGCTCGGCTGCGTGCGCGACCTCGAACTCGCCACCGCGACGGTGCGCGCCGCCGCCGACGGCAAGCCGGCGAAGGTGCAGGTGACTCTGCAGCCGCGTGGTGGTTCGCCGCTGGCGACGTGGTGTGCCGGGCTGCAACCGGCGGCGACCGCGGCGCCGGTGTGGCCGACGACGTGGGCGTTCGCCCAGTTGCGGCTGCAGCTGGCGAGCGAACGCCTGGCGCCGACGCTGGCGCCACTGCTGCCGCTGCTCGCCGCCGTGGCCGATCTGCCCGCCGACGAACTGGCGAAGCGCGCGGACTGGTTCGACGGCCGCTTCGCGCTCGGCCTCGGCGACGAACAGATGGGCTTCGCGTTCGGGCTGCGTGCCCCGCAGGAGTTCGCGGCGTTGCTGGCTGCACGCGCCGAACGGGAACCGAGCGGCGACGTCACCACGACGCGCAAGCCGGCCCCGGCGTACCGCGACATCGCGCTGCTGCAGACGATCACCGAGAGCCGCACGCCGCTGCCGCGCTACACCGACGCGGACGGTGCGCTGCATGCGATCGGCGGCCTCGTCGGCACGACGTGGCTGCACACGATCGGCGCCAACGCGCGCCCGGCGATCGAACGCGCCGTCGACGACGCGCTCGCAGGCCGCATGCAGCCGACGACGGCGCCGGGCCCGTGGCTGCAGCTCGACGTCGATCTCGCACGGCTGCGTCCGTTCCTCGGCACCGGCGGCGCGGAAGGCGGCGGCGTGCGCCACGTCGCCATCACCGGCCGCACCACCACCGGCTCGGCCCCGACGCTGCACTTCGACGCCGAACTGCGATGAGAGCCCGCCGGTCGTGACAGCCAGCAGCGGAGCACCGTCGAGGGCAGAGGTCGCCCGATGAGCGAGCGCCCGGCCGCGCGCGAACGCAGCGGCGTCGTCCACATGGTGCACGCCGCGCTCTGGTTCGCGGTGATGAGCACGCTGGTGAAGCTGGCGAGCGAACGGCTGCCGACGATGCAGATCGTGTTCGCGCGCGGCTTCGTCACGCTCGGCCTCGCCGCAGCGAGCCTGGTGCACGCGCGCAAGTCACCGTTCGGCGGGCGCAGCGGCCTGCTGTTCCTGCGCGGCCTGATCGGCTCGTGCGCGCTCATCTGCTTCTATGCGGCGGTCGTGCACCTGCCGCTCGCCGAGGCCACGGTCGTGCACCAGACGGCGCCGCTGTGGACCGCGCTGCTGGCGGCGTGGCTGCTGCACGAACGACTGCGTCCGCGCATCGTCGTGGCACTGCTCGGCGCGTTCGCCGGCGTGCTGATGATCGCGCGCCCGTCGTGGCTGTTCGGCGGCGGCCCCGCGGCGCCGCTGCCGTGGGAGTTCGCGTTCGTGGCACTGCTCGGCGCGATGCTGTCGGCGATCGCCTACGTCACCGTGCGACGGCTCGGCCGCACCGAGGATCCACTGGTCGTCGTGTTCTGGTTCCCGCTGGTCACCGTGCCGATGACGGCGCCGTTCGCACTGCCGCAGTGGACGTGGCCGACCTGGCAGGAATGGCTGCTGCTGCTCGGCATCGGCGCCTCCACGCAGATCGCGCAGGTCGAACTGACGCGCGGCCTCGCCAAGGAGGCGGCCGGCCGCGCCACCGCCGTCGGCTACCTGCAGGTCGCGTTCGCGACGCTGTTCGGCGCCGTGGTGTTCGGCGCCTTGCCCGATGCATGGAGCTGGGCCGGCATGGCGACGATCGTCGTCAGCCTCGCCGCGGCCGGGCGTCGCGGCGCGTAGCCGGCCCGCGACCCGCAGCGGGTCCACCGCGCGTCACTTGCCGATCGGCACGTTCATGCGGCTGCTGCTGTAGAACTCGTTCGTCGCCGGATCGAAGTTCACGCCCTGGAAGCGCAGCGTGGTGGCGCCGAGCGCTTCCGGCAGCGGCAGCGGCCAGCTGCCCGCAGCACCGAGCTGCAGCGGCAGGTTGCCGACGTAGTCGGGCCCGGCGATCGGCAGGTGCAGCCAGCAGCCGTCGTGGATGCCGTCGAGGCCGAACAACTGCAGCGACGCCGGCGCCAGCGCCAGGAAGACGAACGTGAACGACCCCGCGGGCGCGTTCGCGAACTGCACGCCGCACTGCTCGGTGCCGATCCACGTGCTGCCGTACCACGACAGCTGCACCGGCGAGCAGCTCGCACCGCTCGCGGTCACGCCGAGGATGTTCGGATACTGGCTGCGGCGCAGCCACGACACCGAGTTCATGCCCGGATCGACGAAGCCGTAGGCGACGACGAACTCGTCGTCGCTCGACTGGAAGCAGACGGCGCCGCCGACGCTGGTGCCGAGGCCGGTGCTCGGCGAACCGATCGTGTCGCGGCGCACCTCTTCGCCCTGGAAGCCGTAGACACCGAGGTAGACGTTCTGCGTCACGTTGCTGCGGAAGCCGAGCGCCCAGTGGCTGCCCGAGTTGCGGTCGAAGTCACAACCGCCGAGCTCGAGGCGCGCGTCGGGCTCGCTCTCCAGCACCTTGGTGCCGTGGGGCGCTGTGAACGAAGCGCCGTTCCAGTCGAGCCGCGTGCCGCGGATGCGGTGGCCGTTGGCCGTCGTCGGCTTCGGCACCGACTCGGCGATCGTCGAGGCCGTGCAGAACAGCAGCAACCGGTCGTCGCTGCCGCCGAGCTTCGGCGCCATCTCGTGCTGCTGTGCCGTGCCGTTGTCGACGAGCGACTCGCTGCCGACGACGTTGGCGGCGCTGATGCGGCGCAGACCGATCGACCAGTCCGAGCCGACGAGCCCGGCGTAGCGCTGGTAGCCGACCGTCCACTGGCGCGTCGGGCCGACGGCGACCTTGGCCAGCGTCGGCCGTTCGTGGTCGACGAAGCCCGTCGTCGCCACCGGGAACTGCGCCGCGATGCTGCCGGTGCCGCCGCACGCGAACTCGACCGCGTGGATCTGGCTGAAAGCGCCGTTGGCGAACGCGACGCTCGTCTCCTGCTGGTAGGCGATCAGCACCGACGTGAACGACACCGGCGACAGCTCGTGGCCCACCGTCGGCCGCCACTGGTGGGTGTCGGGCTGGCTCGGCACGAACACGACCGTGCCGTCGAAGGCGAGGTCGAGCCGGTCGTGCACGTGCACCCGCACGCGGCGCGTGCTGTTGCTGCCGATGTCGCGCGTCCACGCCAGCACCGTGCTGGCCGCCGGCACGTTGATGCCGAGCGCCGGCTCGAACGACGACCACGACGCGGTGATGTCGGAGTGCACGAGCACTGGGTTCTGGCCGTTCTCGTCGCAACGGAACAAGCGCAGGTCGGCGTCGGCGCCGGCCTGGCGCGCCTCGGCGTACCAGATGTTCTTGGTGCCCATCGGATCGTGCGCGATGGCGACGTCGACGACGTTCGCACCGGCGGCGATCGAAACCGGCGCCACCAGCGGATCGACGACCAGCGGGAACTGCGCCGTCGCCAGCCACGCCGCGTCGAGGCGCAGTTCGAGGCCGCCGTCGACCAGCTGCGTCTGCATCGCCTGCCGGCGGCCCAGGGCGTCGATCGCGATGGCGCGGCCGTAGTGCACGGCATCGCGACCGAGCGCGTCGACGAAGCGCACGCCGCCGTCGTCGCCGACCGCGGTCGCGCGCAGCGCGCTGGCGACGGCGCCGCGGATCACCAGTTCGCCGTTCGTCGCCGGCCGCTGGCGCAGCACGAACGTCTGCTCGAGCCCTTCCGGCCGCACGTCGTAGGCCTCGACCACGCCGCCGAGGTCGTACTCGGCGCGCCACGCGGTGTGCGTGAGCCGCGGCGCCATGGTGACGAGCTGGTGCTCGCCGACCGTCGCCGACGTCGTCGTCCAACGCCACGCGACCGGCGCTTCGCCGCTGGTGCCGGAGTAGGGCACGAACGCCATGCCGCCGGCGAACGACGCCTTGTAGTCGCGGCCCGCGGCCCAGACGCCGTACGGCTGGCCTTCGTCGTCGGGCTGCGTGTGGATCGGCGTGCAGGCCGCCTGGCCGGCCGCTGCCAGCACGGCGATCGGTGCGACCGGCTCCGGCGACTGCTGCGCCGGCAGGGAAAGGGCCGCCAGCAAGGCGACCGGGATGGAACGGGCCGCGGGTTGCGCGGCGAACAGACGATGCCGGGCCGTGGTGGCCGGGCGAGACGAAGTGGTTTGCATGTTGCTCTCGTTTCGGTGCCCCCGATCGAGCGCTGCCGATCGCCGCCGGCGGACAAACGCTTTTCGCGCCGGAATCCGTGTCCGCTCGCCGCCCGGCGCGACGCTTCTCCGGGCCCGGAGCGCGCGAGCTATGCTGCGCCGCCGGGGCCCACGGACCGCATGAGCGACGCCACACAGCGACTGCCGAACGACGACCAGGACGATCGTCTGCAACGCCTGGCGGCGGCGATGGAGGCGTTCCTGCAGTTCCGCGCCGCCGGGGCGAACGGGGATCGCGCCGCGTTCCTCGCCGCCAACGCGCCGCTGCGCGACCTGCTCGAGCCGATGCTCGACGACGCCGCCGACGACGACGCCGACGCGCCGTTCGTGCCGCAACCCGGCCAGTGCCTCGGCGACTACCGGCTGCTGCGCGAAGTCGGCCGCGGCGGCATGGGCGTCGTCTATGAGGCCGAGCAGGTGTCGCTGCGGCGGCGCGTGGCGCTGAAGGTGCTGCCGGCGCACCTCGCGAGTTCGCCGCGCGCGATCGAACGCTTCCGCCACGAGGCGACGCTGGCGTCGCGCCTGCGGCACCCGGCGATCGTGCCGATCCACGAGGTCGGCGAATGGCGCGGCGTGCACTTCTTCAGCATGGAGTTCGTCGACGGCCGGCCGCTGCACGTCGCCATGCAGGACGTGCGCCTCGGCGTGCGCGCCGACTGCAGCCGCGTCGCCGAGTGCGCCGAGCTGGTCGCGCGCGTCGCCTCGGCGCTGCAGCACGCGCACGAACACGGCCTCGTGCACCGCGACGTCAAGCCGCACAACGTGATGATCGGCGCCGACGGCAGCGTGCGGCTGATGGACTTCGGCGTCGCCAAGGAACTGGACGCCGCGACGCGCTCCAGCGTCGGCGAGTTCCTCGGCACCCCGCACTACTGCAGCCCGGAGCAGATCACCGGCGCTGCGATCGGCCCGACCGCCGACGTGTTCGCGCTCGGCATCGTGCTCTACGAACTGCTGGCGCATCGCCGCCCGTTCGACGGCGACGACGCACGCGCCGTGCTGCGCCGCATCGAACTCGGCGAGTTCCCGTCGCTGCGCAGTCAAGCTCCGCAGGTGCCGCGCGACCTGCAGACCATCTGCCACAAGGCGCTCGAACGGCACCCCGGCCACCGCTACCCGAGTGCGGGAGCGATGGGCGACGACCTGCGCCGTTTCCTGCGCATCGAGCCGATCCACGCTGCACCGCCGAGCCTGTTCACGCGTTCGACCAAGTGGGTCCGCCGCCATCGGCTGCGCCTCGCGGTGACGACGCTGCTGCTGGTGACGGTCGTCGGCGCACCGTCGGCGCTGGCGTGGCACCTGCACCGCACGCGCGCCGCAGTCGAGAGCGAACGCGCGGTGCTCGACCAGGCCGAAGAACTCGCGTTCCGCAGCATCGAGCAGACGCTGACGCTGCTCGGGCAACAGCTCGATCGCCAGCCTGGACCGGGCAGCCACTTCGAGCCGCAGCTCGAAGCGGTCGTCGACCTCTGCACGCAGTTCCTGTCGCTGCGCAGCGAACTGCCGCAACGCCGCCTGCGCATCGCGACCTCGCTGGAGGTCGTGGCCGGCATCTACCTGGCGATGGAGCGCCACGACCAGGCCCTGCGCGCGATCACGGAAGCGCGCAAGCATCTGCTCGGCATGACCGACGACGACGCCGACGCGGCGCTCGCCCGCGCGCACCTGCAGGCGCGCCTCTCGCACCGCCACCTGCAGGTGCTGCTGAGCACCGACCGGCTGCAAGCCAACCGCTGCTTCGCCACACTCGACGCCGACTGGCAGCGACTCGTCGACGCCGACCCGACGGCGAAGGCCCCGCGGCTCGGCCACGCGACCACGCTGCTCGCGTTCGGCAGGACGCTCGCCGACTCGCACGACCGCCGCACCGAAGCGGAGGTGGTTCTGCAACGGGCGGCAACGCTGCTGCGTGCGCCAGACCTGGCCACGGATCCATCCGCGGCGGTGATGGCGGTGCGCACGGACGTGGCGCTCGGCCGCGCCAGGCTCGGACTCGGCCGCATCGCCGAAGCCCACGAGCTCCTGACGGCGACGTTGCCGCGGTTCGACCAACTCCCGGCCGATCCGGCGGTCGGCATCGACAAGGCGGACACGCTGGCGGCGATCGGCCTCGCACTGCAGAGGCTCGACCGGCAGCACGAAGCCGAAGCGATGTTCCGCCTGGCGATGCAGACGGCGTCGCAGTGGTTCGCCACCTACCCGGGATCCCTGCGGCTGCGCCGCACGCTGTTGTCGGGTTACGTGGCTCTCGGCGAGCGGAGCTTCGCGCGCGGCGACGACGCGGCGGCCGAACGCCACCTGCGCGCCGGACTCGCCTTGTGCCCGCCCGAGGGGGGCGACCCGAAGTCGCCGCGCAAACCGAGCCTGGCCGACTGCTCACTGGCCGCCGACCTGACGCTGCAGCTCGCCGACGTGCTGTCCGTCGCGCACACCGACCGCAGCCACGATGCCGAGATTCGTTCCTTGCTGCAGCGGGCCATCGCCTGGCGCACGGCACTGCTCGAAGCGCAGCCCGAGGCGACGAGCCCGCAGGTCGATCTCGCCATGGCGCACAACTCGGCGGCCCTGTTCGCCAACGAACGCGACGACTACGCGGTCGCCGCCGAGCACGCGCAACAGGCCTGTGAGCAACAGCGCGCGGCCCTGGCCAGGCAACCGGGCGATCCTCGTCCGAACGCGATGCTGGGCCACCATCAGGCCAACCTCGCCTACGCCCTGGCGCACCTGGGCCGCTCGGCCGAGGCGCTGGCGGCGGCACGCGAGGTGACGACGAACGCTCCGCGTCAGGTCGCCGCCTTGCGCATGGCCGCCGAGGCCGCCGCGTACGTCGCGGCCCCGCCGCCGCCCGCCAGCGCCCCGGCCGCCGACGATCCGGCCACCGGTCGACACGACGAAGGCGCGTCGATCGCCGCCACCGCCCTCGAGTGCATTCTCGCGGTGAACAAGAAGGAGGCGCGCCGCCTGCTCGACGACGAGCGCTTCGCCGGCCTGCGCGACCACCCCGCCTTCCGACGCCTGCGCGAACGCGCGGCCGAACGCCCATGAGCGCCAGAGACGCAGCGAACTCCGGCGGGCCGAAGTCCGACGGTCCGCACTCCGACGACTCCATCACCGGCCAGGTGCTGCGCGTGCAGCGCGGCGACGTCGACGCGCTGCAGCGCCTCGTCGCCGACCACCTGCCGTGGATCGAGGCGCACGTGCGACGCCGGCTGTCGCCGCTGGCCCGCCGCGACGGCGACACGCAGGACTTCGTGCAGCGCGCCCTGCTCGACGTGCTGCGCGACGGCCCGAAGTTCGCCATCGACGACCCGGCGGCGTTCCGCGCACTGCTGGCGCGCATCGTCGAGAACACGCTGATCGACCGCGTGCGCTACCTGCAGCGCGAAGCCCGCGACCCGCGGCGCGAACGGCCGCTGCCCGGCGATTCGGTGCTGCTGCTCGACGCGCCGGCGCGCAGCGTCACCGCGCCGGACGTGCACGCCGAACGCAACGAACAGCAGGCGTGGCTGCGGCTGGCGCTGGAACTGCTCGACCCCGAGGACCGCGAGGCGATCCGGCTGCGCGACTGGAACGGCGCCTCGTTCGCGGAGGTCGGCCGGAGCCTCGGGCTCGGCGAAGAAGCGGCGCGCAAGCGCTACCAGCGCGCGCTGCCGAAGCTCGCCGAGAAGCTCGAACTGCTGCGCCGCGGCGGCGTGCGCGAGGCGCTGCCGCCCGGCTGATCCGGTCCGGTGGTGGCGCGGGTCGACCGGCCTTTCTCGATCCGCCGCCCACGGCACGTCCGTACACGGGTATGGTCCTCGTCGGTTCGAGGAGTCCGCGGCCACACCCGAGGAGGAACGAGTGACGTCCGAGCACGCGCACGAGCAGGCGAACGCCGCCGACGGGCAGCGTGGACTCCCACCCGCGCGTCCCGACGGCCGCAAGATCGCACCGCCACCCGACGGCAGCGCACTCGCCGAGAGCGACCAGCGCTACCGCTCCCTGGTCGACAGCGTCGTCGACCACGCGATCTTCCTGCTCGACCGCGATGGCAGGGTCGCCAGCTGGAACCCGGGCGCCGAACGCATCAAGGGCTACCGCGCCGACGAGATCCTCGGCCGCCACATGGCGACGTTCTACACGCCGGAGGACCTGGCCGCGGGCGTGCCGCAGCGAGCCCTGCTGGTGGCACGCACCGAAGGACGGTTCACCGCCGAAGGCTGGCGCGTGCGCGCCGACGGCACGCGCTTCTGGGCGAGCGTGGTGCTGACGTCGCTGTGGGACGCGCGCGGCGGCCTCAGCGGCTACTCGAAGGTGACGCGCGATCTCAGCCATCAGCGGGCGATCGAGGAGGCGCTGCGGCTGAGCGAGCAGCGCTACCGGCAGGTGCTCGAGGACCAGACCGAGGTCGTCTGCCGCTTCCGCGCCGACGGCACGTTCACGTTCGTCAACGACGTCTACTGCCGGACGTTCGGCCGCACTGCCGAGCAGCTGCTCGGCCATCGCTGGCACCCGGTGGTCGCGCCCGAGGACCTGCCGCAGGTCGAGGCGATGCTGGCGACGATGTCGGCCCAGAACCCGGTTGTTCGCATCGAGAACCGCGTGCTCGACGGCCAGGGCCGCGTGCGCTGGATGGAGTTCGTCAACCGCGGCTTCCACGACGCCGACGGCACGCTGCGCGAAGTGCAGGCCGTCGGCCGCGACGTCACCGAGCGGCGCGAGGCCGAGCAGGCGGCGCGCGAACTCGAGCGCAGCCTGCGCGAGCAGGAACGGCAGCGCGACCACGAACGGCAGCTGCTGGAGTCGCAGAAGCTCGAGAGCCTCGGCGTGCTCGCCGGCGGCGTCGCCCACGACTTCAACAACCTGCTGACGGCCATCCTCGGCCACGCGTCGCTGGGCCGCATGAACCTCCCCGCCGACCATCCCGTCGCCGGCGAGCTGGCCCTGATCGAGGCCGCGTCGCTGCGCGCCGCCGAGCTGTGCCAACAGATGCTCGCCTACGCCGGCCGCGGCCGCTTCGTCATCGCCCCGACCGACCTCAACGCGCTCGCGCGCGAGATGGCGAAGCTGCTCGCCGCGGCGATCGGCAAGCACGTGGCGCTGCGCTTCGAACTGGCGCCGGCACTGCCGCCGGTCGAAGCCGATGCCACGCAACTGCGCCAGGTGGTGATGAACCTGATCACCAACGCCGCCGAGGCGATCGACCGCCGCGGCGGCACGGTGGTCGTCGGCACGCGGCACGAGACCGGCGACGACGGCACCGCCCACGTGGTGCTCGAAGTGCAGGACGACGGCTGCGGCATGGACGACGCCGTGCGCGCACGCATCTTCGAGCCGTTCTTCACCACCAAGTTCCAGGGCCGCGGGCTCGGTCTCGCCGCCGTGCAGGGCATCGTGCGGGCCCACCGCGGCACGATCGAGGTGACGTCGCAGCCGCGCGCCGGCTCGACGTTCCGCGTGCGCCTGCCCGCCATCGGCGCCGCCATGCCGCCGACGGCGCCGGCCGGCGAGGCACCGTCGGCGGCTCCGGGCTCGCGGGCCGACGGCCGCGGCCGCAGCGTGCTGGTCGTCGACGACGAGGCCGAGGTGCGCACGCTGCTGCGGCGCACGCTCGAGCAGGCCGGTTACCACGTCGTCGTCGCCAACGACGGCGAAGAGGCGCTCGCGGCACTGGAACGCGAAGGCGGCCGGTTCGCGCTGGCCGTTCTCGACCTGACGATGCCGCGGCTCTCGGGCCCCGAGACGTTCCGTCGGCTGCGCGAACGGAACACCACCTTGCCGGTGCTGTTGACCAGCGGCTTCGCGCCGGAAGAAGCGCTGCGCGAGTTCGGGCAGGGCGAACTGGCCGGGTTCCTGCGCAAGCCGTTCCGCCCGCAGCAGCTGCTGACCGCCCTGTTCGCCATCGTCGGGCCCTGAGCAGCGGTCCGCAGCGCCCTCGCCCCGGCGGCGAGCGCCGCCTACGGTTGTCGCACTCGCGCGATGTTCGATCGCTCCACGGCACGCTACTGGATCCTGCGCTTCCTGCTGGGCCTGGCCCTGCTGGCGGCCGCCGGCCTCGGCTTCGTGCAGCGCCTGCGCATCGCCGACCAGATGGGCCTGATGACGTTGCTGGTGGGCGTGATCGGCTTCCGCATCGCGTTCACCTCGACGGCGCCGATGGCGCGCGTGCTGAACCGCCGGCGCGTGCTGCAGCAGCAGTGGAGCGAACAGGCGAAGGACGCGTTCGCGCGCGCGTCGCTGCCGCGGCGCGTGCACTACCTGCTGACCGCGGTGGCCGCCGCCGACGGCCCGGTGACCGAGGCCGAGCGCGCGGTGGTGCGGCACTTCCTGCTCGAGCGCTTCGGTGGCCCGATCGCCGCCGACGAAGTGCGCGCGTGGGAGAGCCAGCCGCTGACCGTCGACGACCGCCGCGGCCTGGCCGCGCGCATCGCCGCCGGGCTCGACGACAGCGAACTCGACTCGCTGTTCTGCTGGTGCTGCCTCGTCGCCTTCGCCGACGACCGCTTCCGGCCCGACGAGCAGACGGCGCTGCGCGAGGTGGCGGAAGGCCTCGGCCTGCCGGCGGCGCGCGCCCGCATGCTGTTCCACCTGGCGCGCGCGCAGTTCCTCGCCGGCGATCGCCGCGGCGAACGCGCCGACTCCGCGGGTGCCGGCGGCAGCGGCCGGGGCAGCGGCAGCGGCCGCAACAGCCGCAGCGAGGCGCTGGCGACGCTCGGCCTGCCCGCCGACGCGACGCCCGAACAGATCCGCAAGCGCCATCGCGAACTCGTGCGCCGCTTCCATCCGGACGCGCAGCCGAACCTCGGCCCGGTGGCGCAGCGCGAAGCGACCGAACGCTTCACCGCGATCCAGCGCGCCTACGAGACGCTGACCTCCTGAGCGCCACCCGGCCGCGGCAGGCGCGTGCTCCGCGGCGATCGCGCGCCTACGCTGCGGACCATGGTCACCATCACCGCCACCTACCAAGGCGATCTCTGCTGCACCGCCGTGCACGGCCCGTCCGGCGCCAAGCTGCAGACCGACGCTCCCAAGGACAACGAAGGCCTCGGCCGCTTCTTCAGCCCGACCGACCTCGTCGCCACCGCACTCGGCACCTGCATCCTGACGACGATGGGCATCGTCGCCCGCCGCCGCGGCATCGACCTCGCAGGCGCCGACGTCACTGTCGAGAAGCACATGAACGCGACGCCGCGGCGCATCGGCCGCCTGCCGGTGCAGATCCGCATGCGCGGCAGCTACACCGACGAGCAGAAGAAGGTGCTCGAGAACGCCGCGCACGGCTGCCCGGTGCACAAGAGCCTGCACCCCGACATCGACGCGACGATCACGTTCGTGTGGGCCTGAGTGCGTAGCCATCGCAGGGAACTCAAGGTTCCTTGACGCACGCTGACGCCAGCGTGAGAAGTCGCGGCGGCGAGTCGCGTTGTCGAAGCGCGTGGTCGGGGGTAGGTAGCAGAACGTCGGCTGGCGTCTCGCCACCGGCCGTCCGCACACTCGCCGGTTCGCTCGCGCGCGCCGCAGACCCCGATGGATTCGCCCCAGCAGCCAGGCTCGACCTGGGCCAAGGACATCCCAGCGTCGCTGGTCGTCTTCCTGGTCGCCTTGTCCCTCTCCCTCGGCATCGCGGTGGCGTCCGGCGCCACGCCACTGTCGGGCCTGATCGCCGCTTCGATCGGCGGCATCGTCGTCGGCCTGTTCGGCGGCGCGCCGATGCAGGTCAGCGGCCCGGCCGCCGGCCTGACGGTGATGGTCTACGGCTACGTGCAGCAGTTCGGGCTGCCGAGCCTCGGCATCATCGTCGTCGTCTGCGGCGTGCTCCAGATGCTCGGCGGCGTGCTGCGCATCGCGCGCGCGGCGATGGCGATGTCGCCTGCGGTGCTGCACGCGATGCTCGCCGGCATCGGTGTGTTGATCACGCTGGGCCAGGTGCGCGGGCTGTTCGGCCACAAGCCGGGCAAGAACGCGCTCGACAACCTGGTCACGCTGCCCGACGTGATCGCCAACGCGCAGTCGGCGCCGATGATCATCGGCGGCAGCACGCTCCTGGTGCTGCTGCTGTGGCCGAAGGTCGAGAAGAAGGTGCCGTTCCTGCCCGGTTCGCTGGTCGCGATCCTGGTCGGCACGCTGGTGTCGCTGGCACTGCCCGCAGGCTTCCCGCGGGTCGAGATCACCGGCAGCCTGCTCGACGCGATCCACCTGCCGACGTTCGCCGATCGCCCGCTGACCGACTTCCTCGGCGCCGGCATCGCGCTGGCCATCGTCGCCAGCGCCGAGTCGCTGCTGTGCGCCGTCGCCACCGACAACCTGCACTCGGGCCCGCGCGCCAACCTCGATCGCGAACTGTTCGGCCAGGGCCTCGGCAACACGCTGTCCGGCCTGCTCGGCGGCCTGCCGATCACCGGAGTCATCGTGCGCAGCTCGGCCAACATCGCCGCCGGCGCGCGCACGCGGTGGTCGGCGATCCTGCACGGCGTGTGGATGGCCGTGTTCGTGCTGTTCTTCAGCGCGCTGCTGACCAAGGTGCCGATGGCGGCACTCGCCGCGCTGCTGGTCCAGGTCGGCGTGAAGCTGGTCAAGATCAAGGAGATCAAGAAGGTGGCCGCGTTCGGCGACCTGCTGGTCTACCTCGTCACCATCGGCGGCGTGGTGTTCTGGAACCTGCTGTGGGGCATCGCCATCGGCTTCGGCCTCGCGATCGCGCTGCTGCTGAAACGCATCAGCTCGATCGAAGTCGTCGCCAGCGAGAAGGAGAGCGGCGAGCTCGAAGTGTGGGTGCGCGGCAACCTGAGCTTCCTGTCGGTGCCGTCGCTGGTGGCGCGCCTGCGCGAGTTGCCACCGAAGCGCACGGTGGTCGTGCACTTCGCGATCGAAGGCCTCGACCACGCCGCGGTCGAAGCGGTGCGCGGCTGGCGCGTCGGTTACGAGAAGTCGGGTGGCAAGGTGATCAAGGCGCCGCTCGACGCGCTGTGGCGCGAGATGGTCGGCAAGCCGGCCGCCTGAACGGGGACCTGCCATGGACGAAGCCGCTCAGGTGAAGCAATGGGTCGACGCGTGTCGCCCGCTGCTGCCGATCCAGAACCCGCTGTGGGCGTTCGTCCACAACAACATCCTGCTGAACCTCGAGCAGAAGCCGTTCCTCCTGGCGGTGCGCGAAGCGGCGGCGCTCTACCGCGCGCGACCGTTCGAGAGCGAAGCGTTCTTCCGCGGCCAGCTCGACCGCGGCCGCATCGACCGCCGCACGCTCGGCGAGGTGCTGCTGCGCGACTGGCCGCAGAACACGCCGCGGCCGGCCGACGCCGAGGCCGCGGTGCAGGCGTTCCTGACGCAGGCCACGCTCGGCGACGACGTGCCGCCGGTCGAACTGGTGCCGGGTCCCGCGGCCGAACACCTGGTGCGCTACTCGCAGCGCGACCGACCGCTGCAGGACTGGCTGGTGCCGCTGATCGCCAGCTACCTCGACCAGGGCCTGGCGCCGTGGCCGAACCCGTTCGCCAAGGACGGGCTGTGGGCGTACTTCGTCGCCACCGTGCAGCAGACGCCCGCGATGGGCATGCCGTGGGCGAAGGAGCTGAAGGCGCGCCTGCAGCGGCACCTCGACGCGAACGCCACCGTCGCCGGCGTCGTGCTCGCGGAAGCGACTGCGCACTGCGGCCCCGAGCGCGCGCAGCAGTACTGCCTGCAGGCGCTGTACGTGCTGAAGGGCTGGTCGGGCATGGTGAACCGCATCGAGCAGGAGCCGGCGGTGGCACCGGGCGACGCACCGGCGCTGCACCTGCCCGAGTGGCTCGCCATCCTGCTGGTGTCGATCCACGCGCTCGACGACCACCTGCGGCAGGACCATCCGCCGCATCCAGCGCCGGTCGTCTCGCAGCACACGCACGGCCTCGGCCGTCTGTACCGCTGGCAGCAGGCGTACGAACGCACGTTCGCCGGCGGCCTGCTGGCGACGCTCGAACGCGACCTGCAGAAGCCGATGCCCGCGGTCGGCAAGAAGGCGCAGCTGCTGGTCTGCATGGACGACCGCGAGGAGTCGTTCCGCCGCCAGCTCGAACGCCCGGAGCTCGGGCTGCAGACGTTCGGCACGGTCGGCTTCTTCGGCATCGACATGCGCTTCCAGGCGCTCGGCGCCGGCCGGCCGACGCGGCAGTGCCCGCCGGTCGTCGAGCCGTCGCGCACGATCCGCGAACTGCCGGTCGACGAAGCCGGCCGCGAATGGGCGCGCGCGCGCACCGCCGGCCAGTGGAGCGCGTCGCTGGCGATGATGCTGTACTTCCAGTCGCGCTCGCTGCTGCGTGGCCTGCTGGTGTCGTTCGCCGCCGGCCTGCTGGCGTTCCTGCCGCTGGTGTTCAAGCTGCTGTTGCCGAGCCGCGTGCATCGACTCCGTGCGCGCATCAAGCGCATGGTGCTGCCGCGCCCGCGAACACGCATCGACATCGACGGCGAAGGCGGCTACGCGCCGAAGGAACAGATCGACCTGGTCTGGTCGATCCTGCGGCCGTGCGGACTCGACCGCGACTTCGCACCGCTGGTCGCCGTCGTCAGCCACGGCTCGACGACGGCGAACAACCCGCTGCGCCAGGCCTACGGCTGCGGCGCCTGCTCCGGCAATCCTGGCCATCCGAACGCGCGCACGTTCGCGCTGCTCGCCAATCGCGCCGCCGTGCGCGCCGGCCTGCGCCAACGCGGCCTCGACATCCCGGACACGACGCTGTTCGTGCCCTACCACCACGACACCACGACCGACCAGGTCGAACTGCTCGACGAGGCACTGGTGCCGCCCGATCGCCTCGCCGCCGCGCGCGAACTGCTGGCGACGATGCAGGACTGCGCCAGGAGGAGCGCGGTCGAACGCTGCCGCCGGCTGCTGCCCGGCCAGGCCGTCGACGCAGCGCGTGCGTTCGAGCACGTGCAGGATCGTGGCCACGACCTGGCGCAGCCGCGGCCCGAGTACGGCCACAACCGCGTCGCCGCCTGCATCGTCGGCCGCCGGCGCTGCACGATCCGCAGCTTCCTCGACCGCCGCAGCTTCCTGGTCAGCTACGACCCGACCGACGATGCCGACGGCACGGCGCTGCGGGACGCGGTGCTCGGCACGGTGCCGGTCGCCGTCAACATCGCGATGGACTACTACTTCTCGCGCTGCGACAACGACGGCTTCGGCACTGGTTCGAAGCTGCCGCTGAACGTCGCCTCGCTGCTCGGCGTGATCACCGGCAGCAAGAGCGACCTGCGCATCGGCCTCGCCCGCCAGCAGGTCGAACTGCACGAGCCGATGCGCGTGCTGGTGATGATGGAGGCGCCGCGCGAGCGCATCGAGAAGCTGGTGTTCGGCCACGGCCGCCTGAAGCGCATGGTCGAGGGCCACTGGATGCACCTCGGCCGCATCGACCCGGAGACCGACGCGCTCGAACTGTTCGTCGACGGCAGGTTCCAGCCGTGGCGCGAAGCCTGGCCCGAGTTCGGCCAGCTCGCCGACGGCGCCACCGCCGCGGTGTTCGATCCAGACCACGACCACGTGCTCGGAGGGATCGCATGACCCTCGCGCACCTGCTGCTGCCGCTGCTCGGCGTCGTGCTCGGTGGCCCGGCGCTGCTCGGCCTCGTGCTGCTCGCCGGCCGCCAGCGCGCCACCGTCTGGCAGCCGCGCATCGCCGTGCTGCACAGCCTGGTCATGGTCACCGCGACCGCGTTGCTGGCGATCGCGTGGGCCGGCCACGGCGCCGCCTACGAGGACAAGCTGCCGCCGGTGCTGCACCTCGGCAGCTACCACTGGGTGCCGATGTTCCTCGTCGACGGCCACACCATGCTCTACATGGTGCTCGTCGCCCTGGTCTACCCGGTCGTCGTGCGCTTCTCGCTGCCGTCGTTCCATCGCGAGCCGGGTGCTGGTCGCTACTGGTTCCTGGTGACGCTGCTCGGCGCGTCGCTGTGGCTGCTGTGCGTCGCCGGCAACCTCGACACGCTGTTCGTCGCCTGGGAACTGGTCGGCGTCAGCTCGGTGATGCTGATCGGCTTCTTCCGCTCGCACGTGCGCGCGGCGCAGAACAGCCTGCGCGCGCTCGTCTACTACCGCATCGGCGACTTCCTGATCCTGCTGGCCGCGGTGCTGATCCACCACACGTTCCCCGACCAGCGCTTCGCCGGCTTCGACCAGGACGTGCACTCGCCGTACGCGCTGCCGGTGGCGCTGGCGCTGCTCGGCGGCAGCCTCGCGAAGTCGGCGCAGCTGCCGATGTCACCGTGGCTGCATCGCGCGATGGAAGGTCCGGCGGCGTCGAGCGCGATCTTCTACGGCGCCTTGTCGGTGCACCTCGGGCCGTTCCTGCTGCTGCGCACGCGCGAACTGTGGCTGCCGTCGTGGACGGCCTGCTCGCTGATGTTCGCCACCGGTCTGCTGACGGCGATCTGGGCGACGCTGGTCGGCCGCACACGGCCCGACGCGAAGACGGCGCTCGCGTACTCGACGATGGCGCAGATCGGCATCATGTACATGGAACTGGCGACCGGCCTGCACACGCTGGTCGCGGTCCACCTGTTCGCACACGCCGGCCTGCGCACGTGGCAGTTCCTGCGCTCGTCGTCGCTGATCCAGGACTTCCAGGACAACCCGGTGTTCGCCGGCAGCGTCACGCTGCAGCGGCGGCTGTTCTTCGAACACGTGCTGCCGGTCGCCGTGCAGCGCCGGCTCTACCTGGCAGCGGTGCGGCTGTTCTGGATCGACGCGCTGCAGTGGCACCTGGTGGCGCGGCCGTTCCTCGGCCTGTTCCGCCTGATCGCGCGCGCCGAAGACACGATCCTCGGCCGCAAGGGCCGCGGAGGTGCCGCATGAGCCGCGCCCACGATCCGTCGTCGCCGCTCGCCATCGGCCTCAGCGCCGCCGGCGCCGGCGCCATGTGGTGGTCACCGAACCACGCCGTGTTCACCGCCGGCTTGCTGATGCTGCTCGGCGTCGCGCTGTTGCGCAGCTGCCGTCTCGCCGGCGGCGGCGGCACGCTGCGCGAACTGCACGCGCCGCTGATCGTCTTCGTCACAGCGCTGCTGCACGGCATCTGGCCGTTCTCGGCGCCGATCGCGCTGCTGGCGCTCGGCCTCGTCGGCGCCGCGTTCCCTGCACAACTCTGGCTCGAGTCGCTGCGCGGCCGCCTGCCGTCGAACGAGTTCCTGCTGCTGCTGCTCGCCCAGCCCGGGCTCGCGCTCGCGGTGCACATCCTCGGCCCGCAGACGGTGACGCTGGATGCGAACGCACGGCTGTGGCTGTCCGCGTGGTTCGTGCTCGGGGCGATCGTGCAGACCGGCCTGTCGCTGGTGCGCAGCGAGCCCGAACGCGCGATCTTCGCCCTCGGCCTGTCGCAGGCCTCGCTGCTGATCGCCGGCGCCATGGTCAGCACCCAGGGCTACGACGCCGAGTACTCGATGCTGATCGGCGCCGACCTCGGCCTCGCCGGCCTTGTCATGGTGCTGGCCGATCTGCAGCGCCGCTATCCGTTCGACCACCTCGCTCCCGACAACGGCCTCGCCGAGAGCGAGCCGGCGCTGGCGCGCCTGTTCCTGGTCATCGGCTGGTTCTTCAGCGGCCTGCCCGGCGGCGTGATCTTCTTCGCCGAGGACCTGGTCTTCCACGCGCTGGTCGAGCACTCGAACTGGCTGACCGCCGGCATGATCTTCGTCTCGGCGATGAACGGCGTCGGCTTCTACCGGGTGTACCTCGGCGTGTTCAGCGGCCGCACGCGCCCCGGCTTGTCGGGGTCGGGGCAACCGCGCGCGTGGCTGCCGCACGTGCTGCGGCTGCTGCTGGTGACGACGCTGGTGTTCGGCCTCGTGCCGCAGCTGCTGCTGTGGAACGCGCACGGCTCCGGCGGCGGGCACTGACGCGACGGCGTCGTCGTCGCCAACGTTCGAGCTCGGATACGTTGCCGCCCATGGCCACGAACAAGAAGCCGTCCGCCCGCAGCAAGCGCAGCGCCGCTGCCGCGAAGAAGCCGACCAAGCTGCTGAGCGGTGGCAACCCGCAGATCACCAAGGGCGACGGCGACGCACCCGTTCAGGCCTGGATCGCCGCGATCCCCGACTGGAAGCGCGACGTCGGTCGCCAGCTCGACGCGCTGGTCGTGCGCGCGCTGCCGAACGTGGTCAAGGCGGTGCGCTGGAACTCACCGTTCTACGGCGTCGCTGGCCAGGGCTGGTTCCTCGGCATGCACTGCATCGCGAAGTACATGAAGGTCGCGTTCTTCCGCGGCGCCCAGCTGTCGCCGATGCCGCCGGTCGCGTCCAAGCAGAAGGACGTGCGCTACCTGCACGTGCACGCAGGCGAAGCGATCGACGAGGCGCAGTTCGTGCGCTGGGTGCGTGCGGCGGCGCAGCTGCCGGGCGAGCCCTGCTTCTGAGCGCGCAGCCCGCGCCGACGGCTGCGCTGCAGAAGATTTTCGGGCACTCTGCGACCGCGCGCGGGCGAGCGGACCCTGATGCGGTCGCATGGACCCGATCCGATCGCACGACCAGCTGTTCCGGTTCGTCTTCCACGAACCGGAGCAGATGGCAGACCTGCTGCGCGGCTGCTTGCCGCCGGCCTTGGTCGACGCCATCCGTTGGCCGACCCTCCGTCGGCTGCCGGACACCTTCGTCGACCGTCTGCTCAGCACCCGCGCCGGGGATCTGTTCTTCCACGTCGAGATCGGGGAGAGCGGCGCCCTGCTGCAGGTCCTGCTCGAGCACAAGTCCAAGGTCGAACGCTGCACCGCGCTGCAACAGACCAGCTACACGGTGCGCCTGCTGGAGGGCTGGCTGCAGGACCATGCGCCCGAACACTCGCTGCCGCCGGTGCTGACGATCGTGCTCTACCACGGCGAGAAGCCGTGGGAGGAGGCGACCAGCGTGCACGAACTCGTCGACACCCGCGGGGTCGACGCTGCGGCGCGCGCCGTGCTGGAGCCGGTGCAGCTGCGGCAACCGTTCTTCCTGATCGACCTGTCGGGCTTCGACGAGGACCGCATCGACGCCGTCTGGCGATCGGCGATCACCAACCTCGCCCTGCGGTTCGTGCAGCTGCTGCGCAGTCTCGGCTTCGTCGAGGCCATGGCGACGATGCAGCGCTGGCGAACGTTGATCGCCGCGGTCCGCGCCCACCCGCGCGGACGCGACATCCTCGAAGCGCTATGCTCGTGGTTCTTCGGCCGCAATCCGGCCGACCCCACGGCCCTGCGCACCACCATGAACAAGCTGGATCTCGATCAGGAGGAACTGCCCGTGCGCAGCATGCTCGATCTGTTGTTGGAGATGGGGGAAGAACGCGCGATCGCCAAGGGCCGCGAGACGTGGCTGAAGCAGGGTGCAAAGAACGGCATGGGCGATCTGCTGCTCGGCATGCTCGAGTCCCGCTTCGGCCCACTGTCGGAAGCGGTCGCCGATCGCATCCGGGCCGCCGACACCGAGACCCTGCAGCGTTGGAGCCTGCGCCTGCTGACCGCAACCACGATCGACGCCGTTCTCGCCGACTGACCCTGCCGCATTCGGACGCGTTTGCCATCACCCATCATCTTCGGCCGCAATCCGGCCGACCCCACGGCCCTGCGCACCACCATGAACAAGCTGGATCTCGATCAGGAGGAACTGCCCGTGCGCAGCATGCTCGATCTGTTGTTGGAGATGGGGGAAGAACGCGCGATCGCCAAGGGCCGCGAGACGTGGCTGAAGCAGGGTGCAAAGAACGGCATGGGCGATCTGCTGCTCGGCATGCTCGAGTCCCGCTTCGGCCCACTGTCGGAAGCGGTCGCCGATCGCATCCGGGCCGCCGACACCGAGACCCTGCAGCGTTGGAGCCTGCGCCTGCTGACCGCAACCACGATCGACGCCGTTCTCGCCGACTGACCGCGCATGCACCCTCACCTCCAGCGGCTCCTCCCGCTCCTACTGCTCGCCACCAGCTGCACGCAGTGGCACGGCGTCACCCGCGTCACCGGCAGCGTGCCGACGTTCGATCCGGCGCGGGTCGAAGCCACCGTGCACCGCCATCCCGACTGGGACGCCCGGCAGAGCGACGCCTGGGACGGCGAGTCGTTCGCGTGGGCGCTGCAGCGCGGCGACGCTCGCGCGTTGCTGACCTACGAGCAAGGCAAGCTGCTGAAGCTCGAGTCGCTGTGGCCCGGCCGCCAGCCGTCGGCGACGACACTGAGCACGTCGCTGCGACTGCAGTCCGACCTGATCCGCCTGCTGCGCAGCCAGTGCCCCGAGCTGGCGCCCGAGTCGGCGTGGGTCACGCGCAAGATCGAGCTCGACGCCGAGCCGGACGCGCAGAGCCCCGCCGAGAGCTTCCGCAAGCAGCGACTGCCGAACGACGGCGCGCGTTGATCGCGCCGCGGGCCGTCGCTCCCTTCACCGCGACGTGTTGGTGGCGAACGGGTCGTACCAGTTGCGGCACGGATCGCAGGCATCGCCAGTCAGCGCCTGCACGTCGCTGATGACGCCCGTCACCAGCCCCACCACCGCCCCAGCCGCCGCGAACGCCCCGTAGAAGATCAGCAGCGCGCGCCCATCGTCGCAACCACAGCCACCGAAGGGGCCCGTCCGCCCCATCACCACCACCGGCCCCACGATCGCGCCGGCGACCGGCTTCACCAGCGTGCAGCTGCTCGTCGACAGGGCCAGGGCGCAAGCAGCGACCACGACGCAGGGACGAGGAGCGGGCATACCCACAGAAGCGCTGAAGTCATGGCGCCCGTGCTGCGCATGGGTCTTCGCACCGCGTATCGCCCGTGCCAATGACCGCGAACCTGGGCTTGCCGGCGCCAGTCCGAACGCACACACTGCCGCACCGCGGTCGGAGATCCCGCACTCGCACCCGTTCCCCATGACGTCCGCCCTCGTTGCGCCGCGAAGTCCACGCACCGCCTGGTTCCTGGGGATGCTGCTGTTGACGTTCGTCGGCCAGATCGTGGCGCCGCTCGCCAAGCTGCCGTGGGAAGGTGGCCTGTTGCTCTGCGTCCTCCCCTACATGGGCTGGATCGAGAGCGACGTGCGGCAGCTCGGCTTGCGTGGATGGAGGGCGTTCGCCTTCTTCCTCCTGTCCATGTTCCCCGGCTGGGGCCTGCTGCTCTACATGGTGCTGACTCGTGGGCTGCGCGGTCTCGGGCCGTGGGTTGGCGCCTGCCTCGCCGTGTTGGTCGCCGTCGGCCTCGGCGCCTTCATCGGCCACACCAGCGCGTGCATCGCCTACGGCCGCCCCTGGTGACGCGAACGCCTACCGCCGCCGCACGCGGATCGGCCCCTTCGCCGTCGACGGATCGACCACGCGCCCGCCCTGCGTGATCACCACGACGCCGGCGGCGACCAGCCGCCGCGCGGCTCGCCGCGCCGGCTCCATCAGCGGCTGCCAGTCCGCGGCGACCGCGCGCGCCGCTTCCGACGGGCAGATCGTCGCGCCGGAAGCGCGCGCCGACAGCAACTGCACGATCGCCTGCTCGAGCGCGTGGTCGATCGCGCCGAGCCCGCGCCGACAGCCGTCGCTGCAGTAGCGGACCTGTTCCCAGTCGCGCGCCCAGCGCTTGCGCCACGCGATCGCGCGACCGCAGGTCGCACAGGTCTTGTCGGGGGGGACGTTCGCCATCGAAGTTCGCCGCGCGTTCGGTCGGCGGCGCCCGCCGGATGCGTCGCCGCCCCGCGCCCGCAGAAATCGTGACTGCCGCCAATCCGGAATCGCCGGCCGGCGTCTTCATCGGCACGATCGATCCATGACCGCCGCGGACAGCCCGCTCGCCGACCTCTTCCAGGCCCATCGCCAAGGGCTCGCGGGAGCGGTGCGTTCGGTGCTCGGTCCGACGGCTGACGTGCCCGAAGTGCTGCAGACCGCCTTCCTGAAGTGCTGGTCGAAGTGGCAGGACGGCACGCGGCCGCAGGACCCGGTGGCATGGATCTTCGTCATCACCTGGAACGCGGCGGTCGATGCGCGGCGGCAACGCACGCGGCGGCCGGCACACGAACCCCTCGACGAAGGCAACCACGTGGCCACCGACACTCCCACCTCGCCGACGCACGCGCTCGAGCAGCGCGAAGCCGTGGCACAAGCGCAGGCCGCGATCGCGCGGCTCAGCGATCCCGAGCAGCAGGTGTTCCTGCTGCGCACCGCCGGCGAACGTTCGTTCGAGGCGATCGCCGCCGAGCTGGCGATCCCCGTCGGCACCGCGAAGACGCGCATGCGCAGCGCGCTGCAGAAGCTGCGCACCACCCTCGGCGCCAACCAGACGACGGAGAGCCCCCGATGAGCGCGCACCCTGAGTACTCCCCCGCCGAACGCGACCAGCTCGCGCAAGAACTGCTCGAGCTGCACTTCGGCTGCCACGAGGCTCCCGCGGCGCTGGAGGCGCGGCTCGCGGCCGAACCGGCGCTGCGCGCGCTGCAACAGCAGGTGCTGCAGCAGGCGCAGGTGCTCGAAGCGGCGGTGAAGCCGACGATCGCGCCGCTCACGCTGCCGACGACGCCGAACGCGGCGAACCCGATGCCGACCCGCGGCGACCGCGCGCCAAAGCACTGGCGTTGGCTGCGTTCACCAATCGGCCGCCTCGGCACCGCCGCGTCGCTCGCCGCCGCGAGCCTGCTCGTCTGCTACGTAGCCGCGCTCGCGTCCGAACACGCGTACGCGAGCTACTGCCGCGACCACCTGCACCTGACGGTCACCGCCCCGCGCGCAGTTCCCGGTGGTGCAGCGTGGAGCTTCACCGCCGAGACGCGCAACCTGAGCGGCGAATCGGTCGACGGCGAGGTCCGCTGGCGCGCGTTCGACGCCAACGGCCTGCTGCTGGCGCAGAGCAGCACCGGCACGCAGCGCGGCGCCGCGACGGTGACGATCCCGGCGAGCCAGGGCCTGCAAGCACCGGCGCGACTGACGGTCACCGCCGCGACGGCGACCGACGAGTTCACGCACGTGCTGCCACTGTCGGCCGCCGCCGCTGGCCCGCTGGTGCACCTGACCACCGACCGCGCCGTCTACCGGCCCGGCGAAGTCGTGCGCGCGCGCGCTGTCGTGCTCGACCGGATCACGCGCCTGCCGCTGCCGAACACGCCACTGCTGCAGGCGCGGCTGGTCGATGGTCAGGGCACGGCGATCGCGATCGACCAGAGCCCAAACACGGCCGACGGCGTCGGCTCGTTCGCGCTGGCGTTGCCGGCGGGCAGCGCCGGCGGCCCGCACACACTCGAGCTGTCTGCCAGCGACGGCTCGCTGCCGACCGAACGCGTCGACTTCGTCGTGCGCACGTTCCAGGCGCCGCAACTGCAGAAGACGGTCGTGCTCGACCGCAGCAGCTACGCGCCCGGCGCCCGCGGCACCGCCGCAGTGACGGCGCTGCGCCTCGCCGCCGGCCGCCAGGGTGCGTCCGGCGCCTCGGCAGTGGCGACGCTGGTCGTCGACGGCACCGAAGTCTGGCGCGAGAAGCGCGTGCTCGGTGCACTCGGCGAAGCGACGTTCGCGTTCCAGGTGCCGAAGGACGTGGCGAAGGGCGCGGCGCGCTTCGTCGCCACCATCGACGACGGCGGCATCGTCGAGACCGAAGTGAAGCCGTTCGTCGTGCCGACCGGCCGCGTCGTCGTCGGCATGTTCCCCGAAGGCGGTGAACTCGTCGCCGGCGTCGACAACCGTGTCTACGTCGAGTGCACCGACCCGCTCGGGCGCGCGATCGACGGCGTCGGCGAACTGCTCGACGAGCGCGATCGTGTGATCGCCAAGTTCCGCACGGCGCACCAAGGCCGCGGCGCGATCGCGTTCGTGCCGAAGCACGGCGTCGCCTACCGCCTGCGCCTCGCCGGCCAGGTGGAGCCGTTCGCCTTGCCGATCGTGCAGGAACGCGGCGTCGCCATGCAGCTGCGCGGCGACGAACTGGCGGCCGGTGCGCCGCTGCGCCTCGGCCTCGGCGGCCGCGGCGACGGACCATGGCTGCTCGGCGTGTTCTGCCGCGGCGTGCTCGTCGGCCAGACGACGCTGCGCGCCGCCGACGACGGCGAACTGCGCGCCGACGTCACCCTGCCGCTGCTGGGAGACGCCAGCGGGGTGCTGCGCGCGACGCTGTTCGATCGCCAGCTGCAGCCCGTCGCCGAGCGCTTGTTCCTGCGCGCGAGTGCGCCGCGCCTCGACATCGCGATCACGCCCGCGGCGGCCGAACTGAGCCCCGGCGACAAGCAGAAGCTGACCGTGCGCACGACCGACGAGACCGGCCGCGAACGCCTGGCCGTCGTCGGCATCGCCGTCACCGACGATGCGGTGAACGCGCTCGCCAGCGAGCCGCGCATCGGCCTCGTCGACCACGCACGCCTGTTCGCCGACGTCGACCCGAAGCTCGAACGGCTGGAAGCGTTCGGCGACTTCTTCCTCGGCGCCGACGGCTCGGCGAGCCACGCCGACCTGCTGCTCGGCACCCGCGGCTGGCGGCGCTTCGTCTGGCGCAACGACGCGGCGGCGCAGGCGGCGATCACCGCACGTGGGCCGGATGCCGACGCGGTGCTGACGCGCGAAGGCTTCGCGCAGACCCCGCAGGTCGAGAGCAACCTGCAGGGTGCGACGGCGAAGGCGTCGTCGCTGGCGGCGGCGGTGGAGAACGCCGACGAACGCACCCGTTCGTTCGCTTGGTATGCCCTGCTCGTGCTGCTCGGCATCCTCGGGCTCGAAGGGATCGTCTTCCTGCTGCCGCGCGATCCTCGGCGTCGCATCGTGCACCTGTGCGGCCTTGCGGGGCTGGCGCTCGTGATCGGCTTGGCCACCTCACAGAAGGCGCAACCGGCGGCTGGCAGCGTGGCAGTGCCGCCCGAGCTGGCGGACTTCTCCCCCGGCCGCAGCAGCTCGATGGTGAACCGCAGGGCGCTCGAGCTTGCCGGCCTGGGTACGTTCGACCTCGGCGCTGGCGGCTGGGACGACACGATCCGCTTCCGCGGCAATCTCCTGTTCGATGAGTTCGACCGACTCAGCTCGGGGCTGACCGTCCCAGGGGCGAACCCGCTCGCCGGCGCCTTCTTCAACGACGGCGACGAAGGCGACATCCGTGCTCGCACCCAGAACTTCTACCGATACGTCCCGCACCGGAGCCGCCAGTACGCGCACCAGCACACGGCGAGCGACGACCGCCGCGACTTCGCGCCGACAATCTACTGGAACACCCTCGTCGTGACCCGCGACCGCGGCACCGCGACCGTCGAGTTCGCGACCAGCGATGCGGCGACGACGTGGCGCGTGCACGCCGACGGCCACACGCTGACCGACGCCGGCCGCCTCGGCCAGGCGAGCACGACGTTCGCGACGCGCCTGCCGGTGCAGGTCGAAGCCAAGCTGCCCGACGAAGTCGCGGCCGGCGATCAGTTGCTGCTGCCGGTGAACGTGGTCGTACGCGATCCGGCGGCCACCAGCGTGCCACTGACCGTTCGCCTCGGCGACGGCCTGCGCCTTGGCGCCGATGCGCCGTCCCAGGTCGCGCTGCAGGAAGGCCGCGGCCGCGCGCTGCTGCCGATCGACGTGCTCGATCGCCCCGGCACGACGACGGTGCAGCTCGAAGTGCGCCACGGCACGTTCCAGGACCGGGTCGAACGCACGCTGGTGATCGCGCCGCGTGGCTTCCCGCACCGCCGCGACCACGGCGGCACGCTGGCCGTCGGCACCAACACCGAAGCGACGATCACGATCCCCGACGCCTCGGTGCCGGGCAGCGGGCGCGCGACGCTGCGGCTGTTCCCGACGCCGCTGACGACGCTGGCCGCCGGCCTCGAAGGCATGCTGCAGGAGCCGCACGGCTGCTTCGAGCAGACCAGCTCGACGAACTACCCGAACACGCTCGTGCTGCAGCTGCTGCAAGGCAGCGGCGACGCGGTGCCGGCGGCGGCCCTGCGCGCCAGCGAACTGCTGGCGAAGGGCTACGCGCGCCTCGTCGGATTCGAGTGCAAGCGGGGCGGCTTCGAGTGGTTCGGCCGCGACCCGGGCCACGAGGCGCTGACCGCCTACGGCCTGCTGCAGTTCCACGACATGGCGCAGGTGTTCGACGTCGACGCGGCGATGGTCGCGCGCACCCGCAGCTGGCTGCTCGGCCGCCGCAACGAGCGCGGCGACTTCGTGCACGAGGGCACCGACCACCACAGCTTCGGCAACTCGCAGCAGCTGACCAACGCCTACTGCACCTACGCGCTGCTGCAGTCGGGCACCAAGGCCGACGAACTGGCGCGCGAGCTCGCGGCGCTGGCCGCGCGCGGCAAGGCCAGCGACGACGCCTACGAGCTGGCCCTGATCGCCAACGCGCTCGGCCTCGCCGGCCACGCCGACGCCGCGGCGCTGCGGCAGCGGCTCGTCGCGCTGCAACGAGCCGACGGCTCGCTGTGCGGCACCACGACGTCGATCACTTGCAGCGGCCAGCGCGACCTCGCCGTCGAGACGACGTCGTACGCGGTGCTGGCGTGGCTGCAGGATCCGGCGTTCGCCGCCAGCAGCTGGCGCGCGCTGCAGTTCGTGCAGACACAGCGCCAAGGCAGCGGCACGTTCGGCGCGACGCAGGCGACGGTGTGTGCCCTGCGCGCCCTGATCGCGTGGGCCAATCAGCATCGCCAGGCGGCGACCGCCGGCACGCTGCGCGTGTTCGCCGGCGAACGGCTGCTGGCCGAGCGCGCGTTCGCCGCCGACGCGATGGAGCCGGTGCGCGTCGAGCTGTGGTCGCAGCTGCCGGCCGGTGAGCACACGCTGCGCCTCGAGGTCGCGACCGCGGATCGCCAGGATGCGGCCGCGGTGCCGGCGCAGATGCCGTGGGCGATCGAAGTCGCCTACCACGCCGAGCAGCCCGCCGACGACGCACAAGCGCCGCTGCGCCTGCGCACGCAGCTGCGCCGAGCCGAGGCCGTCGAAGGCGACACCGTCGCCGTCGACGTCACCGTGCAGAACGCTGGCGCGCAGGCGGTGCCGACGCCGATCGTGCGCCTCGGCCTGCCGGCCGGCTGCGAACTGCCGACGCGCGTGCTCGAGGACCTGCAGAAGGCGGGCACGTTCGACCACTGGGAACTGCGCGGTCGCGACCTGGTGCTCTACTGGCGCACGCTGCCGGCGCGCGGCAAACAGACGTTCGTGCTCGACCTGGTCGCGCGTGTGCCCGGCACCAGCAGCGGCCCGGCGTCGCGTGTGCTGCCCTACTACACGCCGACCGCCGTGCATTGGGCCGCACCGCTGCAGCTGGCGATCGCGCCGCGCTGATGCGGCCCGGCGCGGCGCAGCGACGACTAGAACGCGTAGACGACCACCACCGAGTCGATACGCACGTCGTTCGCCATCGTGCGGTCGGCGAACAGCTGGAAGCGCACCGCGTTGAAGCCCTCGGTGTCGATGCCCTGCTGGTTGCCGACGGTGCGCACCTGCGTGCGCCACGGTCCGACCTGGAGCACTTCCTCGGTGCTCGGATCGACGCGCACCGACTGGAACAACGCGCGCACCGGCGTCAGCGTCGTCGCCGGCACACCGAACGCGGCGTCGTCGCTGTAGACGATCGCGGCGCCGTCGACGATCGCGCGGATCTCGTAGCGCAGGTAGGCTGGCCCGAGCGCCTGGCCGGTGAAGAACAGCCGCGAACGCACGCCGACGAGGTCGTCGCGTTCGAGCAGCGCGCCGACGTTGTCGCTGCCCGCCGGCGGTTGCACGGTGCCGAGGTCGGCGACGGCCGGCGCAGTCGGCGCCTCGAGCCGCACGAAGCCAGCGGCGCCGTTGCCGCCTTCGATGACCACGCGCGAACCGCTCGGCGGCTGCCCGCCGTTGCTCTGCCGATCGAAACGACCGCCGTCGCCGCCGCGCACGTCGAGCTGGCCGAGCAGTTCGAACGTGCGCGCCGACTGCAGCACGATCGCACCGCCGCCGCCGCCACCGCCCGGCGCCGGTTGCGCCAACGCCACACCCTGCGTGCTGACCGAGCTCGCGGCCGAGCCGCCGCGCGCATCGATGCGCGACGCCGGGCCGCAGCGCAGCACGTCGCCGGCGCGCAGCGCGATCGCACCACCGCCGCCACCACCGCCGGCACCCGGGGCGAAGCCCAGCGCTGGCTGGATCGCCGGCGCCGGGTTGCTGGCAGCACCACCACCGCCGGCACCGCCGACCAGGAAGTGCTGCGAGCTGCGCGCGAGGGCCGGCAGCGGGAACAGTTGCAGCGCGGTGCCACCGTTCGCTTGCGGCCCGAACGCAGCGAGCAGCCCAGGTGCCGGAGCCTGCGTGTTGCTGACCACGCGGCCCGGCAGTGCACCGAGCCACGTGCCGCCGCCACCGCCACCCGCCGACGCCGAGACCGCGGCGCGCGAAGTGCCCGTGCTCGCCGACATCAGGATGTCGGCACCGAGCCCGCTCGCCGGAAACACCGTCGAGCCGCGGCCGCCGGTGCCGGCCGCCGTCGCCGCGTAGGCATGGCCGCCGAGCACGCGCACGTTCTGGCCGGCGCGTCCCTGGTTGCCCTCCTGCGCGCCGACGGTCAGCGACACGATGCGATCGCCGCCCTTGCCGCCGTTGCCGCCGAACGGACCACCAAGGCCCCCGTCCTGCCCCGCGTTCGCACTCTGCCCCGGCATCGCCGTCAGGCTCCTGCCGGCGACGACGATCTCGCCGAGCACGTCGATCTGCCCGGCGACGGTCAGCTGCGGCGCGCTGGTGCCGACGAACACGAGCCGCACGTCGCTCGGCACGACGAGCGACGACAGGAAGAAGCGGCCGTCGGTGATCGCCACCGCGCTGCCGGTGCTGCTGTCGCTCGCCGGCACCACCGTGTCGTCGCAGTCGCAGACGAACACGCGCTTGCCGTCGACGATCGGCGGCGTGCCCGGCTCGCACCAATCGAGCCGGAACGGGCCGTGGCGCCCGTCGCCGCCGATCGCCGCGAACTGCACCTCGCCGGCCACGACGCGGCCCGCCGAGTTCGGCAGGTCGAGGTCCTCGGGATCGTCGAACGCCACGTCGACGCGCCCTTCCTGCACCGGCGCCGCCTCGGTGCGGAACACCAGCGTCTGCGGCTGCGCCGGCCGCCCCGACAGGTCGGCGACTGCACTCGTCACCAGCACCTCGACGCACACCGAACCGGGGAAGTCGAGGCTCGGGTCGAAGGTCACGATGGTGACGCCGCGGCCGGCGTCGAAGTCGAGCCGCGGCGGGATCGTCAGCACCTGCGTCTGTGCCAGCGGATTGCACTCGAGGCCACCGCCGACCGCCTGGCGCGTGCGGCGCAGGCGCACGGTGATCGGACTCTGCGCGCCGCTGACGAACGGCGTCGCGTCGATCAGTTCGTTGAACTCGAGCACGATCGAAGTGTCGCGCGGCGCATCGTTCCAGCGCGGCGGCGGCGGCACCACCAGCGTGGCGATCGGCGACACGCCGTTCGGATCGACGATGCCGCGCGTCGCGCGCAGCGTGCAGGTCAGCTGCTTGCCGAACGGCTTGCCGGTGGTGCTGCGCAGCACGCCCGCGGTGCCGTCGCCGCCCAGGATCGTCATCGTGTAGGTCTCGAACGACTCGAAGCCGAAGAACGTCTGGCCGCCGGCGATCGCCAGCGTCGGCACGAACTCGACCTGGTTGCCGTTGACGAAGAACTCGCCGACCGGCAGCTGACCCGAAGCGGTGCGGAAGCGGATCGAGTTCGTGCCTACGGTGTTGGGATCGACGTCGTCGCTGAACTGCAGGATGACCGTCTCGTTCTGCGCGATGTCGGTGCGCGCGCAGCCGGTCTCGGAACAGCCGAGGTTGCAGTTCTGCAGGCACATCACGCGCGCATCCGCGGTGCCGCAGTCGAACACCTGCAGATCGCTCGCCGGCGTGCCGCCGGAGCATGCGACGAGGCCGAGGAACAAGACCGACGACGCGATGGGGCGCGCGTACATGACTCTCTCGTGGGCCTTTGGCCCGCGGGCTCGAGGCAGGCGCCGCGGCGAGGGGCGGCCGCGGCGTCCAGGGGAGTTCCTGTTCGGACCTCGACGCGGCCCGCGCAGCGTCGAGACGCCGTGCGCGATCAACTCGCGTGCCGTTCGTGCACACTGCCGCAACTCCAGTCGCCGCGTGCTGCGCGAGGCGGGCGAACGTGCGGAGCGTCGCCGCGTGCGAGCGCTTCCGAACCTCGCCGCGCCGCCCACACCGAGGCTGCGGCCGGATCCGTTCGCACGCGCCGTCGACTGCGGGCTCTCGTCGGGCGAGGGGCTCGCTACGATCGCCGCGATGAACGTTCGTCGCTTCGCGGCCTGGCTGTCGTTGCTCGCGATGGTGCAGCCCGGACTGCGCGGGCAGGAGCCGGCGCCGCCATCGACCCCGCCGACGAAGTGGAAGTCGCCGACGGGCGAGATGCTGGTGGTGCATGCACCGCCGGCGGATGGCAAGGTGCCGCGCTGGACGGTCTGGTGGACGCCGCTCGACGCCAAGCAGGCCGGCGAGATGCTGTTCCACTTCGACGAGCTGCAGCGGCGCCACGGCGACCGCGGCGTGCGCATCGCCATGATCCTGGCCCCGGACGAAGCCAAGGTGCTCGCGGCGAAGCAGCCGAGCGTCGCCGTGGTGACGCCGGTGCCGCTCGCCGACGACGAACTGCCCGAAGGCCCGCAGGACCACGTGTTCGCCGTCGGTTGGTCCGCCTACCTGGCGACCGCCGGCGGGGAGCTGCTCGCCGACGTGCCGATGGACGCGCTCGACGACGCCCTGCTCGCGTGCGCCAGCGGCGGGGAACTCGGCGCCCTCGCCGGCCAGATGCAGGAGCTCGAGGGCTACCTGCACAACGTCACCGACGCGGAGGTTCCCGAAGCGACGGCGCAGGGCATCCGCAAGGCGCTGCCGCACTGCGGCGGCGCCCACGCCTGCGCCGTGCTCGAGGCCTGGTGGGGCCGCGGCGACCACGCCGCCGCGCTCGCCGCCGTCGACCAGGGACTGCGCGAGCTCGGCGGCCACACCTACGCGACCGTCGTCTTCTGCGACTTCGTGCTGCGCGGCGACCACAGCGACCCGGCGGTCCCGCGCCGCCTCGCCGTCGAACTGGCGCCGGTCGTCGCCGCCAGCGGCGACAGCCCGTTCGCCCAACTCGTCTACGTGCGCGCGCTGCTGCGCGCCGGCAACCAGAAGCTCGCCGGCCGCATCGTCGAGAAGCTGCAGAAGACGATCGGCCAGCGTGCCGACCTGCAGCTGCAGATCGCCGAGACGTTGATGGACGCGCCGGAGCCGAAGGGGTTCCGCGCACTCGCCGAGCAGCTGCTCGCCGCGTCGGAGCAGAACGGCCACGACGAGGAGGCGGCGATGATGACGCGCCACAAGATCCTCGTGCGCTGCGGCGACGCGGCCGGCGCGAAGAAGCTGTTCGAGGCGCGCTTCCCCGACCGCGACAGCTCGATCCTGAACAACGTCGCCTGGTACTGCTGCATCCGGCCGTCGACGCTGGGCCGCTTCCCGACCTTCGCCGACGAAGTCGCCAACGCGATGATGGAGCACTCCGGCGGCAACATCCTGAGCAACTACCGCGACACCGTCGCCCTGGCGTTCTTCTGCGC
>ERZ1066117.312-NODE-312-length-43218-cov-32.600885_pt1 | contig 43218 bp, 25 predicted proteins | sample MGYA00382764_ERZ1066117 | MGnify/ENA primary metagenome ERZ1066117 (study PRJEB33369, sample SAMEA5778347) | biofilm metagenome | biome: Industrial cooling water; feature: Water cooling tower basin; material: Biofilm | place: United Arab Emirates | collected...
GTGAGAGAAGCGGGGCCGGTCGCGGCTCGAGCCTCGGTGTCGGCGAGAGGGCCGTGGCGGTGAGAGAAGCGGGGCCCACCAGGCGCTTCGCAGGGCGGACCCAGCGCGGCGCACGGGACGCAGGCGGGGGGGACCCATGGGCGCGCGCAGGCGCCCGCATGTCCTCGGGTCGCGCGAAACATTGTGTCTTTCGAGACATGTCTTTATCGACATGCGGGCGCCGAGCACGGCCATGGGGGGGTACCCGACGACCGCGAGGGACCCGCTGCGCCGCGCCGGGTCCGCCCGCTCCAGGACCTTCAGGGCCCCGCGTCCTTGCCCCGGAGCAAGCCCCGCGTCCCCAGCCGGAGCGAGCCCCGCGTCCTTGCCCCGGAGCGAGCCCCGCGTCCTTGCCCCGGAGCAAGCCCCGCGTCCCCGCCCGGAGCGAGCCCCGCGTCCCCGCCCGGAGCGAGCCCCGCGTCCCAAAATTGCGAAAGGCCCCGCAAGGATGCGGGGCCCGTCGACAGGCAGGCCGAGAGGGCCTCAGAAGTTGAAGCCGAAGCCCAGCCCCTGCATCGTCGTGCTGAGGATCGGGCCGCCGCGGACGTTCTGGATCTTCGCGGTCTTCTTCGAGACCTCCTCGAGGCTCTTCTCGGTCTTGATGTAGTCCTTCGCGTCGGTGCGGTCCTGGTAGATGATCACGCCGAGGACGCCGGCGAGCAGGACGGTGGTCAACAGGGCGACGTCGCCGCCGATGAAGCGGGTGCGCATGCTTTGGCCGTCGGTCGCGACCTGGGACGCGAGGTCGCTGTACTCCTCGGCGGTCATGCGATTGCCGGGCTGCAGGCCGGACGCCTCGAGGGCGTCGAGCGAGTCGCGGTACGGGCCGCGGGCGGCGAGGCCGAGCGAGTAGAAGATGCCGGCGGTCGCCAGCGCCCCGGCGGTCAGGCCGAGCGCGACCCACGCGCGGGTCTGCCAGTAGCCGAAGAACGGCCCGCGCTTGCACGCCGGGCGCAGATCCTTCGGGTCGTCCTTGCTGGCGCGCGGCTTAGCAGGGCCGGTGCGGCAGTACTTCTTGAAGTCCTTCTTGAGATCGACCGTGATTTTGCTGGTGTCGATCATCTCGCCCTGGCCGTCGGTCACCTTGTTCTCGGCGTCGCGGATCGCGTCGGCCTCGGCGCGCAGCTCCTCGGGCGTCTTGGCCGGCTCGTCGAGCTCGGCGAGGATCTTGGTCTCCTCGGCCGAGGCCGGGGCCGGCGGCGTGCGGTAGTTGGTCAGCGCGGCCGCGACGGCGCGCGGGAGCGCGAGCGGGAGGATCAGATCCTCGGGCGCGTAGCTCGGCGTGAACTCCTTGACCTTGGCCTTCTTGGCGACATCGTAGAGGACGAGCGTGCTCGGCGCGCCCGGCGTGATCGAGCCGTAGATCAGGTAGTCGTAGCCGGCCCCGCCCTTGGCGCCCTTGAGCAGCCACTCCGCGACCTTGCCGACGCACGCGTCCGCGCCGCCCTTGCACTTGACCTTGCCGGCCGCAGCGTCGATGTCGAGCGCGACGCCCTTGGCCGTGTAGCCGGCGGCACCGAGGTCGGTGACGATCTGCGAGCGGATCGCCTCCGCGACCGCCGGATCGCCGCCGAGGCGCATCACGCCGACGACGTTGCCCGCGGTCGCCGGAGCGGCGGGGGCGAACATCCCGAACGTGGCCGGCGTGGCCGGCGTGGCCGAGGTGGCCGCGGCCGCAGGGATCGACGAGAGGGCGATCGCGGCGCTGAGCGCCCCGGTGAGGGCGCGGAGCAGCAGCGACGGGCGAGACGACGAGGTGGCGGCGTTCATGTCGAGAGGGCGCGGGGATGATAGCGGCCCGGTTTGGGCCTGGAAAGCCCCACGAGCATGCCGGATCGCGGCCCGCCCGAACTCCGACGCGCAACGGACCTCGGCCGCCCCGCCACCCGGCGGCCCCGGGGGCGCGCTCCGGCTGCTCCTGCGGGCGGCCGCCGGGGTCCTCGCGGCGGCGGCGGCAGGGACACGGGCCGCCGCGCAGGTCCCTGGACGCGGGTCCTCACGGGGATCGACCCGCGGGCGCCGGGCGCGACGGGCGGGCGCCGGGCGCCATCCGAAGAAGGAAGACGGCGGCCCGCGCGGGCCCTCACGGGCGCGAGGGCCTGCGCAGGAGCACCAGGCTCGCCGCGAGGACCAGGCCGAGCGCCGCGACGGCGATCCGCATCACGTCGTTGTCGAGGGCCGCGAGGGCCTGCGCGCCGGCGGCGACCACCAGCACGGCGGCGGCGAGGAAGTCGGCGATCCGCGAGCCGCGGCGCGGACCGGCGGCGACGAGCGCGAGGGCGGCGCCGGCGAGCCACGACAGCGCGGCCGCCGGGGCGAGCAGCGCCGCCGTGCCCAGGGTCTTGCGCGACAGCACCAGCATCGCCGCCGGCACGACGACGACGAGCAGCGCGAGGCGGCCGGCGAGGACCGGCCGGGCCGGCGCGACCACGCGGCCGGCGGCCCGCGCCCCGGGGCCGAGCAGCGCCGCGAGCAGCCCGACCAGCGCGGCGATCACGGCCCCGGCGACGATCGCCTCCGCCGTCGTCACGCCGATCCCGGTCGCGTCGGCGAGGGCCTCGCCGAGGCCGGCGAGCAGCCGCTCCGCCGGCAGCATCCGCGCGTCGGCGTCGAGCGCGTCCTCCAGCTTCGTCCGGCCGCCGTCCGACTCGCGCGGGCCGAGCTCGGGGACCAGCCAGGCGCCGGCGGCGAGGCTGCCGGCGAGCCCGAGGGTCCCGGCGAGCAGCGGCAGGGCCCGCGTCCACGCGGCCCGCGGCGCGCCCTCGCCGGCGAGCGCCGCGTGGCCGGACCCGAGGGCCAGCAGGGCGATCCACGGCGCGACCGTCCACGTCGACTCCCACGCGGCGGGGCGGCCCCACGGATCGACCTGGCCCGAGAACCCTGGCACGAGGAGCAGGACCGCGAGGACAGCCGCCGCGAGCGCGACGCCGCCGCTCCAGCGCAGCAGCCCCGCCGCGGCGCGCCGGCTCGCGGCAGCCGCGGCGACCAGCGCGAGCGCGATCCAGGCGAGCGCCCGCAGCTCGCCGCGCAGGCGGGTCGCCGGCCAGCCGAGCAGGGTCCGCAGGCTCGCGCGCGGCTGGCCGGGGATCTCGGTGTAGCCGGTCCAGCGCCCGGTCAGGCCGAGGCCGGCGCTCGCCTCCGAGGCGTACTTGTCGGGGCACATCCGCTCCATCACGCTGTCGGGCCGGCGCGGGCGCGGGTCGTTCGGCGCGCCGGGGCATACGAACTCGACCCGCGAGTTGCGGCCGATCCCGCCGGAGACGACGCGCAGGCGCAGCTCGGTCGCCTGCTCGGCCGGGCGGTCGAGCCGCTCGCGCGCGGCCGGCAGCGCCTCGGCGGTGACCGTCGCCCCGGCGAACGCCTGGTAGGCGCGCGCCGGGCCGTGCTCCGCGAACTGCTGCTCGGCGATCTTCTTCAGGTCGCGTTCGAGCGCCTCGGCGAGCGCGGCCGGGCCGTAGCCCTTGCTGCCGTCGGGCTCGACGTAGTCGTTGATCGGCAGGTCGAACGGGCCGAACCCGTCGATCGCGACCGCGGTGCTCTGGAACGGGTGGATCCCGAGGATCGGCCCGCCCCAGGTCTCGCCGCGCGCGTGCGGGCCGGCGGCCTCGAAGCGGGCGCCCCAGGCCGCGGCGCCGGCGGTCCCGAGGACCAGGGCGAGGAGGACAGGTCCGCGCGACCATGTCCCGGAGAGCCGCGGCAGCAGCACCGCGGCGAGCAGTGCCGGGGCGGCGACCCACACGGCCCCGGGGGCGGCGACGAGGAGCGCGGCGATCGTCCGCGCGGCGAGGGTCGCCAGCGGGATCGCGGGCGCGAGCAGCAGCGCCGCGAGCGCCCATCTGTGCGCGCGGGGCAGGGCGGCCAGGGCGGCCGGGTCGGGGGTCGCGCGCGCGCGCCACAGCGCGAGGCCGATCCCGACCGCGCCGACCAGCAGCGCGGGCAAGAGCCCGGACCCGACCGGCAAACTCAGCCCTCCGGCCACCCCGAGCCCCGCGGCGACGGCGGCTCCCGGGAGGGGGTCGCGGGGCAGGGCGGGCGTCGGGGTCGCGGGCACGTGCCTCTTTTACCAGAGCCGGCTACCCTCTCGGCGATGTCTCCTGCCGCAATGTCCGGCCCGCTCCCCCTCCTCCCGCTGCGCGGCGTCGTCGTGCTGCCCGGCGGCACGGCGCCGGTCGACCTCGGGCGCAGCTCGCCGGCGATGCAGGCCGTGCGGGCCGCCCAGGACCGGGCCCGCGGCGGCGCCGGGCGCGTCGTCGCGGCGCTGCTGCGCGACACCTCGGCGGCGACCCCGGACCTCGACCAGCTGCACCCGGTCGGCCTGATCTGCGAGGTCGTGCAGATCCTCGCGGGCACCCCGGGGCGGACCACCGTCGTGCTCCGCGGGGTCGCCCGCGTGCGCCTGCTCGACCTCTACCCCGAGCGCGACTACCAGCTCGCCGAGTACGACGCGAGCGGCGACAGCGTCAGCGACCCGACCCTCGCTTACGCGCTCGGCGGGGCGCTGCAGGACCTCGTCAAGCAGCACGACGGCCTGCAGCCGTCGGCGGCCAAGACCAAGGCGCGGGCGCAGGCGCTGGCGGCGATCCTCGCCGAGCGCGTCCCCGGCCAGATCGCCGACCTCGGCGCCGCTCACGTCGAGCTCGCCGACGACGAGAAGCTCGCGGTCCAGCAGGAGACCGAGGTCGTCGGCCGCCTGCGCAAGGTGATCGAGCTCGTCAGCCACCGGATCAACGTGCTGCAGGTCAAGCGGGACCTCGACCGCTACGTCCGCGAGCACCTGTCGAAGCACGAGCACGACGCGCTCCTGCGCCACAAGCTGAAGGCGATCCAGCAGGAGCTCGGCGAGTCGGAGGGCGAGGCCGAGGAGCGCGCGCTGCAGGACCTCGAGCGCCGGCTGCAGGCCGCCGAGCTGCCGCCGGACGTCCGGGCCCAGGCCGACCGCGAGCTCGCGCGCCTGCGGCGGATGAACCCGCAGAGCAGCGAGGCGACGACCAGCCGGACCTGGCTCGAGTGGATCGCCGACCTGCCGTGGAGCGAGTCGACGCTGACCCCCGACAAGCTCGACCTCGCGGGCGCGCGGGCGCTGCTCGAGGACAACCACTACGGCCTCGAGAAGGTCAAAAAGCGCGTGCTCGAGTACCTGAGCGTCCGCAAGCTCGCGCCGGACAAGCGCGGCCCGATCCTCTGCCTCGTCGGCCCGCCGGGCGTCGGCAAGACCTCGCTCGGGCGCAGCATCGCCGACGCGCTCGGGCGCCGCTACGTCCGGATCTCGCTCGGCGGCGTCCGCGACGACGCCGAGATCCGCGGCCACCGGCGCACGTACATCGGGGCGCTGCCGGGGCGGTTCATCCAGGCGATGAAGCGGGCCGGCAGCAAGAACCCGGTGATCGTGCTCGACGAGATCGACAAGCTCGTCGGCGCCAACCTGCGCGGCGACCCGGCCTCGGCGCTGCTCGAGGCGCTCGACCCGGAGCAGAACGGCGCCTTCCACGACCACTACCTCGGCCTCGACTACGACCTGTCGAAGGTGATCTTCCTGTGCACCGCCAACGACCTCGGGACGATCCCGGGCGTGCTGCGCGACCGCCTCGAGATCATCCAGCTGACCGGCTACACGATCGAGGAGAAGCTCGAGATCGCGCGGCGCCACCTGCTGCCCAAGCAGAAGCAGGAGAACGGGCTCAAGGAGCTCGACATCGCCGTCCCCGAGGATGTCCTGCTGTCGCTGGCGACGCAGTACACCCGCGAGTCCGGGGTCCGCAACCTCGAGCGCGAGCTCGCCTCGCTGCTGCGCGACATCGCCATGCAGATCGCCGAGGGCAAGCGGCCGAGCCTCGTCGTCACGCCCGAGGAGGCGCTGCGGATCCTCGGCCCGCCGCGGTTCCACGACGAGCTCGCGGCCAAGGAGCCGGCGCCCGGCCTGGTGACCGGCCTCGGCTGGACGCCGACCGGCGGGACGATCCTGTTCGTCGAGGCGACCCTGACCCGTGGGACAGGTCAGATCCGGCTGACCGGCAAGCTCGGCGACGTGATGAAGGAGTCGGCCCAGGCGGCGCTCAGCCTGGTGCGCAGCCGCGGCGTCGAGTTCGGGGTCGCCCCCGAGGTCGTCCGCGACCTGATGAAGCGCTACGACGTGCACATCCACTTCCCCGCCGGCGCCGTGCCGAAGGACGGGCCGAGCGCGGGCATCGCGATCTCGACGGCGCTCGTCTCGCTGTTCGCGCGCCGGCCCGCCCGCGTCGACGTGGCGATGACCGGGGAGATCACGCTGCGCGGCCAGGTCCTGCCGGTCGGCGGGATCCGGGAGAAGATCCTCGCGGCGCACCGCGCCGGGATCCGCGACGTCATCCTCCCGGACCGCAACCGCAAGGACGAGCCCGAGATCCCCGAGGCCGCGCGACAGGACATGCGCCTGCACTACGTCAAGCACATCCGCGAGGTCCTCGACGCCGTGCTGCTGCCGGCCGAGGAGTCGGGCGACGCCGAGGCGGCCGAATAGCGGGCCGCCCCGGCGGGCGAGCGACGATAGGCGATACGGGACTACCTCGGCCGGGGCGCTCCGGATACAGCCCCCGCCGCGGGAAGCCGGCGCTACCCGCCGGCTCCATTCGTGCAGTGCCCGGGCGTCGGACGATCGATCACCGCCTCGCGGATCGCCGGGCGACGTCCGGGTCGCGGACGAATTCGCGCCCCAGGAGGTCCCGGGCGCGCGTCGGTGGATGCTTCACAGGATGTCGGGATCGGGTAAGTGACGATCATCGATTATGGATCGCCGACGTTCCGCCCTCCGCTGGACCGCCCTCGCCCTCGCGCTCGGGGGCTGCTCGTTCGACAGCACCGCCCTCGGCACCGAGGCCCCCGGCCCCGACGCGGCGACGACGGCGGCGGACACGTCGACCGGCCCGGTCGAGCCGACGAGCACGACCGACGGGGCGAGCACGATCGATCCGACGACCGATCCGACGAGCACGACCGACCCGACGACCGAGACCAGCGCGACGACGACCCCGCTGCCCGGCGTGTGCGGCGACGGCATGCTCGACCCGCTCGAGGAGTGCGACAACGGCCCCGACAACGGCCCGATGAGCTCGTGCAAGACCGACTGCACGCTGCATGCGTGCGGCGACGCGGTGCTCGGCCCGGGCGAGGGCTGCGACGACGGCAACACCGCCGAGGGCGACGGCTGCTCGGCGAGCTGCACGCTCGAGTCGTGCGGCGACGGCAGCATGCAGCCGAACGAGCCGTGCGACGACGGCAACCAGGTCAACGAGGACGGCTGCACCAACGCCTGCACGCTGCCCGCCTGCGGCGACGGCTTCGTCCAGCAGGGCGAGGCGTGCGACCTCGGCCCGGACAACGGGACCGGCCAGGTCTGCAAGGGCGACTGCACGGAGAACGCCTGCGGCGACGGCTACCTCGGGCCGGGCGAGCAGTGCGACGACGGCAACAAGACCGACGAAGACGCGTGCACCAACGCGTGCGCGCCCGCGCAGTGCGGCGACGGGATCACGCAGACCGGCGTCGAGGAGTGCGACGACGACAACCAGACGAACACCGACGCGTGCCTGAACGACTGCAAGCTCGCGAAGTGCGGCGACTCGATCGTGCACATGGGCGTCGAGGATTGCGACGACGGTGACATGGACAACAACGACGACTGCACGGCGCTGTGCAAGGCGCCCGTGTGCGGGGACGGCTTCCTGCAGGCCAACGAGAAGTGCGACGACGGCAACCAGGTCGACACCGACCAGTGCACGAACGATTGCGCGCTGAGCCCTGAGACGCGCGTCGTATTCGTCACCAGCGTCGAGTACAGCGGCAACCTCGGCGGGATCGCGGGCGCGGACACGAAGTGTGTCGAACGGGCGACGGCGGCGGGGATGCCGGGCGTGTGGATGGCCTGGATCGCCGAGGCCCCCAACAACGACCCGGAGTCGCGCTTCACCTACAAGGCCCCGAAGGGCTACGTGCGCACCGACGGGGTGAAGGTCGCGGACACCTGGGCCGACCTGATCGACGGCAGCCTCGACGCGCCGATCAACCGCGACGAGAGCGGCGCCGCGGCCAACATGAGCGAGGACAAGGTCTGGTCGAACACGAACGCCAACGGCACGCGCAAGAGCGGCACCCACTGCAGCGCCTGGACGAACAGCATGGGCGGCCAGCAGGGACACCGGGGGCAGTGGACCCAGATGAACGGCCAGTGGAGCGACCTGAACAACGGTAACTGCGACGCGACGCACCGCTTGCTGTGCTTTCAGCAGTAGATGCATGAGCGGTGCTGCGCAGCCCCGCGAATCTTTCGCGGTGCGACGTCGCGGCTTCTGTCGGAGGATGCATCGATGGCGACCATCTTCTCCGGCGGACCTCCCGACGCCGGCCCATCCGCTACGCTCGCGGCGATATGGGCTCGCGCTCTCCTCGATGTCGTCACCCGCACACGCACCGGCGCCGCGCTATGCGACGAGACCGGTCGGGTCGAGTGGGTCAACGACGCTATCGTGCGGATGACCGGCGTTGGCCGCGACGAGCTGATCGGTCGCCACCCGGACGAGCTGTTCGTCCGGCCCGCGGACGAGTCCGACGACGCGTTCCGCGCGGCGATCGCGCGCGGCGAGCCGGTCCTGCGCGAGCTCCGGCGGCGCGCGCGGGACGGCCGGACGCTCGTCCTCGAGGTCGAGCTGCACCCGCTCCGCGGCGACGACGGCCGCGTCGCGCGCCTGTTCTGCCTCGTCCACGACGTCACGCAGCTGCGCGAGCGGACCGCCGCGCTCGCGGAGAGCGAGCGACGGCTGCGCGACGCCGAGCGGATCGCCGGCGTCGGCCACTGGGAGCTGACCCTGGCGACCGGCGAGATCTTCTGGTCCGACGAGCTGTACCGGATCCACGGGCTCGAGCCCGGCTCGGTCCCGGCGTCGGACGAGCTGCTGTTCTCCCAGATCGACGCGCCGAGCCGGGCGCGCGCGCGCGCGGCGGCCGAGGCGGCGCTGGTCGCCAGCGCCCCGATCGACCTCGAGCTCCGGATCGTCCGCCCCGACGGGGCGCCGCGCGACGTGCTGAGCCGGATCTGCGTCGAGCGCCGCGACGGCGCCCCGGAGCGCCTGTTCGGCACGACGCTCGACATCACCGAGCGCAAGCGGGCCGAGGAGGCGCAGGTCGCGTCGGAGCGGCGCTTCCGCCAGATCATCGAGACCGCGCCGCTGGCGACCGTCGCGCTCGATCCGGCCGGCGTCGTCACGTTCGCCAACCCGGCGCTGGCGAGCCTGCTCGGCCGCACGACCGATCAGATCGTCGGCGCCCGGTGGTTCGAGAGCTTCGTGCCCGTCGATCAGCACGAGGTCGTGCTGCCGATGTTCGACGAGATCCTGCGCTCGGGTCGCGCGCCGGAGCAGTTCGACAACGATGTCGTCGTCCTCGGCGGCGCCCGCCGCACGGTCCGCTGGCGCACCACGGTGCTGCGCGACGCCGCCGGCGCGGCGATCGGCACGCTCAGCTTCGGCGAGGACATCACCGAGCGGCTGCACCTCGAGGAGCAGCGCCGGACGCTGATGGCCCGGATGCAGCAGGCGCAGAAGATGGAGGCGATCGGCCGGCTCGCCGGCGGCGTCGCCCACGACTTCAACAACATCCTGACGGCGATCCGCAGCTGCACCGAGCTGCTGCGCGACCTGTGCCCCGAGCCGGGCCAGGCCGAGCTGCTGCAGGAGATCGAGGTCGCCAGCGGCCGCGCGACCGAGCTGACGCGCCGGCTGCTGGCGTTCGGGCGGCGCCAGATCGTCGCGCCGCGGCGGCTCGATCCGCGCGCGGTCGTCGTCGACCTCGAGGAGATGCTCCGGCCGCTGCTCGGCGAGGACGTCGCGCTGGTGGTCCGCGCGACCGGCGACGTGCCGGTCGTCCGCGCCGATCGCGGGCAGATCGAGCAGCTGCTGACCAACCTGGCGATCAACGCCCGCGAGGCGATGCCCGAGGGCGGGACGCTGCGGATCGAGGTCGACGGGGTGACGCTCGGGCCCGACGACCTGCGCACCCGCGCGGAGCTGTCGCCCGGGCGCTTCGCCCGGATCCGGGTGATCGACACCGGCATCGGCATGGCCGACGAGGTCCGCGAGCGGATCTTCGAGCCGTTCTTCACCACCCGCGCGACCGGCAGCGGGCTCGGGCTGGCGACGGCGTTCGCGATCGCCAGCCAGCATGGCGGGGCGCTCGGGGTCGAGAGCGCGCCGGGGTGCGGCGCGACGTTCGAACTGCTGCTGCCGGCCGCGGCCGAGGGCGCGGAGCGGGTCGCCGCGCCGGCGCCGGCGGCCCGGCGCGTGCGCGAGACGATCCTGGTCGCCGAGGACGAGGCGAGCGTCCGCCGGGTGCTGGTCCGCGCGCTGCGAGCGTGGGGCTACGAGGTGCTCGAGGCCGCCGACGGGATCGAGGCGCTGGCGCTCGCCGGGGCGTTCGTCGGGCCGATCGACGCGCTGCTGACCGATGTGCTGATGCCGGGCCTCGACGGCCGCCAGCTGGCGGAGGCGCTGGCCCACCGCCGGCCCGGGCTGCGCGTGCTGTTCGTGTCCGGCCACACCAACGACGCGGTGCTGCGCCGCGGGGTCCAAGACGACCGCGTGGCGTTCCTGCACAAGCCGTTCACCCCGCGCGAGCTGGCGGCCAAGCTGCGCGAGGTGCTCTGCGCGCCGACCGGCTGAGCGGGGCGCGGGGCCGGTAGGACGGCGGTGCCCGGGGGTGGAGAGAGCGGAGGCCCGGCGCGAGCAGAGGCGCGGGGCCCGGGAGGTTTGGGTGGGGCGGCCTCGGGGCGGCGGTAACGGGTCCCTCGCGGGCGGCGGGGGCCCCTCCGAAGCACGTGCTCGGCGGCCACGCGCGCACGCGGTCGGTATGTCGAGGAGGACATGTTTCATTCGACAGGTCTCGAGTGCCAGTCAAGTCCGCCTGCGCGCGAGCTTCGGCCTCCGCCCCGCCTGCGTCCCGTCCGCCGCCTGTCGGCCGCCCCCGGAAGGCCCAGGCGGGCCCCGCTCGTCGCCGGGCAACGTGCGTCGTGTGAGCGGCCCATCCCGTGCGTGACACGACACCCCGGGTCATGGACGAAGACATCGCGGCAGAGAGAGGCGCACCGGCGCGGAGCCGCGGTGGGCACGGCGAGACCACCGGAGAGCGAGAGGGTCGCGGCGCGGAACTCCGATGGGCACGACGAGATCGCCAGAGACGAGAGGGTCGCGGGCACGACGAGAGCGCCGGAGAGCGAGAGGGTCGCGACGCGGAACTCCGATGGGCACGACGAGATCGCCGGAGAGAGAGGGTCCGGTCAGTCTGCGCCGAGGACATGTCCTGGAGGCCAGGACTCGATCGTGCGCGTGTGCGAGCACGAGGTGGCTGGCGCGCTGCGACGCGCGGGGCTCGCCTGGGCCTCTCGGGGGCGGCCGACAGGCGGCGGACGGGACGCAGGCGGGGCGGAGGCCGAAGCTCGCGCGCAGGCGGACTTGACTGGCACTCGAGACCTGTCGAATGAAACATGTCCTCCTCGACATACCGACCGCGTGCGCGCGTGGCCGCCGAGCACGTGCTTCGGAGGGGCCCCCGCCGCCCGCGAGGGACCCGTTACCGCCGCCCCGAGGCCGCCCCACCCGGACCTTCGGCCCCGCGCCCCCCGGTCACGCGAGCCTCCTCCGGGAGCGCCCTCCCTGCTCCGAGCCCCCGAGAGCGCGAGCCTGCTCCGAGCCCCCGAGCACGCGAGCCTGCCCCGAGCACGCGAGCCCCGGGCGTGCCGATCCGGAGTCTAGCGGGCGCGGATGACCTGGTCCTCGGCCGCCTTGACCTTGCGCGCGTGGTCGACCAGCTCCGGGTAACGCGCGGCCGCGTAGCTGCCGACCACCAGCGACGAGCGGGTCACGAGCGACAGCTTGCCGGGCGCCTCGAGCTTGACCGTCCGCTTGTACGCGCCGAACGGCCCCTCGATCGCCGCGTCGGCCGGCGGCGCGGTGAAGCTCGCGCCCTGCAGGTGGACGGTCACCCTGGCCTCGAGGACAGGCGCGTACGGCATCGCCCAGCCGGTCTTGCGCTCGGGCAGCGCCGCGTAGTTGAGGCCCATGTTCATCGGCACCGCGTTGGCGCGCATCAGCAGCTCGCCGCCCTGCTGGACCAGCACCCCGCGGATCGTCGCCGAGAAGACGAGGCGGAGCGGCTTGTGCAGCTCCTTCTTGTTCTCGATCTCGAGCTCCTCGAGGTCGGCGCTCGCGCCGAGCAGGACCGCGCCGAGCTCGGCGCGCTCGAAGCCCTCCTTGATCCGGTCCTCGTCGAGCGTGCGCAGCACGTCGCGCCAGGCCGCGGCCTCCATGCCTTGCAGCTCGATGGTGCCGCGCAGCGTGCCGGCGCCGTCGCGGCCGAGCTCGAGCTCGAGGTCGTAGCTGCGGCGGTCGGCGAGCTCCGGCGGCGCCGCGGGCAGCTCGACCGGCCCGGGCGGCGGGTCGGACTCCTCGAGCTGGATCCGCATCGCCTGCGTCTTCGACAGGCCCGGCAGCAGGTAGCCGGTCGGCATGACCTTCGAGTTGGTCATGATCATCAGCGGCTCGGCCTTCTCGTCGAGGCGGACGGCGAGGATCGGCACGTCGTAGGTCTCGAGCATCGGGCTGCCGCCAGGCAGCGGGGCGATCCCGAACTTGTCGCGCGCGAGCCACAGCTCGGACTTGATCCCGACCTCGCGCAGGAGCGCGCGCAGCAGCGCGAGGCGGCTGCCCTTGCGCGCCGACATCGTGACGGTCGCCGAGATCGACATGTCGCCGGCCTCCTCGACCTCCTCGACGACCCACGACCACAGCGCCTCGAGCTTGGCCCGCGGGGTGCCTGACCCCTTGGTCAGGTTCTTGGCGAGCGTCCGCATCTCGGGGTTGCCGCGCTGGCCGGCGTACATCCGCAGCGCCAGGCTCTGCAGCCACATCGCCGGGTCGACGTCGGTGTAGACGCGGACCGACGGGACCTCCTCGAGCATGTGGCGCATCTGCGGCTCGACGCCGAGGCGGGGCGAGCGCTCGACCCGCCACGACTTGAGGACGAGGTCGCCGAGCTTCGACTCGACGGTCGGGGGCGCGCCGGCGCGGCGGTCGGCCTTGAGCGGGATCTTCGGCGGGTAGGCGACGTACAGCTCGGACACGTGGAACGGCGTGTCGGTCGACTGGAAGCGGAAGGTCGTCAGGTCGAGGTACCCGGGCAGGAGGCCGAGCGGCTCGCGCTCGAACATCCACTCGTACTCGACGACGTCGCCGATCTGCAGGCCGCGCAGGCTGAGGCCGTCCTTGCCGGGGATCGCCTCGGGCTCGAAGACCGTGCCGTCGGCCTTGATCGTGTGCAGCGTCAGCACGCGCGCGCCGCCCGGTGGCACGATCTCGCCGTAGCGGTCGATCGCCTCCTTGCTGCGCAGCTCGGCGATCGTGTGCACGATCTGGCGCTGGCTGCCGTCGTCGTAGACGCGGATCGCGCTGCGGTCGAGGATCAGCACCTCGCTCGCGCCCTCGTAGTCGAACTTGCCGGCGCGATAGGCGGCGACCAGCGGGAGGCCGTCGACGCGCAGCTGTTGGAGGTCGTCGGGGAGCCCGAGGCCCTGGGCGATCGTCCGCAGCGCCGAGCTCTGCGGGACCTTGTCGAGCGCCTTCTGCACGCTCGCGCGCGCGGCCGCGGGGTCGCCGGCGCGGGCGAGCAGGTCGGCCGAGGCGAGCATCGTCCGCGCGCCGAACGGGCGCAGCGCGAGGATCTTGCGCCGCCACGCCAGCGCGGCGTCGTACTTGCCCTCGCTGATCTCGAGCTCGGCGAGCTCCTCGAGCACGTCGATGTCGTCGGGGGTCCGGTCGAGCAGCTTGAGCAGGAGGGCCCGCGCCTCGTCGTTGCGGCCGCGGCGGAACGCCAGGCGGGCGCGCGAGCCGGTGGTCCCGGGGCAGCGCTCGAGCTCGATCGCCAGCGCGTCCTCGCGCGCGACCTCGCTGCGCCGCTGCGCGAGCGTCCGCTGGGCCTTGAGCACGGCGCAGGCGCGCGGGTGCTGCCCGGCGGCGCGGGCGAGCGCGGCCTCGGCGAGCGGCTCGTTGCCGCGCGCGAGGTAGGCGGAGAAGCGGACCAGCTCGCCGGGGACGTGGCGCAGGGCGCCCTCGGGCAGCGCGGCGAGGGCGTCGAGCACGCCCTGGACCTCGCCCTTCTCGAGGTCGAGCTCGAGCAGGCGCACGCGCGCGCGGTCGAGCTTCGGGTCGAGCTGCAGCGCCTCCTCGATCGCCTCGCGCTGGCGCGAGGTCGAGGCGGTCCGCTCGCGCGAGGGGTCGGCGATCTCGAACGCGGCGATCAGCAGCTGGCCCTCGGGGAAGTCGGGGCCGTAGGCCTGGAGGTTGCCGGTGTAGCGCTCGGCGGCGTCGGTGTCGCCGTCGGCGAGGGCGTCGGCGGCGGCGAGGTAGGCGCGCAGCGGCAGGTAGCTCGGGCCGGCCAGCGGGCCGCGGTCGGCGAGGAAGTCGTGGTGGCCGACGCGGACCGGCTCGCCCGTGAACGGCTTGCTCGCGGGGACCGACTCGGCGCGCGCGGGGACCGGCTTGCCCTGGCGGTCGGTCGCGCGGACGAGCACCCAGGTCTTGTCGCGCGCGGCGGCGGTGTGGACGTCGAGCCGGTGCGGTCCGGGGGCGACCGCGAGCTCGAGCAGGACGTCGTTCGTCGGCCAGCGGTCGCTGCGGTCGCTGCGGAACACCTCGCGGCCGTCGAGGTAGATGCGGATCGGCTCCTGGCTCGACAGGCCGAGGGTGAGGCTGTCCCCGGGGACATCCAGGGTGGTCCGCATGCGCCGCAGGCCGCCGCGGTCGGTCAGGTTCCAGGTGCGCACGGCGCAGGCGAGCGGGGTCAGGACCGCCGCGGGGTCGACCTTGAAGGCGTCCTTGCCGGCGGCCATGTCGGCGGCGGCGCGGCGCAGCTCGAGCGCCTCGAGGCTGCCCTCGACCGGGCCGACCTGCCAGGCGCGCACGCAGCCCTGCTCGTCGTAGTAGGGGAGGTAGGGCTGGTCGAGGCGGCGGGCGATCTGGGCGCGCAGGCTGATCAGCGGCTGGGTGACCTCGACCGGCAGGCGCGCGCGATCGAGGCCGTCGTAGAACCTGGGGAAGTCGTCGTCGTCGTCGGGCAGCTCGCCGTGGTTCTCGGACAGAAGGCGCGCGGCGAGCTCGGCGAGGCCGAGCTGGATCCGCCGCGCCTCGGGGTCGGCGGCCGGCCGGGTGGCGGCGTCGGTGATCAGCGCGTGGGCCTGGGCGCGGACGGTCTTCAGGTCGAGGCGCGCGTCGGCGAGGAGCATCCGCGCGGCGCGGGCGGCCGGGTCGCCCTTGCCGGCCAGGCGGTCGAGGATCGGCAGCGCCCTGTCGGGCGCGCGCAGGAACAGCCAGTGGAGGTGGGCCGCCTCGCGCCAGGCGGCGTCGTCGTTCGGGTTGGCCTTGAGGTGGGCCTCGAGCGCGGTCAGGCGGGCGCGCGCGGTCGCCTCGGTGTGCGGCTCGCGCGGGGCCTCGCGCGGGCGGCAGGCGGACAGGGCGAGGGCGGCGGCGACGAAGGCGGCTGCGCGGACGGACATGCGCGAAGGGGCAGGGTGCATGGGCAAGGTCGGAAGGGACATGTCAGTTCGCTCCGCGGGGCTCGGGGCGGAGCTCGAAGGCCTGCTCGAGGGCGCCGTCGACCTGGCCGAGGAAGTCGCGCAGGGCCCGGTACTCGTCGGCCTTGAAGCGGTGGGTCCGGTACTCGAGCTCGGTGCGGACCTCGGCCTTGCCGTCCCTGGCGGCGACCTCGAGCGCGAACCGGGCGAACGGCGCCTCGACGGTCTTGCTCGCCGGGACCTGGGCGAACGCGTAGCCCTTCGGCGGGACGACCTCGATCACGTTGATCTCGGTCGCGGGCGCGGCCATCACCAGGTCGTGCTCGCGGCTCGCCTGGCCGGCCATGCCGCGCTGCAGGCCGGTGCGGTGGCCGAGCACGACGAAGCGCAGCAGGTCGTCCTGGCGCTGGGCCCACGCGGGCACGCTCCAGAGCGAGCGGATCTGCACCGGGTGGAGCACGTCGCCGACGTTCTTGGCCTCGAGCTCGCGGATCGACAGGCCGGGGAACTGGCCGCCCCAGACGCTCGTCAGCCGCTCCTTGCGGTTCTCGGCCGCCTGCAGGGCGCTGCGCCAGGCGGCCGCCTGGGCGCCGGTGACGGTGAAGAGGTGGCGGACGGCGGCGGCGCCGTCGGGCTGCAGCTCGACGACCTGGTGGGTGATCTGGCGGTTGTCGGCGGCCTGGCTGATCGGGATCGTCCGCAGCTCGGCGCCCTGGCCGTCGCGGACGATCAGGACGGTGGCGCCCTGGTCGGCGGTCGGCAGCTCGTCGGGGCCGGAGAACTCGGCGGTGCCGTCGAGGTAGAGGTCGAGGCTCGGGACGTAGGTGATCGCGTGGTTGAACGCGGCGAGGCTCGCCGGCGCGGGGCCGAGGGTGCCCTGGTCGCGCGTGCGCACGAGGACGAGGTGCGACGCGATCCCGGCCTCGGCGAGCATCACCTTGAGCAGGCTCGCCTTGTCCTTGCAGTCGCCGAACCGGCGGTCGTACACGTCGGTCGTGCGGTAGGGCTTGAAGCCGTGGATCCCGAACTCGAGGCCGACGTAGCGCGTCGAGGTGATCACGTGCTTGTACAGCGCGCGGACCTTGTCGCGCTCGCTCGCGTCCTTCGGCAGCGACGCGAGGACCTCCTTCACGGCGGCCTTGATCTTGGCGTCGACGACCAGCTGCTCCTTGACGAGGCCCCAGTACCAGCGGCCGACCGCGTCCCAGTCGCTGTAGGTGCTGACGTGGAGGTACTTGACCAGCTCGGTCCAGCCGGGCATCCCCGGCTCGGGCTTGACGCCGCGGCGCTCGCCGAGCGCGGCCCGGTAGCGGACGGTGCCCTCGGTCGGGCCGGCCGACTGCTCGACCGGCATGTTGAAGACGAGCTTGCGCGAGGTCGGGGCCTCGAGGATGTACTCGCGCAGCAGCTGCGGCTCGAAGCTCTCGAGCGGGACGAGCTCGCCGAAGTAGTCGTCGAACTTGTTGCGCAGGGCGGTGTCGCGGCGAAGGAACGCGACCTCGAGCACGTCGCCGACGCGCAGGCCGTTGAAGTTGACCCGCTGCTGGCGCTGGTCGTAGAACATCCGGTAGCCGGCGTCGGTCAGCGAGACGACGGTCGGGTCGCCGATCTCCTCGACGCGGCCGTCGGCCCGGCGGACGCGCGCGCGGCGGACGTCGACGTAGGCCTCCTCGGGGTCGTAGACCATGCCCTGCACGGCCTGGCTGCGGATCCCGCGGTCGTCGAGGATCCGGACGACGCGGTGCTCGAGCCGCTCGGTCAGGCCGTTCGGCAGGACGCGGACGACGGTGCGGTGGAGCAGCACGCCGGCGTCCTTGCCAGCCCACGACTTCGGGGTCGGCTTCTTGGCCAGCTCCTCGAACTCGACCGGGTAGCGGGCGAGCAGGTCGTCGCGCTGGCTGTTGTCGAGGGTGGCGAGGTAGTCGCGCAGGTCGGGCTGCTGCGGGCGCAGCTCGAGCGAGCGGCGGACGCTGCGGATCGCCGCCGGGTTGTCGCCGTCGCGCGCGGCGAGCCGCCCGAGCGCGGTGTGGAGGTCGGCGTCCTGCGGGGCGAGGTCGACGGCGGCCTGCAGCGCGGCGCGCGCCTTGCCGAGGTCGCCGCGGGCCTCCTCGAGGCGAGCGACCTCCTGGTGGGCGTCCGGCAAGCCGGGGACGGCAACGGCGCGGCGGCGGCCGACTTCGGCGGCCGCGTCGGCCTTGCCGAGCCGGAGGTAGGCGTCGGCGATCTGGCGGGCGAGGCTGCCGTCGGTCGGGTGGTCGCCGGCGAGCTTCTGCAGGATCGCCAGGCCCTCCTGGGTGCGGCCGAGGCCGAACAGGCGGTCGGCCTTCTCGCGCAGCAGCAGGACCGAGCCGGGGTAGCGGCGCAGCATGTCCTCGATCCACTCGAGGGCGCTGAGCACGAAGCCGTCCGCGGAGTGGCGGGCGACCAGGCTCAGCTCGATCAGGACGTCGTCGGGGGCGATCGTGAACGCCTCGTCCTGCAAAGTGCGGCTCCGCTCCTCGAGGCCAAGGCTTTGATATCGCAGCGAGAGATCGGCGAGCATCGTGGCGAGCAGCGGGGCGCTCGCCGGGCCCTCCTTGCGCGCCCGCTCGATCCCGGACATCAGCGCGGTGCGGCTGGTGTTCTGGTCGGGGTCGAGGAGCGCGAGGATGTGGGCGCTGCGGGCCGTCCTGAGCGCCGCGTCGGCCTCGCGGGCCCGGTCGACGGCGGTCCGGTCCTCGGGGGCGAACGGCGAGGTCCAGCGGTAGAACTCGGCGAGCGCGAGCTTGTCCGCGGGCCTGGCGCGGGGCGCGAGGGCGCGCTGCTCGAGCAGGGTGCGCAGGCTGCGGACCGGGCGGAGCTTGGCGGGAGATTTTTCTTGGGGTTTCGCGGGCTTGGCTGCCGAGGCCTCAGGTGTTGCTGTCACCGCCTCGGGCGGGGCGCCGCGGACCTTGAGGCCGGCGAGCGGGGCGCCGGAGGGGGCGCTGATCCGGGCGTAGAAGCCCCACAAACCCTCGTCGGCGCCGAGTTTGATGAGGATGCGGTTCCAGCCAGCCTGCAGGCGCAGGGGGTAGGCGTCCTGGAGGAGGTTGGGACCGTGGTACACGTCGGCGGCGCCGACGAGGGCGCCGTCGAGCCAGACCTTGTAGGCGCCGGCCGCGCCGATGTGCAGGGCCGCGTCGGTCGGCTTGTCGGCGTGGACCCAGGCGGTCGCGTAGCCGGTGACGTTGTCGTCGGGCTGGAGGAGGTCGGCGAGGTTGACGAAGCCGCCGCGCGGTGCGCGCGCGTGGACGAAGCTGCGCCACGGCAAGGGCTCGCCCGGCAGCTTGCCGACGAAGGTCTGGCCGGCCGAAAACGGCGCGGTCTCGGGCTCGTAGACGGCGGTGTGGCCGCCGCGGCCGCTGTTGTCGAACGGGCCGAGGATCTGCCAGTCGAGCAGGAGGCCCTCGGCGCGGTAGGCGGCCTCGGCGCCGGCCTCGTCGCCGGCCTGCTCGAGCATCTGGCCGCGGAGGTAGCCGGCGTGGCTGGCGACGAGCGGGTCCCTGTGCTTGCGGGTGTCACCCAGGAGGGCGAGGAGGTCGCTGGCCGGGATCTCGCCCTGGAGCTCGTAGAGGAGGCCGAGCAGGCCGAGGATCGCGGTCGGGCCGCTGTCGCCGCGGAGGATCGCCTTGCGGCGCTCGAACTCGCGGACCCACCGGCCCGGGTGGGCGGCGTCGCGGATCCCCGGGGTGAACAGCCGCGCGGCGGTCGTGACGGCGGGGGCCGTGGTGGTGGCTGGGGTGGTCGCCGAGGTGGATGCGGCCGCATGCGGGGCCACGGCGAGCACGAGTGCGAGCCAGGCGATGCGGGCTGCGGAGGCGGAAGGCATGGGGCGCCTCATGATGCGGGAGTTTGCGGCCGGTGGCTACAGCCGCATGCGCCCGCGAGCGCACGCGCGGGCGGTCCGGGCGCCGGGAATACGCAGGCGACGCGAGGCGGGTCCGATCGGGGTCCTGCGAGGCCGCGAGCGGGGCCCGGACGCGGCCCGGGGCCGCGGATCACGGGAACTCGATCGGCAGCGAGAGCGGGCGGTGGCCGTCGCGCTGCAGGGGCCCGACCTGGCGGATGTCGCCGGCGAGCAGCACGGCCTTGCAGGCCTCGCGGACCGCGGCGGCGCCGAGCTGGCGGCCGAGGCAGGCGTGCGGGCCGTGGCCGAACAGGAAGTCGTGGTGCGCGGGGCGGCCGAGGCGGAAGTGGTCGGGGTCGTCGACGCGCTCGGGGTCGAAGGCGGCGGCGGCGGTCGCCGCGAGCACGAGGGTGCCGGGGCGGACGACGAGCTCACGATCTGTCCCCTTGGCCAGGGTGTAGGCCTGGCCGCAGATCCGGGCGACGGTCTGGCGCGGCGGGTTGAACCGCAGGGCCTCGCGCAAGATGGCCCAAAGGGCAGGATCTTCGCCGGCCGCGGCGGCCCCGCGGGCGTGGCCGAGGGCCTCGGGGCGATCGAGGAGCTCGGCGAGGGCGAGGGTGATCGCGGCGGACAGCGGCTCGACGAGCGCGACGAGCAGGCCGAGCACGAGCTCGCGGACGCGGCGGTCGTCGAGCCCGAGGTGGGCGACCGGCTGGAGGGCGACGAGGCGGCCGAGCAGGTCGTCGCCGACGGGTGCGCCGACGGTGGCCCGCGAGCGGCGCGAGGCGAGCAGGACGTCGGTGTAGCCGCCGAGCTCGGCGACCGCGGCGCGCGCGGCGTGGTGGATCGCGGGGTCGTCGGTCGGGTTGTCCTCGATGTCGGTGGCGATCGCGGCGATCCAGCGGGCCAGCGTGACCTCGTCGGGGCCGCCGACGCCGAGGTAGGCCGCGGCGACCCGGCCGGCGACGACGTGGCCGACGTCGGCGACGAGGTCGAAGCCGCCCTCGTCGCGGGCGATCGCCAGGGCCGCGGTCGCGGCGTCGCGGGCGAGGCCGCCGACCAGCGCGGCGTCGTCGGAGCGGACGCAGGCCCGCAGCACCGCGGCCTCGAGCGCGGGGCGCGGGCCCTCGTGCTCGTCGAGCGAGAAGCCGCCGATCAGCGGCTGCCGCCGGGCCTCGAGCGCGTGCGCGAGGAACACGTCGCCGCGGCCGAGGACCTCGAGCACGTCGGCGTAGCGGGTGACCAGCGCGAAGCCGGGGGTGATGAAGATCGGCTGCTCGGACTGCAGCTCGGCGAACAGGGCGCGGGGGCGCTCGGCCAGCCAGCGCCGCGTCAGCGACGTCCGGGCGGCCGCGTCGGTGGCGGCGTACTCGCGCAGGAAGGTCATACGAGGGCGAAGATCCCTCTTATAGGGAGGGCCGGCGCGGGCTGTCAACGCGCGGGATCGCCAGCGAGGGCGCGGATGTCTTTAAGGGCAGGACCTGAAGGGGCGGGACCCGCGGGGCGCCGGTGCGCGACGATCGGCGCGGCGATGAGCTGTCCGGAGGGTCAGGTGCGGCCGAGCGCGCCGACGACGGCGGCGAGCATCGCGTCGTCGGTCAGGCCGGCGGCGACGGCGTCGACGCGGAGGCCCATCGCCTCGAGCGCGCCGGCGGTGACCGGGCCGAGCGCGATCAGCTTCGCGCGGTCGAGGACCTCGCGCGCGGCGGCGTCGCCGTGCGCTTCGGCGAGCAGGTCGACGAAGTGGCGCGCGGTCTTGCCGCTGGCGAAGCAGATCGCGTCGGCGCCCTCGCCCCCGCGCTCGGGCGGGAGCAGCGAGCGCGTCAGCATGGTCGGGACCTTCGGGCGGACGACGCGGTAGCCGATGACGAGGTGGTAGGTGCCGCCGGCGCCGCGGATCGCCTCGCCGAGCAGGTCGCGGCCCTCGTCGGCGCGGACGTGCAGCCACCGGCGATCGAGCAGGCCGCGGGTCGCCAGCGCCTCGACGAGGCCCTCGCTGCGCGCGGCCGAGGGGACGACGTCGGGCCGGATCCCGCGCTCCCAGCAGGCGTTGGCGGTGCCGGTGCCGATCGCGGCGATGCACTTGCCGTGGAGGACGCGGACGTCGAGCTCGAGGCCGGCGAGCGCGTCGAACCACGCGCGCACGCCGTTGGGGCTCGAGAGGATCACGCCGTCGAACTCGCCCATGCGGTGCGCGGCGGCGGTCAAGGCGTCGAGGTCGGTCGGGGCGGCGATGTCGAGGCAGGGGACCGCGACGGCGTCGGCGCCCTGGGCGGCGAGCAGCTGCAGGAGGTCGCTCGCCTGGTGGCGCGCGCGCGTGACGACGACGCGCCGGCCGAACAGCGGGCGCTTCTCGAACCACTGCGCGGTGCGCCGCAGGTCGACGACGCTGCCGACGACCATCACCGCGGGCGGCCGCAGGCCCTCGGCCTCGACGCGGTCGGCGATCTGGCCGAGCGTGGCGACGATCGTCCGCTGGATCCCGCGGGTGCCCCAGCGGATCACCGCGGTCGGGGTCGCCGGGTCGCGGCCGGCGGCGATCAGGCGCTCGGCGTTCTGCCGGCAGTTGCGGACGCTCATCATCAGGACGATCGTGCCTGTCCCGCGGGCCAGGTGCTCCCAGTCGACGCCGCGGCCGCCCTTCTCGTAGGCCTCGTAGCCGGAGACGAGGCTGACGCAGGGGGTGTGGTCGCGGTGGGTGACCGGGATCCCGGCGGCCTCGGGGGCGGCGATCGCCGCGCTGACGCCGGGCACGAACTCGAACCCGAGGCCGGCCGCCGCGAGCACCTCGGCCTCCTCGGCGCCGCGCCCGAACACCATCGGGTCGCCGCCCTTGAGCCGGACGACGTAGAGGCCGGCGCGCGCGCGCTCGACCATCAGGCGGTTGATGCCGTCCTGGTCGGGCACCGGCTCGCCGTGCGCGCCGCCGTGCGGGCCCTCGGTGCGCTGGTAGATCTGGACGTCGGCGCGGCAGTGGGTGAAGAGCGCCGGGTTGCACAGGTAGTCGGCGATCACGACGTCGGCGCGGGCGAGCCGCTCGCGGCCGGCGAGCGTGAGGAGCTCCGGATCCCAGGGGCCGGCGCCGACGATCGAGACGAAACCAGTCACGCGGCCGAGGATACCGCAGCGCGCCGCGGCCGGAACAGCGGCGCGCGACGAGGCGATGCGCGCGGGCGCCGGCGCGTGAGGTCGCAAGGCCGCGGGCCGGGCGCGCGGCGTGTCGCGCCGTGGCGGGTCGACGAGCCGGCCGGACCGTGGCGTCCGCGCCGGGCGCCCGCTGCAGGGCCGGGCCGATCGGTGATAGGGTCCGGCGCCGTGACGCCGGTCGTCATCGTCGTCGGAGCGGGACATGCGGGGCTCGAGGCCGCGTTCGCGGCGGCGCGGGTCGGCGCGCGCGTGATCGTGGTGACGGGTCGCCTCGACACGATCGGGCAGACGCCGTGCAACCCGAGCGTCGGCGGGGTCGCCAAGGGGCACCTCGTCAAGGAGATCGAGGCGATGGGCGGCTTCATGGGCCGCGCCGCCGACGCGTGCTCGATCCACGGGCGGATCCTCAACCGCTCGAAGGGGCCGGCGGTCCGCAGCACGCGGGTGCAGGTCGACAAGGCGCGCTACGGGGAGTTCGCGCGCGCGGCGTTGCTCGCCGACCCGCGGGTGACGGTGGTGCAGGGGCTGGTCGCGGAGGTGATCCTGGTCCCGGGGACAGGCCGCGCGGGCGGGGTCCGGCTCGAGGACGGGTCGGAGCTCCGCGGCGAGGCGGTGGTGGTGACGACGGGGACGTTCCTCGGCGGGGTGCTGCACACCGGCGAGGAGCGGCGCCCCGGCGGCCGCGTCGGCGAGGCGCCGGCGCTGGCGCTGTCGCGCCACCTGGCGGCGCTCGGGTTCTCGCTGAAGCGCCTGAAGACCGGGACGCCGGCGCGCCTCGACGGGCGGACGATCGCGTACGCGGGGCTCGAGCCGCAGCCGCCCGAGGAGCCGGCGCCGCGCTTCACGCTGCCCGACGACGGGCCGCCGCCGCTGCTGCCGCAGGTGTACTGCCACATCACGTGGACGACGGCGGCGACGCACGAGGTGGTGCGCGACAACCTGCGCCGCTCGGCGATGTACTCGGGCTCGATCACCGGCCGCGGGCCGCGCTACTGCCCGTCGCTCGAGGACAAGATCGTGCGGTTCGCCGACCGCGAGCGCCACCAGATCTTCCTCGAGCCCGAGGGGCTGGACACGTTCAGCGTGTACCCGAACGGGATCTCGACGAGCCTGCCCGCGGAGGTGCAGGCGGCGTTCATCCGCACGATCCCGGGGCTGGAGCGCGCGGCGATCCTGCGGCCCGGGTACGCGGTCGAGTACGACGCGGTCGACGCGCGGGGCCTGCTGCACACGCTGCAGAGCAAGGACGTGCCGGGGCTGTTCTTCGCCGGGCAGATCAACGGGACGAGCGGCTACGAGGAGGCGGCGGCGCAGGGGCTGGTCGCCGGGGCGAACGCGGCGCTGTCGGCCCTCGGCCGCGCGCCGCTGGTCGTCGATCGGGCGCAGGGCTACACCGGGGTGATGATCGACGACCTGGTGACGCAGGGCTGCGACGAGCCGTACCGGATGTTCACGTCGCGCGCGGAGTACCGGCTGCTGCTGCGCGAGGACAACGCCGACGCGCGGCTGTCCGGGCTCGCGTTCGCGGCGGGGCTGATCGACGCGGACCGCCACGCGCGCGCGCAGGCTCGGGCGGCGCGGGTGCGGGCGATCGCGGAGAAGTTGGATGGCCGCAAGGACCTGTCCGACGAGCCAGCGTGGTTGGTCGAGCGCGCGGCGGCCGAGCGCTGCTACGTCGGGTTCCTCGAGCGGCAGGAGAAGGAGATCCGGGTGGTGCGCGGGGGGGCGGCCGATCTGCCGCTGGCGCCCGACACGGACTACCTGGCGCTGTCGGGGCTGACCCGCGAGGCGGCGGAGCGGCTCGCCCGCGTGCGCCCGACGAGCACGGGGCAGGCGGCCCGGATCCCGGGGATGACGCCGGCGGCGCTGATGTGCCTGTGGGCCCACGCGCGCGCGGCCCAGCGCCGGCTCGAGCTCGAGGCCGAGGCGGCCGCGTCGCGCTGAGGCGAGGGCCTCCCGTGGCCGGGCCGCTCCGGGGAACCTGGCGCAGCGGGCAGGGCGCCCGCGCGGTCCACGGGCGCGACTTCGCGCGGTCCACGCGCAGCAAGCGGCGGAGCGTCCTGTTAGGCTAGGCGCCCCGTGCCCGCGTCGCCGTTCGCCACCGCCTCACGCCGCCTGCGCGGGGCCCTGGCGCTCCTCGGGCTGCTCGCGGCGTGGCTGGCCTCCGGGACAGCCGGGGCCGGCAACCGCGACCAGCGCTGGCGCACGATCGAGTCGGATCACTTCTACGTCCACTACTACCAGGGCAACGAGGTGGCGGCCGAGCGGGCCGTGATGCTGCTCGAGCGGGCCCACGACCGGCTGAGCGCCGGCCTGGCCCATTCGCCCTGGCTCAAGACGCACGCGACGCTGACGGACAACACGGACTCGGCCAACGGCTTCGCCAACACGACTCCGTACCCGCGGCTGACCGCGTTCGTCACCGCGCCCGACTCGATGAGCGTGCTCGAGGGCTTCGACGACTGGCTCGACATCCTGCTGACGCACGAGTACGTGCACATCGTCCACCTCGACACGGTGCACGGGCTGCCGCGCCTCGTCAACGCGCTGCTCGGGTTCGGCGTGTCCGGCAAGGTGTGGCAGCCGAACGTGATCCAGCCGCGGTGGTTCGTCGAGGGCCTGGCGACCTACGACGAGACGCGGCTGACCAGCCACGGGCGCGGGCGCAACGCGCAGTTCGACATGATGCTGCGCGCGCCGATCCTCGAGCACGGGTTCATCCCGATCGACCGCGTGTCGAGCGGCGCCAACATCTTCCCGCACGGATCGGGCGTGTACCTGTACGGGCTGCACCTGTGCAAGTACATCGCCGACCGCTACGGCTACGACAAGCTGATGGAGCTCAGCCACGTGTACGGCGGCCAGGCGCTGCCGTTCGGGATCAACCGCGCGGTCGAGAAGGTCCTCGGGGTCAGCTGGGAGAAGCTGTGGGACGAGTTCGAGCTCGACACGGTGCGGCGGTTCATGGCGCAGGCGCGGGCGATCCGGGCCCGCGGGGTGCGGGAGGGCCGGCGGATCACGTTCAGCGTGTCCGGGCAGGCGTCGAGCAACCACATCCGCCACCCGTTCTGGTCGCCGGACGACGAGCACCTCTACTACTTCGAGGACGACGGGCAGAGCAACCCGGGGATCCGGCGGATCCGCAGCACGGGCGGGCGGATCCGCGAGGGCGTCGGGATCGGGCGCCAGGGGATGACCCTCGGCGTCGAGCGGGTCGTCGAGCTGCAGGACGCCGCGTCGGGGTCGTTCGTGGGTGTCTCTTCGGACATGGTCTTCGAGATCTTCGCGGTCCACGACCTCCGCTACAGCTGGGCCGACCTGTTCCTGTGGCGGCCGCCGGCCGAGGGCGCGGTCGACGTCCGGCTGAACCCCGGCGACCTCGAGCAGCTGACGTTCGGCGCGCGCGCCCGCGACCCCCACGTGTCGCCGGACGGGCGGACGGTCGCGTTCTCGCGCAACGACTCGGCGCAGGCCCGGCTCGCGTTCCTCGACCTGCACACGCGCGAGATCACCGAGGTCGCGCCGCTCGAGCGGATGCAGATCGTGACGACGCCGCGCTGGTCGGCCGACGGCAAGAAGGTCGCGTACTCGGCGTGGCGCGAGGGCGGGATGCGCGACATCTACGTCTACGAGCGCGAGACGGGGAAGACGATCCGCGCGACCGCGGACCGGTTCCTCGACAGCGAGCCGTCGTGGACGCCGGACGGCAAGTACGTGCTGTTCTCGAGCGACCGCGACGGGGTGTTCAACATCTACGCGTACGAGGTCGCCAGCGGGCGCGTGCTGCAGGTGACCAACGTGCTCGGCGGGGCGTTCGAGCCGGTGCCGAGCCACGACGGGACGCGGCTGGCGTACGTCGGCTTCACGTCGACCGGGTATGACCTTTGGGTCATGAAGCTCGACCCGGCGGCGTTCTTCGAGCCACTGCCGGTGGTCGACGAGAAGCCGGCGGTCGACGACCCGACGCCGGAGCTGCCGGCCGACCGCGGGCGCTCGCCGACGCTGCGCGGCCGGCGGTACCAGGCGATCCGGACGATGTTCCCGCGGACGATCGCGCCCGGGGCGCTCGAGGCGGCGACGTCGGGCAACTTCGGCAGCGCGATCTCGGCGTCGCTCGGGCTCGCCGACGTGCTCGGGTTCCACAGCCTGAACCTCAGCGGGAGCTGGCAGACGGCCTTCGACGCGCCGGCCGGGGCGGTGTCGTACTCGTTCGCGCGCCTGCTGCCGTCGTTCAACCTCGGGATCGGCCGCAGCTTCGCGCGGCGCACCAACTACGCGCGCTACGTGTACGACGGGCTGGCGCCGGGCGACGGCGAGGCGGCGCCGCCGTACCTGCAGACCGGCTACGACGAGAAGGTGTTCCGCGTCAACGCGGGGGTCGGGTTGCCGGTGATCCGCCACCCGGTCCACCGCGCCGACGCGAGCCTCAACTACGCGTACACCCGCTACTCGAGCCTCGACGGGTTCCCGCCGGTCGACCCGAACTCGCCGTCGTCGGTGGTGCCGGAGCTCGGCGGGGTCGGACAGATCGACCTGCGGATCGGGTACAGCAACCTGCGATCGGTCCGGTTCGGCTATGGCAACCAGAACGGCCGCTCGGCGAGCATCGGGTTGTCGGTGATCGACCCGCGCCTCGGCGGGCGGTTCTCCGACCTGTGGGTGTCGGGCTCGTACACCGAGATGATCCGGATGCCGTGGCGCGGGCAGCAGGTGCTCGGGCTGACGATCTCGGCGGCGGCCTCGGCCGGCGGGTTCGGCCGCCGCGGAGCCTTCTTCCTCGGCGGCGAATTCCAGCAGAACGACGTGCTCCGCAGCTTCCTGCAGCGCCTGCCGTACACCGAGGGCGGGGCGCTGCGCGGGTTCCAGCCGGGGGCGTTCAGCGGGCGCTACTTCACGGTGCTCAACGCGGAGTACCGGATCCCGCTGGCGGACGTCGAGCGCGGGATCGGGACGGTGCCGACGTTCCTCCGCCGCGTGACGATGATCCCGTTCGTCGACGTCGGCGGGGCGTGGACGACGTTCTCGCGGCAGGTGATCAAGTGGGGGGTCGGCGGGTCGCTGGTGACGAGCTTCAAGCTCGGGTACGGCGACAGCATCGATATCTTCTTGCAGTATGCGCGCGGGTTCGACGAGCAGTTCGGGCTCAACTACTTCAGGGCGTCGGTGGCGCGGAGCTTTTGAGAGCGGGGGGCTGCTCCGAGGCGGGGGGCTGCCTCGAGGCGGGGAGCGGGGCCGCGAAGGCCGTGGAGAGGGCGGACCCGGCGCGGCGCATCGGGTCCCTCGCGGGCGGCGGGGGCCCCTCCGAACCGCGTGCTCGGCGGCTCGCGCGTACTCGGTCTCGTAGGCGCCGAGGACATGTTTCAAGAGCACTGTCGCAAGTGCCAGACACGCCGCCTGCGCGCGCGATTCGGCCTCCGCCCCGCCTGCGTCCCGTGCGTCGCGCTGGGTCCGCCCTCTGAAAGGTCTGGTGGGCCCCGCTTGGGGGCGGGTGACGGCCTCGCGTCCGAGGATCGATGACCGCGGACGATCCAGGAGCGCGTCCCGGATCACCGAGAGCTCGCGGACACCAGGCGCGCGTCGACGAAAAGGAGGAGCAGAGCGAGTGCTGGGAGAGCCGAGAGAGCCACTTTCCGGACTCGAACCGGAGACCTGCTGATTACGAATCAGCTGCTCTACCGACTGAGCTAAAATGGCAGCGGTGGCTGCGACCTTGGCTCCCGCTCAGCACTCGCTCTGCTGAGGGCAGGGCTTTTATCCGAGGCGCCCTGGCGCGTCAAGCACCATTTTCGGGCCGCACGCCAAGGGGCAGGGCAGGGGGGCGCTGATCCCGCGAAAGGGTCACTGCGGGGCGCCGGCCGCCTCGCAGGCGCCGAGGCGGTAGCGCTGGACGGCGACGTCGCTGCAGGCGTTGCACGGGTTCGGGTAGGTCTGGAAGGTGTTCTCGGCCTTCTGGCCGCAGACCGGGCGGTACTCGCGGGTGCACATGCCGCCCTTGCGCGTGTCGGGGGTGCACTCGACGTAGGTCGAGTCGGGCGCGGGGACCGTGCCGCCGGCGCCAGGATCGCCGCCGCCGTCCGGCCTGGGCGGATCCGTGCTCGCGGCGGTGCCGCCGGCGGGCGGGGGGCTCGGGGACGGGACGTCGGTGCCCGCGCTGGTGGTGTCCTTGCAGGCGGCGAGCAGGAGGGCGGCGCCGAGCGAGAGGGTGGCGAGGCGAAGGGGCGTCATGAGGGCCGGATCGGTAGCACGGCGCGGCCCCTCGTGCATCCGCTTGCACAACGCCGGACCATGGCGGACGCTCGGTGGGCCGAGGTCCCCATGCGTGGTCGCTGGCTGTTCCCGCTCGTCGCCGCTGCCCTGGTGCTCACGACCCTCCCCGCGACCGGTGCGGCCCGGCCGTACCGACGGTCCGCTCGCCTGCCCGGCGCGTGCGAGGGAGCCGCGCAGATATCGCAGTACCCGGAGCCCAGGGGGCTGGCGCCGCTGATCGTCGGGGCGAGCCTGTTCGGGTTCGGGATCCCGACGACGATCGTCGGATCGATGTTCCTGCTGCACATCGATCGCGCGGCCGAGCCGGGGTCGCTGCGCGGGCGGCCCGACGCGGCCTACAGCTTCCTGATCCCCGGGGCGGTGATGATCGCCGTCGGGGTGCCGCTCGCGGTGGTCGGCGCGGTCCGCTTCGAGCGGTTCGTCCGCCAGCGCAACGACTGGCTGGCCCGCCACCGGGTGACGCCGATCGCCGGCCGCACGCCCGGGGGCGGGCTGACGGCCGGGCTGTCGCTGCAGTTCTAGGGCTGTCCCAGAGGGCAGGTGCGCGTGAGCTGCCCGGAGGGACAGGTGCGACGGCGCGTGGTCCGGTGAGGGTGTCCGGAGGGGCAGGTCAGCGGCGGGGCCGGCGGCGGCGCAGGGCGAGCGCGGGGACCAGCGCGAGCAGGCCCCAGCCGCCCGGGGCGTCGCTGCGGCAGCCGCAGCCGCCCTCGGCGCCGGCGTCGGGGGCGTCGCCGGACGAGCCGTCGCTGGCCGTCGCGTCGGCGCCGGTCGTCGGGTCGCCGCCGTGCGAGGCGTGCGAGGCGTGCGAGGTGGCGCCCGGATCGGCCGTGGTGCCGCCGTCCGTGCCCGCGCCGGTGGTCGAGCCGCCGGCGTCGCCGGTGGTCGCGTCGCTGGTGCCGCCGCCGGTGTCGCCGGTGCTGCCGGCGGCGACGCCCTCGATCACGATGTCGGCGCACTGATAGTAGAGGTCGTTGCCGTCGCCGTAGGGGGCCTTGTCGGTCATCACCTGGACGAGCTGCAGGGTGCAGGTGTCGCAGCTCATCTCCGGCAGCGTGATGTCCTGCTGGTACATCACGTCCTGGCCGGACTCGTCGAGGATCCCGTCGATCATCACGGCGGGGTTGCTGTAGAGCTCCTCGAAGCTGGCGGGGTCGCCGAAGTCGTCCTGGCCGTCGGGGTCGAAGCTGATCCGGTAGTGGCCGGGGTGGTCGACGGTCTCGATCCACTTGACGGTGATCGTCTGGCCGCCCTGGTAGACGGTGATGATGTCGCCGCGGCCGTCGCTGGGGCCGGCGCCGCACGGGCCGTCCTTCTGCAGGTCGGTCCGCGGGGGCGGGTCGACGAGGGTGATGTGCGCGGCGGCCGGGGCGGCGGCGAGACCGAGACCGACGAGGGCGAGGACGGGCGGCAGGGACCGGTGCATGGGGATCCCTGTCGTTGTAGCGGGTTCGCGGGGCAGTTTTAAGGGGGCTCCGCGCGGGGGCGCGCGCGTAAGTCGTGCGCACGCGCGGGGCGGCCGGGCTGCGCGTCCCCGGTCGCCGCGGACGGGCGCGGTGCGGCGACCCGCGGCCCCGCGGCCCGACGGACACACCGGCCGCGGCGCCGAGCATGGGATGTCCCGGAGGACAGGCGGTCAGGGGCTCCAGAAGCGGACGAGGTCGGCGGGGGTCTCGCGGCGGCGCAGGACCGTGAAGGCGCCCGCGTCGAGGCCGAGGACCAGCGGGATCGAGCGGCTGCAGTAGCGCGACCACATCGAGAGGGTGTAGGCGCCGGCGTCGCGGATCAGCACGTGGTCGCCGGGGGCGAGGGCGGGCAGCGGGAGGTCGCGGGCGAGGATGTCGCCGCCGAAGCAGAGCGGGCCGGACAGGGTGACCGGGGCCGCGGGGCCGGACTTGATCCGGCCGTCGGGATCGAGCGCGACGAACTCGTGGTGCCACTCGTGCGGGCGGTAGACGCGGCGGACGAACAGGTCGGCGCCGACGTGCAGGACGGCGATCGGGCCGGGCTTGATCGCCTCGACGCGCGCGACGACGAAGCCGCAGCCGGCGTGGATCGACCGGCCGAACTCGGTGACGAGCTCGAGCTCGGGGAAGAACAGGTCCGGGACGGCGGCGCGCAGGGCGGCGGCGTAGGCGGCCGGGGTGAGGTGCGGGTCGGTGTCGCGGTAGACGGCCGGGAGGCCGCCGCCGAGGTCGATGGTGTCGACCGGGGTGGCGCGGACGATCGACAGCTCGTGGTGCAGGTCGGCGATCCGGCGGGCGGCCTCGACGAGGTCGGCGAGCGCGGCGCCCTGCGAGCCGACGTGGACGTGCAGGCCGGTCAGGAAGTCGTGGCGGGCGAAGGCGTCGAGGATCGCCCGGCGCTCGGAGAGCGGGACGCCGAAGCGGCTGCCGCGGTGGCCGACGCTGGTCAGGGCGAGCGCGGACTCGGCGAGCTCGGGGCCGATGCGCAGGCCGATCGGGGCGCGCGGGGCGAGGCCGAGCGCGGCGATCCGCGCGACCTCGGCGAGGCTGTCGCAGTTGATCCGGACGCCGAGGCGCAGCGCGTCGACCAGCTCGGCGAGGGTCTTCGCCGGGCTGTCGAAGACGACATGTTCCGGAGGACAGCCGGCGGCGAGGGCGAGGTGGACCTCCTCGATCGTCGCGGCCTCGAGGCCGGCGCCGGCGGCGACGGCGGCCTGCAGCACGCCGACGAGCGGGTTGGCCTTGATCGCCAGGGTGTGCAGGGCGTTCGCGGGGAAGGCGGCCCGGACGTCGGCGATCGCGGCGCGCATGCGATCGAGGTCGTGGAAGACGACGGCCGGCTCGGTGTCGAGGCCGGCGTCGCGGGCGGCGCGGTAGGCCGCGGCGAGCTGCTCGGGGTCGGGGCGCGCCGGGGTCACGCGGCTTGCTCGCCGGCGAGCACCGCCTTCGCCGCGTCGTGGCCGCTCTGCACGGCGCCCTCGATCGTCGCCGGCAGGCCGGTGCGGACCCAGTCGCCGGCGAGGTAGAGGTCGCGGACCGGGCCGACGATCTCCGGGCGGCAGTGGTAGGTGCCGGCGGCGTGCGAGATCGTCGCGCGCTTCTCCTTGATCACCTTGAAGCGGCGGATCTTGAGCGGCTGGCCCGGGAAGTAGCGCGCGAGCTCGCCCTGCAGCAGCGCCTGCAGGGTCTCGGGCGGGTCGTCGACGCACGCGCGCGCGGCGCTGATCGTGCAGTTGAGCAGGACCTCGCCGCCCTCCTCGCCCTCGATCTTGCTGCGGTTGAACATCCAGTGCAGCGGGCTGGCGACGAGGCCGAGGAACGGCTCGTCGAACGGGGCGCGGTCGACCGAGAACCACAGGTTGACGATCGGCGACGGGCGCAGGCGGGCGATGTCCTGATAGACAGGGTGCGCGGGCAATGTCCCGGGGAGCAGCTCGAGGAAGGCGTGCGGCGGGACGGCGGAGACGACGGCGTCGGCGGTCAGCGCGTCGCCGGACTTGAGGGTGACGCCGGTGACGCGGTTGGCGCCGCCGACCTGCAGGGCGCGGACGGCCTCGCCGAGCCGCAGCTCGGCCCCGCGGGCGCGCAGGTAGGCGAGCGCCTGGTCGACGTAGAGGCGCGACAGCGGGACCCGGGGGACGCCGAGGCGCGAGGCGTCGCGGGTGCTGAGGAAGGCGCGCTCGAGCACGGCGGTGAACATCGCCGCGGAGGAGACGAGCGGGTCGTCGTTGAGGGTGCCCCAGATCAGCGGGTCCCAGAAGGCGTTGCGCAGGGTCGGGGTCTGGCCCATGCGACGCAGCCAGCTGTCGCAGGTCTCGTTGTCGTCGGGCCGCTGGACCTCGCCGCGCAGCATCAGGCCGGCGCGCATCGCCGCGGCCTTGTCGAGCAGCGACAGGCCGCGCATGGTCAAGAGGCCGGTCGCGAGGTGCAGCGGGGCGGGCAGGGCCGGGCAGCTGAGCTGGAGGCGCTTGCCGCCGGGGCGGACCATCGTGACGCTGAGGTTCTTCTGGAAGTAGATGCCGTCGGTGCTGTCGATCGTGCGCAGGAAGGCGAGCGTCTCGCGGTAGCAGCCCATCATCAGGTGCTGGCCGTTGTCGACCTCGCGCTCCAGGGTGGCGTCGTGGTACGAGCGGGCCCGGCCGCCGCCGGCGCGGGTCGCCTCGACGAGGGTGACGCGCTGGCCGGCCTCGGCGAGGCGGACGGCCGCCGAGAGGCCGGCGAGGCCGCCGCCGATCACGATGACGCTGCGGGTGGACATGGTACGAGGGGGCAGGTCCTAAAAGACAGACAGGCCGGCGCGGGCGAGCGCGAGGGCGGCGACGCGGAGCTTGTCGCGGCGGCGCAGGGCGGCGCGGCGGGTGAAGACGTTGTAGTTGCGGGCCCGGATCTCCTGCAGGATCTCGTAGTAGGTGCGGCCCATGATCTCGGCGGGCAGGAGGCGGCGGTGGCGGACCTCGGGGAGCAGCGCCCAGGCGGCCTGGTACTCGCGCTCGGCGGCGGCGGCGAAGTCGGCGGCGGCGGCGACGAACCGGCCGTCGTAGCGGTAGCCGAAGATGTCGTCGGGGACGAGGCCGTGGCGGGCGAGCAGGTCCTGCGGGATGTAGATCCGGCCGCGCTCGGCGTCCTCGGCGACGTCGCGGAGGATGTTGGTGTACTGCAGCGCGAGCCCGAGGTGCTCGGCGTAGCGGCGGGCCGGCTCGGACTGGTCGCCGAAGATGGCGATGCACAAGAAGCCGACGCACGAGGCGACGCGGTAGCAGTAGAGCCGCAGCGACTCCATGTCGTCGTAGGTGCTGCGGTCGAGGTCCATCGCCACGCCGGCGATGATCTCGTCGAAGGCGTCGCGCGGGTAGTGGAAGTGGCGGTGCGTCTCGACGAGCTGGCGGCCGAGCTCGGTGTGCGGCGGGTCGTCGAGGACGTAGGCGTCGCCGAAGATCCGCGCGACCTCGGTGGTCCACTCGGCGAGCGCGTGGCGGGCCGCGGCCTCGCCCTCGGGGCCGGGGGCGCGCTCGTCGACGATGTCGTCGACGACGCGGCAGAACTCGTAGACCTGCTGCAGGCCGGCGCGCTGCTCGGGGCCGAGGAACAGGAACGCGAACTTGAAGTTGGAGTTCGAGCGCTGCAGCAGCCGCCGCCACAGCGCGGTGACCTGACCGGGGAGGGAGCGGACGAGCTGCATCGGCGCGGGCACGTCTCAGACCTCGCCGCGGAGGAAGCGGCGGCCGAACGAGAAGACCGAGCGGGCGGCGATCCCGAGCATGTCCTGCTTCTCGAGGGTCGGGCGGTAGGCGAGGACCTCGTAGTCGAGGTCCTCGATCCGCTGGAGGATCGCCATGCCGCCGCGCCAGGTCGCCTCGAGCTCCATCGACAGGCCGGGCTCGACGCGGCGGACCAGCGGGTAGCCGCGGAGGAACATGCTGCGGCAGCGCGCGACCGAGAAGGCCATCAGCTCCTTGAAGGCGCGGGTGTGGCGGCCGGCGAGCAGGTCCTCGCGGGCGACGCCGAAGTGGACGAGGTCCTCCTCGGGGAGGTAGCAGCGGCCGCGCGGGGTGTCGACGCTGAGGTCCTGCAGGAAGTTGGCGATCTGCAGGGCGGCGCAGATCTCGTCGGACAGGCGGTGCAGCTCGGGCTCGTGGTGGCCGTGGACGTAGAGGACGAGCTGGCCGACCGGGTGCGCCGAGTGCTGGCAGTAGTGCCGCAGCTCCTGGAAGGTCGCGTAGCGCTTCTTCGTCAGGTCCATGCGGAAGGCGGTCAGGAGCGCCTTGAACGGGCCGATCGGGATGTTGTGGCGGCGGACCGTGTCGCGCAGGGCGAGGAACACGGGGTGCTGGATGTCGCGGTGGTACGCGGTGACGAGCAGCTGCTCCCAGCGGTCGAGCGCCTCGACGCGGCGGGCCTCGTAGCGCGGCTCGTCGGCGAAGTCGTCGGCGGTGCGGGCGAACGCGTAGATCGCCATCACGTGCTGGCGCAGGTGCGCCGGCAGGAACCGCGAGGCGACCGGGAAGTTCTCGTAGTGGGTGGTCGCCATCCGCTCGCAGTAGCGGTAGGCGGTCTCGAGGGTCCATGGCCCCGGCGGGGCGCCGTCCGGCGGGGTGTAGCGGGCGTCCTGCAGGTCGCTGTCGGGCGGAGGCGGGACGCAGAACAGTCGGGGTTCGGTGGCGCTGACCATGGTGCGAGACTTCTCCGGGGGACTGGGACGGGACGGGTTGCGGCGGCTCGGGGCCGAACGGATCGCGGCGGACTTTAGCGGCTTTCGCGGCGGGTTTGCCGGAGGACTTCGAGCAGCCGTACGGCGTTGTCGTGCTTGATCTCGCCCGAGGCGACGAGCTGGTGGACCAGCAGGTCGACCTCGGTGCCGTGGGCGCCCGCGCCCAGGGCGACGGCGCGGGCGTGCAGGCTCATGTGACCCCGCTGGATACCCTCGGTGGCCAGCGCGCGCAAGGCAGCGAGGTTGCTGGCGAGCCCGACGGCCGCCATCACCTGCCCGAGCTCCGCGCCCGAGGTGGCGCCGAGGATCTCGAGGGCGAGCCTGGCGGCGGGGTGGACCTTGGTCGCACCTCCGACCGTGCCGACCGCGGCCGGCAGGCTGATCGCGCCGTGGAGCCAGCCCTGCTCGTCGAGCCGCCAGGTCGCCAGCGGGCGGTACGCGCCCGAGCGCGCGGCGTACGCGTGGGCGCCGGCCTCCATCGCTCGCCAGTCGTTGCCGGTGGCGAGGACGACCGCGTCGACGCCGTTCATCACGCCCTTGTTGTGGGTGGCGGCGCGATAGGGGTCGAGCTCGGCGAACCGCGAGGCCGAGGCGATACCGGCGGCCGCGGCCTCGCCGGAGAAGCCCTTGCCGGCGAGCGCCTCGGGCGGGACGCGGCAGGCGACGTGGGCGCAGCGGCGGTCGGCCAGGTTGCTGAGGATCCGCAGGCCGGGTGTCCATCCGGACAGGTTCGCCAGGACAGGCGCGAGGACCTCGGCGATCGTGTTCAGCAGGTTGGCGCCCATCGCGTCCTGGCAGTCGACGACGACGTCGACGACGAGCATGTCGGGCGCGAGGGTGCGGATCACGAGGTCGCGCGCGCCGCCGCCGCGGGCGACGAGGCGCGGGTGCGCGGAGTCGGCGAGCGCGAGCAGGTCGGCGCGCGCGGCCTGGATCGCGCCGGTCGCGGCGAGGGCGCCCTGCTCGGCTGTCCCGCGGGTCAGCTGGACCTGGGCGATCATCCACGGCGGGTCGCTGTGGGCGAAGAAGCCGCCGCCGGCGCGGATCATCTTGGCGGCGTTCGAGGCGGCGGCGACGACCGAGGCCTCCTCGACGGCCATCGGCACGAGGACGTCGCGGCCGTTGATCCGGAAGTTGGTCGCGACCGCGAGCGGCAGCTCGAGCGTGCCGATCACGTTCTCGATCAGGTGGTCGGCGCTGCCGAGGTCGAGGCTGCCGGGGTCGAGCGCGGCGAACTGGGCGCGCGGGATCCCGGTCGCGGCGGCGACGGCGTCGCGGCGGCCCTCGACGCCGAGCTTGAAGAAGCCGGCGACGCGCGAGGAGACCGGCGGTCGCTCGTCGCGGCGCAGGCCGGGGGCGGCGACGTCGAGGCGGCCGATCGACCGGAGGTCGCGCTCGCGGGCGAGGCGCTCGGCGAACAGGTCGAGCTCGGCCTGGCGGGCGGCGAACACGACCACGAGGTCGCCCCCGCCGGCGCCGCTCGGCTTGGCCGCGAGGCCCATGCCGCGCGCGAGCTCTACGATCGCGGCGATCGCCGGGGTGACGATCGGCGCGCCGCTCAATTGTTGGAGCGCGCGCAGGCCCTCGTCGTGCAGCAGTACGGCCTCGCGGAGCGCGGCGAGGCCGGCCTCGCAGTCGCCCTCCGCGTAGCCGCGGCGGAACACCTCGGAGGCGCCGTGCAGCAGCTCGAGCGCGCGGTGGTAGGCCGACGGGTCGCGCTCGCCGGCGGCGCGGACCTGCTTGACGAACGAGGAGGTGACCGCGGGGGCGCCGGCGTCGAAGAAGCCGACCTTGAGCCACGCCGGGTGGGGGACGCTGACGGGGGCGCGGCCGGGGCTGAACGCGAGCGTGCCGCCGAGCACGGCGGCGGCGACGTCGGCCCCGCTGCCGCCGCCCTGGACCTGGGCGTGCGCGGCCTGGGCGAGCCGCAGCGCGAGGGCGCGGACCTCGGGGTCGGCGAGGTCGAGGCCGGCCTCGGCGAGGTGGTAGCCGACGACCGCGGCGCAGGCGGCCGCCGAGCTGCCGAGGCCGAGCTTGCGCGCGCCGGCGCAGAACGCCCCGGTGTCGACGCAGGCGATCGGGCCGAGGATCTCGAGCGGGTCCTTGAGGCCATGTCCCTCGGGACCTGCGCCGGCGGACAGGTGCGCGCGGACGTGCGCGTAGGCGGCCTCGGTCAGCGGCGAGGTCGGCGGGCGCTCGGGGTCGTCGCTGACCTGGGCGACCGCGCGGCGGCCGACGGCGGTGACGAGGGCCGTCGCGCCGGCGAGCACCGCGTACTCGCCGATCAGGAACGCCTTGCCGGGGGCGGAGACGGTCAGGCGGCTCACGGCAGCACCTCGACGTGCGGGTCGGGGCCGGGGGCGACGGCCTCGACGGCCTGGACGCCGGGGACGGCGCGCAGGCGCTCGGCGAGCGCGTCGGCCTGGTCCGAGGGGCAGAGCACCTTGACGTGCGGGCCGGCGTCGCTGGTGACGTAGCCGACGAGGCCCTCGGCGCGGGCCTGCCAGACGGCGCGGATCGCCTCGAGCGTGGTGCCGTTCCAGTACACGAGCGGGGGGCGGGTCGCCATCATGCAGGCGTGCATCTTGAAGCACGAGTGCTCGACGATCTCGCCCAGCGACGCGAGGTCGCGGGCGGCGAGCGCGGCCTCGGCGGCGGCGAGGTCGGCCTCGCTGGTCTCGACCCACGGGCCGTAGTACGGCGAGGTCTCGCGGCAGCGCTGCATGCCGTCGGTCGAGCCGACGGGCTTGGGGCCCTTCGCGGTGTGGGCGATCAGGAGCCGGACGTCCCAGTGCGACGCGGGGTGGAGCGGGTAGGCGCGGCAGTCGCTGCCGTCGGGCTGGCTGCCGCGCTCGAGGCGGACGAAGCCGCCCCACAGCGAGCGGGCGGCGGAGCCGGAGCCGCGGCGGGCCAGGGCGGACAGCGCCGCGCGGCCGGGGTCCCAGGCGAAGGCGGCGGCGGCGGCGAGCGTCAGCGCGGCGAAGCCCGAGGCGGAGCTGGCGAGGCCGGCCGCGGTCGGGAGGTGGTTGACGGAGGCGACGCGGCAGGGCGGGCGCGCGGCGGCGTGGCCGGCGGCCTGCCAGACGCGATCGAGGTGGCGGAACACCTTGGCGGCGGCGTCGGCGGGACCTGGCCCTTCATTCAGGGTGAAAAGGTCATGGTCCGAAGGACCGACGGTCGTCTCGCTGCGCAGGCGGTCGAGCGTCAGCGACAGCGAGCCGACCGCGGGCAGGTTGAGGTCGGGCAGGCCGGGGGCGGGCGGGCGCTTGCCCCAGTACTTGACGAGCGCGATGTTGGTGTGCGCGACGGCGCGGGCGGACCTCATGGGGCGGCGACCTCGACCAGGAGCGGGCTGTAGGATGCGAAGGCGGCTTGGAGCGGGGCGGGGTCGTCGCCGGCGAGCGCGAGCAGGCAGCCGCCGCCGCCGGCGCCGGTGAGCTTGGCGCCGCGGGCCCCGGCGAGGCGGGCGTCGGCGGCGAGGCGGTCGAGCGCGGGCGAGGAGACGGCGACGGCGGCGAGCAGGCCGTGGGCGATGTCGAACAGCTCGCCGAGGCCGGCGAGGTCGCCGTGCTCGATCGCCAGGATGCACGCCTCGGCGGCCTGGCCGAGCGCGGTGAGGATCGGGCGGACGACGGTCGGCGCGCGCTCGAGGCGGCGGCGGACCTTGGCGACCTGATCGGCGGTGCTGCGCGGGACGCCGCTCGGGACGATCACCAGCGGGAGCGGGACGCCGGGGCGGATCGCGCGGACCGGCTCGCCGCGGACGAACCGCAGCACGCCGCCCTGCGCGGCGATGCGGCTGTCGAGGCCGGAAGGCTCGCCGTGGAACACGCGCTCGCCGGCGAGCGAGGCGGCGACGACGTCGTCGACGCTCGCGTCTGGCCCGTAGACCAGGCGGGCGAGGGCGACGGTCAGCGCGGCCGAGGAGCCGAGGCCGGCGCGCGCGGGCAGGCGGGTCTCGCCGCGGATCGCCCAGCCGGTCAGCGGGCCGTCGCAGTGCGCGAGCACCTCGAGGCAGGCGCGCGCGACCGGGTGGTCGCTGTCCGCCGTCAGCTCGAGGTCGAGGCCCCAGGTGGGGATCGTCAGCGTGACCGGGGCGCCGCGGTGGCGCAGCGGGCTGGCCGAAAGGACAAGTCCCTGGGGCAAGCCGGCGGCGACGGCGGGGTAGCCGTAGACGACCGCGTGCTCGCCGCAGACGATGACCTTGCCGTGCGCCTCGGCGCGCTCGTGCAGCGGGATCGTCATCGGCGCGGCTCCGGGAGCCAGCGCGCGAGCGCCGGGCCGAGGACCCGCGGGGCGCGCTGGAGGTCGTCGACGGTGCGCGAGCCGGTCAGCAGCATGATGCTGCGGACGGTGAGGATCACGCGGCGGAGGAACGCGACGGCGCCGTCGTAGCCGCCGGCGCGGTGGGCCTTGAGCACCGAGGCCGCGAGGCCGCCGGCGGTCGCGCCGAGGGCGACGGCGCGGGCGACGTCGGAGCCGGTGCGCAGGCCGCCGGTGGCGACGATGCCGTCGAAGCCGAGGCCCTGGACCTGGAGGACGCTGGCGGCGGTCGGGATCCCCCAGTCCCACAGCTCGTCGGCGAGGGCGCGCTCGTCGGGGTCGACGGCGCGGTGGGCCTCGACGGCGACCCAGCTGGTGCCGCCGGAGCCGCTGCAGTCGAGGTTGCGCACGCCGACCTTGCGGAGGCGCTCGGCGACGCCGCGCGACAGGCCGCAGCCGGTCTCCTTGGCGACGATCGGGATCGGCAGCTCCTCGACGAGGCGCTGCAGGGTCTCGAGGCCGCCCGAGAAGTCGCGATCGCCGCCGGGCTGGACGATCTCCATCGCCGGGTTGAGGTGGATGCAGAGCGCGTCGGCGCCGGTCTCGCCGCACAGGTCGGCGATCTGGGCGGTGGTCATCTGCCGGGCCTGGACGAGGCCGAGGTTGCCGAGCAAAAGCACGTTGGGGGCGACGTCGCGGACCTTGAAGGTCCAGGCGGTGTGCGGGCGGACGAACATCGCGCGCTGGCTGCCGAGGCCGAAGCCGAGGCCGAGCTCGTCGGCGACGCGCGCGAGGTCGCGGTTGATCGCGGCGGCCTCGTCGGTGCCGCCGGTCATCGCGGCGATGATCACGGGCGCCTTCAGGCGCTTGCCGAGCAGCGCGACGCTCGGGTCGACGGCGTCGGCGTGCATCTCGGGCAGGGCGTCGTGGACGAGCTCGACCTGCTCGAGGAGGGTCGTCTTCTCGCGGAAGCCGACGTTGTCGCCGGCGCACAGGGCGATGTGGTCCTTCTTGCGCTGCGAGATGTCGAGGCGATCGGCCATGGCCCTCGGGAATGTAGCTGTGATGTCCGCGGGGCCCGCCCGCGCCGCCCCGCCGCGTGTCGTGCGGAAACTCGTTCGCTGCGCCCGGCGCTCCTGGATACGGGGCGCGGGGGTCGCCGGGGGCGTGATCCGCAGCACAGGCCGGGCGCGGGGGCGGGTGATCCCGAAGTGGGGACGCCTGCTCGCCGGAAGGACAGGACCTTCGGGACCTGCCCTTCCGGGCATGTCCCGAAGGTGGGGCGCGGTTCACTGCACGAGCGTCGGCGCGGTCATCGTCCGGATCGACAGGGTCAGGCCCTCGAAGGTGGTCGTGGCGGCGGTCAGGCTCGGGAGCGTCAGCGCGGCGACGTCGCCGGTGTTGCGCTTGAGCACGGCGCCGCGCTGGGTGCCGTCGTCGGCGAAGATCCAGCCGCCGAGCAGGTCGCCCTCGCCGGGGGGCAGCGAGCCCCACAGGAGCGCGCCCGCGGCGCTGCGCGCGGCGTCGAACGGCTGCGCGTCGGTGTCGTTGAGGCGCAGCTCGCCGGTCGCGGCCTCGGCGTCGACGACGACCGTCAGCGTGCCTGCCTGGCCGGCGAGCTCGGCGGCGCCGGCCTCGAGGGTGCCGGCGAACCAGGCGTAGACGGTCGGGTCGGCGCCGTCGCGGCCGTCGCAGGCGTAGGCGACCGCGAGGCCGTCCGGGTCGGCGACGACGACGGCGATCAGCGTGTCGCCGAGGCGGGCGATGTAGGTGCCGTCGATCGCCCCGGGCTCGGCGCAGGCGGACAGCGAGAGGGCGATCGCGGTGAGCGTGAGGCGGGTCGTCATGATCGAGCTCAGGGGCGCGCCGGGGCGATCTGCAGGGTCGTGCCGGCGAAGGTGAAGGTGGTCTGGTCGGGGCTGGTCAGCGTCGCGGCGGCGACGTCGCCGGTGGTGCGGCGCAGGACCGCGCCGCGCTGATCGCCGTCGGCGGTGAAGATCCAGCCGCCGCGGAGATCGCCGTCGTCGCCCTCGTACAGGCCGGCGTCGCCGGTCGCGGGGGCGCCGGTGAAGCCGAGCGCGGCGCCGTCGAGGTCGAGGGTGGCGTCGAGGACGTCGCCGGCGAAGGTGCCGGTCAGGGTGATCGGCTGCGTCGCGTGGGTCAGCGTGAACGCGTCGCCGCTGACGGCGCCGCGGAACCAGGCGTTGACGGCGACGCCGGCGGCGGTGCCGTCGCAGGCGTAGGCGAGGACGGCGTCGCCCTCGATCACGACGGCGACGAGGATGTCGTCGCCGGCGCGGCCGACGTGGACCGTGCGGGCGTCGCCGGCCTCGTCGCAGCCGAACGTCGCCGTGAGCAGTGCCGTCGCCAGTACCTTGAAGAGTTCGCGCCGTCGCGTCGCCATGTCCCGTCGTGCCTCCGCCGGAGTATGTGTCGGCGGGCGGCGCCGCGGACGATCGGCGCGGCGCATCGCTGCCATCGGCGGCGGCTATGGCCCGCGGCGCGGGGTCACGGCGCGCGCAGGAACGCCTCGGCGCGCCGGCGCGCGTAGCCGAACAGCGGGCCGGCGCGGCGCAGCTCGGCGAGCGCGGCCTCGACGTCGCGGCGGGCGAGCGCGAGCGCGGCGGGGCTCGGCCGCTGGGTCGCGCGGACGCGCGCGTGGGCGAGCTCGGCGCGGGCGGTGGCGAGGACGGCGGCGCCTTGCTCTTCGGCCAGGTCGGTGGCGCGGCCGAGCACGGCGACGGCCTCGGCGGCGCGGCCTCGATCGAGGAGGACGGCGCCGAGGCCGAGCAGCGGGAAGGCGACGTGCGGGTGGTCGCGGCCGAGGCCGGCCTCGAGCGCGGCGAGCGAGCGCCGGAGCTCGCGCTCGGCGTCGCCGAGGCGGCCGAGCTGCCACAGCGCGGTGCCGACATTGTTGCGGGTGATCGCGGCGTCGACCGCGTCCTCGCCGAGCAGCGCGGCGTCGTTGGCGAGCGCGCCGCTGTAGGCCGCGAGCGCGTCGGCCCACCGGTCCTGGGCGAAGTAGAGGTTGCCGAGGTTGTTCTCGGCGTCCGACAGGTCGGGGTGCCGGTCGTAGCGGCGGCGCAGCAGGTCGATCGCGCGGCGCAGCTCGGCCTCGGCCTCGGCGAGGCGGCCGAGCTCGATCAGCTCGGAGGCGAGGTTGCTGCGCGAGGTGGCGACGAGGAGGTGGTCGGGGCCGAGCGCGCGCTCGCGCACGGCGATCGCGGCCTCGTACTCGGCGACGGCGTCGGCGCGGCGGCCGAGCCAGCCGTAGGCGACGCCGAGGTTGTTGCGGGCGACGGCGACCTGCGGGTGGCCGTCGCCGAACGCGGCGATCGTGTCGCGCAGCGCCTGCTCGTGGGTGGCGGCGGCCTCGGCGAAGCGGCCCTGGCGGCGCAGCGCCTCGCCGAGGGCGGTCCGGGCGGCGGCGACGTCGGGGTGCGCCGCGCCGAGCGCGACCTCGCGCAGGCGGACGGCGCGGCCGAGGGTGGCGACCGCCTGGTCGAAGCGACCTGTCCGGACGTACATGTTCCCGAGGTTCAGGTGGTAGCGGGCGGCGAGCGCGTCGGCGCGGCCGCGGCGGTCGAGCAGGGCCTCGGCGTCGGCGGCCCACCGCTCGGCGTCGGCGGGGCGGGCGAGCTCGCGGCCGACGACGGCGATCTGCTCGACGGCGGCCTCGACGGCGACCTCGTCGGCGCGGGTGGCGAGGCCGACGCGCCAGGCCTCGGACAGCGCGGCGTCGGCGTCGGCCGCGGGGCCGCCGGCGGCGCGGCCGAACAGCCCGCTGCGCAGGAGCGCCTCGCCGATCAGCGGGCGGTAGCCGAGCGCGCGCGCGGTCGCCAGCGCGGCGCCGGCGAGCTCGGCGGCGGCGGCGTAGCGC